>Ga0302324_100000727_pt1 | contig 83168 bp, 87 predicted proteins | sample Palsa_T0_1_FD_201949 | JGI IMG/M metagenome (GOLD analysis project Ga0302324, IMG submission 201949) | Peat permafrost microbial communities from Stordalen Mire near Abisko, Sweden - Palsa_T0_1 | ecosystem: Environmental > Terrestrial > Soil > Palsa > Peat permafrost | place: Sweden: Abisko...
CGCGCTCCCGGGACAACGATCTCCTTGCATCGGCGCTCGTGGTCAGGCCCACGCATGGTCGCGGACAAGCACGTTCTTATGCAGCGAGCGGCCTGCGTATTAAACATTGGCCGGTTAACTGCCACACGTAGTGCGCGGCGGGTTCTACGGCTGGCCGTGGTTCTATATCGGTGGCAATCAGGATCCGGCCCATCCTGGCCAGCACCCCGAGCTGAAGGACAAGGTGATTGTGCCCGACGTCCTGATTCAGGCTCACAGCGCTTCGCTCGGCATGGCTTTCTACGACGGCAAAATGTTTCCAGCCGAGTATTCGGGCGATGCGTTCGCGGCCGAGCACGGATCGTGGAATCACTCCCAAGGCTCAGGCCGCGAAGTAATCCGCATCCCGCTAGAGAAGGGGCGGGCGACGGGCGTATATCAGGACTTCCTCACGGGATTCACCACCGATGGAAAGGCTTGGGGCAGACCGGTGGGAGTGGCGGTAGCGGCGGACGGGTCGTTACTGGTAACCGACGACGGCGCGCGGGTGATCTGGCGGGTGAGCTATACCGGCAAGTGAGAGTTATCGCGAATACGACGGTGCTATAGCACCCGCAGATCCATCACGGTGATGTCGTCCGCCTGCGGCTCGAAGGATGCGGCGGCCGATGCGAGCGCACCAGCGAAGCCGCTTTTATGCGATCGGGCGATCTCCCGGATGGTTTCGAGCGCCCAATTTTCGTTCTCGATCTTTGCTTCCTCGATCTTCGCTTCCTCGATCTTGGCTTCCGAGAACCCGTCCGAAAATAGCACCAGGCGGTCACCCGGCCGCAGGGCGACGGAGCGCTCTTCAAAGCCGCGATCTTTGAAAGCTCCCAGCACGGTGGCGGTGGCGTCCAACAGCTCGAAATCGCCAGTGTCCCGCACCAGAACCGCGGAGGGATGGCCGCAGCTCACATAGGTGACGGTGCGCGTACGCGCTTCGTACACGCCGTAGAAGAGCGTAGCGAAATGCTCCGGCCGCGTGGATTCGAAAAACAGGTGATTCACGCGCTCCATCAACCGCGAAGGAAAACGCGCTAGCTCCTGCTGTGCTCGAATGGAAGCTTGCAGGCTGGCCATCAGGAGAGCCGCTCCGATTCCTTTCCCGCAGACATCTCCCAGCAGAAACGCCATGGTGCCGGGGCCGATTTCGAAAAAATCGTACAGATCGCCGCCGATTTCCCCGGCCGGCAGCGATGCGCATTCGCAATCCAGACCATACGCGCTGAAATGCGGCTGCGGCAGCAACTTTCTTTGCACCATGCGCGCGATGGCAAGTTCCCCTTCCAACGGATGCACAGGCTCGGATGGGGCGTTCAAATGTTTCTCAACCACCGCAAGGAAGTGGCGATTGTCCCAGGGCTTCGGAATAAAATCGCAGGCGCCGCGATGTATCGCCTCGACCGCTAGTTCAATGGTGCTCCAGCCGGTAATCGCAATGATGGGCAGGTCGCGCCGCTGGGAATGCAAACGATCCAGCAGCCGCAAGCCTTCTTCGCCGGAGGTGGTGTCCCAGGTGAAGTTCATGTCCACCACCACCAGATCGTAGTCGCGACAGGCGGATGCGGCCAGCGCGTCCGCCGGCGATGCGGCCGTTTCGCTGGCGTAACCCGCGCCCTTCAGCAACAATCGCAGGGCTTCTCGAACGGCGGGCTGATCGTCGACGACCAGCACTTTTTGTAAACCGGCCGCATTCTCGATAGCTTCGAGTTTCATAGGAACACGCTCGTAGAACAGGAGTGCATTCTCAGGGCCAACCCGAACGCGATTCGGCGCGTAGGTTTTCAACTACTTGGGCGATGTAGTGTAATAACCCAGTGTCCGGCAGCGAACACCAGAATCGCGTTTTGCTAAACTGCGGGATCATGCCGTTTACCCTGACCTGGGTGACTTCAGCCGAGACCGGCGCCAGCAGGCGTGGCCGCATGTGCTTGAGAAGCTCGACCAGCGCATGAGCGGGCATGCTGAGCCATCCAGCCCGCTGTCTTATCTCTCGCCGAAGGCCGTTGTCAAAAGCAGCCCCATTCATGGCCGCGGACTTTTTGCAATTGGCGAGTTCCGGGCGGGCGAAATAGTCTGCGTGAAAGGTGGATATGTTTTCAACCGGGCGACGCTGGAGGAGATCGCGCCAACGCTGGGGCCGGCGGAAATCCAGATCGCGGATGGCCTCTTTATCGGACCGCGCCAGGCCGAGGAACGCGAGGGCGGCATGATCTTCAGCAATCATTCCTGCGAACCGAATATCGGCGTGCAGGGGCAGATCGTGTTTGTAGCGCTGCGGCAGATTGCAGCGGGTGAAGAATTGACGCACGACTGGGCCACCACCGATGACGACGACTGCAGCCTGACCTGCCGCTGCGGTGCGCAGTCCTGCCGGGGCGTGATCACGGGAAAAGATTGGCAGAAACCTGATTTGCAGCGAAAATATCGGGGCATATTCTCGTGGTACCTGCAGCGGAAAATCGACGGCGATCTCGAGCAAGAGTTCGGACAGATCGACATTTACCTTTTCGACCAACTGCTGAGGGGTCGCATCAAACCCGGGATGCGCATCTTCGATGCAGGTTGTGGATACGGACGCAACTTGGTGTATCTGCTGAGCGCAGGCTATGAGGCCTTCGGCGTTGATGAGGATCCGCGGGCCATCGAAGCGGTTCGACACCTGGCCGCGTCTCTGCCGGTGGACAACTTTCGCGTGGAGCCGCTGGAGTCGATGTCTTTCGCGGACGGCTTTGCGGATGTGGTAATCAGCAGCGCGGTGCTCCATTTTGCGCGCGACGACGAGCAATTTCGAGCCATGCTGCGCGGGACGTGGCGGGTTTTGAAGCCGGGCGGTTTATTCTTTTGCCGGCTGGCGTCGTCGATTGGAATAGAAAACCAGGTCAAGCGCGTGTCGGGGCGCCGGTTCCTGTTGCCGGACGGATCGGAACGCTATCTTGTCGACGAAGCGCTGCTGGTGGCGCTCACAAAAGAGCTGGGTGGACATTTGGAAGATCCAATCAAGACGACCGTAGTTCAGAATCAACGCTCCATGACAACCTGGGTAGTGCGGAAAGACTAACGGGCGCGTCAGAGGCCCTTCGTGCCCAGAAAATCGATCAGGTCCACCACGCGCATCGAATAGCCCCACTCGTTGTCGTACCAGGAAATGACGTGAACCAGATTTCCGTCCAGCACCTTGGTGAGACCAGCGTCCACGATCGAGCTATTGGGGTTGTGCAACATGTCGGTGGAAACCACGGGATCTTCGGTGTAGGCCAGGATGCCCTTAAGCGGGCCGTTGGCCGCATCCTCCAGCGCCTTGTTCACTTCTTCGGCGGAGGTGTTCCTGGAGGTCAGCACCACCAGATCCACCACGGAAACATCCGGTGTGGGAACGCGCATGGCATAGCCGTCCAGCTTGCCCTTCAGCTCCGGCATCACCAGCGCGATGGCTTTGGCCGCGCCGGTTGTGGTGGGGATCATGTTCAGGGCGGCGGCACGCGCGCGGCGCAGATCCTTGTGCGGAAAATCGAGCACGTTCTGATCGTTGGTGTAGCTGTGGATGGTGGTCATCGAACCCTTCAGGATGCCGAACTTTTCGTGCAGCACTTTGACCACGGGCGCCAGGCAATTGGTGGTGCAGGAGGCGTTCGAGATGACGTTATCCTTGGCGGGATCGTACATTTTCTCATTGACGCCGAGAACGATGGTGATGTCTTCGCCGCTGGCGGGCGCCGAGATGATGACCTTCTTCACCGTGCCGCGCAGGTGTTTAGCCGCGTCCTTCTTGTCGGTGAATCTTCCGGTGGATTCCACCACTATCTGCACGCCCAGCGAACTCCAGTCCAATTCGGCTGGATCTTTCACGGCGAAAATCTTGATGCGCTTTCCGGCGACGACGATGGAATCGCCATCCACCTTCACATCTTCGTGAAGCTGGCCGAGGATGGAATCGTACTTCAGAAGATGCGCCAGCGTTTTGGTGTCGGTGAGATCGTTGGCGGCGACAAATTCGATATTGGGATGATGCAAGCCGGCGCGGACTACATTGCGGCCAATACGGCCGAAGCCGTTAATTCCAACTTTGATGGACATGCCCCTCCAGGGAATTTTGTGTGACTATTTAGCAACCAGGGGCGGGGCTGTCGACCCGCCGATGTCGGCGTAGGCTTCCTTGACCGCGGTTACCTTGGACCCGCCGAAGGTCACAAAAGTAATCTTACCGGGAGGATCGCCATAGATCCAGTCCTCGGTTTCGGCGCCGTCCTTGGTAACGTTGCGTTCCTTGTGGCGGGGCTTACCCATCGCCAGCAAAACCTGGTCGCGATCCATGCCTACGATAGCCTTGTTCGCCTTAATCGCATTCTGGACCGGCTCAGGCAGCTTTTCGACGTAGTTGCCGGCCGCGGTCTGCTGGTCGAAATCGAGAACGGGCGTCAAAATCTTCTTGATGTCGTCCGCCTTTAGCGAAGGAACGGGCTGATTAAACAGCAACGCGATGGAGGTGCCGCCGGGTGAATTGGAGTTCTGCTGCCGGTTGACGGGCGCCATGGTGGGACCCACGCCAACCTGCACGTGATCGCGCCAGTTTCCGCTACCCTTACCTTTCATGCCATTGTTGATCTCGAACACAATTCTGTCGTTTTCGATATCCAGGTGCGTGATTTGCACCAGATCCCCGACGCGCGCGGCGGGACCGAACTCCTGGCCGGCCCGGGCCCAAGCCTGTTTGTCCCAAGCGCCGGTGCTGTCGAAAGGCAGCGGCTTCTTGGAGCGCGGGAGAAAAGCCTTGACCGTAGCGTACTCGGACAGCAAGCCGCGCAGGATCTCGACACGGTCGTCTTCGGTGAGCTTCTGATCGGCGCGCGCAGCGAGGGGCGCAAGGGTGGAAAGCAGCACAAGACAGGCGGCGGCCGGCGCCAGACAGTGAGTCGCGAAATGCTTACGAATCATGTTTCCTCCTGCAGGCTGGGGTCCTGATGCTGAACCGGGGCTTTTGCGACGTAGATGAACAATCCGACAGCGACTAGGGTGGTGAGTAAACCGCCTTCCGGGCCGTAGGCGCCTCCACTCCAGCGTTCTCCGACGTTCCAATGCATCGCGTAACCTGTAACATTCATTGTAAACCCGCTGAGATTGGCGCCCAGCAAAGGCAGGGCCCAGTTCCAGCCGAAATGCAGGCCGACGGGCAGCCAGAGGCCGCCGCTGCGCAGGTAGCCGTAGCCGAGCACCACGCCCCACAGGATGGTGTTGAAAAGCGCCAGCGGGCCAAAATTCAGATTCTGCGAGTGAGCCAGGCCGAAGAGAACGGCCACGGGAAGAATGGTCGCGAAAGGTCCGATGCCCTTCACCAGAACCTGAAAGCCGTATCCGCGGAACAGCATTTCTTCGCCGACCGCGCCGAAAAGCAGCAGGATAGAGACGAAAAGCAGAGACGGCCAGCGGAAGCGCTCGTTCGGGACGGGCTCGAAATCGGCCAGACGCAGGATGAGCGGGAGCAGCACTACCACCAACGCGGCGCCGATGCCGCCCAGCATTCCGAGGGATAAATTGCGGCGGGAAGCGGCGCTCCAGCCAAGTCCGATATCGGACAGATTGCCGCGTTCGTAAATGCGAACCGCGAGCGTGTTGGCCACCGCGGCGCCCGCGAAAGTGCCTAGCGTGGACATCAGAAAGTCCTGCCGGCCGAACAAGGCGATCACGAGGGGAAAGACGACGTACGAGCCGAGAATGGCGATGATCGCGTACACACCGACGCGCAGCAGGACGCCGAGAAGCTTCCTGCGCTGTTCGGCGGTGGAGACTTCAGGCGAGGGCAGCAACCCTCATGTTAATTGAACAGCGATATGCCCGCGATGCCGGCCGCGCCCGCTGCGATACACTGCGGCGCATTCTCAGCCGTGACGCCGCCCAGCGCGTACACCGGAAGACGAACGCTGGCCGCGGCTTCCCGAAAAGCTTCGAGACCTATTGGAGTGGCTGATTTCGTCGGACTCGGGAACACGGGGCCGTAGACGGCGAAATCGGCGCCCTCGCACTCGGCGGCGCGCAGTTCGTCGATGGTGTGGCAGGAGACACCGATCAGGAAGCCCGCGGGGGCGATGGGGCGGATGGTATGGGGCGGCATGGATCCGGCGGCCAGATGAACGCCGTGCGCGCCACAGGCCAGCGCGACGTCGATACGCGTGTTTACCAGAATCCAACTGCTTTGGGCAACTGGCAGGACGCTTCGCAGTAAGCTAGTCAGCCGGCGCGCGGAAAGATCCTTGGCGCGAATTTGAATCATCTCCACGCCGGCCAGGGCGGCGCGCGCGGCCACGTCCGCCGAATCGGTGATGCAGTAGCGCTTCACACCTGTACCCCTTCAGAGGATCCGGAGATCCTGGCTGGGAAATTCGATCGCCCAATCTTTCACACCGCTGTATTTTTCGGACTCGCCAACCGGCACGTCAACACCGATTCCGCCGGAGAACTCCAGCCGCAGACACTCGATCTTTTCCACCGTGCGGAGCAAAGTGGCGGGGATTTGATTGAACGCCGGGCGTCCATTGCGAGGCGCCACCGAGAGCCGGTCGGGCCTGACAAAGAGCCAGACTTGATCGCCGATCAGGCGTCCGGGGAAATAAGGTCCGGTTAATTCAAAATCCTGGTAACGCAGGCGGCTGGCATTGCGCCCCGGATCGAGCGAGCGGATCTCCACCTGCAACAGGTTGTAGAGGCCGAACAAGCGCGCTACATCCACATTGGCCGGCTGCTCGAAAACCTTGCGAGGCGTTCCGCTCTGCACGGCGCGGCCTTCGCGCAGCACCACCATTTCGTCGGCCAAAGCGGCGCATTCCCCGGTGTCGTGGGTCACCAGCAGCATGGGCGTTCCAAATTCCTGCCGGACCTGCCGCAGCACCGAGTAGAATTCGGCCTTAAGAGGAGCATCCAGGCCGCGCCCAGGTTCATCGAGCAACAAAAGGCGCGGAGCGCCAATCAACGCGCGCGCAATGGAGCAGCGCTGCTTTTGCCCGCCTGAAAGCTGGTACGGCCGCCGCCCGGCGACATCGCTGAGATGGAATTTCTCCAGCATCTCAGTCACCTGGCGATGCCGGCCCAGGCGCGGCGCGCGTTCCACGGCGAACTCCAGGTTTTGCCGCAGCGTCATGTGCGGAAACAGAGCGTAGTTCTGGAAGACGTATCCGCAATGGCGGGCGCGGGGCGCAAGATGCACGCCAGCGGCGCCGTCGAAGAGGATCTCGTCGTCCAGCAGGATGCGTCCTTCATCGGGGCGCACGAATCCGGCGATGGAATCGAGCGCAAGCGTCTTGCCGGCGCCGCTCGAACCAAACAAGACCGTCACCCCGGCGGCGGCGCGAAACTCGAGATCCAGAGAAAAACCGGCGGAGTCCGGCCCCGCGGCGTATTGCTTGCGAATACGCGCCTGAATCATAGCGCTGTTTGGCGGGGTCCGAAGGGATTGGAGGTAAGACGATTGGCCAGCGTCAGGATGGCGAGCGCGAGAGCCGAAACGATCAACACCATCAGTCGCGCGGCAGCGCCGTTGCCGCCTTCCACTGCGTCGTAAATCGCGATGGAAACAGTCTGGGTGCGTCCCGGAATATTGCCGGCGATCATGAGCGTAACGCCGAAGTCGCCTAGCGACCGGGCGAAGGCCAGCGCGGCGGCGGCCAGAACGGAGCGCCGCACCAGCGGCAGCGTGACGCGCCAGAACAGCCGCAGCTCCGTGGCGCCCAGATTGCGCGCGGCACGTTCGTAGGATCGATCGACGCTTTCAAACGCGGCTCGCGCGGACTTCACCAGCAGCGGCGTGGAATGAAACAGGGAGGCCACCACGGCGGCCTGCCAGGTGAAGACCAGCGGTCCGCCGAAGAGCCATTCATAGAGCTGTCCGATGGGGCTGGCGCGGCCGAGCAGGACCAGAAGATAGTATCCAAGGACCGTCGGTGGGAGCACCAGCGGCAGCGTCACGGCGGCGTCCAAAACTTCTTTTCCCCGGAAGGTGCGGTTGGCCAGAGTCCATGCCAGCCAGAGCCCGACGGCCAGCGCGAGGGCGGTGGAAATGGCGGCCACGCGCAAGCTGAGCCACAGCGGAAACCAGTCGATGGATGCGCCGGGCGGCATGGAGATATTTCATGTTAGCGCAGGGCGCGCTGAAACATCCCAGCCGGTTTACGTTCTACTGGACAGCCTGAGCCTGCGCCGCTTTGGCCCGCCGCTCGATCTCCTCGGGCGCGACATCTTCGACATGGGTTGCGATCCACCACTGATTGCCAAACGAGTCCTCGACGGCGGCGGAACGGTCGCCATAGAACTGGTCGGTGGGCTCACGGAGCGACTTACCTCCCGCCTGGATGGCACGCTGATAGACAGCGTCCACATCTTCCATGTAGAGGTGAAGCATGGCCAAGAAGGTCTTAAAGGTCTGCCCGCCATCGCCCATCATAATGATCGAATCTCCGATTTTGATCTCGGCGTGCATCACAGATCCGTCTGGAAGCTTAGAGACGTGAACCTCGGTAGCGCCAAACGCCTGCTTCGCGAAATCGATCAGCTTGGCCACGCCAGGGACCACGATATAAGGAATTACCGTGTGGTAGCCCTCGGGAACTGGTTTTACTTTGGTTGTCATGAAGCCATTGTGACTGGAATCGCTGGCGGCCGTATTGTATAAAATTGCCGCTCAATCAATCAGCGGTACATGATTGCGATGCGGCGTCTGGTGTGCGAGGTAGGAAGTGGGATTGATCCCGGAGAAGGCGCGGAAATCGTGGATGAAATGGGCCTGATCGAAGTAGCCGCAATCCAGCGCGACGTCGGCCCATTCCACGCTCTTGCAGCCGCTCATTCGGTTGAGCGCCTGTTGAAACCGCCGGATGCGGCAGAAGACTTTGGGCGTGAATCCGGTTTCATCGCGGAAGGCCTGGATGAATCTTTTGGCGCTCAGGCCGATCTGGTCCGTGACGGCCGCCACGGTGGTCGCATGCGGCTCCGTCATAAACCGGCGCAAGGCGAATCCCACGGCGTCACTCGGATGGAAGCCCCGGTTCAACTCGGCCAGGAGAACTCGCTCAATAATTTTGAAACGAGCCTGGTGCGCCGGCGCCTCCAGCAGTTGATCCCTCAGATCCACGGCCGCCGCCCCCCACAGCGTCTCCAGCGGGACAGTGGCGTCGCGCAGTTCGCCCGCCGGCATCCGCAGGAACGGGTACGCACCGCCCGGCTTAAAACATATGCCCAGGACGAAAGCTTGCGCGGCGGTGCCGATGACGACGTATTCCGAATGCGCTCCGGAGAGTAGCGCACCGCGGAAGCTCTGGAAGCGATCCGTGTTATCGCGGTCGTAAATGCGGGACTTGTCTTCGAGCAGGTTGATGACGATCTGCATTTCCCCGGTGGGCAAAACCCGCTCCTTCACGTGAGGCTGCGTATATCCTTCATAAAGCCACAGCAAGCGCACGAATTGCGAAAGGGGCGGGCGCGGGACGTGCGTCAAGTGGAGCATCGCCGGTTACCTCCTTTATGATAGGTGGTCATGAGCATCGGATCGCGCTTCGTCCTGTACACAGCAACCGCCTGGCTGTTATTGGCCCTGGCGAGGATTGCCGCGGCGCAGACTCCGGACCTGATCCTCATTGACGGCAAGGTCCTGACCGTCGACGCCAAGGATTCAATCGCAGAAGCTGTCGCTATCGCCAAGGGCAAGATTGTGGCGGTAGGCACCACCGCACAGATCCAACGCCTGGCCGGGTCCACTACCCGCGTGATGGATCTTCACGGCCTCACGGCTACGCCCGGGCTGATCGACACCCACGGCCATTTCGCCGCCAGCGGTGTGGACGAGCTATTTAGCGTGGTGCTGAACGACGTCTCACGAGTGAGCGAGGCAGTGGAAAAAATCCGCCAGAAGGCCGCTACGTTAAAGCCCGGCGAATGGCTGGTGGGAGCGGGATGGGACGAAGGCAAGCTGGCTGAACGGCGGTATCTGCTGGCGTCCGACCTGGACAAGGTCACGCCCAACAACCCGGTATGGCTGATGCACACCACCGGCCACTACGGCGTGGCCAACAGCTATGCGTTGAAGCTGGCGCACATCACTGCCGCGACGCCGGACCCGCCGGCCGGCACCATTGACCGCGATGCCCAAGGCAACCCTACGGGCGTGTTGAAGGAATCGGCGAAAGACATGATGGTGGCTCTGACTCCTGCGCCTACGCCGGAGCAATGGAGGCGTGGAATCCTGCACAGTATCGAGGGCTTGCATCGTGAAGGTATGACGGCGGTGAAGGACCCTGACGACACGCAACCCATGTGGGACGCCTACCGCGAGCTGTTGCGCGAAAACAAGCTGGACGAACGGATATTCGTGTTGTGGGACGGGGGGCACACGCTGGAATCGGCGCGGCAGGCTCTGGCGGTCATTTCCGCTCTTCCGAAACCGCCTGGCTCACTGGGCGACGATCTATTGCTTTCCGGAGGCGCCAAAATCTTCATGGACGGCAGCGGCGGCGCACGCACCGCCTGGATGCACCAGCCCTGGAACAAAAGCCGCACGGAAGTTGATGGAACGAACGTAGGCTACCCGGCCACCGAGCCTGCCGTCTATCGCCAGATGGTCCGATTGTTCCACCAAGCGGGCGTTCACGTGGGCACGCACGCCATCGGAGACCGCGCGATCGACTGGGTGGTGGACACTTACGCCGAAGTGCTCAAAGAAAAGCCCACGCGCGGACTGCGGCACAGCATTATTCATTGCAATATCCCGACAGATCATGCCATGGATGTGATGGCGTCTCTCCAGAAACAATACGATGCTGGTTACCCGGAGGCGCAAGCTCCCTTCATGTGGTGGATCGGCGACACCTACGCAGGCAACTTCGGCCCCCAACGCTCCCTGCGCCTGGAGCCGTTCAAGACGTGGATGGCGAAAGGCATTCAATGGGCCGGAGGGTCGGACTATGACGTGACTCCCTATCCGGCGCGCTATGGAATCTGGGCGTCTATCGAACGCGAGACGCTGAAGGGCGTATACGGCAAGCATCCTTTTGGGACGGCGGAAGCCATCGACGTCCACACGGCTCTGCGCTCCTACACTGCATGGGCCGCGCGGCAATTGTTTCTCGAAAACAAGATCGGAACCATCGAGCAGGGCAAGGACGCCGACATCGCGGTCTGGGACCATGACCTTTATACGATGCCGCCGCAAGACATCAAGAACCTGAAGTGCGAACTGACCATCTTTGGCGGCCGGGTGGTTTATCAGGATGCGGCATCTGCGATTGCGATTCGGGCGAAGACGATTCGAAAGTAAACCATGAGCAGCGTACGGAGCCGGAAATTCTTCTCGTGGGGCGCGGTGTTGGCGGGCGCCGGCTTATTGATCGTGTCTCTGCCGCTCGGAGCGCAGGAGCAAATAACCGCGCCGAAATTCAAGTTCGATCCGGACTGGCCCAAACCCCTGCCAAACAAGTGGAAGATGGGGGGCGTTACCGGACTGGCCGTGGATAAAGACGATAACGTTTGGGTGCTGGATAGGCCGAACGATCTGACCGACATTGAGCTGGAGGCGGAACTGACGCCTCCGCTGGCCGATTGCTGCGTGCGGCCGCCCTCCATGATCCACATCGACAAGAACGGCAAGGTGATCGGTTCCTTCGATGCGCCGCAAGGGCACGGCATGGCAGTGGACAGCAAGGGGTTCGTCTACATCGGGCAGGACACGGTGCGCAAATACGATCCGGCGACCGGAAAGGTGGTGGCCGAGGCGCCCCGCACGCCGGACAGAGTGCCAGGCGCGGCAGCCGATCCGCCGCTGACTTCAGCCCACATTCTTGGGCACGGGAGCGCTGGGCCAGTGGCGGGATTTATCGCGCCACCGGGTGGGCGTCCTAAACCCGATCCCGTGGCTCAGGCCGCTCGGGAAGCGGCGATCGCGGCCTTTCGCGCCAAGTATCCTCCCACGACCCCGATCATCGTGGGAGGGCTCGAAGAGATACGGCTAGACGAAACGGCTCACGAGCTTTACGCCGCCGACAATTACCTGGGCGGGCGCGTGATGGTGTTCGACCTGGACACGTTCCAGTTCAAGCGGGGCTGGGGCGCGTATGGGCACGCGCTATCGGAAATGAGCGAGGATGACGTGGACCGCGCCTATACCCCCGGCGGGCCTGAGCCCAAGGAGTTCCGCGGACACCTCACGCTGAACATATCGAACGACGGGTTGGTGTACGCCGCGGATCGGATGGCGAACCGCATCGACGTTACTACCAAGCAAGGCAAGTTCGTGAAGGAATTTGTTCTGGCTCCCCACACCGGCGTAGGTGGGTCCACCGGCGGCGTGATGTTCTCGACTGACAAGAAGCAGAAGTTTTTGTATATTTCCGATCTCACCAACAACCACATCTATTTCCTCAATCGCGAGGACGGTAAGCTGGTGGGACAGATGGGCAGCATGGGCGAAAACGGCGGCCAGTTTTTCGGGCTGCACATGATCGCGGTGGATTCCAAGGGCGACATTTATACCGGCGAGGTGTTCCAAGGCGAGCGGGTGCAGAGGTTTGTGCCGGTGAAGTAGAGAGAGGGGAGCTGCTGACCATCGTGGCGCACGCACTCTCTGCGTGCCGCGTGGGCACTCGTGCCTACGCCCTCCAGGCTCGACCAGGCCGGCCGCCTCAAGCCGGCGCTTGATTTCGCGGAAAGGCCCTGGCTTAAGCCGCCCCAACCTCGACCTCGATGGCGCGAACTTTAGGGGGCCGCGTGGCCTGCGGGGTCTCGAAGTGCAGCTCCAACGCCTCTTTCAAATTGGCAAGAGCCTCTTCTTCGCTCTCACCCTACCGCTTGAGCAAACCTCCGTGCCCTCAGCTTGGCAATCTTGTGGATTCGGACGTACCGCCTGCGCCCGCCGCCTCTTGCCGCCTTTGGTATAATCTGTGCTAGATGTTTGCTTTTCCTCCGCGATTGCGGATGAAAATTCCCGCTAACGCCGATTGCTGCTCGCATCGCGTCTCGCGCCAAGCCCCTGATGTTGTTCCCACATGCAACTAAGCTACATCCTGGAATGAAACTCAGCGTTCAGATCACGCGCGGCATTGAGTCGTTGTTCGGCACCCGCGACGAAAATATCCGTGTGCTCGAGAACGGCCTGAACGTCACCGCGTGCCTGATGAACGATTCGCTCGAAATCGAGGGCGCCGAGCCGGACGTGATTCGCGCCGCGAGCATTCTGGAGGATTATGTCGCTCTGGTGAAAGAGGGCCAGGCATTCCCGAACGGCGATCTGAACAGCTACCTGCGCGTGGTGACGGCCGATCCGGAGGTCACCCTCCGCAGCCTGGTTCACAGCGGACGGCAGCGCAATTTCGGCAAGAAGACGCTGGCCCCCAAGACCGTTAATCAGCGCCGCTACGTGGACGCCATCGAACGGAACGATCTGGTGTTCGGCGTGGGGCCGGCAGGCACCGGAAAAACATACCTCGCCGTAGCGATGGCGGTTTCAGCGTTGATGAACAAGCGCGTGGCGCGCATCGTGCTCACGCGGCCGGCTGTGGAAGCCGGCGAGCGCCTGGGATTTCTCCCCGGCAATCTGCAGGAAAAAGTGGATCCGTATCTGCGCCCACTGTATGACGCGCTGTACGACATGCTGGACGCCGACAAAGTGGAGAAACTGCTGGAGCGCGCGGTGATTGAAGTGGCGCCCATCGCCTTCATGCGCGGCCGCACGCTGAACGACAGCTTCATCATTCTGGACGAAGCGCAGAACAGCACCGCCGAGCAGATGAAGATGGTGCTGACGCGTCAGGGCTTCAATTCGAAAATGGTGGTGACCGGGGACCTGACGCAAGTGGACCTGCCTTCCGGAAAACGCAGCGGACTGAACGACGCGGTGGAAGTGCTGCGTGGCATCGAAGGAATCAGCTTTGTCTATTTCGACGAACGCGACGTGGTTCGTCATTCCCTGGTGCAGAAAATCGTGAAAGCTTACGAGCGGCACCAGGAAGCCCTGGGCGGACGGCAGCTGGCGTTGAAGCTGATCGATACGGCGGCAGAAGCCGCGGCAATCGCCGAGCCCGCGGGTCGTCCGCTCCCCGTCGCGCCGGCGGAAAACCGCGAGATCCCACTGGTCTAATATCCGGCCATGCCTGCTCAGCAGACAACTCTGCTATTTCATTCCGCCACGCCGGGCCTCCCGCGGAGACTCGCCCTTGCGTTCGCCAGACGATTGGAATCGGAGTTGACCGGTGGCCGTCCCTTCACCTGCCTCATCACCGGCGATCCGGAGCTGCGGCGGCTGAACCGCGAGTTTCGCCGGCAGGACTGCGCCACCGACGTGCTCTCGTTTCCATCCAGGCAGACCCTGGGCTTTCTGGGCGACATTGCGATCTCGTTCGAGCGCGCCCAGCGTCAGGCAGCGGAATACGGACATGCCGTCGGCACAGAGATTGAGATTCTGATGCTGCACGGCGTTCTGCACCTGCTCGGAATGGATCATGAAAAAGACCGCGGCCGAATGGCGCGAGCCGAAGACAAATATCGCGCTCGGTTCGGATTGCCGCGCGGGCTGATCGAGCGGGTGCGCGGATGACCTGGTTTGCGGTGAGCGCGACCGTGATTTGGGCGGTGCTGCTGTGCCTGATCACCGTGGTACAGATCCTCTACATGGAATCGCTGAAGCTGCGCTCGCGCGATCTGGCTGCGCTCCAATTTTTCAAGGAGACCCTGGAAGGTCGCATCGGAGTGAAGGGCGACGACGGCGTGCTGGCGTTTTCGCTTATCAAGCATACGCTGGTGGTGCTGCTGGGCGTCTGTTTCCTGGCGACGCGCACCGGCGATTCCCAGCCCTGGCAAAATCTGTTTGAAGCTGCGCTGTTCGCCTGGCTCACCATGTTGATCTCGACCTATGTTCTGGCCCAGGTGCTCTACCGCAAGACCAGCGGACGGTGGCTGCTGCCGCTCGCGCCCATTCTGCGTCTATGCGCGCTTCTGGTCAGGCCGCTGACCGCGATTCTCAGCTTCTTCCAATCGCTGGTCGAACTTTCCGAGACGGCCCAAGCCAGCGAAGAAGGACTGGGGTCCTCCGGCGATATCGAGGCGCTTATCTCGGCCGGCGAAGAAGAAGGCATAATCGAGAAAGACGACCGCCGGCTGATCGAATCCGTGGTGGCGTTCGGCGACAAGACGGTGCGCGAAGTGATGACGCCGCGCCCGAAAATGGTGGCCATCGAAGCGAACCGGTCCCTCGAAGATTTGCGCGAGCTGGTGATTCACGAACAATTCTCGCGAATTCCGGTATTTGAGCGGACCATCGACAATATCGTTGGATTCGTACACGTGCGCGACATGTTCGAACTGGACGAAGCGGATCGCCAGGGCCGGCGGGTGAAAGAACTGGCCCGCCCCATTCGATTGGTTCCCGAGTCCAAGCCGGTGAACGATCTGTTGCGCGAGATGCAGCAGGACGGCGCGCACATGGCCATCGTGATCGATGAGTACGGCAACACGGCCGGTCTGGCGACCATGGAAGACATGGTGGAAGAAATCCTGGGTGAGATTCACGACGAGCATGAGCCGGAGCGCGACGTGCTGAAGCAGGCCGATGGCAGCTTCGTGGTTGCGGGCAGCGTGGACCTGGACCGTTTGCACGATCTGCTGGAGTTCCGGCCGCCGGAAGAAACCGAATCCACTACTATCGGCGGCCTGGTGACGGAGTGGCTGGGGCACGTGCCGCATATCGGGGAAGTGATTGAGCGCGACGGCATCCGGCTGGAGGTGCTGGCCGGCGACGAGTTAAAGGTGGAACAGGTGCGGGTCTCGAAGGTGGCGCAGGAAACGGTGCCCGAGACGCATACAGGAGAGATCCGTTCATGAGCGAATTCCGGTCGGGGTTCGCATCGCTGATCGGGCGGCCCAACGCCGGCAAATCGACGCTGCTAAACGCGCTCAGCGGCGAAAAGCTAGCCATCGTTTCACAAAAACCGCAGACTACGCGCACCACCATCCAGGGCGTGGTGAATCTTCCCGGCTCTCAAATAGTATTCATCGACACGCCCGGCATTCACAAATCCACGACGCTGTTTAACAAGCGCATGATGGAAACCGTGCGGACAGCTTTGGAGGATCGCGACGTGCTGCTGTATGTGGCGGACGCGTCCGTTCCCTTTTCGGCTCCTTTATCGACCCAGGATGCCGAGGCCGTGTCTGTGCTGAAGGACTTGCCCACGCCGGTCCTGCTGCTGGCCAATAAAATCGACCGGGTGCAAGATAAGCGCAAACTGCTGCCGTTCATCGAGCAATACAAAGCGGTCCGGGAATTCGACGAATACATCCCGGTGTCAGCCACTACCGGCGAAGGCCTGGACCGCGTTCGGGACGCTATCGTCGCACGGCTTCCGGAAGGCCCGGCCTACTTCCCGACCGACCATCTGACCGATCAACCCGAGCGATTCCTGGCGGGCGAACTGATTCGCGAGCAGATTCTCCGTCAGACGCGCCAGGAGGTGCCGCACGCGGTGGCGGTACTGATCGAGCGCTGGGAGGAAAAGCCCAAAATTACGAAGATCGCGGCTACCATCTACGTCGAGCGGGATGGGCAGAAGGCGATTGTCATCGGCGCGGGCGGAGCGGCGCTCAAGAAAATAGGAACGCTAGCGCGCTACGAAATCGAAAAAATGCTGGGACGCAAAGTCTTTCTGGAGCTGTTCGTGAAAGTGCAAAAAGATTGGCGCGAAAATCCCGAATTTCTCAATGCCATTGACTGGAGATCCATGCGGGGGGGAGAATTGGACTCGGACGAAGGTTCGGTATCCTGATGCGACTGATTTCTTTTGCAATGTTGTTTGGGCTGGTCCTGACGCTGCTCGCGGCCGACAAAGACAAGACGCCGGTTACGGACGACACGATTGTGGATCAGGTCCGCGTGAAAATCGCGGACGATTCCGAAGTGGGGGGCCAGCCGATCCAGGTGGACGCCCACAACGGCGTGGTGCTGCTCACCGGCAAAGTGGCCAACGACAAGCTGAAGTCGAAAGTGGAAAAGTTGGCCAAGAAAGTAAAGGGCGTCACTGGAGTGGACGATAAGCTGGTGGTCAGCCCGAACTAGTTCCGAACATGGCGACTCGCGAAAGTGCTTGATCCATGGGCGTTCTTACGTTTCTTGACACTTTGCGGGTAACCGGCGTAAGTTCTAGTGCGCCCAGTCTAACGTAATGAAAGTGTGGCTCAGCCTGGTTGCTTTGTCGGCGTGTTGCGCCCAAGCCCCGCCGGCGCTAAAGTCGGTGGTCGGCGAAATCACTTCCATCGATGGCGCGAGCAGGCAAATCAAGTTAAAGGGCGATGACGGGGCCGCCTATACCGTCATTCTCGGCGAGAGTACATCGTACTTGCGCGTTGCTCCCGGTGAGAAAGATCTCAAGAAGGCCACCAAAATCGCATTTGCCGACGTAATGGTGGGCGACCGCGCGCTGGCTCTGGAGAAAGATAGCACCCTTCCGGCTCGCGCCGTAGTCATCATGACCAAGGGCGATCTGGCCCAGAAGCATGATCAGGATCGCGCGGAATGGCAGAAGCGGGGGCTTAACGGTGTGATCACCGCTGTGAACGCGGAGACCAAGCAAGTGACGATCTCGACGCGCGGACGCGATGCCAAGACCGTGACAATTGACGCTTCCGCGGCGAATTTCCGGCGTTATGCGCCCGATTCGGTGCGTTTCGCGGACGCCAAGCCCAGTTCGTTTGCCGATCTGCAGCCCGGCGACACGGTTCGCGCTTTGGGTGACAAAGACGAAGACGGCACGCACTTGAAAGCCGAGGAACTGGTCTCGGGAGCGTTCGAGACGATTGCAGGAACGGTGGATTCCGTGGACGCGGCAGCGGGCGAGGTGCATATCACGAACCTGCAGACCAAAAAGCCGGTGGTGGTTCGAACCAATGAAAGCTCCTTGATGCGGCGGTTGGATCCGATGGTGGCGGCGATGCTGGCGCGGCGGCTCCGGCCCGACGCTTCCGCCGGTGGTGGTGGCCCGGCGGCGGGTAACGCAGGGGGCGCCCGTCCCGATGGCGCACCAGGCGGGCCGGGCGGCGGTTTTCGAGGCCCCGGGGGCGGCGCTGGCGGGGATCTCCAACAAATCCTCGAGCGGATGCCCCCGCTAGCGCTTGCGGAATTGAAAAAGGGCGACGCGGTGATCGTCTCCAGTTCGAAAGGTCCGGGCGATTCCCCAGTCACCGCCTTCGCGTTTGTCGCGGGCGTAGAGCCGTTCCTGGCAGCCGCGCCGCGCACCGCCGGACAAGTGAATTTAGGATCCTGGAATCTCGATATGGGCGGCGGAACGGAACAATGATGAGATCCCTGCCGCTGCTCGCGTTGCTGTTGCTTACTCTGTTGCCGAAGACCTACGCACAACCCGCCGGAGTGGTGCACGGCGTGGTGACCGATGAATCGGGTGCGCTGGTGCCGGGCGCCAAAGTGACGGTGTCCAATACCGCGGGTCCGGTGAAATCGGCCACGGCCGGCAACGATGGGTCCTACTCGGTGGTGGGTCTCGCTGTTGGAACCTACACGGTGCAGGCTACTTCGCCAGGCCTGCAGCAGCTTAAACCGGCGCCGGTTGAGCTGAGAGGCGGCACCCAGACCGCCACGGTGGATTTGCAACTGGCCGTTGCCGCTGAAAAGCAGGAGGTGACGGTGCAGGAAAACGCCGGACCTCAAGTGAGCGTGGACCCCTCGCAGAATGCGGGAGCGTTAATACTGCGCGGAACGGATTTGCAGGCGCTATCGGACGATCCGGACGATCTGCAGGCTGATCTAGAGGCACTGGCGGGACCCTCCGCCGGACCAAGCGGCGGCCAGATCTATATCGACGGATTTACCGGGGGCACGCTTCCCAGCAAGGATTCCATCCGCGAGATTCGCATCAACCAGAATCCCTTTTCACCCGAATACGACAAGCTGGGTTACGGACGAATCGAGATCCTCACCAAGCCGGGCACCGACAAGTTGCACGGAAACGTCAACGTCGATTTCGGCGACGCCATCTGGGACGCGCGGAATCCTTACGCGGCCGAGAAAGCCCCGTTTCTGCAGCGGAATTTCGGCGGCTCGCTGAGCGGCGCGCTGGGCAAGAAGGCGTCTTTCTTTCTGGATGTCCAGGATCGCGACATTGACAACGGCAACATCATCAACGGTTACAATGTAGCGCCGAATACGTTTCTCGTCTCGCCTTTCAACAGCGTCTTCGTGGCTCCCCAGAACCGTTTTCGCATCAGCCCGCGCTTCGATTACCAGCTCAGCAAGAACAACACGCTCACCCTGCGCTACGGGTACACGCGCAACGATCTTGACAACCAGGGCGTGGGCAATCTCAGTCTTTTGACGCGCGGCTATCACGCTCTGGATACGGACCACACCGTACAAATCATCGAAACGGCCGTCCTAAGCACCAAGGTGATCAACGAGACGCGGTTCCAGTTGTATCACACCTACGCGGGTGAAATGGAAAATTCCGACGCGCCGGCTCTGATCGTGGCCGGCGCGTTCAATGGCGGCGGCGCTCAGATTGGACGCTACATCGACACCGAAAACCACTACGAGCTGCAGAATTACACCACGGTTTCCAACGGCGCACATACCTGGAAATTTGGCGTTCGCGTTCGCGCCGTTACCATCAACAACTTTTCGCCAACGAATTCCGGCGGCTCGTACTACTTCAACGGCGGCGGCTACGGAGGATTGCAATGCGACGTGTCCACGCTCCAGGACTGTTCGCAGCTTTCCTCCATCCAGCTTTATAGCGATACGCTGAACTTTATACAACAGAACCCAGCGTTGACCCCCGGCGCGCTAGCCGGCGCGCTTCAGCAGCACGGCCTCGGGCCGTCGCAGTTCACCATTAACCAGGGCTCTTCTTTGGTGAATGTCAATCAAGTGGATCTGGGCGCGTTTGTGGGCGATGACTGGCGGTTGAAGCCGAACCTCACGCTGAGCCTGGGCCTGCGCTTCGAAACCCAAACCAACATTCACGACTGGCACGATTGGGCGCCGCGCATCGGATTCGCATGGGCCCCGGGCCAGAGCAAGAATAATCCCCGGCCGGCGACCGTGTTTCGTGGCGGCTTTGGCATTTTCTACGACCGGGTCAGCGAACAGAACATCGAGACCGCCGAGCGCTACAACGGCATTTTGCAGCAGCAGTACGTGATCGCACAGAGCGCCGCTAACCCCATCCCGTTCTATCCCACGGTGTCCGGCATCCCCGCGGGCCTGTTACTGCCGCCCCAATCCCCGCAGACTATAGAACTGCTGGATTCGAACCTGCACGCGCCCTACATCTTGCAGGAAGCCATCACGGTGGAGCGCCAGTTACCCAAGAACACAACCATTTCGGAATCCTACGTGAATTCGCATGGCTTGCATGAATTGCGGTCGGCGGACATCAACGCACCGCTCGACGGCATTTATCCCCTGGCCTCCCAGTACCAGACAAATCCGGTGCTGTTGATGCAATCGTCGGGCCTGTTTAACCAGTGGCAGCTGATCACCAACGTCCGCTCCCAATTGAACAAGCGAGTTTCGCTGAACGGGTTTTACATGTACGGCCGCGCCTACAGCAACACGGACGGCGTGAATACTCTGCCCGCCGATCCCTACAGTATGCAAGGCGAATACGGGCCATCCTCGCTGGACGTCCGCAACCGAGTGTTCATTGGCGGCACGATTAGCGCGTGGTGGGGGCTGCTGCTGGCGCCATTTTTCACCGCCAATTCCGGCGCGCCGTTTAACATCGTCACCGGCACCGACCTGTACGGCACCGCACTTAATTCTTCGTTATTCACCGCACGCCCCGTCATGGTGCCCGATCAGGCGACAGACCCCCAGGAAGGGATCTATTGCCTTCCGCACTACCCGTGCCTGGATGTCAATCCCGGCGCCAGCGGGACTGTTCTGCCCCGCAATTTCGGACGGAGCCCAGGCAATATCAGTCTCAACTTCCGCATCGCGAAGACGTTCGGTTTCGGCGGATCGCGCGAGAGCACGGCCAACAGCCAGAACGGCGGCGGTCCTCCGGGTGGTGGCGGCCGGCGCGGCGGCGGTGGACCGGGCGGCGGATTTGCGGGCGGACCCGGAGGCGGTGTCGGCGGTTTCTTCGGCGGATTAAACGGCTCCACCGGAAAGAAATACAACCTGACCTTCTCGGTGCAAGCGCGCAACCTGCTGAACCACGTCAATCCCGGCGGCATCAACGGCATCGTCACGTCGCCGCTGTTTGGAGAATCGAACACCCTGGCGGGCGGCTTCGGAGCTTTCGCCCAAAGCGGCTTGAACCGCCGAATCGATTTGCAGGCGCGATTCACCTTCTAAGTAAACAGCAGTCACCATTCTGGAGCCGCGCTCGCCGGCCAACGGGTTTTGCCTTGTTCCGCAATCTGATAGACCCCTTCAGCACGCTTCCGGCCCCGGATGAGCCGGCGTGCCAGGCCCTGTGGGGATGCTAGGGTGTGGCTGATTGGAGGGAGATATGCCGCCGCTGCCAGACCAAGAGATCCCGCGCCGTAATCCCCAGGAGCCTCCCAAGCCGGCCGTGAGTTCGGATGTCTTTCCCGCGGACGCGATTGCTGCCGCACAGACCTCGCAGCATGCCTGGAAAATCCCGGCGTCCGTCACGCTGGCGCAGTGGGCGCTCGAGAGCGACTGGGGCAAGGCCATGCCGGAGGGGAGCAATAATCCGTTCGGCATCAAGGCCAGGGCCTCGGACCCGTTTGTTGAGGCTCAAACGCGCGAGGTGATCGACGGCCAGGACGTCACCATCGTGGCGAAATTCCGTCGATTCGCATCGCTCAACGAAGCCTTTGGGCAGCATGGGCGTCTGCTCGCCACCGCCGGCGCTTATTTCTATGCTCGAACTCTGGCCGGCAATCCGGATGCGTTTGCGGATGCACTGACGGGCGTCTACGCGACGGATCCGAATTATGGCGAGTCGCTGAAAAAAATGATGAAGACCTACGACCTGTATCAATACGACTAAAACGCAGGGCAGGACGGCTCCCTTGCGGTCGCGGCTCTGTTAGACTGAATCGAACCCATGCCGATCAGCAAGGATTTGCTCGACATCCTGGTCTGTCCATTGGACAAAGCCGAGCTGGAAATGAAACCGGATCAGAGCGGTTTGAAATGCGTCCAGTGCAAACGAGTGTACCCCATTCGCAACGATATCCCGGTGATGCTGATCGACGAAGCGAAGGTCGAGGAGTAAGCCGGCCTGTTGAGATGACCAATGTTCTAGACCGCTTGCCGTCCGGCGCACGGGTGGCGATCGTCCGTCTGCGGTCGCTGGGCGATTGCGTGCTCACCACACCTGCGCTCTGCCTGCTGAAACAGGCGCGGCCGGATTTCGAAGTGGCGGTGGTGGTGGAAGATCGCTTCCGGGCGGTGTTCGCCGGGAACCCGGATGTCGATCGGATTCTAGCGCCCAACGTCGGCGGCGTCAGCCGGTTTCGGCCGCAACTGGCGCTCAATCTTCACGGGGGCGCTACCAGCGTGCGTCTGATGCTGGCAGCGGCGTCCGGCCTGCGCGCCGGATTCGGCCACTTCCGCTTCCAGCCGATCTACAACGTGCGCATCCCGCGCGCGCAGGAGATTCTGGGGCCCCAGATCTTGAAAAGTGAACGCAAGGTCCACACGGCGGAACATATCGCATCGGCGATGTTTTATCTCGGAGTCCCCCGGACTGAAATCCCGCGGGCGCGATTGTTCGCCGCACCCTGTGCCTCACTGCAACCACGGCCGCGGCCTTATGCCGTCCTGCATCCGTTCGCATCGGGGGCCGATAAGACCTGGCCGCGCGATAGCTTCCTGGCTGTGGCCAAACATCTGGATGCCGATTTGGGGCTGGAACCGCTGTTCGTGGCGGGCGCCAACGAAGATTTGTCGGGCTTTAGCGAATATGTTTGCTTCGAAGGCGCGCCGCTCGAAGAAGTGAAATCGCTGCTGGCGGGCGCGGCGCTGTTCGTGGGAAACGATAGCGGACCGGCTCACATGGCGGCCGCCTTCGCCTGTCCCCTGGTTGTGTTATGGGGTTCGTCGGACCTGGATAACTGGCGCCCGTGGCGTACCGAAAACGCAGTGCTGACAAGCGGGAGCGGCATCCACTCCATCCGAGTATCGGAAGTGGTGGAAGCCATCGAGACCCTGGTACCGCTGCGAACTCCCCAACAACCGGCATGATCCATCCATTCGCATGACCGGGGCATTTTTATGACCGGGGCATTTTTATGAGAGAGCTCCGGCGCCTTCTCCACTACGTCCAGCCCTATTTCGCGCCGCTGGCGCTGTCGGTCATCCTGATGGCGCTGGTAGGAGCCACGCAAGGATTCACCGCCATTTTGATCACTCCGGTATTTGACCGCGTGCTGAATCCCGCCTCGGCCGATTCCCCGGTCCCGCTGTTCACCATCCCGCTGTTCCAGCGCACCGTCTATCTTCAGGATTTTTTGCCCGCCTACATTCACAACGTCTGGACCATGGTGGCAGTGGCTATCGTGGCCACGTTCTTCGTCAAAGGCGCGTGCGATTACTTCGGGAACTATTTCATCAACTATGTCGGTTTCTCCGCGGTCACCGACCTGCGCCAGACGGTGTTCGACAAGGTCCTGCGGCAGGACGCCCACTTTTTCGAATCCAATTCCACCGGCCGCGTGATGTCGTCCATCATGAACGACATCGAAAAGATTCAGGTTGCCACTTCGCATATGCTGGCCGACTGGATGCGCCAAAGTTTCACCGTCCTGTTCCTGCTGTGCGTGGTAATTCAAAAGGACTGGCGGCTGGCGTTGGTCAGCCTCACGCTGCTGCCGTTCGTGCTGGTGCCTACGCTGCGCATCGGGCGCCGGATCCGCCGGACCACTCGCCGGGCGCAGGATGAAGCAGCCGACCTGAACCAGATCCTGCAGGAGACCATCAGCGGCCATCAGGTAGTGAAATCGTTTGGAGCGGAGGATGTGGAATCCAACCGCTTCGCCCTGGCTGCCGCGCGATTCAAATCCAGCAACCTCCGCTACATCTCCCAGCAAGCGCTCTCTTCACCGCTCATTGAATGTTTTGGCGCGCTCACCATCGTGGGACTGCTCAGCTACGCTCGCATCCAGATCAAGAGCGGGGCCTTGACCGCGGGCGAATTCACCAGCTTCGTCATTGCACTGCTGATGCTGTATGAGCCGGTGAAGCGGCTCACCGGAATTCACAATATCTTCCAGCAGGCGCTGGGCGCGTCGCAAAAAGTTTTCGAGTACCTGGATCGCGATCAGCAGATCGTGGAGAAACCGAACGCGGCGAAGCTGGGCAAATTCCAGGACGAGATTCTGCTGGACAATATCGACTTCCACTATCAGAATGCGCCCAATGGTTTCACGCTGAACGGCGTACGATTAGAAGTGCGCGCGGGTGAAGTGGTGGCGCTGGTGGGTCCGAGCGGCGGGGGCAAAACCACGCTCGCCAATCTGGTTCCGCGATTCTACGATGTCACTGGCGGGGCGATCCGCATCGACGGTAAGGACGTGCGGGATCTCCAGATTGCGTCGCTCCGCAATCAAATCGGCATCGTCGCGCAGGAAACCTTTCTGTTTAACGACACGGTGGGCAACAACATCCGTTACGGCCGGCCCAAGGCCAAGGACGAAGAGGTTCGCGAAGCCGCGCGCAACGCTCTGGCCGAAGAGTTCATCGAGCGGATGAACGAGGGCTACGGGACCGTGATCGGCGAACGCGGCGTCAAGCTGAGCGGAGGACAGCGCCAGCGGCTGGCCATCGCGCGGGCGCTGCTCAAGAACGCGCCCATTCTGATTCTGGACGAAGCCACGTCGCACCTGGACACCGAATCGGAAATCCTGGTGCAAAAGGCGCTGCAGACGCTGATGAGCAATCGCACCGTGATCGTGATCGCGCACCGGCTTTCCACCATCCGGCGGGCGGACAAAATCGTGGTGCTGGATCGAGGCCGCATTTCGGAGGTTGGTACGCACGAGGAATTGATCAATCACGGCGGCATCTACCAACGGCTTCACGAGCTGCAATTCCTGTCGGACCCGCTGGTGAATCCGTGAATGCTAAGACGACAAAGGCTCCGGTGCGCAGCATGACCGGCTTCGCTCAAGTCCAGAAAACCACCGAGCATGGCGACATCGGCGTTAGTTTGAAGAGCGTCAACCATCGCGGCCTGGATCTGCATTTTCATTTGGGCGCGGAACTGGATTCGCTGGAACACGTCATGCGGGCCGCGTTGAAACGGGCCGTTCTTCGCGGGCACGTGGACGTACGTTGTTCCGTGCTGCGCGCGGCCAACGGCGCGACGGGCAATCTCAATCTGGCGCTCTTTCGTTCTTACCTGGCGGCTTTTCGCCAAGCGGCGGCGGAAGAAGGCGTCGACGCGCAGCCCGATCTGAATCGAATTCTGTTATTGCCGGGCATCCTCGGCGGTTCCGATCAATGGGCGCCGGACACCACCGCCGAGAAAGCAATCCTGGCGGCGGTGGAAGAAGCGGTGGAAAAGCTGAACGAGTTTCGAGCGCGCGAAGGAGCGGAGTTGGCCGCCGTCATCCGGGAGCAGAACGCGACCATTCGTACAGGCGCCGCAGAAATGCAGCGGATCCGGGCGGGAGCAGTTCCCGCCTTCCAGAAGCGCCTGCTGGAAAAGCTACAAGAGCTGCTCGGCAACACCATGATCGATCCACAGCGCCTGGCGCAAGAGGCCGCGCTTGCGGCCGACCGCGGCGATATCGGCGAGGAGATCTCAAGGCTCGAAATCCACTCCCGCCAGCTGGACGAGATTCTGGACTCGGGGGGCGAAGTGGGCAAGCGCCTCGACTTTTTGCTGCAGGAGCTGAATCGCGAGACCAACACCATCCTTTCGAAAACCAGTGGCCTCGGCGATCTGGGTCTGCGCATTACGGAGCTGGCGCTCGCCTCCAAGGCCGCCATCGAAAAAATCCGCGAACAGGCGCTGAATCTGGAATGACGACCGTTTTCATCATCTCGGCGCCATCCGGCTCCGGCAAATCGACGCTGGTACACCGGCTGCTCAAAACGGTCCCGAACCTGGCCTTCTCCATCTCCTACACCACGCGGTCGCCGCGTCCGGTAGAGACCAACGGCGTGGACTATATCTTCATCAATCGCAAGGACTTCGAGGATCGGCTGGCACGCGGCGAGTTCCTGGAATACGCTGAGGTTTTCGGCAATTACTACGGGACCAATCGCGAGACATTTGAATCGGCCACGCACCAGGGCAAGGATCTGGTACTCGACATCGATGTCCAGGGTGCGAGACAATTGAAGGTAGCAATCCCGCAGGCGATCAGCATTTTTGTGCTGCCGCCCTCGAAGGACGTTCTGGAGCAGCGGCTTCGGTCGCGATCGCAAGACAGCGAGGAAGTGATTCAGCGCCGGTTGCGGGGAGCGGCGGAAGAAGTTCAGAATTACACGCAGTACGATTTTGTTCTGATCAACCGCGATATCGAAGAAGCGTCGGCCCGGCTGGCCAACATCGTCGAGGCCGAGCGGCTGCGCAAGGCCCGAATGGAAGAAGAAGTGGGGCCGATCCTTGAGAGTTTCAAGGCCTGAGAGTTTCAAGATTTAGGTAGGAGAGGTAACTTACGGCATGGCTGAGAGAATGAGAAACAACGCGATGTACGCGATTCCCGACGACGGCGAGCAGAGCACTTATCGCTTCATCATCGTGGCCGCGAAACGCGCGCGGCAGTTGCAGAATGGTGCCCGTCCATTTCTCCCCACCACGTCGAAGAAGCCAACGGTCACATCAATGGAAGAGGTCCGGCGCGGATTGGTGAAATATACGGACTCCTTGCGCGTGGTGCCTGAGGAACTGGTCCCACAAGAGTAGCGAAGCGGAACGTTTGGACAGAGAGTAAGAGCATGAACGTGGTGCTGGGCGTGGGTGGCGGCATCGCCGCTTACAAATCGGCGGAGCTGGCCCGGGCTTTGATGGAGCGGGGCATGCGCGTCCAGGTGGTGATGACGGACGCGGCCCGCGAGTTCATCACACCTTTGACGTTTGCCAGCCTGACGGGGCACAAAGTCATCACCGGACTGTTTGCATCGGGAAGTTCCGACGAGACAAATTCAGAAGAAACTCTTTCTAGCGCGGTGGAGCACATCGCCGTCGCACAGGACAACGAAGTGCTGGTGATCGCGCCGGCCACGGCCGATCTAATGGCGCGCCTGGCGCATGGCTTGGCCGACGATTTCCTGACCACGATGTACCTGGCCTTCACCGGCCGCGTAGTGCTGGCTCCCGCGATGAACAACAATATGTGGACTCATCCGGCCACGCAGGAAAATCTCACCGTGTTGCGCAAGCGTGGGCATATCATCATCGACCCGGAAGAGGGATTGCTCGCGTGCGGCACTACCGGCCCGGGACGCCTCGCCGAGCCGGAAAGAATCGCCGACGTGGTGGCCGGCTTGAGTTTTGGATCGCGCGATCTGGAAGGCGAGACGGTTCTCATCACGGCCGGCCCTACGCAGGAACCGCTGGATCCGGTGCGTTATATTTCCAACCGATCCAGCGGCAAAATGGGCTACGCGCTGGCCGAAGCAGCGGCGCAACGCGGCGCGCAAGTGATCCTGGTCTCCGGTCCCGTACAATTGGCGGAGCCGCTCGGCGTGCGCGTGGTACAGGTGCGCACCGCTCTTGAAATGCACGACGCCGTGATCGAGCACTTAAGCGAAGCCAGCATCATCGTGAAAGCGGCCGCGGTGGCCGACTACCATCTGGCGCAGGTGCCCCGGCATAAGATCAAGAAGACCGCGATGCGAATGTCTCTCGATTTAGATCCGACACTCGACATCCTGGCCGAATTGGGCCGCAAGAAAGGCGACCGGTTGCTGATCGGGTTCGCGGCAGAAACCGAGAATCTCATCGAGAGCGCCCGCCAGAAGCTGGCATCCAAGAACTGCGACATGGTGGTCGCCAATCTGGTGAACCAGGAAGCCACCGGTTTTGAAGCCGACGAGAACGAAGTGGTGCTGGTGCTGAGCACCGGCGAGACGATTCCGTTGTCGCGCGCTCCGAAACGCCAGATCGCCGATCGCATCTTCGATCAGGTGTTAAAGCTTCGCCTGGCTCTGCACGCCGCTCAATGAATAGGGACGAGCTTCGCCAACGGCTGGAGTTTTACCAAGACCTTGGCGTTAAGACGCTGTACCGCCGACCTACCGACCGCACCTTGCCCCCCAACCCCCAACCCCCAACCCCTGCTGTGTCCCTACCGGCCCTTGAACCTGCGGCCGATTCGCTCCTTAAGATCCTCGCCGATATCGGCGATTGCAAGCGCTGCCGGCTGAGCGAGGCGCGCCACACGATTGTATTCGGATCGGGCAATGAACAAGCGCGGCTGGTCTTCGTCGGCGAGGGACCGGGCGCCGATGAGGATCAGCAGGGTCTGCCGTTCGTCGGCCGCGCGGGACAACTGCTCACGCAAATGATCGAAGGCACAGCGTCCAAGGAAGGCATCCCGATCAAGCGAACCGATGTCTACATCTGCAACGTCGTGAAATGCCGCCCGCCGGAGAATCGCACGCCGCAGCCGGACGAAATGGAGATTTGCGGGCAATTCCTGTACCGGCAGCTTCAGGCGATCAAGCCCAAAGCCATCTGTTTGCTGGGAGGCACGGCGGCCAAGGCGGTGCTCAACACCAAAGAGAGCGTGACCGGAATGCGCGGAAGATGGCATATGTGGCGCGACATTCAAGTGATGGTCACCTACCATCCGTCGTACTTATTGCGGTCTTACAATCCAAGCGCGAAGAAGGAAGCGTGGGAGGATCTGAAGAAGGTCCTGCACTATGTCTACGACTAGCCGCGGCCCAAGCAAGCGGGGCCTCTTCATCACCTTTGAAGGGCCGGACGGCAGCGGCAAAAGCACGCAGGCCCGCATGCTGGCTGAACGTCTGCGCGGCGCAGGACACGCCGTGCTGGAAAGCGTGGAACCGGGCGGCACGCCGATCGGCCAGCAGATTCGCCGCATTCTGCTAGATCCGGCAAACAAAGAACTAACCGCGACCGCCGAGCTGCTGCTGATGTTTGCCGCGCGCGCACAGAATGTCGAGCAGTGGATCTTGCCGGCCCTCGATCAGGGCAAAATCGTCATTTCGGATCGCTTCACGGATTCTTCCATTGCCTATCAAGGCGCGGGCCGCGGGCTGGGACGGAACACGGTGCTGGAGCTCAACCGCATCGCGTGCCACGGCGCGGTTCCGGATTTGACATTGTGCATCGACATCGACAGCGAAACCGGATTGTCTCGCGCGCTGGCGCGGGGAGGCGGGGAAACACGGCTGGAAGAACAGACCATTGACTTCCATCACAAGGTCCGCGAGGCATACCACGAACTGGCGCGGCGCGAGCCGCAGCGGTTTCGTTTGATCGACGGACGCGGCACACCGGAAGCAATCGCTGCGAAAGTTTGGGAAGAAGTCGCGCCCATGCTGGCTACATAAACTCTATCCGCTCGTTACGCGCCGAGTGCTCCATCAGCTTCTCCAGACGCTTGATGCGGGTCTCTTCCTTCTTTGCGCTGGCCACCCATCCGGCGGTTACGCGCCGGTAGCCCGGCGGAAAGTTTTCGTAATTCGCCCAAGCCGCGTGCAGTTTGCGAAATTTTTCTTCGAGATGTTTCGGCATTTCAGTGGGCAGCGGCGCAACCTCGCGACGATCGTTCGAGTGGTACGCCTTCAATCCCGCCGGTGTCATCTTGCCTTCCGCAATCAGCCGCTCCACACGCTGGAGATTCGACTTCGACCACGCGCTCTTCGCCTTTCGGGGCGTAAAGCGGAACGCGTAGCATTCTTCGTCCAGCTTCCTTTTCATGCCATCCACCCAGCCGAAACACAGCGCCTCTTCCACCGCATGATCGTAGGAGACGGTCTGCTTTTTTGAAGCCTTCTTAAAGAACCCGAGCTAAACCTCTTCGCAACGCGCGGAGTTTTTCTTGAGCCAGCGCCGCCATTCGGCGCGATCCTGCGCGAATACAGTCTCCATTTCGGTTTAACCCACTAACTTTAGTTCGTCGATGCGGTTCAATTCCACAACCAGGCCGCCCTGGGGATCCACTTTGAATGCCGGCGTAAATCTGGCGCCCCACACAAACTCATCGTGACGATACGAATACCGGGAGTGGACCACCTGGCTGAAGGTATCGTCGAACCCTTGAATCAGTATCAATATTTCCGCCGAAACCTTGGCCAGATCTTCGCGGGTCTTTCCGAAGAACGGGCTCTCGGAATCGATGGGGTGAACGATGGTCCAAGTCAAAGCGAAGAAATAAACGTTTCGGCGTTCGAGCGGAAGATCGATGAAGCTCCGCTTCAGTTGGCCGTCGCTCAAGTCCACCGTCATGAGTAGAACTCGCGCTTCCATGTTCATCAGGGTGTTGCTGCGCGCGTTAGCGACGCGAAACTGCAAGCTGTTTCCGTCCTGGTAGGGAGCGATAATCGCGCTCTTGCTGTAGACAATGCGCGCGGAGGGTCTGGAAAAGCGGCCGTAAAGAAGCCCGGTGGCGATGGCGAAAAGCATCAAGCCAGTAGCGGCTTCCAATGACGAAATCGAATTGGCTCCGACGCCTTGCGGATAAACATTGCCGTAACCGACCGTGGTCAGGGTGTGGACGCTGAAGAAGAACGCGTTCGCAAAAGCGCCCATGTCGTATTCAAGGCCCTTAAGGTTTTCGATGCCGATCATGAGATAGAGGGAAGCAAAAATCATATTCACGGTTAAGAAGCCTAGAAGCACCACGAGCAGGAAGCGCGGCCAGGTGGTGTCGATCAGCATGAGATAGGGATTGGCGTCGCGCCAGTGCAATCCCGAGCGCTTGACGTTAAAGGAGCCGTCCGCGTTGATGGTCCGGCGCAGCTCGCCGCTGAACTGGGTTGTTAAGCCGGGATCGAAGGATTCCTTCTTCATAATGGAATGAACTCAGAATAACCCAGGCGAGGCGGGAGGAAGGAGGGTACCAGAGCGGCGCGACAATGCTAGCGGAGGAGGCCCATCTTGTCGAGCGGCCAGTAGATGAACACGGCCTTCCCGTAGATGTAGCGGCGCGGGACCATACCCCAGGCCCGGCTGTCGTTGGACGAGCTGCGATGGTCGCCCAGGACGAAGTACTCATCCTCGGGAACCATGCGCGCCTGCATGGAACTCTCATCGCGAAACTCGGGCGGCACGTAGCTTTCCACCAGCGCCTGCCCGTTGACGATCACTTTACCGCCGTCCACTTCCACGCGGTCGCCCGGCATGCCGATGACGCGCTTGATATATGACTTCGTGGGGTCGCCCGGGAACCAGAAGACTACTGTGTCGCCGCGACCGATATCGCCGAAGTGGAAGCGGTAAACAAATTTGTTGATGAAGATCCGCTCCTGGTCGTCGAGGGTGGGCATCATGCTGGTACCCTCCACCTTCACCGGCTGGTAGATGAACAGAATTACGAAGATGGCCAGCACCACCGAGATCATCAGGTCGCGCGCCCAATGCGCGATCGATCTTAGAACCGAGCGCTTAGGCGGAGCGGCAGGGTGAGATGGGCTCGTGCTGGGAGCCATGTCGACCGGGGAAGACGTGTCTTGCTGGTCCATTTCTTATTTGATTTCGAAGTGGATTCCCAGTACCATCTTTACACCGGGCGGACAGCGAAGCAAGCGCGCAGCGGTGATATCCAGGCTACAACCACTTGAAACGCCACATCCAGCCGACGTCGTCGCAGCACAACATGAAGCCTTGGTAAACCTTGGCGCCGTGGATTACGGGCGAATCGTCGTCCAGCTGGACACGCTCCAAGATCTCACCGGTAGTGGAGTCAAAGCGGAAGAAGGCGTTCAGATTGGAGTCCGCGTTCCATAGCGTCTTGCCGTCGGCGTCCCACATCAAGTCATGCGGGCGATTTCCGGGAACGGGCCACGAGTTCTGAACTTCCCATGTTTTCCTGTCGATGACGAAGATGGCTCGCGCGGGCGGATTGGCATAATACAGCAGCCCATCTTTATAAACGATTCCATGAGCTCCGGTGCCAGCGGCGGCCTCCTTCGCGTCGAGCGGCACCTGGCCGTAGGGAAGGTCCACGCGTCGAGGTCCACGCGGGCGCGCTTCAGACGGGTACGCCGGCTGCAGCTTGGTAGAACGTCCGGGCGGATCGTCTTTCCTGCGGTAAATAATTCCGGAGCCGGGTGTCCAGCGCTTCGCGATGGTTTTACCGTCCACGGCACTGCAACTCACAATCAAGCGATTGTAGGTGGAGGTGACCCACATCACGTTCTCGTCGTCAACGCACACTCCGCTGGCCTTATCGAAGTCGACTTTGAACTCGCGAATCAGTTTTCCATCCGCCGGATTGATGAGCGACATCCAGCTTTCCTCGCCTTGATCCTGGACCCACAAGCCTTCACTGGTGAGGCACAAACCGTTGGGGTGGCTATGCGGAGTTTTGTAGGCGATCTCCCATTTCGCGGCCTTCCGGGTTTTTACGGCTGCCAGGTTCGGGATGCCTGCCAAGGCGGGCATCGCGGCCGCTGTGCCGAGGAAGGCTCTTCTTCCTATTTTCATGATGGGAACACCTCGTGCGCGCAGTATGTCATATGAATTCCCCGGCGTCAATCCAGCCGCGCGGCGCAGGCTATTTCGCGGCGTTTCTCGCCAAGAGCACCGAGCCCAGGCCCAGGATGGCGAACGCCATCCCTAAAATCCAGTACATGCTTTCGTAGATGCGCGGCTTCACTTCCTGTACCTGCGGCTGGCCGTTGTCGTCGCCCGAACCCTCGGACTGCCCCGGCGCCTGCAGGATGCCGATTCCGTCCACTTCCACCTTGAAGCTCGCGGTCTTGATGCGGTAAATACTGGCTTGCGTCTTCGGCTCGGTGCCGGCCAGTTCCAGGTCGTCGCTCTTCACAGTGACGCCGTTCGGGACCACCAGGTTCGAAGCCGCGTCGGCGTGCAGCAGCTGGTCGGTAAAGATCATAGGGTTGGTGGTGGGAACGGCGTAGTTCAGATCGAAGCGCGTTTCACCGGGCCGGACCGGATAGTCGATCTTGTAGATGTTGGGTAAATTGGTCTTCAAAGCCGGCCGCGGGATGGGCATGCCTCCGGCGGGATTCACGGTGACGCCGATGGTCCCTTTGGCTTCCGGAGGAACGTAAAAGCGGACCGAGCCGTTGAGCGGATCGTAGTAGGTAAAGCTGGGATCGCCCACGTAAAGCAGTCCCTCGCTTACGGTCATTTCCTTGTCGCCAGGCTGAAGCACGATGAAGTGCTGAGTTTCTTTGGCGGTGCCGGCTTTATTGGTCGAAGCGAACACGGGAATCTGAACGCCGGTGGACGGCATGCCGGGCGGCACCATTTTGTTGTACTGCACGCCCTGGAAAATCGCCTGAATCAAGCGCGGGGCTTGACCGTCGTTGTTATCGAAACTGAATTTTCCCTGCGCGTCGGATTTGGTGCTGCCGAGCGTCTGCATTCCGGCCTGGGTGGGCTGGATCAGCATGACCACAGTATCAGGCTGCGGCTGCCCGGTGGTTCCGTTGACGATGACGCCGTCGACGGCCGCGAAGGCGGGCGCGATCGCGAGCAGTGAGCACAGCACGGCGCGAATCATGCCATCGCCTTTCCGCATTCGCCGCAAAATTTCAAAGGTTGCGGAAACTTAGCGCCGCAATGCGGGCACTTGTCGGACGCGACGATTTTAGGCTGGACGCGCGCGGGCTTGGGCGTTGCAACCAGCGGCACGGCATCGATCTCGGCCAGCACTTTCGCCAGCTCGCGCTGCAGATCCAGTTTGGTCTTCTGGTAATCGGCGTCCGACAACTTGCCGAGGCGAAATTCAAATTGAAGATCGCGCAGGTTTTCGTAGATCTGCGCCTTGCGCTCTTCCAGGTGCAAGGTGGGCGACACGGCGGGCGCCTCAGGCACGTCTTGGGAGCGCACGAACAGGGTAAACAGAAGGGTCCCCACCACCAGGACGACGGCTGCGGAAAGAACCATCAATCGAGCTTTTCCACTTCCTTCTCGATCTGATCGTGATAGCGGTCTAATAAAGGATCGTGCGGCGCTCCGGCGGTGGCCACAGCGGCTTCCTTGCGGCTTAGCTTGCGGATCACAAACACGACCAAAATCAGACCCAGGGCGGCGGCGGTGTAAAAGGAAAGCGAACCCAGGACGCCTGGCGGGACCACTACCGTATTCGATCCCATTTCACTCGCGAATGACGCCAGAATGGCCTGGTCCGACATGCCGGACTCCTCCATCTTGAGGATTTTCTTCTTGTTTTCCCAGCAGGTGCGGCAAGGATACGGGTCCATGCGGCAAGCCATGTTGGTCTTGCAGCCGCACGGGCAGTTCAAGCGTGTGGCGATGCGGTTCACCGCCGGGCTTTCCAGCTCTTCGGCCGACTGGGCAAAGCAGGCTTGTGCCGACAGGCTAGCTGCCAACAAACCAAAGGCCAACCAGCTAATTCTCAACCGTCGCATGTTTCTCGGCAACTCCTACCACCTGCGTCCGGGCGTAAGACAAACGAACTTTATTGGGAATCAGGCAGACGATGGTGCCGAACGCGAGCACCCAGAATCCGATCCAGATCCACGAAACCAACGGGAAGACGTAAGCCTGGATCACTGCGCGCTTGTTGTCGGCCGACAGTCCCGCGAAATTAATGTAAAAATCCTCGTTCAGGCGTCTCCGGATAGACACTTCCGACGTGGGCTGCTGGCTGGCCTTGTAAAGACGACGCTCGGGAAAGAGCGTGCCTAATGAACTTCCGTTGCGCGACACGTCCACCGCCAGCCTCTGCCAGGCGTAGGTATCGTTCTCGCCCGACTCGATATTCGCGATCCGCAGATTGTAGTGGCCCAGATCGGTGTTGGCGCCGGGCGCCACTTCCTTCGTGATGTCCTGATTGAATGCCGCGCCGGTGTAGCCGATGAACATGAACACGATGCCCATATGGACCAGGTATCCGCCGTAGCGCCGCGTGTTGCGATGCGTCAGCTCGATAGCGGCCGGGATGAACCCGATGCCGTTCTTGGCGCGAATGGCCGAAGCGCCCTTCCAGAACTCGCTGACAATGGTGGCCGTCACGAACATGCACAATCCGAACGACACAAGCGCGTAGGGATGCTCATATGCGCCCAGAACCGCGAGCAGCGCCATGAGCGCTAGGCCGGCAATGGTGGGGACCAGGAAGGCTCGCTTGAGGCTTTCCACCGAGCTTCTGCGCCAGGCGATCAGCGGACCGATGCCTGTCAGGAAAATGAGCGCGAGACCGATCGGGATGTTGATGCGATTGAAGAATGGCGCATCCACACTGATTTTTTCGCCCGTCACGGCTTCCGAGATCACCGGAAACATGGTTCCCCACAGCACGGCGAAGCAACTGGCCACCAGGATCAGGTTGTTGAACATGAAGCTGGATTCGCGCGATACCACGCTTTCCAGGCGCGCTTCGCTCTTCAAATATTTCAAGCGTTCCAGGATCAAAATCACCGTGGCCGCAATGCCGACGGCGAGGAAAATGACGAAGTACTTGCCAATGGGCGACTGCGCGAAGGCATGCACCGAACTGACCACGCCCGAGCGCGTCAGGAACGTTCCGAAGATGCACAGGAAGAAGGTGCCGGAAATCAGGACCATGTTCCAGACCTTCATCATGCCCTTCTTTTCCTGCATCATCACCGAGTGCAGGAAGGCCGTGGCGGTGATCCACGGCAGCAGCGATGCGTTTTCCACCGGGTCCCAGGCCCAATATCCGCCCCAGCCGAGCACCGCGTATGCCCAGCCTTGGCCCAGCAGAATGCCCGCGCTTTGGAATAACCAGGTAACGATGGTCCAACGCCTGGTAGTGTGAATCCAGGCATCACCCGGCTGCTTGGTGATCAGCGAGCCCATGGCAAACGCGAACGGCACAGTGAATCCCACGTAGCCCAGGTACAGCATGGGCGGATGGATCACCATGGTCCAATACTGGAGCAACGGGTTCAAGCCCTGTCCGACGCCCTCAACGATGTTGCCGCGGCCGGCTTCCAGCACGCCGAAGGGGCTCAGCACGAATGCGATCAACATCAGGAAGAACGTTTCGGTGGCCATCAGGACCGACGTCACCCACGGCATCATGTCGCCGAACTTGCGCCGGTTCATGAAGACCACCACCGCCGAGTAGGTGGCCAGCAGCCACGACCACAACAGCAGCGAGCCTTCCTGCCCGCCCCACCATGCGGTGAACTTGTAGATCTTCTTCATGGACGAATCGGTGTGCGCCGCTACATAGGCCAGCCGGAAATCGCCCGTGAGGAGGGAATAGATGAGCAGCCCGGCGGCCACGGTGAGCAGCAGCCAGACTGAATAGACCGCGCGCTGTCCGCTGACGATGAGGAAGGAGTTTTTCTTGAGCCGGCCGGTCACCGACGCAACGACGGCGTAAACGGCGAAGCAGAAGGCGAGCAGAATCGAGAGGGCGCCGATATTTTCCATTTCGAGTTGTCTTCAATCCTCGGAACGGAGCGCAGAACTAGCTTGTGGCCTGGGCTTTGGGCTGCGTCGCGTTCGTCTTCATTTGTGGCTTGGCTTCGTACTTGGACGCGCATTTCGCTTGCACTTTGCTGGCGCGAAAAACGCCGTCCTGACCTAATCTTCCGTCGGCGAGCGCCTGCGCGTTGTCCTTGAACGTATCGGGCAGCGGATCGATGCCGCTATACACCACTGCGAGCCGCACGGGGTCCTTCTGGAGCATTCCGGGAGTCTGATGCAGGACAAAGCTTACCTGGGCGCCGTTTCGCACGATGGAGCCTTGTTCCACGTAACCGTTCACACGAAGCTTCTCGCCCTGGGCCCGGCCGCCCATCTGAGTGACTTCTTTAATTTCCTTGTAGTACGTTTTGCTTTCGGTGACTCCGCCCATCGCGAGCCAAGCCAGCACGCCAATGATGACCGCTACGATGGCGCCGAATTTCCAGTACGTATTCATGAGCTGCTCCAATATAAATCGCGCACAACGCAGCGGGCCGCGATTGTTACTTCCACCTGCGAGCGCGCCCCGCGCTGTGCGCTCCTGAAACTTTAGTATACCGCTCCCTCATGGTCGCGGCTCTGAAACGATGTAGCCAGCCGAGCCGCGCACGTCAGTAAGCGGTTCCCAGGCCAGTAAGACGAACCAGATGCAACGATTCATCCCAGTTTTAGCAATCGGTCAGCCAAACCAGTCTAAACTGGATTCACTGGCCTTGAGCGGATACCGTAGCACGATCGGCAATGTTGTCTATCACTTTGAGGACCTAAGAACCGTCCTGGCGAAAGCGTCGCCCGCGCGTTCCGGCGACGATCTGGCGGGGCTTTCGGCCGCTAGCGCCGAGGAGCGTGTAGCGGCCCAGATGGCATTGGCTGACATCCCGCTCAAAACAGTTCTCAGCGAGCCGGTTATCCCCTATGAATCGGATGAAGTTACGCGGCTAATCGTGGACCGGCACGATACCTTGGCCTTCACGCCAGTAGCCCGGCTTACTGTTGGCGAGTTTCGTGACTGGCTGCTGGGTGATCAGGCGGACGGCGAGACTTTGGCAGCGCTGGCGCCCGGCCTGACGCCCGAAATGGCTGCGGCGGTTTCGAAGATCATGCGGCTGCAGGACCTGGTGACGGTGGCGGCCAAGATTCGGGTGATCACACGGTTCCGCAACACGCTGGGACTGGCCGGGCGGCTTTCCACACGCTTGCAGCCCAATCATCCGACCGACGATCCCAAGGGCATCGCCGCCAGCATAATCGACGGCCTGTTCTATGGCAGCGGCGACGCGGTGATCGGCATCAATCCGGTGTCGGACAATCTCGAAAGTGTAGAAGTGTTGCTGCGGCTGCTGGACTATGCGCGCCAATCGTATCGAATCCCTACACAGTGTTGCGTGCTCGCGCACATCACTACGACCATGGATGCAATGCGGCGCGGGGCTCCGGTGGATCTGGTGTTTCAATCGATAGCGGGAACCGAAGCGGCCAACGCCTCGTTCGGCGTGAATATCGCGATGATCCGGGAAGCGCGGGAGCAGGCGCTGGAGTTGCGGCGCGGAACGGTGGGCAATAACGTGATGTACTTCGAGACCGGGCAAGGCAGCGCGTTATCGGCGAATGCGCATAATGGAGTGGATCAGCAGACCTGCGAAGCGCGGGCGTACGGGCTGGCGCGGCATTTTGAACCGCTGCTGGTGAATACGGTGGTGGGATTCATCGGCCCCGAGTATTTGTACAACGGTAAGCAGATTCTGCGAGCGGGCTTGGAAGATCATTTCTGCGGCAAGCTGCTGGGCCTTCCGATGGGCTGCGACATTTGCTACACCAACCACGCGGAAGCCGATCAGGACGACATGGACGCGCTCGCGACCATGCTGGGCGCGGCCGGCGTCAACTACATCATGGGCGTGCCGGGGGCCGACGATGTGATGCTCAACTATCAGAGCACGTCGTTTCATGACGCGCTGTATTTACGCCAGGTGTTCGGGTTGCGACCCGCGCCCGAGTTCGAGGCCTGGTTCGAGCAGGTGGGGCAGGAGCTGTCTGGCATGGCGGGGCTGTTGCTGGAAGCGGGCGAAAGCCGCGCCTAAACAGCATCACGGAGAGTTGCACTACCGGAACGCGCGCGCTCGAGACGGCTATATCCGCCGGCGATGGAGGGCGCACGGCTGCCAAACTCATAGAATCTTTGGTCCTGGGCATTGACAGGAAATCCCGCGATGCAGTCCGCAAAATCGCTCAACTGATCGAGGCCGGAGCTTTCGTTGGAGGCGCGGATCTCGATCCCGAGGTAATTGTCCGGATCAACCACCGTGATTACAGTCCGGATGCCATTCGCGGCTCAAACTACAATAGTGCTTTTTTCGAAGGCCCGCGCCCCCTGAAAAGAACTGCTCGGACAAGGGTGGTCATCACACGACGCGCAGGCCCAGGTGAATGACGAACGGCTCGAAATCCCTGTCATTGTGCAGCAACTCGTACCCGCTTGCGATGCATCGGGTGGCAATTACGGTATCGATGGTCTTACGAACGGTTACGCCGAGATTGCGGAGGGTTCGAAAGTTTCTCGCAGCCTGAATCGCAATTTCCCGGCCGCACAATTCTATGACCAGGAGCGACGTCAGTAGTTCCTTGGCTTCGTTGAAGTCTCCCTCCATGGCGAAGCCCTGCAGGACCTCGGTCAGCATCAGATCGCCAATGGCCAAGGGTTCGTGGCCAAGCATCTGGTGGAGTTTTTCGGTTTGCGCCGTGACCGCTCCCTTGAAGTAGTCGATCCACACGCTGGAATCGACAAGAATCAACGATCGCTCCTCATGGCGTTCAGATCGCCCTGCCAATCCAGCTTGCCCCGGAGCCGGCGGATGTCGCTCTGTCTTCGCAGTAGCAGCAAGGTTCGCAGGCCGAGTTCAACGGCCTCCCGCTTGGTCTTCAAACCGGTCGCACGCAGCGCGTCCCGCATGAGCTTGTCATCGATAACAATATTGGTCCGCATCCGATGTGTATCTATCTAACCGATTATACACATCCATATGCAGAAGCCGCGCAATACTGGAAGTGATGCGGCTTCGCGACTACACCCCCGCTCGCGTGGAATTGGGCCGGGCAGGGCAAAGCCTTCCCGCGCGCGCTGCTCGAATTTCAGCTGGCGCATGCCAAGGCGCGCGATGCGGTGCATCTGCCGTTGGCCGTCAATTCTCTGGCGCTTGAGTTGAAGCAAAAGAACATCTCAGCGATCGCTTTGTCGAGCGCGGTGCGCAATCGCGATGAATATCTGAAGCGTCCCGACTTGGGACGGCGCTTAAGCGACGATTCGCGCGAACGATTGGCTGGATTGCGCGCGGAGTATGACGCCGCCTTCGTAATCGCGGACGGGCTTTCGGCGCCGGCGGTGCATCGCCATGCGGCGCCTTTGCTGGAGCTTTTGCTGCGCGACCTCGATTGGTGCATCGCACCGGTGGCGATTGTCGAACAGGGCCGCGTCGCAATCGGCGACGAGATTGGCGAGTTGCTGGGAGCGCGCATGGCCGTGGTTCTGATCGGCGAGCGTCCCGGCCTCAGCTCTCCCGATAGCCTGGGCGCGTATCTCACGTGGCATCCGCGCAGTGGCCGGACGGACGCGGAGCGCAATTGTGTCTCGAACATTCGGGCAGAAGGATTGAGCTACGCGGTGGCCGCGCACAAGCTGCTGTTCCTGATGAATGAATCGCGGCGTTTGAAACTGTCGGGCGTGCGGCTGAAAGAAGCGGCTCCCCTAATTGGGGACTCGATAGTCGACACCAAATTCGTTGGCCATCGCGGATAAGCGCGGGTCGGCGGTCCACAGTTTCAGACCGCTGACAATTGCAGAAGCTAAAAGGCTAACATCGATCCAACCCACTCCGCGACCGTGAAGATTTCGCCCTTCAACGAACGCTACCACGTCCGAATGAGGAACTATTGCCGCCTGAAACAAACTGTCGTAATCACTGAGGACTTTCTTTCGGCCTCCGAGATCGCCGATCAGCAACTCGCCATACACCAAGTCGTGGCCAGCAGCATCGCCCACGGCGAGGAGCCGTTTGAGTTCGCGCAAGAAGGGCTCGCGGCCCATAAGGAACCGAATCCAGACCGACGTATCGATCAATACCACAATACCACTCAGCCAATACCACTCAGCAACACCATTAAGCTGTTTTTCGCTTGGCACGCGGGGATTCGCGCCGCCTAGGCACATCCTGCGCGTTGGGCTCGGTTCCACCGAGGGCGCTAAGACGCTGGTACGCCGCATGACGCACAAGGGCCTCAAGGCCCAACCGGACAGTCTCCGTATCGGTGGTGGCGCCGCACGCGGTCTTCGCTTCCTGGAAGAGCTTCTCGTCGATATTGAAGGTCTTCTTCATACCTACAATTGTGCCATACATGTATGGGTCAACGGGCCAGATCGGGCAAAGGCGCTCCTTTGATGATGAGCCCCTGGCCGGTAGGCAAAGACAGGATCTCCATCTTCAAGATCTTTGCAGCGTCGTCCATGGCGCGGGCCTGGACCTCGTAACCGGCGTACGCGTAATCGTCCAGCAGCACGATGGCCCCGGGCGACAAGCGGTCCCAGAAAAACTCGATGGCCGCCCGCTCCGGATAGGCGCAGTTCATGTCCAGGTGCAGGAATGCGACGGCGGGGATATCGAGCGAAGGCAGCACATCGGGCACCGCTCCCTGGACGACGACGGCATTGGGCCATTCGGAAAAATTCGACTGGATGCGCGCGACATCGGTGACGTAGGCTCCAGCCTGAAGCGCGTCTTTGGCCACATTCAGCCGTCCGCGCTGGATCTCTTCGGGAGAGAATTGGTCCAGGACCGGGCCGCCGAAAGTATCGATGAGAAAGTAGCGCCGGCCCACGGTGTTCCAGCGCAAACGGTGCATGATCGCGGAACTAATGACGCCCGCGTTCACCCCGCACTCGACGAAGTCTCCGGGGACGTGCAAACTGGATGCGGCAGCCCAGAGTGCCACATGCACGCGCCAAGTGAACTCAGGATCCACGCCATTGCCGGCTTCGAGGCCCCGCGCGTAAGCTTCCTGAAAGGCCGGTTCATTTCGAAAATGATCGTTGTGAACGGTGAAAAGCCCGTCGTGGCGGCGCACGTGGAAGAACGCATAACCGGCTCGGGCCAAGGCGCGCTGTACTCTGGATCTTAACCCCAGCCCGAGGCGCACGGCTTAAGGAAGGCGCGCACCGGCGGCACGGCCTGAGCCGCGAAGATGCTGGTAATATCCCAGATCGTCGCCCGTCAGCATCTTGGTCAGGAGAATGATTTGCCCGGTGTGTTGCGAGAAGTGCTCCACAACGTGGGCGATGGCTTCCAGCACGGTAACGTCGTGCCCCTGCGGCGTAATTCGTTCCCTCAAACGGGCGGCGGGTACAGCACGAATGATGAGGGAGGCTTCGGCGACCCTGGTCTTCAAAAGCTCGGCCAGTTCAGGGAGCGCCATGCCTCCGCGCGCGTCAAACTCGGCGTCGCGCTGGCGATTATCGGGCATTCCCGCGACTCCCGAACCGATCCATTGGCGCACATTCCCGGAGAGATGCAGCACCAGATTGCCGACCGCGTTTTCGTTTTCCGAATTGCGCGTCCAGATCTGCTCGGGCGTCAGGCGGGCAAGGCAATCCTTGATACGGCCGTGCAACTGTTCCAGCTTATCGGCCGAGAATGTGATGAAGATCTCTTCGGTGGTCACAAAACTTCTTCCGACCAGTTCTCAAGAATCGATTTTACCTTCCCGGTGAACTGATCGGCCAGCGCGCCGTCGATCAGGCGATGATCGAACGTTAGCGCGAGATAGGCAATGGAACGAATGGCAATGGCGTCATCCACGACGACGGGCGTCTTTTCCACGGCGCCCACGCCCAGAATAGCCACCTGCGGCTGGTTGATAACGGGCGTGGCGAAAACACTGCCGAAGCTGCCGAAATTAGTGATGGAGAACGTTCCGCCCTGCACTTCATCGGGCTTGAGCTGGCGCGAGCGGGCGCGCGTGGACAAGTCCACGATGGAGCGCTGGAGTCCCACCACGTTCTTCTCGTCGGCGCTGCGGATTACCGGCACGATGAGACCATTCTCCAGCGCCACCGCGATCCCGATATTGATTTCGTTGTGATAAATGATGTTGGCGCCTTCGATGGAGGCGTTCAAGAGCGGGAAATGCCGGATGGCTTCCGCCGCCGCTTTGGCGACGAAGGGCAGGAACGTCAGCGAATAGCCATAGCGCGCCTGAAATTCCGCCTTGTTCCGCTCGCGCATCTTCGCGATTTTGGTCATGTCGGTTTTGTGGACCGTGGTTACATGCGCCGAAACGCGCTTGCTCATCACCATGTGCTCGGCGATGCGCTGACGCATCACGCTCATCGGTTCAACGCGGGCACGTGGCGCTTCGGCGCGGGGCATGATTGAGGGAGTGAGCGCGGCAGGCGGAGCGGTTGGAACCGGGGGAGCGTAGACTGTGGGAGTAGAGGACGCAGTGGTGGCCACCGCGGTGGACGGCGCACTGGCTTGTGCCATGGTCCGCGCGCCTTGCGCCGACATGTACGCTTCCAGATCCTGCTTGGTGACACGTCCACCGGCGCCACTGCCGCGCACCTGCTTGAGATCGATGCCATACTCGCGCGCCATCTTGCGAACCAGCGGCGACAGCGGACCCGCCGGTGATTCCGCTTCCATGGCCGGCGCGGGTTCTTCCACGGGAATCGGATAGGGACCGGCGGAATGCGCCACAGGCTCCGGCAAGGGCTCGGGAGCAGGGGGCGCGGGCGGAGCTTTTGCGGCCGGAGGTGCAATCGGAGTGGCGGGCGCCGGTTTCGGTGCTGGAGGAGCGGGAACAGCCTTCGCAGCCGCGGGTGCTGGGGCAGAAGCTCCGTTTCCAGCGCCTTCCTCGATGCGGCCAACCACGGTGCTGATAGCCACCGTCTTGCCTTCTTCCACCAGCACTTCTTTCAATACGCCCGCGGTGGGCGACGGAATCTCGGTGTCTACTTTGTCGGTGGAAATTTCAAAGAGCGGCTCATCGCGATCCACGTGCTCCCCGGGCTTCTTCAGCCATTTGGTCAGAGTGCCCTCCACGATGCTTTCGCCCATTTGAGGCATTACGACGTCAGTCATGAATATGTCTCCGTATATGAATCCGCTTCCTGAAGGTCGCGGCTCGGTTTATCGCGACTCGGCTGAAATTGCTTTGCAAAGGCGTTCGACAACGCGGCGAGCACTTGTTCGCGGCTCGATCCCGACCCCAGCTCTTGCATGGAAGTGACCGGCTTCGTCAGCCCACAGGGAACGATGTACTGAAAGTAGCGTAAATCGGTAGTATGATTCAACGCAAAACCGTGTGAAGTGACCCAGCGGCTGATGTGCACGCCAATGGCTGCCACCTTCTTGCCATCTATCCACACGCCGGTGCAGCCGGAAACCCGGCCGGCGGCAATACCAAACTCCGCGAGCGCATCGACGATCACTTCTTCGATGGCGCGCACATAAGCGACCACGTCGCGTTTCCATTCTCGCAAATCCACGATGGGATAGCCGACGATCTGGCCTGGACCATGATAGGTGATGTCGCCGCCGCGGTTGGTTGGAAAGAACTCGATACCAGCGCGGCGCAGCGCGTCTTCGCTCGCCAGCAGGTTTTCGGCGCGGCCGTTGCGCCCTTGCGTAATGACGTGCGGATGCTCGACGAACAGAAGCTGATCGGGAATTAGCCCCTGCTTGCGCCGCTCCACCAGGTCCTGTTGAACGGCCAGTGCGTCAGCGTAGCGCATGCGCCCCAGGTCCCGAACTTCGAAGGCAGGCATTGAGCCCTCAAGCATTGATGGTGAGCCCGTTAACGTTGTTGAACGCCTCGCCCATCGCTTCGTACAAGGTGGGATGGGCGTGAATGGTGCCCATCAGCGTCTCTACCGTGGCTTCGGCTTCCATGGCGAGCACTGCTTCGGCTATCAGTTCGTAGGCCTCCGGCCCGATGATGTGAACGCCCAGGATCTCGCCGTACCTCTCCTCCGCCACCACCTTGACGAAGCCATCGTGATGGCCGAGGATGGTTGCCTTGCTGTTGGCGACGAATGGGAACTTGCCCACCTTCACCGCGAATCCCTGCGCGCGCGCCTGCGCTTCGGTGAGCCCGACGCTGCCGATGCCGGGCTCGGTGTAAGTGCAACCCGGAATGCGATTACGATTGATCGGCTTGGATGGCTTGCCGGCCATGTGCGCCACCGCGACCATACCTTCCATGGTGGCCACATGCGCCAATTGCGGCGTTCCAGCCACTACATCGCCGATGGCATAGACGCCCGGTTCGCCGGTGAGCTGATGCGCATCGACTTTGATGAACCCGCGATCCAGATCCACCTTTAGCTTGTCGAGACCGACGTTGTCCGTGTTTGGCTTGCGGCCCACGGCAACCAGCAGCGTCTCAGCCTCCAGGTCCTCGCGTTTTCCATTTGCGAGCGCGGCGCAGAGCCGGACACCATTTTCGGTGCGTGTGATGTTCTCGGCCTTGGCGCCCGTTTCGCAGCGGATGCCGGTCTTCTTGAAATAGCGCTCCAGTTCCTTGGAAACTTCTTCGTCTTCCACCGGCACCAGACGCGGGAGCATCTCGAGCACCGTGACTTTGGTTCCGAAGCGATTGAAGATGGATGCGAACTCCACGCCCACAGCGCCCGCGCCGATGATCAGCATGGTTTTGGGGATGGCGGGAAGATCCAGGATCTCGATGTTGGTCAGGATCGCCTTGGCATCCGGCTCCAATCCGGGAAGCATGCGCGCTTCCGATCCGGTGGCGATAATGACATTTTTGGTCTCGAGTGTTTGGACGCCAGTTTCCGACTTCACTTCCACTTGAAGTCGTCCCGCGCCCGAGCGCGGCAGAATGGTTCCATAACCCTTCACCCAGTCCACTTTGTTCTTCTTCATCAGGAACTCGACGCCCTTAGCGTGCTTGGAGACGATCTTGTTCTTCCGGTCGAGCACCTTAGTGTAATCGAGGCGCGGATTTTCGCACTGGATGCCCTCGTCGGCGGGGTTCACGAAGTGCTCCCAGAGGTCGGCCGTGTGGAGCAGCGCCTTGGTGGGGATGCATCCCACGTGCAGGCAGGTGCCGCCGAGCTTGGGATCTTTTTCGACAATCGCGGTCTTCAGGCCGTATTGACCGGCCCGAACCGCCGCAGAGTAGCCACCGGGGCCGCTCCCAATCACGATCAGGTCATAAGTCATTTATTTTCAGGATAACATCCGGTCGCCGGACCTTGGCCCAGCGTTTGGTTGGATGCCAACTGAGTTAGATGGTAGGGGATAGAATTGGATGCAGGTCGCTGAGGCACTTAGCGACCGCGCGGGTGGGCCTGCATTTCGCGGCGCAAGACCTCATTTATATAGGTCTGATACTTCTTGCCGCGAGACCGAAACCAGGCGAGCACGTCGGCGTCAGCGCGAATGCTGACCAAATGTTTAATTGGCCGATAAAAGCGCCCTACCTGGACTTCCGAAGGCAAAGGTTCCACTGGGGGTGCATCGGACAAGTCGATTTCCGAATCCGGCAAATCTCGAAGCCGCTGCAGTTCACGGCGTTGCCGGTCAGTGAGGGGCTTCGTAAAGAGCACGCTCGCAGGGAATCGCTTTTCTCGCGGAGATGATACGGATTTCTTCTTCGCCATTTTCCTCCTCAATTGTATGAACGACCAACAAAATCACAACCCCAGCGATGAGACCGATGGTACGCCAGCGCACTTCGCCGTCAACAACCCGTAGGTCACTACGTCGGGATCGTCGAACGCTGGGCCATAAGCCGATGGTCTCGTTACAAAGGCTTTCTGTCTCGAGCGGCAAGTTGGAAGATGACGCGGCTGCGTTGCCACCGCTTCCGGTCTAACGAGGAGCTCCTCGGACTGAGTGTGGCGGCGGCTGTTCAGGGCGATGGCAGCAAGGATCGCCGCCTTGCCGGTGGGGACCGGGTAGCGGGAAGGCCATGACACAGCGAAATCAAGCGGTCAGGACGGGCTCTGATGAGGTGTTCTTGTGTCGGCTGCGACGAGGGCCAGATCGTGCATGTGAGGAATCTATTTTCCTAACGTGTGCAATCTTGAACATACATGACACAGCGAGAATACTTTAATCGGTCACCGCCTCCAATAGGGAAGCTGACGTGTGTGATTGGTCGCAAATAGGGACTATATTCCAAGTCGAAAAGGAAGAAACAATGTTGACGAAAAAGCATTTGATTCAGGTTTTGGTGTTGCTGACGCTCCCGGCATCCGCTTGGGGGACCACTAGAGCCGTCAGCAATGCGGGCGTCATCGTAGGATGCGCGGCAACGTTCACCACCATCCAAGCCGCTATCACGGCGTCGGCGCCAAATGACACTGTGATTGTTTGCAACACGGGTGTGCCGTTCAACGAGCAAGTGATCATTTCGAAGACCATCAAACTGGAGGGGCAGCCGGGGGCGGAAATTCAGCCCAACCCTATGGTGGCAAATACGGCCAGTTTGATTTCACCATTCAATCCCATTGCCGCCGCCATTTGGGTGACTCCAGGGACCACTGGCGTGATCATTTACGGCCTGATTGTCGACGGCTCGCTGAACGGTATTAGCGCCTGCCTGCCGGATCCCATCGGCATCTACTACCAGAACTCCTCGGGCACGGCGGCGTATAACGCCGTGAGATTCTTCGAGCTGGGAGCCGGTTTCCAGGGCTGTCAGGCTGGTGTTGGCATTTTCGCACAGACGGATGGTTCAGGCGGCGCCGCGAACGTCATCGCAACCCTCAACAGCGTCCACGATTTCCAGAAGGGTGGTATCGTGGGCAATGAAACAGGCACTACCCTGACAGCCGAGGCGAACATAGTGACGGGCCTCGGCCCCTCGCCTAACATCGCGCAGAATGGTATCCAAATAGGGTTTGGGGCTACGGGGAGCATCACCGGAAATACCGTGAGCAACGTGTCTTACAGCCCGTGCTCCACTGTGGCCGACTGCCCTGGCTCCGCTACCGGAATCCTGCTATATGATTCCTCCGGGGCCATAGCCACTCACAACAACAACATCAGTAGCACGCAGGGCGCGGTGGTGTATATCTCGGTCAACGGCGGTAGCATCAGCGGCAACGTTATATCAAACACCCTCGTATTCGATGGCATTGATATCGATACCGACGGCTCCAGCCCCGGTACTGGCAACACCGTCAGTTCGAACACCGTCATGAACAGCAGCGAATCCAGCGTGTACGTGGATACAGCCAGCAATTCGGTGGTGAATAACAAGTTTGTCGAAGCGCCCATCGGAATTTGGTTCGTGGTCACAGGTAGCAGCCAGTCCGGAAACAAGTTCTTGGACATTCCGCTGAGCGTGCAATCCGGACCTGGACCCTCGGTTGCCAGTCTCAGTCTTAGCGCCAGTCCCAGGCCGCAGCCGGCCCGCTAGCTGCTAAAGGGCGCGGGCAAGTATCTCTCCCGGATATCACGCAGATACCGAATCAAGATGCTAAGCAGCGTCATTGCGGAAAATGGCAGCGATTTGTAATGACGTCGCCATGCTGCCGGATGGCGGCTTTGTCGGCTTGTACCTTCTCGCCCTCGGGTACCGGGGGGCATACGTACCGATTGACTGAGGTGAAGCTAAACTGCCGGCAAGTACTAAGTCAGAATCCGCTAAAAATTGGCGGCTAGACAGTCTGGAAAGTCTGCCGCGTATCGCTTAAGGTGGAGCTTCACCCATGCTGCGCCGCGCGAAACATCCTGGCACTACGCCGCTCCGGCTCTACGTATTGGGCGCCATCTTCCTGATTCCTCTTTGCATAGGCACGGTGTTGGTCACCAACAACGCCAGCCGGAGCGATCATGCCTACCAGATCAGCCACGATGTGGGCAGCATGTACGCGCAAGGCGTCGATTTTTCGCAGAGCGCCAACCAGAACATTGCGCTCAGCGTGGCGGAGGGCATCGGCAATGACATGCATGGCGGAAGGGGCGTTCTGATCCTCAGCAAGATTCGCGTGGTTCATCCCTCGGACTGCCCGCCGAACGCGGCCGGAAACTGCAATAACCAAGGATATCCGGTAGTGACCGAGCGCTACGTGCTGGGAAACCGGTCGCTGCGCGCCAGCTCCTTCGGAACGCCCGCCAGTTTAGATCCAGCGAGCGGGAAAGTTCGCGATTGGACCAACGATCTTTCAGCGCGCGCCGCGAACTTCGCTTCGATGTTGAAACCGGGTGAGGTTACCTTTGCGGCTGAGTGCTATCTCACCTCGCCTGAATCGCCCAGCGGCGTCTATTCGCGCACAATGTTCTAATATCGGAATTTGGAAGCCCGCAACATCGCTCCCTGGCTCACGCTTCTAACCTGCTTCATGGCCGCAGCTCAAGCTCCCGTGTTCCATCTGGGGCCGGACATCGCGCCACCGTTTGTGGTCGCCAAGGCGAAACCGGCGTATACCGAAGAAGCGCGTATTGCAAAGCTCGAAGGCAGCGTGTTGCTGTCGTTGGTGGTCGGCGCCGATGGCCAGCCGCGCGATATCCAGGTAGGCCGTCCGCTCGGCCTTGGCCTGGACGAAAGCGCCGTGGAAAACGTGCGCGCGTGGCAATTCAAGCCGGGAAACAGGAACGGAATCCCGGTGGCGGTGCTGGTGAATGAGGAAGTCTTTTTCCGGCCGCAACGGACTTTGTGGGATTGGCATGTGGTGCGCGCGGTTTTCCAGCCCCCGGGCGATGCCGCGCGCCCGGCTCTCATCAAGGTGAAGTTCCCGGCGACTGTGGACCAGGAAGAAAATGCTTCGGTAACCATTGCGTTCGATATCGGGCCAAAGGGAGTTCCAGCCAATCTCAAGGTCGTGAAATCGTCGGATGCCAGGTGGGACAATGAACTGCTGGCAGCGGTCCGCGATGGCTGGCGATTTCGTCCGGGAACGATCGACGGCAAACCGGCCAGCGTGCCCGCCTGGTTTGAGTTCGTGCGCGGGTCGCACTCGCCGATTCCACGAGCGCCGATCCCGCCTGCACAAATTCCTGGTCGCTAAGCTTCCTGATCGCTAAGCTTGGGCCGCATTCTGAATCTGCTCTTCGACGATGCGGCCGTCGAACAGCGTGATGGTGCGATCGGCGCAGCGGGCATAGCGCGGATCGTGCGTCACCATGCAAATGGTTGCGCCTTCCTGGTGCAGTTCACTCAGCAACCCCATCACCTGCTCGCCGTTGACCGAATCCAGATTGCCCGTGGGCTCATCCGCCAGCAGAATGGACGGACGCCCGGCGAGCGCGCGCGCCACGGCCACGCGCTGCTGCTGGCCTCCCGACAATTGCGATGGATAATGTTTGATGCGATGCGACATGCCTACCCGCTCCAGCGCGTCCTTCACCAGCTTCTTGCGTTCCGTGGCCGGCATGTTGCGATAGGTGAGCGGCAGTTCCACGTTCTCATACACGGTAAGGTCGCCGATCAGGTTAAATGCCTGGAAAATAAACCCGATTTCGCGATTGCGCACGCGCGCCCGCTGCGATAGTTTCATCTGATCCACACGCGTGTCGTTCAGCACATAGCTGCCGTCGGAAGGCGTATCCAGAAGCCCGAGAATCGCCAGCAGCGTCGACTTCCCGCATCCGGAAGGCCCGGAAATGGAGATATATTCGCCCTTGCGAACGTGCAACTCGATCCCCGCCAGCGCGTGGGTCTCCACCTCGTCGGTGCTGAAAACCTTGGTCACGCTCTTGAGACTAATCAGTGTCGTCGCGTCTGAATTCACACCGTCTCCTTCCCGAGCGCCGGAACGGCCAACGCTCAGCTCTAATAGACGTACGTTGCGGGAAGGGGTTAGGTTCGCAAAAAATAGTTTAAAATCCGGCTGGCCGCCGATGAACACGGATTAACGCGGATTTCAAGGCTTATCAGCGCCCGTCACGTCGACGGGAGAAAGTAGCCTTCATTTCAGCTTCTGTGGCAAATTCGCCGGCATCCGCTTACCGCAGCCCCATGCGAATATGGTCCATTTGCCAGCGGTGAATGTCGAGATAGGCCTCAATCGCATTATTGATGATGCAGCCTCGATCCCGACCCAGCGAGGACGCAACCGCGTCCAGTGCTTCGCGCTTCTCGGAGTCCAGTCGAAAACTGATGGTCTCTTGGCTCATAACAGGCTCTCATTAATGATACCGGGAAGCGTCAGCTCAGCGGCAAAACCAGCCTCGCCTCACATCCCGGCCCGTCCGCGGCGTTTTGCAGCGTCAGCGTCCCACCATGCGCCTCGGCGATCTGCCGGCTCAGGACCAGCCCGATACCCGTCCCGCTCGGCTTGGTGGTGAAGAACGGCACAAACAGATTGGCGGTGTTCGGCAAGCCGTGCCCCTCATCGCGCACCCACACGGTGAGTCGCGAGTCCTGCCGCTCCCAGCCCACGCGCACGCCGCCGCCCGTTTCGAGCGACGCATCCGCCGCGTTCCGAATCACATTGATCAGCAATTGTTCCAACTGATCGGCGTCGGCCTGGATCACGATCTCCGGGCCAGCCACGATCTGCGGCGCGACGCGCGTCTCCAGTCTGGCCACGCGCCGGACCAGCTCCGGCACCTCCACCGGTGTCATGGTGGGCCGAGGCAGCTTGGCGAGCGTGGCGTAGGCGCTCATGAACCGGCTGAGGGCTTCGCTGCGAGAGGCGATCACGGCCAACCCCTTGCGGGTATCCGCCTCCCAGTCTTCTGGCCTGGGATCTCGTGCCAAAATGCTTTCCAAGCTTCCCGCGATCGATTTGATGGGTGTGAGCGAGTTGTTCAGCTCGTGTCCCAAAACGCGCACCAGCCGCTGCCAGGCTTTCAACTCTTCCTCACGCAAGGGCTGCGTCAGATCGGTGACAACCACCAGTTGGTGCGGCAGCCCACCTTCGCGAAACAGGCTGCGGCTGACGCCCCAGCGCGCGCTGGCGCCCGGAAAGGTCCGCTGCTCGGTACGCTGCGCTTCGCCCTCCAAATACTGGCTGAGCCCCAAGAGTTCCGCGGACTGCTCCAGCAAACGCACGGCCGGCTGGTTCAGCAGACGCTCACCGGCTCGATTCACCAGGCGCAACTTCCTGTCGCTGTCGAATGCAAAGACCGCGACGTTGATCTCCTCCATCACCTTGCGCAGCAGTGTAGTGGCTTCCATCGCGCCCAGCCTTTGCGCGCGCAGCGTAGAGCTCATGGAGTTCACCTGCTGCATCACTTCGCCCATGGCGTCGCCGCTTTTGGAATGCCGCGCGCGGATGGAATAATCGCCCTCGCGCATGGCTTCCAAAAGATTGGCGAGCGTTCTGAGCGGCGACGCCACGCGATCGCGCAATGCGAAGCAAAAGCCCAGCCAGACACCCACGATCAACGCGGTCAGCGTCCACTGAACGCGCGGCGTGTAGTCGCCGAGCCACAGCACCAGCATCGAGGTGATCACCGCGGGCGAGCCCGCGATCAGCGCCATCACGAGAATCCGCTGCTCGTGGATCAGGCGAGGCTTGCTGAGCTTCACGGCGCGGTCACAATCGGTAGCGCGTCATAATCCATAGCGCGTCATAATCCATAGCGCTGCAAACGGCGATAGAGCGCGCTACGGCTCAGGCCCAGAGCATTGGCGGCGTGGCTCACATTCCCGCTGTAGCGCGCCAGCGCTTTCTTGATGAGGAAGGCTTCCACTTCCTCAATGCTCATGTCTTCCAGGCGCGGACTGGCTTCGCGTCCAGAACGAAGCGCCAGATCGGCCGGCTTGATCTGGCTGTCCTGCGCCATCAACACAGCGCGCTCTATCACGTGATTCAGCTCGCGAACATTGCCTTGCCAGGGATGCTCCAGCATCAACTGCAAGGCCGCGCGATCGAACCCTCCGATGCGTTTGCGATAGCGTTGCGCGTGCGCGGCGAGAAAATGCGTCCCCAGCAGCGGAATGTCTTCGCGCCGTTCCCGCAGCGGCGGCAAATGAATCTCGATGGTGTTCAGGCGGAACAGCAGGTCTTGCCGGAAGCGCCCGGAACTCACTTCTTCGTCCAGATGCGCATTGGTGGCCGAGATCACGCGCACATCCACGCGCTTGGTCTTGGACGAACCCACGCGCTCCATCTCGCCCACTTCCAGCACGCGCAGCATCTTGGCTTGCAGATTCATCGGAACGTTGGCGATCTCGTCCAGAAAAAGGGTGCCGGTATCGGCCAACTCGAAGCGGCCCACGCGATCCGTTTTGGCGTCTGTGAACGCGCCCTTCACGTGTCCGAACAGTTCGCTCTCGAAAACTCCTTCGGCCAACCCGCCGGCATTCACCGTCACCATCGGCTTGGCGCTGCGCGGCGAAATTGCAAACAGCGTTTTGGCCACCACTTCCTTGCCGGTGCCAGGCTCGCCGGTGATCAGCACGTTGGCGTCCGAGGGTCCCACGCGCGAGATCATCTGCAGCACCGGCTGCATGGCTTGCGACTCGGCAATCAGCGACGGAACGCCCTCGGCGCGCAACAGGCGATTTTCGGCTTCCAGACGCATGCCCCGGCGGATCGCGTTGCTCAGATCGATCTGGGTTTTAACGATGGTCAGCAGCCGCTCGTTTTCCCACGGCTTCTGCACGAAGTCCCGCGCGCCGCCGCGCATCGCTTCCACCGCCAGGTCTACGGTAGCCCAAGCCGTCATCACGATCACCGGGAGCACGGAATCGATGCCTTGAATGCGCGACAGCAGATCGAGACCCTCTCGTCCCGACGTGGTGTCGCGCGTGTAGTTCAGGTCCATGATCACGACGTCGAAATCGCGCGCTTCAAGCGCCGTAATCACTGCCGCGGGCGAAGTAACGGCGTCGATCTGATAGCCTTCGCCCTTCAGCAGGAGGCGCAAGGCTTCCAGCACGTCGGCCTGATCGTCGGCGATCAAGATACGCGGCGCCGCGGAACTTTGCCATTCCTTCATGGCCGGTCCTTCACGAAGCTAGTCGATCCAGCCATCGGCGATGTTGATGATGCGATGCCCGTATTCGGCGTTCTTTTCGTTGTGGGTCACTTGAATAATGGTGGTGCCCGCATCGTTCAAGCGCTTGAAAAGCTCCATGATCTCCTTGCCTTGGCTGGAATGCAGATTACCGGTGGGCTCATCGGCCAGAATAACTTTGGGACTCGCTACGATGGCGCGCGCGATGGCTACCAACTGCTGCTGGCCGCCGGAAAGCTGGTTCGGATACAGATCCTTCTTGCCGACGATCTGAAAGCGGTCCAGCACATCGCACACGATGCTGTCGCGCTCGGACTTTTTGATGTTGCGATAAGAAAGCGGAATATCGAGATTCTCGTACACGGTGAGCGAATCCAGCAGATGATAGCTCTGGAACACGAAGCCGAAATATTTCTTGTACAGCTCCATGCGATCCTTTTTCGGCAGCTTATGAATGGCGTGTTCGGCCAGATAATATTCGCCGGTCCACGCGCTGTCGTGCATGCCGAGCAAATGCAGCAGCGTCGATTTGCCCGCGCCCGAGGGCCCCATAATGGACACGAACTCGCCTTCCTTCACTTCCGCGTTGATGCGGCGCAATACGAAGGTCTTCGTCGGACCGTGCTCGAAATACTTCTCCACGTTCCGCAGAACAATCATCGGTGAGCTCATAACTGTATCTTAAGACCGCTTGCTGACGCGGGCGGCCGGGTGCGGCCGGGACCGGGAAAGCGGTTAGTGCAGGATGGAAGCAAGCTCCGACACAACCTGCCGGGAAATCGGGCAGCGCTCGATGGCAAGGGCGTCTCCGATACGAATAGAGTCCAGGGCTTCGGTTAAATGCCACGACCGCACCTCGGCCAACCCGAGCATCGCGAGCGCGATTACCGACACAGCGAAGAAATCGATATTTCGTCCAAACATTACGCTACTCCCACGCTCTCTTCCACGATCCGCCCGTCGAACAGCCGGATGGTGCGGTCGGCGTAACTTGCATAGCGGGGATCGTGAGTCACCATGCAAATGGTCGCGCCGCCGCGATGCAGCTCGCGCAGCAAATCCATCACGGCTTCACCGTTGACTGAATCCAGATTCCCGGTAGGCTCGTCCGCCAGCAGGATCGACGGATCGCCGCCCAAGGCCCGCGCCACCGCCACCCTTTGCTGTTGACCACCAGAAAGTTGCGACGGATAATGCTTGATGCGGTGCGACATGCCCACGCGCTCCAGGGCATCGATGACCCGCTTCTTGCGCTCGGCCGAAGGCATCCCGCGATAAGTGAGGGGAAGTTCCACGTTCTCATACACGGTCAGGTCGCCGATCAGATTAAAGGCCTGGAAAATGAAACCGATTTCGCGATTGCGGATGCGCGCCCGCTCCGAGAGCTTCAAGTTTTGCACCGGCTTGGAGTTCAGCACGTAGGCGCCGTCGGACGGCGAATCGAGCAACCCCAAAATGGCAAGCAGGGTGGATTTGCCGCAGCCCGACGGCCCGGCGATGGCCAGGTACTCGCCCTTCTTGATGTGGAGGTGAATGCCCGCCAGAGCATGGGTCTCCACCTCGTCGGTCTGGAAGACCTTGGTCACGCCGTCCATGCTGATCAAAGCTGTTTCGTCAATCGCCATGAAAGCTCTCCGCTTTTTTTAGTGGGGCGGTCCCCCCGGACCGCAGCCGACGCCCTCGCCGGCCCTTCGTCTCTGTTGCGAGGGAAGCGGACCGGGGGTCCGCTGCGGACGAGGGCGGCCGCCCCACATAACAGGTCTGTACTAGTTCAAGCGAATTCTGTTATACGCGTCCTGCGACGACATGTCCGACAAAATCACCTGATCGCCCACCTTCAGCCCGTCCACCACTTCAATGTTGTTCACCGAGCTGCGGCCCAACGACACCGGCACGCGCTGCGCCTCTTTGCCTTCGCCATCCAGCTTGAACAGCGTGATCTTCGCGCCCGGCTGCCCCACCACCGGCCGGCCCACATACACCACGTCGCTCAACCGCTCCAGCGTGATGGTTCCATCCACGCTTAAGTCCGGCCGAGCGCCGGGCGGCAACGCACCCTCCAGCGCCACATCCACATCCACCGTTCCATTCACCGCCGCCGGATCGATGCGCGACACGTGCCCGGGAATAATTCCGTTGCGGGTATCGATGGAAGCCGCCTGGCCGATGGCCACGTCCTTCACCTGCGTTTCGGGAATCTTGAGAGTCGCTTTCAGCTTGTTGGGCTGGGCGATCTTCGCCAGAATGGTGCCCGGCGCCACGCGCATTCCAACTTCCAGCGGCATGGCCGTAGTGCCCAGCTGCGTCAGCGTCCCATCGGTTGCCGAGCGAATGGTCAACTGCTCCACCTGCTCCTTTTTCAGCTTGTACGCCGCTTCCAACTTCTCGATCTGCACCTTTTGCGCGTCCATCTGCGCTTGAATCGATTTGTCGCTGATGTCCAATTGCTCTTTCGACAGCGCGTAGCGTCCCTTTAGCTCCTGCCATTTTGCGACGGAGAGCTTGGTGTCCAGGTCCGACTTCAACCCCAGCTTGGTCAATTGCGAATCGCGATCCTGCTGCAGTTCCGCCTGCTCCATATCCGACTTCACCTGTTCTGTCGTCGCCTGCTGCGCCAGTTGCTGCGTTTCCAGCGTAACGCGCAGATTCTCCAGGTTGGCCTGGGCAGCCTTGATCTGCCATTGCAGGTCCGCCGCGGCCAACTCCATATCGGGCTCGCTGAGCACCATGATCACGTCGTTGGGGTGCACGGTTGCGCCCGGCAGGAAATTGATCTTGTCCACGCGGCTTTCAAACTCCGCGGGAATCCACATGTACTGCTCCACCACCAGCGTTCCCAAGCCCCTGACGTCTCGCACCATGGGACCGCGCTTGACGGAGTCAATCCACACGGTGGCCCGATCCACCGAAGGCGCCGCAGGCTTCAGCCGGGAGAGCCCCCAGGTGATGAGCGGAATGGCCGCCACCAGGATCGCAATATAGACGATCCGGCGAATCAGTTTGCGGCGAGCGACTTCTTTACCGCGTGGTACATCCATTGCCATGAGAGATTACTCCTGATGTCAGTTCGCAAATACTCTGCCAATGTCGATATTACTGAAAAATAAGGCATCCGGGGTGAATCGGGAGGGCTGCAAGCGCCCGCTGTGTCCGCTTGTGGGACTCAGTGTGCGGGTGCAGACAGGCTTTACTGGATCTGCCCGGAGGACTGGGCGAGGGTCATGTACATCATCCCGAACGCGACCACCGTCAGCGCGATACACACGCCCGCCAGCGCCCGCAGCAAGGGTTCCTTCCACATCAACCGCGCCCGAGGCGTGCTGGCCAGCCACCCGGCGAGGAAGCCGCCCGCGATCCCGCCCACGTGCGCCCAAAAGTCCACGCCCGGCAGAAAGCTCAGCACCAGTCCATAAATTACCCAGCGCGTGTACAGCGACTTCACTTGCATCCCGAGCGATGAGCGGTCCGTAAAACCGAACGCCAGCATGGCGCCGATCAGACCAAAGATGCCGGCCGAAGATCCTACCGAAACGTGCCCGCCACCGATGTGCGAGCTGGCCGCGAATCCGGTGACCGTGGAAACAAAGTAGAAGACGATCAACCGGCTGGTGCCGTACAAAGTTTCCACTTCCGCGCCCAGGTCGAACAGCACCCAGGAGTTCATCAGGATATGAAGAACGCCGCCGTGCAGGAACCCGGCAGTGACCAGCCGCCACCACTGGCCTTCCATGAACGCTGCCGGAACGCTTTGGCCTGCCGAGGTGACACTCGGGTCAAAATACTGCGCGACGAACAAGGCCGTATTGATGAGCAGGATCATCACGGTGGTGAAGCGCGCGTGCGGGATCAAACCGCCCAAGATTTCGCCGGGATTACGCCGTTCCACAGCGCGCGGACCGAGCGGCGCCTGGCAATAGGGGCACACCTTATCGCTGGTCGTCACAAACGCCCGGCAATTCGGGCACATCCGCCTGTTGTCCACTGCACCCATTGTACAGTGCGGCTTTCGGGCGAATTCGAACAACGATTGGTACAATTGAAAGTCCGGATGGCCAAGACGGAGGAACAGTATCGCCAGGACATCCTCGAGGTTGGCAAGCTGATCTACCAAAAAGGGTGGGTGGCGGCCAACGATGGCAACATCAGTGTGCGCCTGGATGATCGCCGCATTCTGTGCACCTGCACCGGCGTGAGCAAGGGCATGATGACGCCCGGCGACGTGATCATATGCGATCTGGAGGGCAACAAGATCGATGGCGCGCGCGAGCGGACCACCGAGATCGCCATGCACCTCACCATTTACCAGATGCGGGAGGACGTGTCCGCCATAGTGCACGCGCATCCCCCGGTGGCCACCGGATTCGCGGTGGCCGGCCGGCCGCTCAACCTGGCTCTGCTGCCGGAAGTGGTGGTCAGCCTGGGGTGCGTGCCGCTGGCCGAATACGGGCTCCCGGGCACTTCCGCGCTTACCGACGGGATGCTGCCCTACATCCCCAAGTACGACGCGATTCTGCTGGGCAATCACGGCTCGGTGTGTTATGGCGAGGACGTGTACAAGGCGTTCTTCAAGATGGAAACCGTGGAGCATTTCGCGCGCGTGACGCTGGTGGCGGAGTTACTGGGTGGACCCAAGGTTCTTCCCAAACACGAAGTAGGAAAATTGTTCGAAGCGCGCGGGCGTTACGGGGTGAAGTCGCACAATCGGATGGAACCCGGCCGGCCACTCGTCGCAGAAGACCAAGCCGCACAGGACGAAGCCGCGGGAGGCGCGGGAACTAGCCGTGACCGCCTGAACCTTACCCGCGACGAATTGATCGCACTGATCGAGGAAGCGCTGCGCTCCCGCGGCGTCCTGACCTAAGCCTGCCGAAACGACCAGGGCCCGTCACATGACCATATTTGGTTAGAATAACCGCGCCGCACCCAGGGCGGTCCAATCCAAACCTATGCCTTCCAAATGGCCCTGGACGTGCGGCATTGCAGACGAAGGAACCACATCCATGAGAATTAACTCAAGACACTTGATCGGAGTTTTGACGGTAGCGGTTGGTATTGCTATCACGGGAGGCGCGGTGCAGGCTATCGGGGCTCCATTTTTCCAGGGCCAGGGCCCGGGCCCGGATTATTCAAAAAACAAAAGGTACCAGCAAGGCATGCGTGAGGGTCAGGCTGACCATGCGCATAACCTGGACCACAGCAAGAAGAGGCACTTCAAGAAAGACGAAGACCAGCAGGCTTACGAGGCCGGCTACCAGAAGGGTCACGGCAATTAGCTGGGAGTTTGGGTCTACTGTTTGCCTTGCGCGTCAGTGCTCTTCCTCTTAAAAACGTTCAGCTTGCTCCAGAAACTTTTCTTCACCGGCGTGGCAGCTGGCGCGCGGGGCGTGGGATCTGGCGCGCTGGGCGCGGGATCTGGCGCGCTGGGCGAGGTAGCTGGCGCGCTGGGCGTGGGATCTGGCGCGATGGGCGTGGGATCTGGCGCGATGACGGCTACGGCGGGGGCGCGCTTGGGACGCCGCACTTCCACGGGCTTCGGAACCGGCGGTGTCATTACAGTCGCAACAGTCGCAAAGGCCGGCGCGGCAATGTGCATTGGCCGGGGCGCGATGGCAGGCGTCGGTTGCCTGTATCGGTTGATTACGGGTAACGCGACCAGTGCCAGGCCCAAAACCGCAAATAGCGCGAGCAGTATTCCGAGCGTCCGGGGCTGTGGAAGTAGAAGGTCCGCACCAGCGTTGGGCTGGTCAAGTTGAGCCAGCGCGTCCAGGAACTCCTCGGCCGATTGATAGCGCCGCGCCGGATTTCTCGCCAGCGCAATGCTGACGATATCGTCCCACTGGGATGAGAGGCCGGATTCGATTTTGCTGGGCGGCTGAGGCTCGTCCTCTGAATCGGTAAGCACCGGCGATAGCCGGCGGTTTGCCCCAAACGGCTTTTGCCCGGTGAGATGTTCGTAGAGAATGGCCCCCACAGCATAAAGATCGGATCGCCAGTCGGGCTGCGTAGCTCCCTTCAACCGCTCCGGGGCCGCGTATGGCAAGGACCCGAACATCTCGCCGCAATTGGTCAGCAGAGAATCGCCGCAGGACTTCGAGAGTCCAAAATCGGTCAGCTTCACCTCGCCCGTCGCGGTAACCATCACATTCGCCGGAGCTACATCGCGATGCACGATGCCCTGGCGGTGCGCGTACCCAAGTGCCGACAAGATCTGCCGTATATATCCAATGCCTGTATCGAGCGGCAGGCGTCCCGCGGAAAACACGTTTTCCAGCGTTTGCCCTTCGATATATTCCATCAACAGAATGAGCTGATTTTCCGAATGCAGCGCGTTGTGAAGGGCCCCGATATTGGGATGAGTCAGCCGGGCCAACGCCCGCATCTCGCGTTCAAATCGCTTGGTCTGAATCTCGGTTGCCAGTTCGGAGGCCAGAACCTTCATGGCCTCCGTCCGCTTGGTGAGGCAGTGTTCCACTTTGTACACCCGCCCCATACCGCCCGCATTGAGGAGCGCAGTAATGGAATAGTCGCCGAAGGTTTGTCCTACATCAAAGCCCATGTGCTCAACGTCCAAGGCTACTGAGGAACTCGCGCAAAAACGGCTCGCGGTATATTATTCGTCACTATTCGCCTCCGGACCATGCATCAGTTTGTTCAATTTGCCTTAGGTCGAGCCCTAGGCGAGGTAGGGGGAAGCGCTTATAACGCCGGTGGGGTGCCTTGACTTCCCCTTTTGTTCGCCCCACAATAGAGCTATGGCGTTGACCAAGCGGCAAAAGGAAGTGCTGGATTTCATCGCGGATTTTGTGGAAGAGAACGGCTACAGCCCCAGCTACGAGGAACTCGCGCAGGGGCTGCATCTCGCGTCGCTCGCCACGGTACACAAGCATATTCAGGCGCTGGAGTCGCGCAATTATCTGCGCCGCCTCTTCAATCAAAGCCGTTCGCTCGAAGTTTCGGCGAAGTACGTTCAGGAAAGGCGCAAAGGCCGCGTGCCTGCGCGCTCCAACGACATTCCGCTGGCCGGGCGCATCGCCGCAGGCAACCCGGTGGAGGCGATCGAGGGACGGGACACGCTGCAGTTCGCCGACTTCGCAGGCAAGGGCGACACGTTCGCTCTCGAAGTCAGCGGCGAATCCATGATCGACGATCACATCATGAGCGGCGACTACGTGTTGGTGGAACGCACGCAGCAGGCGCACGATGGCGAGATCGTGGTGGCTCTCGTGGATGGCCGCGAAGCGACACTGAAGCGCTTCTACCGTGAGCCGGATGGCCGCATCCGTCTACAGCCGGCCAACGCGTCCATGCAGCCCATCATTCTGGATCCAGCCTCCGTGCAGATCCAGGGGCGAGTGCTGGCGGTTCTCCGGAAGTACAAGTAACCTCGCAGCCTGACTGTTACATTCGCTTACATTTGCCGGCAGTCCGAGTGGCGCCCCATGTTCAATTTGGATGTTAAACTGGGAACAACATGAGTAGCCCGATCAGCGGGATCAAGCGCTTTCTGTTCTGGGATTATCCACGCGCCGGCTGGCAGTACGACGTGATGGTCACGCTCATCCTGGCCTTCATCTTCCTGACGCCACGGGAGTGGTTTCGCGATCAACCGCGGGCCAATAGTATCGTGATGCTGCCCTCCGAACATGGCGACATCGTTTTTTGGATGGACGCGGAACAACTTTCGAATACCCCGGAGAGCGCGCGGGCTGCCGAGGCCGGTACTTTGCTCCAGGCGCGTACCGGTAAGAAGTACCGTGTGGTTCGCTTGGAACCCATTGTCGACTCGGAACAGGAAATTAAAGGATTCATGGCGTTCACCACGCCCTAGCCGAGGCTATTTTAGGGAAAGCCGCGAGGCGTTTTCAGTATCCAACAATTGATGCAAACGCGACTGCGTGGATTTGTTGTGTGCCTCATCTTAACCGGTCTCGCATTGGCCGGCCCGGCTGCGATGGCCGCGGCCAATGACAACCTGCAGCAAGTTCTCGCCCGCATGGATAAAGCTGCGAACGACTTTAAATCCATGACGGCGCAAGTCACTTATGTCACCCACACCGACGTGCTCAACGACAACTCGACCGAAACCGGCACGGTAACGATGAAAAAGGTTCAGCCGGGCGAAGTGCAAGGGCTGGTGGATTTTACTTCGCCGGATCGCAAGACTATAACCTATGAGAAACGCCGCGTTCAGGAGTACTTGCCCAAGATCAAGACCGTGCAGGTGTTCGATCTGGCGAAGCACGGCGAGCAGCTCGACAACTTCCTTAGGATTGGATTCGGCACCTCCGGCACGGAACTTGCTAAGGACTACGACGTGAGCGTCCTGGGAACAGAAAACTTGAATGGCCAGCCCGCCATTCGCCTGCAGCTAATCCCTAAGGCTGCCGACGAGCGCCAGTATGTTCAGAAGCTTGAATTATGGATTCCCGAGCAGGGTGATCCGTATCCGCTACAAGAGAAGATTTTCCAGCCGTCCGGCGACTATCATCTCACCACCTACAGCGATACGAAGATCAATCCTCCGCTGCAACCGGACGCGCTGCAACTCAAGCTGCCGCCGGGCGTGAAGACAGAGTACCCAGGGAAATAGAGCTTGGAACTGACGACACAGCCAAACACTCGCGACACCAGCGGCCGCCTGACTTTTCTGGATTGGGCGCGCGGCGCCGCCGTAGTGGTGATGCTGCAAGGCCACGTATTCCACTCCTTCAGCCGAAACGATCTGCGAACCGGCGGGCCGTTTATGCTTTCACAGTTCTTCGGCGGCATCGGTCCCGCGATCTTTTTGGTTCTCACCGGCATCACCCTGTCCTTCTTGATGGACCGCCGCGAGCGGCAAGGCATGAGTGCGATGGGCCGTTGGGGAGCGGCATTAAGGCGCGCCGGCTATCTGTTAACTCTGGCCTTCCTGTTTCGCCTGCAGCTTTGGGCCTTCGCCTTTGGACAAAGCCCCTGGACCGACCTGTTCAAGGTGGACATTCTTAATTGCATGGGGTTTGCGATTGCGCTGATGTCGGTGATGGCGGTCTTCACTACGGCCGACCGCGTTCGGCTGTGCGCTGGATTAGGCGTGGCGATCGCGGCGTTATCCCCGCTGGTTTCCGCCATCGATTGGCGCTGGCTGCCACCCTACATTTCCGCTTACTTGGTTCCAAGCTATCAATACTTCGCATTCTTCCCATGGGCTGCCTTCATCGCGTTCGGACTCAGCATCGGCAGCCTGCTGCGTCTGGTAAAGCCGCAACAAATGAATCGTGTGATGCAGTGGGGCGGGCTAATGGGCTTCGGGTTGATTCTGGGCGGTCAATACTTCTCGAACCTGCCGTACTCGCTGTATCCCAAGTCTGAATTCTGGCTGGATAGTCCGGGGCTCATTGTGATCAAGCTGGGCGTGGTGATGCTGGTGATCGGCTTCGCCTACCTGTGGACCGCGTTGCCGCTCGCCGCGTCCTGGAGCTGGGTGCGGCAGCTCGGTACAACGTCGTTGCTGGTCTACTGGGTTCATGTGGAACTCGTCTATGGCCGCTGGTTCGGCGCGTTCAAAGAATCGCTGAGCAACGTTTGGTGCGGCATTGCGGCGGTCATCGTGATCCTGCTCATGATCGGACTCTCCCTGCTGAGGACGCGCTGGAGCACGGTACGCGAAGCTCTGGCCGCGTATTTCTCGTACCATCCGCCGAGCCGGGCCTCGGGGGATTAAGAGCGGCGATTAAACAGTCTGAGCCAGCAGCGCGCCCCAATGGAAACCGGCGCCGAATGCGGCGAAACAGATCAAATCGCCGGCGCGCGGTCCGGGGTGGCGCCACCATTCGGCGGCCGCGATCAGCATGGACGCCGAGGAAGTGTTGCCGTAGTGCCGGATATTGGAGTAAAAGTGCGCGGCGTCCACTTGCAGAGCGCGGGCTACGCGATCCATCAGGTTTTGATTGGCTTGATGCATCAGGAAAACTTTCACCGCCGAGGCAGGCTGGCCATTTCTTTCGAGCAACCCGGCGATGGCGGAGGGGATTTTGCGCGAGGCCTGCAAGATGACGGAGCGGCCGTTCATTTCGAGTGGAGCGGAAAATTCGAGCCGCAGATCGTCAGCGAACGCGCCGTCGGAATTGAGCAGCGCATCGAGGATCTTCACAGGTCCGCTTTCGGGACTGATTAAACAAGCGCCCGCGCCGTCGCCAAAGAGAGGCACTACGCCGCGCTCCAAAGGCTGGCGCGAAACGATGGCAGACATTTTCTCGGAGGCGATGACGAGAATATTGCCGTAGATTTGGGAGAGCGGCGCAGCGAGCGCCATACCGAACAAACTGCCCGCACTGGCCATGGGCAAATCGATCGCCGGAATACCATCGACGTTCAAGGCGTGAACGATCGCCGATGCGGGTCCGGGGAAGCGGCGTTCGGAAGAGCCGGAAGAGACCAGAAGCATTCCGAGATCGCTGGCTTTGAGTTCGGCGCGCTCCAGGCATTGTTGGGCCGCGCTGACGCCCATGCTGGCGACGGATTCGGTGGAAGCGGCATAGCGCCGCTCTTCAATTCCCGAAACATCGAGGATCCAACCCGCTTCGCAATCCAATGGCGCGGCAAGTTCGGCGTTGGTGACCACGCGCGACGGCAGATAGGCTCCGAAGCCCCGGATTGCCGCCACGGTTTACATCCTGCTCTCGATGTAGCTTTGGATGCGCGCGAGGGATTCGAATTTGCGCGGATTCAAATCGGAAGCCGGAATCTGAATGCCGAACTCGCGCTCCAGTTCGCTCAGCATGTCCGGCAGCGCAAACGAATCGATGAGTCCGGAGTCGAAGAGCGATTCGTCCGGATCGGGAAGCGCTGTGTGGTTCGAAAATTTCCGCACGATGCCAATGATGCGCTCACTATTGTCCATCTTTATTGACTGTGACTTCCTTCGGCGCGGATGGTGAGAAAACGGTTGTACTGTTCCATTAGTTCCCCGAATAACATGCCGCCAGCCATGCGATAGCCGGGGCCCGTCAAATGGGTATAGTCGCCTTGTCCCAGCCCGGCCTGCACCCATTGACGCACCGATCCGGGACCGCCCATGGCGGCGCGCCAATCCCAGAAAGCGCAACCGTTGGCCTGCGCGACATTGCGCTGGATTTCGATCACCTGGTCCAGGTGGGGAAAGGGCACGCGACGGCCACGAACGGGATGCTGGCAATCCGGCGGACCGATGAGGAGAATGCTGGCCACTGGACTCGCGGCGCGCAGCCGTTGGACGATCTCGATCAAACCGGCGCGATATTCTTCCGCGGTCCACGAACGGCTGAGAGCTTCGTTTGTTCCGTATGCGAGAACGACTAGCGCTGGATCGCGGCTCATTAGCTCGGGATCGAGGATAGCCGAGTTCCAAGCGAGCATCAGGCCGGCCTCCGCGCCGTTGATGCCGAGGGTCTCGTAAGTAACGCCTGAGTGATTCTGCGCCACCCATCCGAACAACCGCACCGGCGCGGAGCTGAGAGTGCGCAGCGTATATTGATGCGGTCCGGGCGACGCCGCGTAGCTATAAACACCCGGACCGAATTCGCCATCGGTATCGATGGTTTCGATGGGCGCTCCCTCCACCGAGAATTCCATTTGGCCGCCGCCCGGCTGCCGCAGAAAATGCAGTTCCAGCTGCTCGCACTCGACGGTAAGCGTCACCGTTTCGCCCGCGGAGCGGGAGGTCAGGCTGATGCCGCCCAGGCCGTCGATCCCGTCGCCTTTGCGGGTCACGATGCCGCTGGTGTACCAGGCGCGCGAGTTGCTGCCACGGCTATCGAATCGGCGGTAGCCGAGAAAGGGATGGCCGGGCAGCGTATATCCAGGGCCGCCCGCGCCGAACCTGGTTTGAAAATCCTGGCGCATCTGATTGGCCCAGTCGTCGGAGGCGGTGTGCGAATCGCCGTATTGCAAAATGTGCAGCGACATATTTTCCGGCGGATGCGAGAGCTGTTCGAAGAACGGCACCAGCGCTCCGGCGCCTTCGAGAGCGCCGGCGGGACTGGAGGTCCGTTCGCTGATGGCGCGCAGAGCCGCACCTCGGACCACGGGCGAAACATAAACCACAGGCACTCGAACATGTTTTTTGTGGGTGGTCTTCTTGCCGCTCTTTTTTGCGCCGGCGGTAACCGCTGCAGCGGGCAGTGCGAAGAGCAGCGCCACGAGAATGAGGACCATACTGCGCACTAATTGGGCCTCCGCTGCTCGCGCGCCTTGAACTGCCGGTAGCCGGATTCGAGCGCCTGATCGAGAAGCACTCCCACCTGGCGCGCGCCGGCCGGCAAGGGATGAGTGAAATCGGCGCTCACCAGCCTGGGCTGGCTGTCATACCAGCGCGCCATGGTTCCTTCGCCGCCCATGGCTTGAAACGTATTGAAGAACGCGCAGTGCATTTCTAACGCCATTTGACGCTGAATTTCAACGAGGCGCGGGAGGGTGGGCACGGTGGTGATGCGGGAGTTGGAATCGCGCTGTCCGCGATCCATGGGACTCATGATTAGAACCGATGCGCGCGGCACAGCGGCCTGTACGCTCTCGATCACTTGGCGCAACTCGCCGGGGTAGTAACGCTCGATGTAGTCCGCATAAATGCTCTCGTTGGTGCCGTAATTGATCACCACCAGATCCGGGTGCTGGTGCTGCAACTCTTCGGTCCACTGGGGCTTGTCGAAATAGCGGACCACCACCTGCACTTGGCCGCCGTTCAGCCCAAGACTATTGTAAATCACGCCAGGCGTGTTCCTTTCAAAACTGACTCCGAAGAGGCGAACCGGTCCGCGCTCGACCGAGAGGTTGATCTGGCGGGCGCCGGCATTTAATGGAAAGGCCTGGTAGCCGGGGTCTTTTTCGGGCCCCGCCGTCTCCACTTCGCCGAGCCTTTGTCCAGACGCCTCTACCGCGACCACGCCACCGCCGGGCTGATGCAGATAGTGAATCTCCATCAGCGCGTGATCTTCGGCCAGCGTGAAGCGCGAGGAAGCCCCGGTGTCGCCTTCGAAGCTCACGCCACCCAGGCCATGAAACCCGTCGCGAGCGCGGACTTGCGTAGCGGCCGCGATACGCCAGCCATTGCCTTGCACCTCCACCCCACGGTGACCGTACCAGGCCCACGGTTTGGCGATGAGAACGAATCCGTGGCCGGCGTCGCCGAAGTGTTGCTGCAGGAGCGAGCGCACGTCGGCGGTGATGGAATCGGCGGTGACGGGCGAATCGCCGTAGTGCAGAACGCGCGTGATGGCTCCCGGCGCGCCCAATTCGGTACGCCAAAGAGCGAGATAGAACGCGCGGAGATTGTCGTGCGGATCGATCAGATTGGGCTCGATAATCGGGCGCTTGGAGGCAGTGATCGGCGCCGTAGATACCGGGATGGGCGGGAGCGGTTCGACGTTCGGGATATCGGACGGACGAAAATCGAGGACTTCAAAGAGGGTGAATGGCCGTGCCAGCCTGGCAGTTTCGAGCAGCAATAAAAGCGCACCCAAGGTTGCGATGGCGAGCGATGTTTTCTTGGGTAGCATGGATCAGAATCGCGAGTAGATGAACGGCGCGCTGCCCGAACCGGCGACGTATCGGATGGCCACCGCAAGCGCGGCGATGGCGGCGGCCTGCGCGTAATAAGGGAATTGGCAATAAAGCTGGAGACCGCCGTCGTACCAGCGCGTCGGGGTATAGTGCGCGGCGGCGGCGATGAGCATGACGGCCACGAACGCCGGAGTTATGTTCGCGAAGGAGATGGTGCCGGAGGAGATTTGATAAAGGATATCGCGCGCGGAGCCCAGGCTGGAGGCGCGAAAGAAGATCCAGCCGATCAGAACGAAGTGGAACGTGGCGAGCCCGCAGAGGACACGCGCGCCGGGCGTTAGCGTTAATTTCGGATTGCCGTGCAGCGCTTGCCAGCCGCGGTGCGCCGCCAGGCCGACACCGTGCCAGGCGCCCCAGACGATGAAGGTCCACGCGGCGCCATGCCACAGGCCGCCGATCAGCATGGTGATCACGAGATTCAAATAAGCGAAAACTTTCCAGCGGGAGCGCAGGCCGGGCAGCGAGAAATAGAGATAATCGCGCAGCCAGTTCGAGAACGAGATGTGCCAGCGACGCCAAAAGTCGGAAATGTTTTGCGCGGCGTAGGGGCGATTGAAGTTGCGTGGAAGCGTGATGCCGAGCAGAAGCGCAGACCCGATCGCGATGTCGGTATAGCCGGAGAAATCGTAGTAAAGCTGGAGCGCATAGCCGTACACGCCGGCCAGCACCTCGGCGCCCGAGTAGAGCTTGGGCAGATCGAAGACGCGATTCACCAGGGTTTCGGCCAGGAAATCGGCGATCAGCAGCTTCTTCACCAAGCCGAGCCCGATCAGGAAGAGCGCCTTCCCACCGTCTTGCGGGCCGAGCAGTTCGCGCTTAGACCACTGCGGCAATAACGTCGAGATGCGGGTGATGGGTCCGGCGACGGTGGTGGGGAAGAAGCTCGCCGATGCCAGGTAGGCCAGATAGCTTTCGGCCGGCTTGGCGTCGCGGCGGTAGAGGTCGATGGTGTAGGTCAATGACTGAAAGCCGTAGAACGAGAGCGCGAGGGGCAGCACCCAGGGCAGGACGGGCAGATATTTAACCGATGCCATCAGTCCTACATTCAGCGCGATGCTGAGCGTGATGAGTAAGCGCCGAAATCCGGGGCGCGTGGAGCGGTGGAGCGCGTGGCCGATCAGAAAGTCGCACGTGGAGGCAGCAGGGATGATGGCGAGGTAGACGAGATCCCAGCGGGCATAAAAGAAATAGTTGGCAAAAAGGACGACGGCGAGCGCGCCCAGGCGGTATCGCGCGGCCAGCCAGTAGCCGAAGAAAACGGCCGCGAGAAAGCTGAAATAGGCCGCTGTAGTCAACAACATCAGGCGATGCCCCAAGTATAGCGGGGAAGGGCTTAGGGATTGGGGGTTGGGGATTTTGGGATTGGGGCCGAGCTTGCGGCCATTACTCGGGTACTGTAAAGGTATGGCGATTGCGCGCTCCAATATTACAGCTCGCGGACGAAAGCTCTTACATCATCGGGCGGGACGCTTCAACTCTGAAGATATCCACCGGATGTTATTTGGGGAGCAAACCCCAGCAAGACGAAGCGTCGATGAAATGAGAGAGGGCATCCGGCGCTACACGCGGAAGCGCTATGCGGGCCATTGACACCAACGTCCTGGTCCGACTGATCACGCGCGACGATTCGCGCCAAGCCGCGTCCGCCGAAGCTTTCGTCGAGGAAGGCGCGTGGGTCTCGGTGCCGGCGCTGGCCGAAGCGACGTGGGTGCTTGCCACCGTTTACGAGCTAAGTTCGAAGGACCAAGCTAAGGCGATCGAAATGTTGCTCAATCATCGGGACTTGACACTACAGGATCCAGAGATTGTCGCGGCGGCCTTGGAACTATTCCGCGCCAAACCGGCGCTCGGTTTCTCCGATTGCCTGATGTTGCAGCTCGCCAGGAAAGCTGGGCATCTCCCTTTGGGCACGTTCGACCGGAATCTCGCCAGAGTCGACGGGGATCAAAAGCTTTAGAAGATATGATTCCGGCTGTTTAGGATTGGGCCCGGCTCTACGCGGTGGTTGCTTGCTGCTCGGCCAGGAACTCGGCGTATGGACCCTTGAAGTCCTCGATTGCCCGATTATCGAAATGCCAGATGCGGGTGGCCACTTCGTCCACCAGATCGTGATCGTGAGTGACCAGCAAGACCGTGCCGTCGTACTTCTGGAGCGCGATGTTAAGCGCGTTGATCGATTCCAGATCCAGGTGGTTAGTCGGCTCATCGAGCAACAGAAAATTGGGTTTCTGGAGCATCAAGCGGCAGAAAACGAGACGCGCGGCTTCCCCACCGGAAAGATTTTCGGTCCGTTTGGTGGCGTCGTCTCCGCTGAATAACATCTGACCCAGCAGCCCGCGCAGCTCCTGCTGAGAAGCGCCTGGATCGAACTCGTGCAGCCATTCGAGGAGCGTGACGCCGTGCTGAATGGACTCCTTGTGATCCTGCGAGAAATATCCCACGGCCACCTCGTGCCCCCAGGTGACCGCGCCGCTATCGATCGGAAATTCGCGATCCGGGGAATCCACGAAGCCGGTTGCATTGCGCAGGAGCGATCGTAACATGGTGGTCTTGCCCGCCCCGTTGCGGCCCAGCAGCGCGATCTTTTCGCCGCGGGCAATGGATGCGCTGAAGTTCCGAATCACGGCCAGGTTGTCGTAGGACTTCGCGAGTCCCTTGATTTCGAGCGGATGCCGGCCGGAAGGACGTTTGTTCTCGAATTTAATATAGGGACGCTGGATGTTCGATTTTGCGAGTTCCGACGTTTGCAGCCGCTCCACTTCCTTCTTGCGCGAGGTGGTTTGCGCGGACCTGGTGCCGGCCGAGAACCTGGCGATGAAATCGTTCAACTGCGCGATCTTCTTTTCACGCTGCGCATTGCCGGCTTCCACGCGCGCGCGAATCTGGGTCTTCGCCAGTACCATTTCGTCGTAGGCGCCGGTGTAAGTGATGATGCTTTGATAATCGATGTCCGCGGTATGGGTGCAGACTTCGTTCAGGAAATGGCGGTCGTGAGAAATCACGAGCAGGCAGCCCGTATAGGCCAGCAGATACCGCTGCAGCCAATGGACCGAGTCGAGATCCAGGTTGTTGGTGGGCTCGTCCAACAGAAGTACGGTGGCGTTGCTGAAGAGCGCCTGCGCCAACAGCACGCGCACCTTCTGACCGCCCTGCAGCTCCGACATCTTGCGCTCATGCAGCTCAGCCGGAATGTCCAGGCCCTGGAGCAGCGCGGCCGCATCGGCTTCCGCGGTGTAGCCGCCTTGATCTCCGACGATGCCTTCCAGCTCGCCCAGGCGCATGCCATCTTCATCGGTCCATTCGTTGGGGTTAGCGTAGAACTTTTCGCGCTCCGCGAGTGCCTCCCAAAGCGGCGCGTTCCCCATGATGACGGTGTCCAGAACGCGGTAGGAATCGAAGGCAAACTGATCCTGGCGCAGAATGCCGATCTTGCTGGGCCGGGTTACGGAACCCTTCTCGGGCTCAATTTCGCCGGTCAGGATTTTCATGAACGTGGATTTGCCCGATCCATTGGGACCGGTGATCGCATAGCGGCGTCCCGGAAGGAAAGTGGTGGTTACTTCTTCGAACAGGATCTGGGCGCCGAAGCGCATGGAAATGTCGTTGACTGTGATCAAAATAAAGGGTACGTGGCTTGGGATTTAAGGATCGAACCAACTCAGGGGTCCGCGATCCGGCGATGCTTTGATTATACCGCGTCCTCCCATAAAAACGATGTAATGCTTCGGCCCCGTGCGGCATCGTATTAGCGAGGAGGTGGTGTTTTGAGACTGGCCAAATACATAATACTTTTGTTTACAATCGCTTTCGTAACCTTGATCAGTGTGGCTGGCGCCGAGATTAGCCCGGAGAGCTTCTCCGGCAAGTGGGTTCTGGACAAACACAGTCCGCGGCCAGGCGACGCGCCCAACAGCCTGGAGACCAGGATCAAACAGGATCACCTCGGGATAACGATCGAATCGACGTTCCAAGAGCCGGACAATGGCGTTGTGCCGCTGCTTTATCTCGGCGTGATGACCAACAAGCTTCACTTAACCACGGATGGCCAAGAGCAGAAGTGCCAGATTGGGCCTTTTATGGCGGTGTTTAAGACCACCATGGACGGGAACAGGCTGATAACGGAGTGGAAGGCGCAGATTAATGGCGACCCGGTGGAGGGGCATTGGATCCATACTCTTTCTGACGGCGGCAAACACATGACGCTGGATATCCATCAAGGTTCTACGCACGGCCAGCACGGGGAGGCGACGCTGACCTTCATACGCAAATAGTGTGCGCTAGCATGTGAGGATGAAGCGGTTAGCGCTCTTCCTCTTTGCGTTTCTGCTGGCGTGTCTCCTTTCTTCGCGCGCAAATCCCACCGGGAAGTTTGCGCTCACTATCGACAACATCATGCGCGGGCCGGGGCTCTACGGCTACGAGCCATCGGAGGTGCGCTGGTCGGGCGATGGCGAGCGCATCTATTTTCAATGGAAGCAAGCCGGCGATGCGCGGATCAAACCGGCGGACACGTACGTGGTGGGACGCGACGGCTCGGGATTACGGAAGCTATCGGAGGCCGAAGCCAAGCTCGCGCCGCCGGCTGCCGGAAACAGCACACGAGATAAGAAGCGGACGGTTTATTCGCGCGATGGCGACATTTGGCTTTATGATGCAGTGCCGGGCGCGACGCGACAGATCACTAAGACCGAGGATGCGGAGACGGACCCGCGTTTCACGCACGATGAAAAGCGCGTCAGTTTCAGGCGGGCCGACAATCTGTATGTGATCGCGGTAGAGGGTGGAACGATCGAAGAGCTGACCGATATTCGCCCGCCGGGTAGTCCGGCGCCTGCTGAGGAAGAAAACGGCACCGCCAGCCAGGAGGCGCTCAAGAAGGAAGAGAAGGATCTGTTGGAGGCGATTCGGGAGCGCGCCGCCGAGCGGGAGGAGCAAGAGGCCAAGCGCAAACGCGAGCATCCGCGAAAACCGTTCATCCTGCAGGCCGGGCAGACCGTGGCTCGGTTGCAACTCACGCCGGACGAAAAATATGTGATCGCCAGCATTCAAGAGCCTGCGACGGGCGCCAAGCGTACGGTAGTGCCGAGCTTTGTGACAGAGTCGGGATACACGGAGGATATTACTTCTTACGAAAAAGTGGGCGATAAGCAAAGCCTGGCGCGCCTGGCGATCCTGAGCGTGGAGACGGGCGAAGTGAAGTGGGTGGACCACGGCCAAAAAGCGGCAGCGCCGGCGACGTTGCAGAGCGTGGATGTGAAGACGCCCGCGGATCGCGACGTGCAATTGTCGGAGCCGCTGTGGTCGGACGATGGAACGAAAGAGGTGGTGGATGCGCGGGCGATGGACAACAAAGACCGCTGGATTCTCGCGCTGGACGAGGACACGGGTAAGACGCGCGTTGTGGCGCACGATCATGACGACGCCTGGTTGGGTGGGCCTGGCATTGGCGACCCGGACGAGCCCGGGCACGAAACTCTGGGCTGGATGAAGGGCGATCGCGATATCTATTTTCAATCGGAGCGAACTGGGTATTCGCACCTTTACGCGGTTTCGTTCGAGGGCGGCGAGGCGAAGTCGCTGACCTCGGGCGCATGGGAAGTAGATAGCGCGATATTATCGAGCGACAAGAGCCATTTCTTCTTAGTGACCAACGAGGCCGATCCGGGCGAGCAGAACGTCTATGAAATGAGTGCGGAAGGCGGGACGCGCGTGAGGCTGACCGCGCTTCCCGGCGGCCACTCCGCGGCGCCATCGCCGGATGAACGCTGGTTCGCCGACCTTTATTCGTATACCAACAAACCGCCGGAGTTGTATGCGCAGGAGGCGCGGGCGGATGCTTTGGCGAAAAAACTGACGTCGTCGCCGGCGCCCGAGTTCTGGGAGTATCCGTGGCTGGACACGCCGATCGTTACGTTTCCAGCGCGCGATGGCGTGCTGCTACGGGCGCACGTGTACAAGCCGCCGAATTATCAGAAAGGCGGGCCGGCGGTGCTGTTTGTACATGGCGCGGGGTATTTGCAGAATGTGGATCGAATGTGGTCGTACTACGCGCGCGAGTACATGTTCCATCAACTATTGATGGAGCGCGGCTATCTGGTTGCCGATGTCGATTATCGCGGGTCGGCCGGATACGGGCGCGATTGGCGCACCGCAATCTACCGGCACATGGGCGGAAAAGATCTGGACGATAACGTCGACGCTGCGCGCTGGATGGTGTCGAAGTACGGCGCCGATCCGAAGCGCCTGGGCATTTATGGCGGCAGCTACGGCGGCTTTATCACGCTGATGGCGATGTTCACGCAGCCGGATGTTTTCGCGGCGGGCGCGGCGCTGCGGCCGGTGACCAACTGGGCGAATTACAACAACGAGTACACGTCGGACATTTTGAATCTTCCGCAGACGGATGCGGAAGCCTACCGGCGGTCGTCACCCATTTACTTCGCGCAGGGTCTGAAGGGGGCGCTGTTAATCTGCCACGGCATGGTGGACACCAACGTGCATTTTCAGGATACGGCGGAGCTGGTGCAGAAGCTGATCGAGCTGCGCAAGCAGAATTGGGAGCTGGCCGTGTATCCGGTGGAGAACCACGGGTTTGTCGAACCATCCAGCTGGGCGGACGAGTACAAGCGAATTTTGGACCTGTTCGACAAGCACCTGAAAGGCACTTGATTTGGATGGAGCCACGGGGAATTTGATATAGTGGCGGGACATGACCCCCATACCAGCTTCGCGCACACTCCTTACGCGAATTTCCGCCGCGCTATTGTTCCTGACGCTGGCTTGGATTGCCTACACCCAGCTCGCCTATACGCAGAATCCGGCGCCCGCGAAACTCACTATCAACAAGGTGAAGGATGATTTGTATGAGATCGAAGGGGACGGGGGCAACGTCGCGGTCTACATCACGGACGAGGGCGTAATCTTGATCGACGACAAATTCGATCGGGATCACCAAAGCATCGTGGACCAGGTGAAAAGCGTCACAAATCAGCCGATCAAATACGTGATCAATACCCACTATCACCAGGATCACAGCGGCGGCAACACGAAATTTCTGCCGACGGCCGAGATCATTTCGACAGCCATGGCGCGAACTAACATCGTGGAGCACAAACAGGCGGGGAATGTTCAGCCTCCGGACGTGAGCCCGGCGCGAATCACATTCACCACGGAAGCAGACGTGAATTTGGGCGGCAAGGAAGTGCGAGCGATCTATATGGGCCGCGGCCACACCAATGGCGACGCGGTGATCTACTTCCCCGCGCTGCGCGTGCTTCACACCGGCGATCTGATGGCGGGCACCAGCCCGCTGATCGACTACAACGGCGGCGGCAGCGTGGTGGAGTGGACCAAGACGCTGGACAACGCGATGAAGCTGGATTTCGACACCGTGATTCCGGGCCATGGCGCGATCACGAACAAGGCGGGACTGATGACTTATCGCAACAACGTGGAGAAGCTGCGGAATCGCGTAACCGGGCTGGTGCATGAAGGCAAGAGCCAGGATGAGATTGCGAAGGTGATGACCGCCGAATACAACTGGGCCCCGGGCAGCTTGCAGCAGCAGTGGAGCGTGCCGGGGATGATCGCCGAGCTGAAATAGCTAGCGCGCGAACGCCCGAAAGAACCTTACGAACATGGACGCGGCCATCGAGAGGCCGACGACGATCACGATACGCCGCACGGCTTGGCCCCCGAGACGCCGCGCGATGAGTGCGCCGCTATATCCGCCGATGATGGCGCCGATGACCATCACCACGAACTCGGGCCAGTAAACCATGCGCGCCAAGATGAAATAGAGCGCCGCAACGCCGTTGATGCTGGCGCCGAGCAGCGCCTTGAGTCCGTTCATCTGGTGAATGTCGGTGAGGCCGAGCACGCTGAGCGCAGCCAGCATCAGAATGCCAATGCCCGCGCCGAAATAGCCGCCATAGATTGCGACGAAGAGCTGAAAGATCATCGCGCCAATGAGCCAGCGCGCCGACTTGTGGGACTCGGGATGCGAGATTTTCAGCCGCCTCTGGACCGGCTCCTGAATCATGAAGAGCAGTGTGGCGAAGAGGATCAGAAAGGGCACCAGCGCATCGAAGACCGCCGGTGGCGTGCGATTCAGCAGCAGCGCGCCGAGAATGCCTCCGGCCAGGCTGGGGAAAACCAGAGCAAGCATGCGCGGGTTGGAGGAACGGAGATCCTGGCGATAGCCCCAGATGGTTCCAACGGTGCCCGGCCAGATGGCCACCGTACTGGTGGCGTTGGCATTAATGGAGGGCAGGCCGAGCCAGATGAGCGTAGGGAAAGTCAACAACGTGCCGCCGGCGGCCACGGAATTGATTGCGCCGGCCACGAAGGCGGCGCCGAATGCCACCAGTGCGGGCCAGGAATCCACTTTGAGAAATGCTATAACCAACAACATGCGTCAGAAATTCAGCCTAACATCCGAGGAAGCTCATGCGATGGTGACAGCTGCGAAATTGGAAGCGATCAGGAACAATTGGAAGGTCAGCATCGCGATAGTGGATGAAGGCGGATACCTGCTGCATCTGGAGCGTATGGATGGAGCGACGCTCGCCAGCCCGGAGATTGCGACGATGAAGGCGCGCACCGCCGCGCTGACGCGGGTTCCGACCAAGTTTCTGGAGGACGTGACGAAAGAACGCGTGGCGACGGTTATGTTTCCGGGCAGGCTACCGGTGCAGGGCGGGCTTCCTATCGTCTACGAAGGCGAATGCGTGGGTGCGATCGGGGTGTCGGGAGTGAAATCGCCGGAGGATGAGCAGATTGCAAGCGCCGGCCTGGCGGTGCTGCCCAAGGCCTAGGCCTACTTTTTCCCGAGTGCGTTCAGGAGCGGAATATCCTTGGCCGGCTTGGCCTTGGGCATGGTCTGCAAGTACGCGTGAATGTCCGTCAGTTCCTGATCGGTGATCACTTTATCGGTGTAGGCGGGCATCGCGCCGCCGGGCGCACGGACGTAGCGGATCAGCCCCTGCGGGTTCAGCGCAATCGCTGCGATGCGCGCACCGTCCCTGCCGCCTTGCCCCGCGTAGCCGTGGCACTCGTAACAGCCATCCCGGAGAAAAAGCTTTTGGCCATTGGCTGAGTTGCCAGTCTGGCACATTGCCGGAAGCACGGCGGCTGTAAAAAACGCGGCGATAGGAAAAACGTATTTCATCTGTTAATCCTTAGCGCGGTTGAGTGACCACATCAATGAGAGCGGGCTCGCCCTTCTTCACCACTTCGAGAGCGCGTTTTATGGCCGGCCCCAGATCGTTCGGATTCTCGATGGGACCTTCACTGAACATGCCGTACGCCTTGGCCATCGTCGCGTAGTCGATATTCGGATCGGAAATCGCGGTGCCGATCCAGGCGCGGTCCACGCCCCGGCGCGCGCGGGCCGCCATGTCTTCCACGTACATCAGCTCCTGATGATACGCGCGATTGTTGTGCATGATGTTCAGCATCGGAATGCGATGGTGCGCGGCGGTCCACAGAACGCCGGGGGCGTAGTTCAGATCGCCATCGCACTGGATGTTGACGCTGATACGTCCGTGCTTCTTGTTGGCCAGCGCCGCCCCAACGGCCGCGGGAGCGCCGTAGCCGATGCCGTACGCGCCATGGCCGCCGATGAAATGATACGCCTTATCGAAGTCCCACAGACGGCGCGGCCACCAGGAGACGAAGGTAACATCCGATACCAGCGACCAGTCTTCGGTCTTGATCTGATTCCACAACTCCGCAGCCATGCGGGCGCTGGTGATGGGACTCGCATCCCAACCCCAGGCGGCCTGCTGGATATCGCGCTCGCGATTGCGCCGGCTCACTTCAGCCAGTTTGGCGCCGCGCTGTTCAAGAGCCGCCTTCCGGTCCGACGCGATCAACTTGCGGCATTCCTCGATCAACAGCGGCAAGGTCGCTTGCGTATCGGCGGCGATAGCCAGATCCACTTCGTCGTAGCGGCCGAAATCCTGATAGTTGCTCTTCCCGAAAAGGTCGCCGGCGAAAATCGTAATCACCTTGGCGTCCGTCCTGGTGATGCGCTTGGCCTGCATGCCCATGCGGTTCACCGGGGTTTGCGAGTGAGTGACGAACCACATGTCGGGCACTTCCAGGCCAAGGACAACATCGGCGGAACCGACGCTGCCGGCGCCGTAAAGCGGATGCGCGGTGGGAAAATTCATGCGGAAGTGGCGATCAAGGACAGGGGCCTGAAGAGTCTCTGCCAGTTGGACCAGTAGACCGATGCCTTCCGGAGTGCGCGCGGCACGGCCTGCGATGATGACGGGGTTCTCAGCATCCACCAGCATTTTCGCGGCTTGCCTAACAGCGCCGTAGTCGCCGGCGGGAGGGGAGGCTAGAGTGAGTTTGGGAATTTGCAACCGCCGATCGGCGTCGGGAACCGGCTCCTCCTGCAACGCCGCGTCGGCGACGATCACTACCGGTTCCATGGGCGGCGTCATCGCGATCTTGTAGGCGCGAACGGCGGATTCGGCGAAGTGCCCCAGCGATACCGGCGCGTCGTCCCACTTAGTGTAATCGCGAACCATCGAAGCGGCGTCTTGCACGCTGTGCGCCCACTCCACGTCGCTGCGGCGCCAGGCCACATCCTGGATGTTGCCGAGCACCAGGTACAGCGGCACGCGATCGGCATAGGCGTTGTAAATGGCCATGGATGCGTGCTGCAATCCAACGGTGCCGTGCGCCATCACCATCATCGGCTTGCCTTCGATCTTGAAGTAGCCGTGGGCCATGGCGACCGACGATTCTTCATGGCAGCAGGTGAGCAGCTCGGGCGCCTTGTTGCCGCCGTAGTTGATGAGCGACTCGTGGATGCCGCGGAAGGCGGAAGCTGGATTGGCGGCGACGTATTCGAAGCCCAAAGTTTTGATGACGTCCACCATGAAGTCGGAGCCTGGACGGTCCGTGGTCCACACGTCCACCCGCGCAGGCGCAGTGGTTTCAGACGCGGTCTGCTTGGCGCCGGGCAGCGGAGTGGGAGTGGCGGGGTGATGGACTTCCGCGGCTTCCTGCGCCCTGGCGGCCTCGGGTTTCGCGACCAACGCAGCAGCACTGGCAGCGGCGCCCTTCAAGAATCCGCGACGGTCCACTGAAATCTTCTTGGATCTCGCGATGGTGAATCCTCCCTGAGGGTTGAAACACTCCATACTTTATCATGATGGAACAAGCAGCTCTGAGGGTTGGACAGGTTTTCGTCGATCAACGGAATAGACGCGGTCTCCTCGCGGGCGACCGCAACACCCCAATCGATCCAACGCAGACTAGGTCCGGCCTCATGCTGCTCCTCGCTCGGTTCTGCGGATCGGGACGTGCTTGTTTTCGGTTAGGACTTCACCGCGCCGATTATGGGAGGCGCTGGCGCCACTTCCCCGGGTTGCGAGAGGTGTGGAGATCGCAAATGGAAAGCGCCGGATCAGGGCGCGTCGATAGGTCTCATGAACGAGAGTGTACATCTCGGGTTGACGGCGGATGCTTGCCAGACACGCATCAACGGAACTCAAGAAGTCCTCTCCGAGGCCGGACCTGCGCTTCTCGTACCAGGCATAAGCTTCTGCTAAGTCGAGTTCGGCTTCCTGTGCAAGGAGCAGCTTAGCGGCCATACGCCAGGATCCATCGTTGGCACCGGGCCACAATGCTCGAACGATCTTCCGAATGGCGTCACCACATCGAGTGATTACGGCAGTCTTAATGGCACTGATACCATTGCCTCACTTCCGTGACCGGCGCGGCATCTGGGGATGAGTTCGTGTTCTTTGCCGAGCTGGACGGCGCCTCGGGCACCATAACCGCGAGCGTTGAACCAAAGGCCGTTCCAAAACCGCGTTTGCCCCCGCTCCTTGGCTTTGGATTGTTTGTAACCTTCGTGCTGTTTCGCCGCCGAGGAGTCGTTCACTATAAAGTAAGGGGCCTTGAGTCGCATTGCTGCGGCGGCTCTAGCCAACCGGCTGCAGCTTGCTTTTGGGTGCAAGGCGCAGTGCATAGCCGCCGGATTCGATAGCGAAGCCGGTGTTGACACAGAATTCGAGCGTTGACCTGACAGCGTCGGGGTCGCTTTCCGCCGCCAGCCGGATGATCTGCTTTGCACGTTCGGCAAATGGCTCTTCAGCCAAATTCATCGCGCAAAACCAAACCCGGACCTGCGTATCGAACAGCTCCGGCATGAGCACTGCGATTCGGGAGACGATCCCGTGCAGTTCGTTCGAATCGGCAGCAATATGAGGGGGCGGGATCAATGCTATTGCTGTCGTTCATGCGCTGAGAGAGTGTCCATGGACATGGCTACCCATTCCTTGAAGACGTCGGCTACAGCCATACTCCCTACTGAAAGGAACGGATAGCGGCGCTCGACCTAGCCGCGCGCGGACTGGATGGGGAAGTCCGGGTGCTTCTCAGCGCCGGGCACGTTCGAAGCTTCCTCACCCGCGCCTATGGGTGCTCGATGGGGCCGCGCGAGTACTTTACACCGTCACATCTCACGCCCGCTGAGGCAGACCTCAAGGACTTCCGGCGGATATTGGGGCGTTTGGCTGGGGCCCGGAAGTGAACCCAAGCGGTCTAAACTACTTCTCGTCCCAGGTAAGCTTCGCGCTCGGATAGAACAGCGATATATCGGATTATCGCCAGAATTGGAATCATCAAGAGCGCGACGAACCTGTGTGGCAACCTCAGCAGTGTAAGTTTGAACCTTGGGGAGTAGAGTATACGGATCGCGCGTCTCAATCGAGATCGTATTGTACTGATTGAGGTCGAAGGGCAGTTTATCGACCGTCCGTTTCACCTGAACCGTTGGAAGTCGCGTGGCATGCCGCAAGCTCAGTTCGTAAAATACATTGGGATTGTGGAACGAAAGGTCCGCGATTACGAGTCTGGCCTTCAAAATATGCTCGATAACCTGCTTCCCAATCATGCCGGGCTTCCCCATCTGGTCAGCGCGGACAACATCAAGATTGAATTCCTTAACGGCGGGCTTGATGATGTACTCCATCATGAAGTCTGAATGGCGGCGCTCTTCTGAGTTCTCCTCACCAATGGGAGTAATGTAGAAACACACCTTGTTGAAATCGCTGCCCGATTCTGTCCCTTCAATTGCCGATGACCCAGAATTGCTTTGTGAGCCATTCCCACCCTCCGGGGAAGCGGATGAACGAGGGGGAGCCGGTGCTGACGGCGCTTCCTCAAGCGCTTGTTCGCTAGGCACGATGCGCTCGGACCCTGCGATGGTTCGGAGCAACCCCAGAAACTTCGCATTCAGCGTGAACGTGTCGATGCACTCTGATTTCTCGTCTTCCTCTACATTCGCCTCAGCGAGATAATCGGCCAGCACTTCCGTTGCAGGCAACTTGCTTCCCTTGGTCTTTTCGTACAGAAAGAGGAATGGTGCTTGATTCTTGATCCCAAGATTGAACCGGGCTTCTAGCTTCTTTGCTGACGGAATTTCGTCGCCCGTTGCTTCCTTGCCCTCCGCCGTGAGTTCTAGGTAATCGGCGGTGTAGCTCCCCTTTGTCAATCCATATTGACCTGAAGCGGTGATGAGCTTTTTTGTATCCCTAGCGTCCGGGGGCTTGTTCAGCTTTTCAAATAGCGTAAGTCGCCGAACCTTTTGGCCAGCCGCGATTTTTTGAATCGCCTCAGCTAGTGCCAGGGCTTCCTCAAAGGTGAGCGCTGGGAACTTGCGTTCCTTACGCACTCTCTTTGCAGGAGTGTTTTTGGCTGCTGCCTTCGAGGGTGCCTTTTTCACTGCCATCTGATTGTTCAATTGTACAGACAGGCGAGCGAATGTTCTAGCCCAGGGCGAACCGGCCCGGTCTACCCGTCCCTCCAATTCCTCAATCCCTGCCGTGGCACGAGCCTTACGAATGCCTTACGAGAAACCCGGAAAAGCAATAGGGCCGGATCACCGGCCCCAATAAACCCACATTTTATTGATGTTTTTGGTCGGGGCGGGGCGATTTGAACGCCCGACCCCCTGCGCCCAAGGGACAGTAGTCTGTTCCAAGGGCTCCATTGTTTATCGCTGAATCCTAACAATTACAACAATCTGGGGAATCTGCTTTCGCTCAAAAGGCAACCCCGGTAGTTGGAACAGATGCGATTCGGACACAGTTTTGGCACAGTTGAAAAGCAGGAGTGCTAGCTCGGCCAACGGCTAGTCCGCCGATGTTACGGGTTCGTCGAACCTAGCGCGGGCACGCGCTCGGATGTGCGGACCATTAAGCTGGTTCGTCGCTCCTCCATCCTGACACCTGCCGAGTGGCGCTGCCTAAATATTCAATCGCTGTTGTGCAGCCGCCAAAACTTTGTAGCCCATGTCGCCATAGCCCTTTAGTCGCCGTTCATACATCCGCGCGAGCATTCGGACGTTTGCATCGATGTAATCATAGACTTCGACCACACGCTTGTTATCGTGGAGCCGGTGGAGTCGTCCGACGTATTGTTGAAGCGTGCCCCTCCATGAAATCGGCATCGCCAGGAACAACGTGTCGAGGCGAGCGTCGTCAAACCCCTCGCCGATATAGCTCCCCGTTGCTAGGATCAAGCGTTGCTCGCCGTCCGGGACGCCGGCGAGAACCTCACTAACTAACCGGCGCTGCTTCCGGCCCATTCCTCCCTTAAGTACGATGATGTTGCGAACCTTGCCCGTAAGAGCGGACTCCAGTCGGCTGAGATGATCGGTCCTACCGGTCAAGACGAGAGGCGACCGCCCAGATTGCACGGCGTGTATCACATCTCGGACAATGGACTCGTTGCGTGCCTCATCTGTGGCTAGAGCAGAGTAGATATCCTGTATTGTCGCGTCCGCACCGTCGCCGAGCATTCGAAAATCAGTGAGCTGAGGAACAACGATGTGGTCGAAGGGAGTTGAATCAGTCATCGCCCGTACGCCAAGACTGAACCGCGTAGGCCCACATTGCATGTAGATGATTGGATGATGCCCGTCTTTCCTGGTTGGCGTTGCCGTCAGTCCAACTACGAACCTCGCTTTGATCTGGCGCATCACCCGCTCAAATGTGAAGGCCGAAAGATGGTGGCACTCGTCAACAATCACGTGTCCATATTCAGCCACAAAGTCCTTGACCTCTCGCTCACGATGTAGGCTCTGAATAACCGCTACGTCTATTCTTCCAGTTCGTTTGGTTTTGCCCCCGCCGATTTGGCCAATCTCGTCGATCGGAATTTCGAGGAACATAGCAAGCCGTTCCCGCCACTGATCGAGCAACTGTTGGCGGTGCACCATCACCAGCGTGTTGGTCTTGCGTTTCGCAATCAACCATGCCGCCACCGCCGTCTTGCCAAACGCGGTCGGCGCGCAGATGAGCCCGTCGTCATGGGGCGTTACCTTCACCACCGCTTCCTCCTGGGTCGCCCGCAAAGTCCCGTGAAACTCAGCGTCAATAGGGATACCTGCAAACCGCTCGTCGTGTAGGATCGTCTTTATTCCGTGTCCTTCAATAAGAGCAAGAGCCTCACCCAGACAACCGCGAGGCAGGGCGATGTGGCGGGGCAAATCCTCTCCGCAGGCGATGACGCGCGGCTTGTCGAAAGTCGAGAGCCGCATTGCTTGTGCCTTGTAAAATTCTGGATTTTGGAAAGCTGCAATCCGGAGAAGGCGATTTAGCATTTCGGGCGGCAATGCCTTCTTTTCAATAAAGATCAGATTAGATCGGACGATTTCGATACTTGAGGGGAGCGGCCCTTTAATCGGCTTGTCGGGTCGCCTTCGGGAGGGCGGCAGGGTCCACGGATCGGGCTGATCTTCGTCGTCCGCGCTGGCAATCCGTACTCCGACTAAGTCGCCTTGCTGGAGCGCCTCCGAAATCAGCCGCTCCACCGCGAGTTGGGAAACGCGTTGAATGGAGGCCAGGTAGCTCCATTGGTCGGTGTGTGGACGCAATTCACCGTCGAGAAACTCCGTGAATCCGGACTCGCGGGGGACCTTCTGAAGAGGTAGCGCGATCAGGTTGCCGAAGCCGCCCTTAGGCATCGTGTCTTGATTAGGGAAAAATCGATCGTACGAATCCAGTCCTAGTTGATGACGCCGCTCCATCGTCCGTGTCAGGATCAGCGTGCCTAGTCGTCGTGCCACTCCGGCGGGGACAGGCCT
>Ga0302324_100000728_pt1 | contig 83156 bp, 54 predicted proteins | sample Palsa_T0_1_FD_201949 | JGI IMG/M metagenome (GOLD analysis project Ga0302324, IMG submission 201949) | Peat permafrost microbial communities from Stordalen Mire near Abisko, Sweden - Palsa_T0_1 | ecosystem: Environmental > Terrestrial > Soil > Palsa > Peat permafrost | place: Sweden: Abisko...
TGGCTGGGGGACGAAAAGAATCAGCAGCTGCAGCGCATTTATGGGACTTCTTTCTTCTCGAAAAAAGACCTCGACGATTATTTAAAGCACCTCGAAGAGACCAAGAAGCGCGACCACCGCGTGATTGGCCAGCAGCTCGATCTGTTTTCAATTCAGGAACTGGCTGGGCCGGGGCTGATCTTCTGGCATCCTAAGGGCGGCATCATCCGCAAGGAGATGGAAGACTGGATGCGCGAGCAGTACATCAAGCGCGGATATTCGCTGGTGTACACGCCGCATGTGGCGCGACGGCAGCTGTTCTACACGTCGGGGCACGAAGGTTATTACTCGCAGAATATGTTCGATGCGATGGAACTGGACGACGCCGAATACCGGCTGAAGCCGATGAACTGTCCGGGGCACATTCTGATTTACAAAGATTCGCTGAAGTCGTATCGCGATTTGCCGGTGCGGCTGGGCGAGCTCGGCACTGTGTATAGATATGAGCGTTCGGGCGTTATGCACGGGCTGTTACGGGTTCGTGGTTTTACCCAGGATGACTCGCACATCTTCTGTACGCCCGAGCAGGTCGAAGGTGAGATTACCGGCTGTCTCGACTTTGCCATGGATGTGTTGAAGGATTTTGGCTTCGACAAGTACCAGATCGAGCTTTCCACCTGGAATCCCGACGATCGCAAGAATTTTGTAGGCAGCGAAGAGCAATGGCTGCACGCTATTCAATCGCTCGAGGATGTGCTGAAGCGCAAGAACGTCGAGTATAAAACCATCCCTGGCGAAGCGGCGTTTTACGGGCCGAAGATCGACATCAAGTTAGTCGATGCCATTGGAAGGCTGTGGCAGCTCTCGACGGTGCAGGTTGACTTCAACCTGCCGCAGCGCTTTGGTCTGGAGTATGTGGCGGAAGATGGTTCGCGAAAACAGCCCGTCATGGTGCATCGCGCGCTGTTCGGGTCGATCGAGCGATTCTTTGGCGTGCTGATTGAGCACTATGCGGGAGCGTTTCCGGTGTGGCTGTCGCCGGTGCAAGTGGCGATGATCCCGATCAGCGAGCGGCATGCGGAGTATGCGAACAAAGTTGCGGCGCAGCTGAAGGCCATTGGTGTGCGCGTGGAAGTGGATGCGCGCAACGAAAAGATGAATGCCAAGATCCGCGAGCATGCCATGCAGAAAGTGCCGTTCCTGCTCGTTGTCGGGGATAAAGAGGCCGAGGCGGGCAAGGTGAATGTGCGCTCGCGCGGGAAAGAGAAGACGGAGGACATGCTGGCGGCGGAGTTTGTGGAGAAGATCGGAAAGTTGATTAAGGAGAAGAGTTCGGGGGTGTAGTGGGTTAATGAGGGGACAGCCGCCCCCGGCTGTCCGGCGAGCGCCAGCTCGCCGCCTTTGCATCATTACTCGACACAATCAGCGCGGGCGACGCACACAGCGGAGCTTCGCTCCGCGGACAGCGGGGGCGGCTGTCCCCGCATAGGGTTCCTCGAAAATCCTGCTGTAACATGTTTCCGTGCATTCTCTGGCGGAACGCGTGCTTTCTCACATTCGGCGGCACGAACTGCTGCGGGCTGGGGATCGCGTCGGTGTCGCCGTTTCCGGCGGGATTGATTCCGTGGCGCTGTTGCGGGTGCTGCTGGAGTTGCGGGGCGAGTTGGGGATTGTCCTTTCGGTCGTTCATTTCAATCACCGGCTACGCGGTGCGGAATCGGACGGCGATCAGGAATTTGTCGCGGGGCTGGTTCGTGAGCACGATTTGGAGTTTCGCGCCGATGGCGACGACGTGGCAGGGCATGCGGCAGCGGAGCACGTCAGTGTGGAAACCGCTGCGCGGGACTTGCGTTATGGGTTCTTCCGATATCTGCTCGGCGAAGACGCGGGCGACCCTCAGGGGCTAAAGCCCGCGTCTCTCGATGCCCTTAACGGCACGGCTGAAGCCGTGCCCTTCCACGAACCTGAGTCGCTTCGCTCGGCTTCGCAAGGGTCTCATGGGACGAGTCACGCTCGCCTGGACAAAATCCTTACCGGGCACACGCTCGATGATCAGGCTGAGACTGTGATCATGCGGATGATTCGGGGGGCGGGGGTGCGGGGGCTGGGAGGGATTTATCCGCGGATTCTCGTGGAAGACGAGGCCGGTGAGGTTTCGGGCGAGATTGTGCGGCCGCTGCTTGCGATGCGGCATTGCGAGCTCGAGCAGTATCTGACTGACATCGGCCAGGGCTGGCGGGAGGATTCGACGAACACGGACGAGAAATTCACCCGGAATCGTGTGCGCAAGCTAGTTGTGCCGCTGCTGGAGCAGGAGTTCAATCCTGCGGTGGCGGAGAGTCTGGCCGAGTTGGCGGAGATTGCGCGCGGGGAAGAAGATTACTGGGAGAACGAAGTTGCAGGCTGGATGGGAACTACGGTGCAGTGGTCGGAGCCGGAGTGGGCTCGTGATGTGGTTGGTTCGAATGAACTTGTTCAGATCGCGGGGCTCGGAAACTCCAGCGGCGGGCCAAGTTCCGTCAAGATCCCCATTGCTGATTCCGCCGAAATCCCCACTTCTCGCGCAAAGGACACGCGAGAAATGGGGCACCCAGTCCAAGAAATGGGACACCCCATGGGCGAGGATCTGCAGTCGAGAATCAGTAACGCGGCCTGGCTGGTGATGAACGCGGCGATGAGCCGGATGTGGTTTTTGGGCGAGCCGGTTGCCGTGCAGCGCCGGCTGGTGAAGGCGATTGGCGAGAACGCCGGGATTCCATTGGAGTTCAAGCATGTGGAAGAAATCCTGCGGGTCGCGGGCGAGGAAGGTGCGTCGGGTAAGGCAGTGTCGTTGCCGCTGGGGTGGACGCTCTTAGTCGAAGCGGAGGAACTGCGGTTCGTTACCCCCGATTTGCGGGAGCCGGTTTTGCCACGCGACCTTGATCGTGACTACGATCATGACTACGAATACGAACTCCCCGTGCCTGGCCTTGTCGAGGTTAACGAAGCAGGCTCCTCCGTTGAGACGCGGACCGTTCCTGCGGGCGCGGAGGCGGCGTATAATCCTGATCAACTTCTGGATGCGGCATCTCTGCCCGGATCGTTACGGGTGCGGAACTGGCGTCCGGGCGACCGATTCTGGCCGGCCCATACGAAGTCCCCGAAGAAGATCAAGGAATTGCTACAGGAGCGTCATGTGGCCCAGCCGGAGCGCGGGATGTGGCCGGTAGTGGTGAGCGGCTGCGAAGCCGGGAACAAGGGCGAGATTGTGTGGATGCGAGGGTTTCCGGTGCCAGCGAAACTGCGGGCGACGCCGGGGAGAACCGCGATACTGATTTTGGAAACGCTATTGGGCCTGAAGCCGACACGGTGACAAGGTGGGGATCCTTCGGCTACGTTGTCGTTCACTTCGTGAACGGCAACTTCGCTCAGGATGACACACGTATCGGTGCTAGTCTGAATCGATGCTAGTCTGAATTAGAGAGGCACGCTAACTTCATGAATGGTCCGCGAATCGAGCCCCCTCGCCCGGTCATCAGCTCGGATCAGATCCAGAAGCGTGTGAAGGAGCTGGCCCGGCAAATCTCCGACGACTACAAGGGGCAGACCGTCCAGATGCTGGCGGTGCTGGAGAATGCATTCATGTTCCAGGCCGACCTGGTGAGGGCGATCGAAGTACCGGTGGTGTGCCAGTTCATCAAGCCCAGATACACGCGACCGCCAAGCGGGGCTTCCAACGATGTGATGGAGATTTTTTTCAGCCACGAGCCGGACATTCGCGGGCAGCACATTCTGCTGGTGGAGGGGCTGGTGCATTCCGGCGTGACCAGCGAGTTCCTGATGAGCGATCTGCGGTCGCGAGGGGCGGCTTCGGTGAAACTGGTGACGCTGCTCGACCGCCAGGCGGCGCGCCGCGTGCCCTTGCAGCCGGATTATTTCGGATTTCTGGTGGATGAGACCTTTCTGGTGGGCTACGGTTTGGGGGCGGTGGAGCAGACGAACCGAAATTTACCCTACCTGGCGGCGGCAAATCCAAGAATCCCCGTGACTTAAGTTATAGAGGGAACAACGCGCCTTTTTGCCGCAGAAAAGGTAGAATAAGGTGTTAGAGATTTTGCCAATCAAAAATTGCGCCAGAGCATCTAACCAGTTGTAGGAGCCTCGGGGGGTTTGCTGTAGGCGGCCACCCCGTTTCGAATTCAGGAGTCCTCTAGGTGAACTCAACCGTAAAAACCGTGCTGTTCTGGTTGCTGATTGGCGTTTCGGCGCTTCTGCTGTGGCAGGTCGTCAAGAGTGCACGCGATGGCCAGAAAGACGCAGAACTCAAAACCTCGCAGTTCATGAACGAAGTGGAACAGAACAACGTTCAGGAATTCGTGGTCAACGGAATGGAAGTCCGCGGCAAGCTGCGCAATGGTTCCGCGTTCCATACCACTGCGCCTCCAACCTATTTCACCCCGGAGATGCTCAAGAGTCTGGATAGCAAAGGCGTGTCCAACGACTTCCGCGACATCAACGGTGGGAACTGGGCGTGGGTGATTCAGGTGGTCCCGATCGTATTGATCGGTGCAGTCTGGATTTTCATGATCCGCCAGATGCAGACCGGCGGAAATAAAGCACTGTCGTTTGGCAAGAGCCGGGCGCGCCTGCTCTCGATGCAGCAGAAGAAAGTCACGTTCAAAGACGTGGCGGGCGTGGAAGAGGCTAAGGAAGAGCTGCGGGAGATTATCGAATTTCTGCGCGAGGCGCAGAAGTTCCAGAAGCTGGGCGGACGCATTCCGAAAGGCGTGCTGCTGGTGGGGCCTCCGGGAACGGGTAAGACGCTGCTGGCTCGGGCGGTTGCGGGCGAGGCGAATGTTCCGTTTTTCTCGATTTCGGGCTCGGATTTCGTGGAAATGTTTGTTGGCGTGGGCGCGAGCCGCGTACGCGACCTTTTCGAGCAGGGCAAGAAGAACGCTCCTTGCATTATCTTCATCGACGAAATTGATGCAGTGGGACGGCATCGCGGCGCTGGTTTGGGCGGTGGACACGACGAGCGCGAGCAGACTTTGAACCAACTGCTGGTCGAGATGGACGGCTTCGAATCGAACGAGGGCGTCATCCTGATGGCGGCGACCAACCGGCCTGACGTGCTGGATCCGGCATTGCTGCGGCCGGGGCGTTTCGATCGGCGGGTTGTAGTGAGCCGGCCGGATGTGCGGGGGCGCGAGGAAATTCTGCGCGTGCATACCCGGAAGATTCCTCTTGCTGAAGATGTTGATCTTTCCGTACTGGCGCGCGGGACACCGGGATTCTCCGGCGCTGACTTGGCCAACATGGTGAACGAGGCTGCGCTGGCGGCTGCCCGGCAGAATCGCAAAGCGGTTCTGCATTATGACTTCGAATTGGCCAAGGACAAAGTCCTGATGGGCGTGGAGCGCAAGTCGCTGCTGCTCACCGACGAGGAGAAGAAGAATACGGCGTATCACGAGGCCGGACATGCGCTGGTAGCGGCTAAGATGCCGAATTCCGATCCGCTGCACAAGGTCACGATTATTCCGCGCGGCATGGCTTTGGGCGTCACCATGCAGTTGCCCACCGATGACCGGCACAACTATTACAAGAACTACCTGGAGACCGAGATCGCGATCCTGATGGGCGGGCGCATCGCGGAGGAGCTGTTCCTCAATGTGATGAGCACCGGCGCGGGCAATGACATTGAGCGGGCTACCGATATGGCGCGCAAGATGGTCTGCGAGTGGGGCATGAGCGATCTGGGGCCGATGACATTCGGGAAAAAGGAAGAGCAGATCTTCCTGGGCCGCGAAATCGCCCAGCATCGCGATTACAGCGAGGACACGGCGATCAAGATTGACCAGGAAGTGCGCAAGCTGGTCAATAGGGGTTACACGACGGCCAAGCAGCTTATCGAGGAAAATCGGGAAGTGCTCGAGCGGATTGCGCGCGCGTTGATTGAACGCGAGGTGCTGGATGCGAACGAGATCAAGATGCTGGTCGAGAACCAGCAACTTCCTCCGGTGCAGCCGCCGCCTTCGTCGAAGGACGACGGAGTGCAGCACGTGATTAAGCCGGAATTGCAGCCGGGACGAGCGAAGGGCGGAGAGCGGCCAGCTACGGCGTAAGAGCAGTGGCTAGTGGTCGGTGATTAGTGTTCAGTTTGGGGCGGCCTCACGGGCCGCCCCGTTTGTTTGTATAGCCGAAAAAGGGCCTTTTACTCACTCGATTCGGTCCTTTTCGCGGGGGCCGAAAAATGTTGATTTGTGGTATAATTTGAAGAGTTGCAGGATGACCCTAAGTATTAGGAAATTCAATAACTTGAGGTCCTTTGCAGGGGGCTTCGGGGCAGTCGAGTCGGGGCGGAATTTCCAGCCGAATTCCGGGAATTACAGAACCTGAATTCACAAAAGAAATCGGGACATTTTCGCGGAGCGGAATGGCCACCAAAGAGATCAATACTCCCATCGCTGACACCAAAACAAAAAACGGAAAAGTGACTCCCATCGACGCACCCAACGGCGCAGTTGCGGGCGGCAACGGCAGCGGCGACGCTAGTTACAATGCCGATTCCATTAAAGTGCTGGGCGGGATGGAGGCGGTGCGCAAGCGCCCCGCCATGTACATCGGATCAACGGGAGAGCTGGGCCTGCATCATCTGGTGTATGAAGTTGTCGATAATTCGGTTGACGAAGCGCTCGCTGGATTCGCCACGAAGATTGAAGTCACCATTCATCTCGACAACTCGATCACGGTGATCGACGACGGACGCGGCATTCCTTGCGACGACATGATAATCGACGGCGAGAAAGTTTCCGCGGCGCAGGTGGTAATGACCACGCTGCATGCCGGCGGGAAATTTGATTCGTCCACTTACAAAGTGTCCGGCGGACTGCACGGCGTGGGTGTGTCGTGCGTGAACGCGCTCAGCGAAGACCTCGAACTGGAGATCTGGCGCGACGGCGCTACCTGGCAGCAGAATTATTCCAAAGGCGACCCCACCAACAAGCTGCGGAAAACGGGTGCGACCAAGAAGCGTGGGACCAAGGTTCACTTCCTGCCCGACCGTTCGATCTTTACTGCGACCGAGTACAACTACGACACGCTGGCACAGCGGTTGCGCGAACTGGCATTCCTTAACAAGGGTTTGCTGATCACGCTGACGGACGAGCGCAACACCGATTCGAAGACGGGCGAAGCGAAGCACGCGGAGTTCAAGTACAACGGCGGCATCGCCGAGTTCATCAAGCATCTCAACCGGGGCAAGCAGGTGCTGCACGACAAACCGATCTACATGGAAGACGACCGCAACGGCGTGCACATGGAGATTGGGCTGCAGTACAACGACGCGTATTCGGAGTCGGTGTTCAGCTTCGCCAACAATATCAATACGGTCGATGGTGGAACGCATTTATCGGGATTCCGCACTGCCCTGACCCGCACCATCAACTATGCGGGACAGCAGATGGGGCTGTTCAAAGACGTCAAAGAAAATCTGACAGGCGACGACGTGCGCGAAGGACTGGTCGCCGTGATCAGCGTGAAGCTGCCGCAGCCGCAGTTCGAAGGGCAGACCAAGGGCAAGCTCAATTCCGATATCGCGGGCACGGTCACCCAGTTTGTAAACGAGCGGTTGGGCGCGTTCTTCGAGCAGAATGCGACCGTGGGGCGAAAGATCATCAACAAGGCGGTCGACGCGGCGCGCGCGAGAGAGGCTGCGCGCAAGGCGCGCGACTTGACGCGCCGCAAGGGTGCACTCGATTCCGGCGGACTGCCGGGGAAGTTGGCGGATTGTTCGGAGCGTGACCCAAACCGCTGCGAATTGTTTCTGGTCGAGGGCGAGTCGGCCGGTGGGACGGCCAAGCAAGGACGGGACCGGCGATTCCAGGCGATTCTTCCGTTGAAGGGCAAAATCCTGAACGTCGAAAAAGCACGCTACGACAAGATGCTGGCGCACGAGGAAATTCGCGCCATGATCACGGCGCTCGGGACGGGAATCTCGAAGGAAGATTTCGATCCTACGAAAGTTCGTTATGGCAAGATCATCCTGATGACCGACGCCGACGTGGACGGGAGCCACATCCGCACGCTGCTGCTGACGTTCTTCTTCCGGCACATGCAGGAGCTTATCAAGCGTGGGAATGTGTTTATTGCGCAGCCGCCGTTGTTTTCGCTGAAGAAAGGCAAATCGCAGCAGTACATCAAGGACGAGCGCGAGTTCGTGAAGGTGATGGTGAAGCGCGCGGCCGACGGGTTGAGCGTGCGTTACGGCGAGGGCGCGGCCAAGATTGAAGGCAAGGATCTGGCGCGCTTCATGACCGTGCTTGACGAATATCTCGGCTTCTTCGAGAAGCTCGACAAGCGGGTGCGTAATGAGCGGGTCACTGAGCTTATTCCGAAACTCGATCTGGCCAAGCGGGCCGATTTTGAGGGCGACAAGAATACGCCGCCGAAGAAACTCGAGCGTCTGGAAAAAGAACTGACGAAGCTGCAGAAGGAAGAGGGTTTCAAGAGCGTGGGATTGCGCTTCGACGAAGAGCACAACTTGTGGGAAGTGAACTTCGTCAACAAGCATGGCGCCGAACACGTCATCAATTGGGTGCTGGCCTCGAGTGCCGAGTGCCGACAGCTGATTTCGAAGTACAAGCAGATTGAGCCCTACATGGAGCCGCCGTTTGTGGTCGAGACCCTAGCGAAAGCCGCTCCGGCGGCCGCGGAAGGCTCAGAGGATGAGGCCGGGTCCGGCGACGACGAGAAGGCCGAGAAGAAGACGGCGAAGCCGGCCAAGCGCAAGGCGGAAATCGAAGTCGTGGAGAAGACGAACGTCCGCGACCTGCGCGATTATGTGATTAACGAAGGGCGCAAGGATTTCACCATTCAGCGCTATAAGGGGCTTGGCGAGATGACCGCGCCGCAGTTGTGGGAGACGACGATGGATCCGGAGCGGCGCACTTTGCTGGCGGTGCGACTGGAGGACATCGCCGAATGCGAGACGATCTTCACGACGCTGATGGGCGAGGATGTGGAAGCGCGGCGGAAGTTCATTGAAGAGAATGCTCTGGATGTGAAGAACTTAGATATCTAAAATCTGATATTTAAAACTTCTTTGCCACGGATTCACACGGATAGGGCAAGAGGACATGTAAGGATTCGGGCGGCTGACGCTGCCCGTTTTGTTTTGTGATCTGGAGAGCTTAGAGGTCTGATCTGGTTTGTGTGCTTTCCGTGGGCTTAACTTCCGCTTCCGGCTTTTCGCCGTGGAATACTCTTGAGATGCCGCGAACGATGCGGCGCATGGGGAGTTCACCTTTGGCGTCGGCAAAAAGGATTTCGCCGGTCCGGCTTCCGCGATAATACCAGCGCTTCAGCAGGGCTAGATGCTCCATAATTTCGAGAGCCGACTTCGCTTTCTCCGCTTGTTCTGGCGCGAAGGAGTGCAGAGTCTCCTGTACTCGCGCTTCCATCGACTGCGATTTTGCGTGCTCGGCGGGCTGAATGCTGAACGCGACCGGCCCAGAGATGCGACCGCATTCGATACGCAGGAACGCGACCGAGCCCGCCACCGAGCACGGCTGAATCATGAGCGCGGAAAGACGATCGAGGCGCTGCACGATTTCGGGAAGCTGACTCACGATGGGCTTAACTCTTTCTACGCGGACGTGAATCGCCGCCGCGTCTTCGAAGGCGAGCCGGGCTGACGAGGCTTCGCGCTCGGCTGAGAGCTCTCGTAGCAACGAATCGCCTGAAGAATCGAAATAGGCCTGCACGCGGTTTACTTCGGCAACATATGCTTCATCGCTGCATCCCTTGAAGCAGGGCGCCAGGCACATTTTCATCTCGGAATAGATGCAGCCGGGAAATTTGGGGTCGGGATGCAAGTCGTCGACACAGCGCCGCATCTTGAAGAAGTCGAGCGAATCGTTCATGAACTTCTCCGCGGCCGGGCGCGAAATAAAGGGGCCGTAGTAGAGCGAGCGTCCGCCGAGCCGGCCCGGCCGCGTGGTGATGGAGGCGCGCGGGTATTCATTTTCGAGGTGCAGCTTCACCAGGGGTGCGAAGCGGAAGCGCATGCGGCTGGAGTACGTCTTGGGAAACGCGGCCCGCAGAGCGCGGTAGAGCAGGAAGCCGGATTCAAAGTCGGAACCGGTGGCGGAATACTCGATCAGACGGACTCGATCACGCAGGTTGAGTTTCTTCGTGCGCTCTTCGATTGGCCCGAGGAGCCGCTGCAGACGTCGTCGCAGATTCGCTGTTTTGCTGATGTACGGCTCGGCGTGGGTGTCCTCTCCGCGTAGAAGAAAAACCGCGGGGGCTGCGGGGACGGCGGAGAAGATTTCCGCATCTTGCTCGGGCGCGAATTCGAGGTGCTCGGTCAGCACGAATTCATTCTAGTTTGCAATCGGCCACCGGGACACTGGGGAGAACTTCTCTTGCCACGGATTTGCACGGATTCAAACGGATAGATCTAAATCCAAGAATGCCTCGATTTTGCCGGAGAAGGAAACTATACTTTCAGCGAAAGCTGGCGCTCTTGACGCGCTCGCGGTAATCCTGGCCTTCCATGGTTACGATGCGGCACATCTCGAGGAGACGGGAACGCATGCGGTCGCCGATGCGGTCGCCCAGAGATTCTTTCTCGGCGGCGTACCTGGCGGCTTCGGAGCTGCGGCTGCTTACGTTGCTGCCCGGTCGATCGCGCTCGGCGAGGTTAGGGTAGTTAGTGGTGATAATCGTAGTTCGATTGTCGTTATAGCGCGTGTTGAGGATCAGACTTACGGTGTCCCACACCCACTCGGTGGGCCGGACGGCGCCCAGTTCGTCCAGCACCAAGACTTCTGTTTCAAATACGGGGCGAAGCACGTCCAGTTCGGTGGTTTTCACGGAATCGTTGTAGGAATTCTGGATCTGCTTCAGTAATTCGCGGTAATCGTAAAAGAGGCAGGAGATGCCTTTGCCGAGTATCAGTTCCTTAATCATTCCGACGGCTAAGTGAGTTTTGCCTACGCCGATGGTTCCGATCACCAGCAGGCCCGTCTTGTCGATGGGATACTCTTCCACGAACTTGCAGGCCGCCATGCGAGCCGGAGCCAGGGAGCGATAGGGGCCGTCGAACTCGAAGTTGGAGAGTTCACAGTGCTCGTAGCGGCGGGGAATGCGGGCGGCGGACAGCAGGGATTCTCCTCGGGCGCGCAAACGACAGTCGCAGCGGGTAACGCGGCGGTCGTTGCTTATCTGATCGTTGCTAATGCGAGCGTTACTAACACGGTCGTTGGCACTTCGGGCGCCGGTGCCAGTCCCCACCGTTTTCCATCCGGTACCTTCACAGAGCGGGCAAACGTCCGCGGCCGTCTTGATCGGCCGGGGCGCTCCCATCCTGGGGCCGTTACTTTTTTCGCCAATCATTTTCTCGCCGATCGTGTTTTGGTCAATCATGTTCAAACGAAATCTCCTCTTTGACTTTGCACCCAAGGGCGGCTTCTGCGCAAGCTGCAAACCTTGTCTGCCTGTGTACATCCTGTGAAGGAAGGGGGTGGGCTGTGGAGACCTTAGGAAAACCGTGCCGGGAGTGCCCGAAAGCCGCTCAGGCAGCCCCAATTCGGGCCGATGGGGTGTGAAACAGGCTTCCGGCGCGGATTTTCACAGTTGACTTTCGGCGCAGACGGAGGAGAATACAAGCCGTCAGGTTTCCCAACTCAGCCATGGCCAGTTTCCTCCCGGCAGGCTGGGCACGAAAGAGACCTGCGAGGAGAGACTATGAATAAGGCCGATCTGGTTGACAAGATCGCAGGCGCATGTGAAATCAGCAAGGCGCAGGCTACGACTGCCATTGATACCGCCGTGGACAGCATTACGGGTGCGCTCCGCAAAGGCGACAGAGTCGCGTTGATAGGCTTTGGCACCTTCTCGGTGTCGCAGAGAAAAGCGCGGAACGGACGCAATCCGCAAACCGGTGCGACGATCAAGATTGCCGCGCGCAAGGTCGCGAAGTTTAGTCCTGGAGCTGAACTCAAGAAGTCGGTCAACAAGAAGTAGTCTGCGGCAACATTGCAGGATAGCGAAAACGGCAGGGGGTCGGCCCTGCCGTTTTTTTCTGCCGCAATTCGGTATAAATTATTATCGGAGAAATAATATGTGGAGAGCCGTCGTGCTATGCGTGCTTGCGGCAACCGCCGGGGCACAGGAGACCCACCACCCGATCCTCGCGCTCGGATCACCGGCGCCGAATTTCGAACTTCCGGGCGTCGATGGGGCAATCCATAAGCTCGCCGACTACTCTTCCAGCCCCGTCCTGGTGGTGGTCTTCACCTGCAACCATTGCCCGATCGCCCAAATGTATGAGCGCCGCATTGCGCAGCTGGCGGCGGACTATAAGGACCTCGGCGTCGCGGTGGTTGCGATCCAACCCAATGATCCGCAGGCCATCCGGATCGATGAACTGGACTCCTCGGACATCAGTGACAGTTTGGAGGAGATGAAGATCCGGGCGGAGTACAAGCACCTGACTTATCCATACCTTTACGATGGCGAAACGCAGACGGTCACGGACGCCTATGGCCCACAGGCCACACCGCACGCATTTGTTTTCGATCGCGATCGGCGTCTGCGCTATGAAGGCCGCATGGACAATAGTTATCGCGTAGAACTGGTAAAGACGCACGAAGTGCGCGATGCCATTGATGCGCTTCTGGCTCATCGAGAAGTGATTGTGACGCACACCGGTGTATTCGGCTGTTCGACCAAGTGGAAAGAGAAGCAGGCATCGCGCTTGGCGGCGCTGGGGAAAATCGAATCTCAGCCGGTTCAGGTTGAGATGGCGTTAGCTGCGGACCTAAAGACGCTGCGGACCAATCCGACGAAGAAAACTTTGCTGATCAGCTTTTGGGCCACGTGGTGCGGCTCGTGCATTCACGAATTTCCGGATTTCGAAGATACCTTCCGAATGTATGGTGTGCGCGACCTGGAATTAGTTACGGTGGCGGCCAACATGCCGGACGAGAAAAACTCCGTTTTACGCGTGCTGGAGAAGATGCATGCTACGAGCCGCAATCTGCTGTTTTCGTCCGATGATACAGCCGCATTGCAGGCCGCTTTTGACCCGACGTGGGAGTCAGCCGTGCCTTACACAGTTTTGATTGCTCCTGACGGCAAAGTGCTATATCGGAAACAAGGGTCAGTGGACATGCTGGAACTGAGGAGAACGATTCTCGCGAGTTTGCCGTCAGACTACGACGGCTTTAACAAGTACTGGTCTGCACCATAAAAGGCCTGCACCATGAGCGGCAGCGGCTCGAGATCAGTTATCTTCGTTTGAAGCTGTCTTTGAAGCTGTTCGCGAACTGCATCGTGCGGGTAATTCCTTCGCCCTCTTTGACGTAGATCAGTTGATTGGCCTTGATATCTTTCAGCGTGTCGACTTGGCCGCTGGGCCAGCGGATTTCGAGCACGTCGACTTTCTCGGCCGTCCCCAGGCCGAAGTGAATCCGCAAATCATTCTGTGAAAGGTAACTGCCGCCGCTGCGGACTTCATCGATCTGGCGATGCGGCTGCGACTCTGCTGGGGGACGGGTCACACAAAGCAGGCGCGCGCCAATTCCAGTGCGGTTCGATTTCGTCCCGATAGTGCGAATTTTGATCCAGTTGTTGCGGAGTCTGGAATCGCAGCGGAGCAACTGCGGATAGCCGTTCACGGTGTTGACGACCACGTCGATATCGCCATCATTGTCGAAATCGCCGAAAGCCGCGCCCCGCGACGCGCTCGGCTCGGAGATGCCGGGGCCGGCCTGCAGAGAAACGTCGGCGAAGTGGCCGTTGTGCTGGTTGCGATAGAGGAGTTTGCGCTGCGCGTAACCGGCTTCCGATTTGAGCTGTTCGACTTCCGGATAGACGTGGCCGTTGCAGAGTAGAATGTCGGGCCAGCCGTCGTTGTCCATGTCGAAGAATCCGCAGCCCCAACCCAGATATTGCGTGTGCGTGCCCAGGCCGGCTGTGAACGTGGCGTCTTCGAAATTGGCGGCGCCTTGATTGTGGTAGAGCGATGGCGTGTCGCCGGCGAAATTTGTCTTGATGATGTCGAGATTGCCATCCAGATCATAGTCCGCCGCGGAAACGCCCATGCCGGCCTGCGGCTTGCCGTCGGGACTGAGGGCGCATCCGGCTGCAATGGCGATGTCTTTGAATGTTCCGTTTTTCTGATTCTGGTAGAGAATGCTGGGCGCGGAATCGTTGGCGACATAAATGTCGGGCCAGCCGTCATTATCGAAATCCGCCGTCAGCACGCCGAGGGCGTAGGTGCCGCTGGTGCTGAGAATTCCGGATGCCTCGGAAACATCGGTGAATGTGCCATTGCCGTTATTGCGGAAAAGGATGTTCTTGCCGCCCTGCAGGCCGGGCGGTCCGCAGGCGACCATAACACTCTTGTAGAGGCACGGGCCGGATTCAGGCAGCGGCGCCGTCGCTAAATCGAGATCAATATAGTTGGCAACGAACAGGTCGAGGCGGCCGTCGCGATCGTAGTCGACGAAGGCGCATCCTGTGTTCCAGCGCGCGCGATTGCCGGCTACGCCGGCTTTCTGGCTGACGTCAGTAAAGGTGCCATCGCCATTGTTGTGATAGAGAACGTTCTTGCCGAAGTAGGTGATGAAGAGATCATCCCAGCCGTCGTTGTCGTAGTCGCCTACGCAAACACCCTGCCCCCAGCCGGTGTGTGCGACTCCGGCTTTTGCGGTCACGTCGGTGAAAGTGCCGTCGCGATTGTTGCGAAACAAATGCGACGTGGGTTCGCTGCCGGCGGGAAAACCTTCGAGCCGCGAGCCGTTCACCAGGAAAATGTCGAGCCATCCGTCATTGTCATAATCGTAGAAAGCAACACCGCAGCCGGTGGTTTCGAGCAGATACTTGTTCTTGCGCTCGCCGCCGAAGATGGTTTTCGCATTCAGTCCGGACTGGCGGGCGACGTTGAGAAAGCTGACACCCAGATCATTGCTCTCGATTTGCGATTCCTGTTTTGGCGGAGCGGCTTTCTGCGGCAGCGCATTGGCTCGCATCCAGCGCGGACGAGCCAACTGCAGGACGCCCTCGAACGAGAGCACGAGTGCGGAACGGCTGAGAGATTTCAGAAAAACGCGGCGTGAAGGGAACAAGAGGTTGATACCTGGCTCAGTTGGCACGTGCTGGAGTTCGCGCGTACTTCTTATATTCAGAGAATCGCGACTTTGCAAGTCAGCCGGGAGGCCGCGGTACGGAATACGCACGGTTGGAGTGTGCGCGATCGTTCGATCGAGAGCGGGGCACCTTCAGTTGAATCGCCCTGAGGGCGCAGCTAGAAGCCGTACTTGGCCACAATTCCTTTCTCTTTTTTTCCTATGACGGCAATCGCGGCGTGCTCGGCTGGCAGAGAGAACTTGAGCGGCGCGCCGGTGACCTGATCGCGCAGGTTGATTGGGGCGTCGGTGGCGGAATCTGACACAAAGACGTAGAGCACGGAGTCCGCGAGCACCGTGGGGAACACGAGGACACCCTGGGGAAGCGGAGATTGCTGGTTGAATATAGGCGAAATGTTTAGACGGGCCGCAACGTAGGCGTAGAGTTCCGAAGTTGATTGCGGGTCTTCCGAGAGTTCGACCGGGTAGGACGTCCAGAAGATGCGACCTTTGCCGCGAGGAATTTCCTTCAGCGTCGATAAGTCATCGAAGTGCAGCGAGTCAAGCCAGTTCTGATCCTGCTGATTGAAGGCCAGAGGAATCGATCGCTCGCCGATTCGAATCGTGGCCTCGTGATATGTCAATGGTTCGGTGTGCGCCGCCAGGCCAAGTGCGGAGGGTCGGTCGACAATCTGCCAGTGCTCGTCGCGATTGACGGGGCCTGTGATGAGGATGTTGCCTCCCGCGTCAACGTAGTTCAATAGTGCCTGCCATGCGGATTCGCTGAGCGCCTGTGGAGACGGCAGGATCGCCAGCTTCGGGGAACCCAGTTTCTCGATTTGATTTTCCGCGATCACGAACGCGGGCAGGTGGACGTCATAAGCGAGAGCTCGAACGGCACGCTGCTGGGCCGTCAACTGGAACTCCGCGAGCGCCGAGTACTGGGCTGCCTGCGAAGTAATGATCGCGACGGAAGGCAGTTGCGGACCGCGGAGATGTGGCTGCAGCGACGGCGCGAACTGGGCGAAGGCCCGAAGTAGAGTGGCTTCCGGCTTCTCGGTGTAATCGGTGCGCACAGCGCCGATCGGAGTTTCGTTGCTCTCGGTCATGTCGGAATTTGTGTTCCACAGCCATTCGATCGCGCCGGCGCCTTGGATGAAGGATGCTGCGATCTTTCGTTCTAGAAGAGCGGCCTCGCTTTCTGGCGTCCGGCGTGCGATCTCGTCGAGGTTCAACTCACGCTGCAGTCCGGTTTCCTGAATCAGCATGGTCTCGCCGGGCTGCTTGGCGGCGAGGGAATCCCACAGGATGTTGTCGTTGAGCCACCAGGAATGATTGGTGGTGAAGTCGACGGACGCTCCCCAAAATGCCGGGGAGAGGCGATCTTGAATGCCGCCTTCGTCCTGGCCGATGGTGACGAGTTGTTGCGAGCCCGCGGCGCGGATGGTGTCGTGCATGGTGCGCGCCCAGTGTGCGAATGATTCCTGCGCAAACAGAAAATAGTCATGCATACGGAGCGAGTTGGTTCCGGTGTACATGCCGCGCGGCGCGAACTCATCTTCGCGGGGAAGAGAGGTCATGCCTGAAATGGAATCCGGAGGAACATTCCACAGCGCGGCGAGTTTCGCGCGGTCGGGATAACGCTCGCTCAACCAATGGTTCCAGCTGGCTAGTTCGATCGCGTCGCCGTTGGGGCGGGTTCTCCAGAGGTGCTGCGAAAAGCTGGGTTCGTTGATGAGATCCCAAGCGAGGTAGGGGACGTCGTGGAAGCGCGCGACTACCGACGAAATTAAAGTCTGCTGACGGCGGATGGCCGCGGGGTCGAGGAAAGCGTTCGCGCCGCCGAGAACGTCGGGCAGGAATGCAAAGAAATTGAACTGCACCGGAAGGCCGTACTTGCGCGCGGTCATGAGGTAGGCTTCGAGCGTGCGAAGGGTGCGCTCGTAGGGCTGACCATTTTCATCGCAGAACTTGTCCCAACCGCTCCACCAGCCGGTGCGGATCATGTTTAGTCCTGCATCGTGAATCTGGGCGAGATCCTGATTCCACACATACACGTTGGGATGCTCGAAATAGAGGCGCTGCACTTCGCTTGACATGTAAGTAGTGCCGACGACCGCGAGGGGATGGCCATCGAGTTCGAAGTAGTCGTGATTGACGGCGAGATGCGGACCGGAGCGCAGTAAAGATTCGTCGCGGATCCAGAAGGCGGAATGGTAGACGGCGTGGACGCGGTCGCCCTCGAGTAGTTGCGCCTCGATGATGTAGAGGCCCTTGCCTTCGGGAGCGGGCAAGACAAGGCTTGTATCCGGCGCGAGGGCTGAAGTCACGGTTGTGCGATCCGAGGGCTGCGCTTCGGGGAAGGACGTGATTTTAAGGGAGACTGGCTGCTCGGGTTGTACTGACGCGTGCCATTGCACTTGCAACTGTATGGGCTCGCCGTTGAGGTAGAGCGGTAACGCGGGACGCACGGTGAATTCCTCGGCACCTTGAAGAGCCCGTTCCGCAAGGGATTGGACGAGTCTGGGGTTGTCGAAGAATTCGGGCGAGAGTTCTGCGTTTACGAAAATCCAGCGTCCACCGTCGAACCCGTTGCGGTAGTGATCGATCTGGATCACGGGGGCGGAGAGCTTATGGCCGTCTTTTGTGCCCCAGGCGAGCGAGTCGAGGCGTGCGTCGATGGAGCCAGCGGCGCCGCCACGATGGTAAAGATCGACCGCGCTCAGTCGAATTACGGGGCTGAAGGCGCGCTTCCACGCGAACGCGGGAAGTTGCATGGGCAGTTCGGAATTTGGCTGGAACTGCATTCCGTTGGAGCCGGGAGTTTCCTGAAACTGGTCGATCATGAGCGGGCGGATGAAGCGGACACTGTAGGGGCGAAGATGCCAGCCGCTGGAATCGCGGTAGGCGGCGCGCGTGAAGGGCATGCCGCCGAGAACGAGAAGATTGCCGCCGCGATCGAGAAATTGCTTGAGTGCGGGCCAGGCTTGTTCGGGGAACGACGAGCCGTAGGGGAGGACCAAGAGGCGGGTTGATGGTGCGGACAGGGCATCGCGAAGGTGGTCGGCATCGACCAGGTGAGATCCGGGCAATATTGCCGTCACTTGTCGGGCGGAGGGGCCGGCAGAGTCGGCTGCGGGGAAGCCGGGTTCGCTGAACACGACCGCGGCGGACGTCCCAGTAGACATCCCGGTGGGCGTAGCGCTTTGGGCCAGGAGCGCTGTTTGAGTCAGCAGGAAAAACGAGGCGGCGGCGGCGAAGACGGGATATTTGCGCATGAGTGTGGCCTGACGAAGAGACCCGACAGGCGGAAACGATTGCAGTCTCCGGCAAGGGCGCTGGAATGTCAAGGTTAGAGAAACGATTTTCTAGGGCATGAAAACGAGCCGAAACGAAGAAAAATGCATAGACTCGCAGGCCGGCGATGCTATGATGGCGCGTCCTTATAGTTCGGAAATAGTTCGGAACTCTGGTCCATACAATCTTTGGAGGGTGGGTACAGTACTCATGGCGATCGCAACCCCCAACACTTCTACGACGGCCGCGGCGCCGGGTACGGGGCAAAGCTACGGCGCTCCGCTGGCGACGGTGACTACGCTTTTCTTCATGTGGGGATTTCTTACTTGCCTGAATGATATTTTGGTTCCACACCTGAAGTCGATTTTTGATTTGAATTACCTCCAGTCGCAGCTCATCCAGTTCGCATTTTTCGGTGCGTATTTTATTTTCTCTCTGCCTTCGGCCAAACTAGTCGACTGGATGGGCTACCAGAAGTCGATGGTCGCGGGCCTGCTCGTTATGGGACTCGGAGCCTTTTTGTTCGTGCCGGCGGCGAGCGTTCCGTCGTACCCGTTATTTCTGGGCGCGCTTATCGTTCTTGCGGCGGGAATCACTTGCCTGCAGGTGGCTGCGAATCCTTATGTCACGGTGCTGGGGAAACCGGAGACGGCTTCGAGCCGGCTGAACCTCACGCAGGCGTTTAATTCGCTCGGCACTACGTTAGCGCCTTATTTCGGAGGCGCACTGATTCTGAGCGCGGCCCCGAAAGCCATTGAGGAAATAAGAGCGATGACGCCCGATGCCCTGCAAGCCTACCGGTTGCATGAAGCCGCGTCAGTCAAGGCGCCATACGTGGGCCTTGGGATTGCGTTGGTGGTGCTGGCAGTTGCTATTGGCAGCTTCAAGTTGCCCACCATCGCGCACGCGCAGCATAAAGTCGGCGAAAAAGTGAACGACTCGATCTGGAAGCACCCGAGTTTGATTTTCGGGGCGATCGGCATTTTCGTGTATGTGGGGGGCGAAGTTTCCATTGGAAGTTTTCTCGTCAACTATTTCACTCAGCCCGAGATTGGCGGTCTGACGGCGAAGGTTGCAGCCAGTTTCGTGACTTTCTACTGGGGCGGCGCCATGGTCGGCCGCTTCATCGGTTCGGCGCTCCTGCAAAAGGTGAGTACGAGGGGACTGCTGGGCGTTTGCGCCGTTTGCGCCGCTGCACTGGTTGCGATCTCGATGCTGACGACGGGACACTTCGCGATGTATAGCATCCTGCTGGTCGGTTTCTTTAATTCGATCATGTTCCCGAGCATCTTCACGCTGGGTGTGGCTGAACTGGGTCCGCTTACCGGGGATGGGTCGGGAGTGATGATCATGGCGATCGTTGGAGGAGCAATTATTCCAGTGGCGCAAGGGTGGATTGCCGATCACATCGGCATTCATCACGCGTTCTTTCTTCCGGTGATTTGTTACTTGTACATTTTGTTTTTTGCTTTGAGCGGGTCGAAGCCGAACAGCCAACGGTACGCCAGGGCGTGACATACCTGGGCTATTAACGGGCTTCACAGAGATATCGCTCTGAGTTACGGTTAGTGAATCAAGCGGCTTAGAAAGATCATGGGGCAAATTAAGAAGCCCGGCCAAACACCAGAAGTTATTACGCTCAAGGCCGTTGCCCAGCATATCGGACTTACGCCGGGTACGGTCTCGGCGGTACTGAACGATTCGCCGTCGGCTCGATCCATTCCTCAGGAAACCAAGAACCGAATCCACGCGGCCGCCAAGGAACTCAACTACCGGCCGAATTTTTTTGCGCGCACGCTGCGCAACAAGCGCACTTATACCATCGGAGTGATTGCGGAAGAGATTGGCGACTCCTACAGCTCGCCCATCATCAGCGGCATTGAACAGTACCTGAGAAAACGGGAGTATTTTTTTCTGACGGTGGTGCACCGGCATGATGCCGAGCTGCTGAATCGATATTCTCAATTGCTGTCGGAGCGGGGAGTCGAGGGCATCATCACCGTGGATACGACCGTGCAGGAGGAGCCTGCGCTGCCGACGGTCGCAGTTGCCGGCCACAAAAAGCTGAAGGGAGTCACCAACATTACGCTCGATCACAGCAGAGCCGCGGTTTTGGCTCTGCATCACTTGAAGGAGTTGTCCCATGAGAGGGTCGCATTTATGAAAGGGAATCCCTTGAGCTCGGATGCGAAGGAGCGCTGGGATGCGATCTGCCACGTGGCGGGTGAGATTGGAATGAAGGTCGATCCTGAACTGACGGTGCAGATCGACACCGACGACCCGACGCCGATGCTGGGCTATCCCTTTACCAAGCAACTGCTGGCGCGCAAACAGCCGTTTACGGCGCTGTTCGCTTACAACGACATCTCTGCGATCGGTGCGATTCGAGCGCTGCAGGAACAAGGTCTGCGTGTGCCTCAGGATGTTTCGGTATTGGGCTTCGACGATATTCCGGGGGCGGCGTTTCACACTCCGAGTTTGACGACGGTGCAACAACCGTTGAAGCGGATGGGAGAGGTCGCGGCGCAGGTTCTGCTGGAACGGATTGAGGGGAAGAAGGAATATCCCTCGGAGATCGCGATTGAACCAATGCTGGTGGTGAGGGAATCCACGGCGAAGGCGCGCGGGTCCGCCTAGCGGTGCGTTTCCGATATAGTAGCCGCATGGCGTGTCGCCCATCGCTGCTCTGCTCTGATCATGTCCCCGTCTGACTCACCCCACGTTTCAACTTCTTCCAAAGCGCTTACGTTGGCGGCTTATGCGTCCTTTGTGCCGATCGGAATCGCGACTGTGCTGCTTGGTCCGATGCTGCCGATACTTTCGGCACGATGGTCGCTGAACTATTCCCAGGCGGGCGCTCTGATCAATGTCCAATATGTGGCATCGACCGTGGCCGTCGCCGTGTCGGGCATGTTGGTGGCGCGCTGGGGATTTCGATTCGCGATCAAGACTGGGCTTCTGCTGATGAGTGCGGGAGTGGGATTGCTGCTGGTGGGCCCGAAGGGGATGGGGATTTTCTGCATCGGGGCGTATGGCGGAGGGTTGGGGCTGGCGGTGCCCGCGGCGAACTTGCTGGTGGCGGAGGTGAATCCGGGACGGCGCAGTGCGACGTTGAATCTGCTTAATTTTTGCTGGAGCGTGGGTGCGGTCGCTTGTCCTTTTCTCGTGGGAGCGGCGGCCCGGAGTCAGCGGGTTCCGCTGTTGCTGGGGGTGGTGGCAGGGTTTGCGCTTTTGATGGCGATTGGGATCGCGGCCATGCCAGCGTCAATTGTTGAACCCGTTGCGGTGCCGGTTGTCGGCTGGAAGGCGGCCCTGACGATTCCGTGGAAGAACGCGGCTCTATGGATTTTGGCGGCGCTGTTTTTTCTGTATGTCGGCGTTGAGAACGGCTTCGGATTTTGGCTGGCGACCTACTCCAAGAGTTTGGGAAAGATGTCGGCGACGATGGCGATCATGACGTCCTCGTTTTTCTATGCGGCGATGATGCTGGGGAGATGGCTGGCGCCGTTGTTGTTGCGGCTGACCGATGAGATTCGACTGGTACAGATTGGGCTACTGGCCGCGTGTATGGGCATGGCTGGGCTGGTTTTTTCGCGTGGCCTGAGTGGGGTGGTAGCGAGTGCTTGCCTGGCCGGGCTTGGGCTTTCGTATGTGTATCCGATCACGATCTCGCGGTTGTCGCGCGAATTTGGGTCGGAGTCTTCGCGGCTGGGGTCCGTTCTGTTCACGCTGTCGAATGTTGGAGGCGGACTGCTTCCGTGGATGGTGGGAGTTTCGTCGAATCATTTCGGCAGTTTGAAGGCTGGGCTGGCCGTACCTTTGATCGGATGCGCGGGGATGCTCGCTCTATATGTAAGAGAGTGGAAGGTGACTGCCGCTGCGGTCTAGGATCGCACGAGCCTCGCCGCGAGCCGCGACAGGCGCACCAACCGGTAGAGTGGGAACAGTGGTTCGGGGAGACGGACTGCCTGCCATTCGCTTGGACCCGGAGTGAAGATTAGTCGCTGCAGAAATCGGCGACGATCGGCAGGTCGTTCGCGCAGACGCATCATAAGACGGAAGTAGTCCGATGACTCAACGTTGTATGCGGACTCAGTTGCGAGATGAGTTTGAATTTCGTTGGCCAGCGAGATCGTCACCGCCGCCGTCGCGGTCTCTTCGGGGAGACTTGCCTGGGCTGCGGGCGGGATCACGGTGCTTAACAGCCGGTTCGCCAGGAACATCGTGACGCGCAGGATACGCACAATTCCCAAGGCCTGCGCCTGAGTTGCAATCCAGTTCCAGTTAAGAGTCGGCAGGCTCATCAGCCGGGCAATGTCGCAGAGCCAGACGAGTCGTCCCCAGACGTGCTTGGCGGCGTGTGCCGACAAAACTAAAAGTAAATCTTCGGGAGACGGCGTCCTCATGGGGTGGCCCGCTACCGTGACTGTGATTGCCCGGCGGAATAATTCCTGCATTTCAAAGTCGATGGCATAAAAACGGGGATGAATCGCCCACTGGACTTCGAGAAGATTGGGGCCGGCTTCGCCGTCGAAGGCGTATTCGTATCCCGATTGCAGGTAGGCGCGTTCCTGCGGTTCAGAGAGTTTCAGGTGGGGCGTGTAGCCGAGTTCTTGGACGGCGTCGCGGATGCGCGGCAAGTGCTGCGGATGGATGAGCAGGTCGATATCGCCCGCCTGCCGCAGAGCGATATCGCCATAGATCAGCTCCGCGAGCGCGAGGCCTTTGTAGGGCATGACTTCGATACCGAGTGCAGACATGCGGTCGACGATTCGAATCAACTCGCGTGAGAGAAACAGAGCTTTGTGCAGGTTGGTCTGATAGCTCTGCTCGATCAACGATATTTGCTCGCGAGGAACGGCATCTTCGAGTTCGAGATCGATTTCAACCAGAGCCTGATAGAGCAGGGGCTGCGTGCCGTGGCGTTCCGCCATATCGAACAGAAGTTTCCAGCGGATGGGTTCGCGTAACAGACGACGGAGGCGGGCTGGTTTTTCCTGAGTGGGGATTTCGGAGCATGCGGTTAGCAGTAAGGACCACTCGGCTTCGAGTGTGGCGCTAGTCGCGGGCATGTTTTTGGTAGGAGCGTTCTTGGCTGGATCGTCTTCTGTTAGAGCGGTGGACTCGCGTCCGAATCACGCAGAGGCGCCTGCCAGATTCGGAAGCGCTCGAATCTGCACCAGATTCGCGTTCCCCAAACTTGTTTGTCCGAGACTTGTATGTCCCAGATTCATCGTCCCCAGACTTGTAAGCCCCAGATTGGCGGCGGCGTTTTTCCTGGCCAGCATATTGGCCGAGGGGACGCCGGTTCTGGCAAAAGATTTCTCGCAATCCTGCGTCGAGGGGCCGCGCATGTTGCCTTCCATGAAGGCGAGGCCCGGACAGCGCGTGCAGGTGCTAACGTGGGTGCATGAAGTGCAAGTTGTAAGATCTTTCACGCGGATGGAGCGAACGTCGTTCATCTGGTCGGAATGGCGCCAGATGTCGACGAAGCGCTGCTGCCGTACATTTCCCGTGGGAAGAGGAAACTGGACGCAGGGGAAAACGTCGCCATATGGCGAAACGTAGCAGGCCGTGTGTCCGGCGCTGCAAGGTACGGATTCCAGTTCGCTCTCGCCGGGTTTCGCAGGGATCGCACAAAACTCATCCACATCGCCTACTAGCGCGGCGTCGCGGAAAACCTGGCGCAGCGTGTCTTGGTCGACGCCGAGATCAAGGACTCCGCGGTTGCCGTCCATCATGGGAGTCACGGTGGGATCGAGAGTGCATTCGACGCCCAGTTCCGCTGCCAGAGCGCGAACCCCGGGGTAGTCCTGCCGATTCTGGGTCATCAGGACATTGGCGATGATGACTTTCAATCCCTGCGATTTGAGGAAGCGGATGGCGTCGACTGAGCGTTGGAGTGAGCCCGGGATCAGAGTAATGGCATCGTGAACTTCCGGACGGTGCGAGTAAATACTGATCTGGACGGATTCGACGCCGAGATCGCGAAGGCGGGCGGCCTCGCGCTCGCGGATCAGCACGGCGTTGGTCTTGAGTTTCACGCAAAACATCAGACGGCGGGCGTGTTCGAGAAGGTCGAAGAAATCCTTGCGCAGGAATATCTCGCCGCCGCTGAGGGTGAGGATGAAGACTCCGGCGTCGGCCATCTCGTCGAGCAGGTGTTTGATTTCCGCGGTGGTCATCTCGCCGTGATCGTCGTGATCGAGATAGCAGTGGACGCAGCGTTCATTGCAGCGATACGTCAGGTCGAGCTGCACGCTGAGCGGAATGTTCAGCTTCAGCGCCTTCTCCGACATTTCCTGCAGGAGCACGCTCATCGGGACTCTCCGGGCGCTACTTCTCCTGCTGCGGGATTCCGCGGCAGAATCGGTTCTTCTGAGATTTGCAGTATCTCACGGCTGGCCAGTTCGCGCGCCAGAGTTTCGGCGTCTTGCAAGGCCTGTGCCGGCTCGACCGCGAATCCGGGGACGATGCGCAGTTCGACGATTTCGTCGAGCGGAGTGGTGCCGTCCGCCGATTGCCACAGGATGGTGGCCGTCTTGTTCAGGGTGAAGAGCATGGAATCGCGGCCGGACATGATCATCATTTCGCCGCCGAGACTGCGCGCTGCGACCCGTGGATTGCGTGCCATATAAAGTCTGCTCATCCGATCAACTCCCAGACCCGTGCGTCGGGCACAAAAGTAAGCCGGGAAACCGGAACCTGGCTTACGAACTCAAAGGCGGAATGAAAAATCGCTTGCACCAGATCTTCATCCTCCGCGAAAAAGAGAAGATTAGCAAGCAAAGATCGAGCGGCCTCCCCGAGCGGGATAGGGTCGATGCGATTCTCTGCGCCTTTGGCGAGCAAGTACAGCGCGGCAATCGGGGCGGAAACATTTTCTCCCAGCTTGGCCAGTTCGCCGGTAAAGGGAGTGCCGAAGGCTATGTAGCCGGCGTCGTGTTTACGGTCGTCTTTTTTACGAACATACGAGATTTCGTCGGTCAGGAGGGTCGCGTCGGGAGGAGCGAGGCGGGAGATGGTCGTCTTGCCTGCCTCGGAGACGCCGGCGAACAGAAATGCCTTGCCGTTGCGAATGGCGCTGGCCGAGTGGAGCAGGAAGCCTCCCTGGCGGGCCAGCACGAGGCTGTGCACGATGCGCAGGACGGCATCGATGGAATAAGGATTCACAGTCTGACGAATCCGGCCAGTGCGGGACGCGGGTTCCCACTCGGCGCGAACGTCGCCGCGCTCCAGAGTCCAGCGGCCTTTATGCTGGGTCACGCGCACGGGGGCATCGGGATCGGCGAAGTGTGTCACAGTGAGGTCCACATCGAAGGAAATCTCCGCGTGTTCAGAGGAGGTCACAAAGCCGGAGTAGCGGTTCTGCAGCATGGCAACAAAGGCCGGGTCGGTCGTCTGTACGCGTACGGGCATGCCCCCGATTTCGATCACCAGGCTGAGACGCTCGACATCGGCGGCTAATTCGGGCAAGAGAAGATTCGACATTCTAATGAGGCTTACAGCTATTGCGTTTTGACTAGTGAAGTCTGCTGCCGCGATTGACTGTGCGAGGCGTGGAGTAGGCCGTGCACTCCCACAATCACGCGGGCCGCGACGGTGGAGCGTCGAAGCACGGCGGCGAGGGCGCGTTCAGAAAATCGCGGACGCCGACTCGGCTCGACGCGTTTCCCGTTCCGCAGAACGAAGGAAACTTTGCCCAGAAGGTCGCTCTCAGCTAGAGGGGAGTCAGGACACGGCACCGCATCGCCCTGGGTGTGAACCCTCGACTTTCCGGCGCTGCGGCTTCTCGCGACTATGCGATGAGCGACGAACCGGCGGCCATTGCTGAACATAACAACGTCGCCCTCAACCATATCGTCGGTGCTTGTGGGCTCAATCAGAAGCGTATCGCCGGGAAACACGGCGGGCAGCATACTCCAACCCGTGGCCTGCAAGTGCAAGCTGCCGGACGAGCGCAAAACCTCGTGGGCCAGTTCGCACTTCAGGACATGGGAATCGCCCGGCAATGCTGCGGATGAATTCATGACACCTTTCTATTGAAGTTGCAGCTGCTTTGCGTCGCGCTGATCTTGCCGCACGACAGGGCGGTGGTCACGAAAACCTTTTCGCAACGAAAGGACGGCTTTTCGTACGGCTGTTTGGTGGCCGGAGTACGCGGACTATCAGAGGTCGAATCGTTCGTCGTCATAAGAGTGCACCCTATCTTTTATCTGCTATCTGGCTATTGTAATGCCGATTGCGATACCTGTACCGCGCATCCGCCGGTGCCCGTGGAAGTTGTGCAGGTCTGATTGGTTTGCGTCGAGAAATACACCTGGGACGCGCCAGCCAGAGTGCCCGTGGGGACGTCGTTATCCATAATAATTCCGCTGGTGCCTCCAGCCGCAGCAAAGCTGTAAGTGGCGACTGGGCCAACCATTCGCCAGCTGACGGTATTGTCCGCGGTCGTGCCGGCTACGACCAAACTCCAGGTGGGATGGCCCTGTGCGGCGGTTCTGGAGGTTCCAGCGGTATGCACCCACTCTACGGCTCCATTGCTGTCGAGAATCTCCTGACCGACGGTGTAGGCGTGGCTGGGCTGCCAAGCGGGGTGGGAAGCGAGATGGGGACCCTGGTTGGTCCAGCGCACCGAGGCGTCGGTCGTGCTGCCGTCAATGTTTAAGTTCCAAGCGGGGTGACCTTGCGTGGCGGTTCTCGACGTGCCGGCTGTTCTGACCACTTGAACGTGAAGATTGGTATCCAGAACTTCCTGGCCTACGGTGTAAGCGGTCGAGGGCTGCCAGGGCATAACCTTAAAGTTCATGATGCAGCCGCCGGCTGCGCAGCTATTGCCGGACCCGCTGGCCTGGGCGCTGGCGAAGATCCATTCGGTGACTCCTCCAGTGGCGTTGGGGTTGGAAATGTCGGTGACCGGAGAGCAGCCGGTGGTAGCGCTGGTTAGCACCGGTCCGGTGAGTACGGTTCCCATGATTCCGGCGTTGACCGGAATCTGATAGAGCTTGGGAGAACCTGCTGTGTTGCCGCATACATAAAGGTTTCCGGTTGCGTTAGCGGAGTTCAGGTAAGTATTGTCGAAACTACCTTCATACAAGGGATTAGGATTGGGAGGCGCGGGCTGGCTATTGCCGACTAAAGCTTCCGTACCGGTGTCCCCAGGGGCGAAAGTCGGAACGAACTGAACCACCGCTGAGCATGGGACGCCCCCGGTGCAGGTCGTGCTGCCGTCGCTGGAGGAAAAGACATAGATCTTATCGGCGGTTGAATCCACAATGGGAGCTGCCACCAGACCAGCTCCGTGATCCACTTTTCCCGACGCGGTGACGACTCCAGTCGAACTGACGCGATAGAAAAATCCGCCGTAATCACCCACAAACACGTTTCCCGAAGCATTGTCGTGGACCGGGCTGGAGAGGGAGGTCGGATTGGCGGAATTGACTTGAACCGGGAAACCGCCGGTGGTGACTTCGCCAGGGGTGCCCTTGAACACTCCAGTGAACTTGTGAAGCCAGCCCAGAGCTCCGCCCACCCAAATTGTGTCATTGGTGTAATCGGGGAAAACGGACGAGGTCGTATCGTTGACCTGAACCAGGCTGCTGTTTTTCAGAAGGATTCCAGTCATGCAGGGGGCGACGCAGCTACGATATGCACTGGCGGCGACGGGCGTCAAAGTCAGTGGGGAACTTACGGTCTGGGTGGTGGAAGCGGCCCATTTCAGCAGGACCAATACGCCAAAGCCACTGTTGGTTTGAACAAACGCGACTTGGGTGCCGTCCGCAGAGACTGTGGGAGATGTCAGAGCCTGACCCCCGGTGTTATAGGCCCAGTAAACCAGTGGCTTCGTTCCGGTGCAGCCGGAATAAAGATTATCGTAGGCGACCACGCTGGCTTGGCCGCTCGAACCTGCGAGTCCGGTATTGAAGACGACATAATCGGGCGAGGTTGCGCTGGCACAGTTCGCGGTCGTGATTTGGAACGAATATTTAGCGGGATAGTTGCCGGCGCCGACGCTGCCGCCGTTGCCGAGATCCTCAGACCAAGCTCCCTCCGAGCTGAGCTCGCCGCCGATGTTTACGCCACGATCAACTTCAGAACGATCGATGTCGGAACCCATCGAGGTGTCATCGCCGGACGCGGCCGGGTCTACCAGGACTCGCCTCACGTTCTGCCGGAACCATTGCTGCCAGTAGCGCGGATCACTGGTAACTTTCTCGACTTGCTCGTAGGTCGACGGTTGGGAAAAGATCACGTGGCGGTGAGACCAATCGGTAGGCAGCCCCTGCAGAACCGGTTTGGCCGCATGGCCGGTCAGCACCCAACCTAAAACTATTAATCCAGATAAGCTGACACCCAAGCGGAGAAATCGAGCGGTAGCAGCGTTCATTATTCTGACTCCAAGGTTCTGATTCCAAGGATCGCGCGAGATGCAAAAGAAATGCGGGCGGTGCTCAAAGGCTTTTCCGTCGTCAAATCGGTCTCTGGCTTAGCGGAGCCGACGTCTGTGGGACTGATCTGGATCTCAACCCTCACGCCGATCGAATTCCCAAGCTCGTTTCCCAGGCTCGCAAGCTTGAATCCCAACGAAAAGTGGACCGATGCTTCCCGTTGGTTGGCTGGATTGCCGGTGATTTTACTCTTTACTCGCGGCGCAACGCAAACAAGTTTTGCTTAGCAAACCTGCGCGAAGAATGCTTCGTTCCCGATTTGATGCGCACAGCTTACAATAGGGGAACCTTCGACCGGCCTTTCACATCTTCAGGGGGCAGTCGATTGAGTTCCAAGACCCTAACGGAGGCTACGAATCAGATTGGAAGGATACGAACAGGCAGCTGGAGACATGGAGCAAGGTATGCAGGCGAGCAAGGTCAGCAACGTACTGACGATGGAAGAGATCGGGAACCTCGCGGCCGAGGGTGGCCAGCCCGCGGAAACGCTGATGAATGTCGTGGCCCTCATCGCCAAGAGATTTCGCACTGATGTGTGCTCGGCATACTTGCTGGAACCGGATCGCGCCAATCTTGTGCTGGCGGCAACCGTGGGACTGCGCAAGGAATGTGTTGGCAGTTTGCGGATGGCGGTGCATGAAGGGCTCACCGGCCTGGTGGCGGAACTGGTGCGGCCGGTTTCCGTCGAACAGGTGAAGACCCATCCCCGGTTCAAGTATTTCCGGGATGCCGGCGAAGATGCCTACCAGTCGTTTCTGGGAGTTCCTCTGATCGATCGTGGAGTTCTGCAGGGTGTTCTGGTGGTTCAAACCGTCGAAGCGCGGGTTTTCAGCGAGGACGAGATTCGCATGCTGACCGAGGCGGCCACGCAGGTTGCGCCGGTGGTGAGTGAAGCACGCACGCTCGATCGCTTTATTGCCCCGCTGCAGGAGCGGCTGTGGGCCTTGGCGCGTAATTTGTGGTGGAGCTGGGACCACAATTCTTCGAGTCTTTTCCTCGATCTTGATCCGGCGCGATGGAACGAACTGAATCACAATCCGGTTGCGCTGTTGGGAGAACTGCCACTCGCTAAGCTGGAAGCCCGTGCCGCCGAGCTCATGCTGCACAGCCGGGTGAACTACGCGTATCGGCGCATGCTGGAGTATCTGGAAGCCGATCGAACCTGGGGCGCGAAGAACGCGGGCGTGCTGCGGCCTCATCCGGTAGCCTATTTCTCGGCGGAGTTTGGGGTGCACGAATCGCTGCCGGTCTATTCTGGCGGCCTGGGAGTGCTGGCGGGAGATCACATCAAGAGCGCGTCGGATCTGGACATTCCGCTGGTGGGCATTGGGTTGTTTTATGGCCAGGGCTATTTCCGGCAGAGACTCGATCTGGCGGGATGGCAGCGGGAAGAATATTTGAAGACCGACGTCAATCAAATGGCAATGGAAGTGGCGATCGGAGAAGACCGCCGGCCGGTCGTAGTGGAAATTGAAACGCGCAGCGGCAAGATTCAGGCAAAGGTCTGGCGCGTGAAAGTGGGACGGCGGGACCTGCTGCTGCTCGATTCCGACGTGGAAGGGAATGCTCCCGAGGACCGCGAACTCACATCGCGACTCTACGGAGGGGACCTCCGCATTCGCATTCGTCAGGAGTTGTTGCTGGGCGTGGGCGGATTGCGAGCGCTGAAAGCTCTGGGGATTTCTCCGGGTGTGCTTCACCTGAATGAAGGGCATAGCGCGTTTGCAGTTTTGGAAGCGATTCGCATGCGGATGGAGGAGGAAGGCCTGGCATTTGATGCCGCGATTCCTCGCGTCTCGCGCGAAGTGGTGTTCACCACGCACACCCCGGTTCCTGCCGGGCATGATCGCTTCGATGCGGGATTGATTGAAGAGCACATTGGGCCGCTACGCGAGTCGCTGGGACTTTCTAAGGAAAGTTTGTTGGGACTCGGGCGGGAGAATCCTGGCAATTCCGACGAACTGTTTTGTATGACCGTGCTGGCGTTGCGGCTGTCGCGGCGCGCGAATGCGGTTTCGGCGTTACATGCCGAAGTCTCGCGCGCGATGTGGACGGGGCTCTATCGCGACAAAGTCGAAGACGACGTTCCCATTGGACACATCACTAACGGAGTCCACGTTCCGTCGTGGCTGGCGCCGCAGATGTTCCGTCTCTACGATCGCCATCTGGGCACGGACTGGCACCAGCGCAGCAGCGAAGCCAAAATCTGGCTGGGAATTGAGGACGTGGACGACGGCGAGCTTTGGGAGACGCACCTCAACCTGAAGTCGCAACTGATCGAGTTTGTGCGCCGGCGCGCGGTGGAGCAAGCACAGCATCGCGGAGAATCGCGGGAGATGCTGCAGCGAGTCGGTCGCGCCCTGAGCCCGGACGCTCTGACCATTGGGTTCGCCCGCCGGTTTGCCACGTACAAGCGGGCCAATTTGATCTTGACTGACATCGAGCGGCTGGCCTCCATGGTGAATGATCCGAATCGCCCGGTGCAGTTCGTGTTTGCCGGCAAAGCGCATCCGCTCGACGAACCGGGCAAGAAGGTGCTGCAGCAGATTGCCGAATTGATGCGCGACCCCAAGTTCCGCGACAAATTCATATTTGTCGAGGACTATGACATCAACGTGGGACGCCGCTTTGTGCAGGGCGTCGATGTCTGGCTCAACAATCCGCGCCGGCCGCTGGAGGCTTCCGGCACCAGCGGTCAAAAAGTAGTGTTGAATGGCGGACTGAATCTTTCGGTTCTGGATGGCTGGTGGGCGGAAGCCTTCGACGGCATGAATGGTTTTGCGATTGGCACCGGACGAACTCACTCGAACATGAGCGTTCACGATTCGCGCGACGGAGAAGACTTGATGCGCACCCTCCGCGAGGAAGTGATTCCGCTGTATTACCAGCGCGATCGCGACGGCCTACCGCGGGGCTGGATCAAGCGCATGAAGCGGACGATCCGCACGCTGGGCTGGCGATTCAATGCCGATCGCATGGTCATGGACTACACGCAGAAATGCTACGTCCCGGCGGCGGGAGGGACTTCCAGCGACATGAGAGCTGGTGGTTAGGAATCTGGGAATAGCAGGAACCGGGGCTCGTAGAAACATGGAATCAGCCGCGCAGTCGTCTCGTTAGAATCAGCTGCTACGGCCCGGTGATCAGTTCTACGCCGAGCGTAGCCAGCTGAACGTCTTCATTCGACGAAAGGCCGCTGACGGCGACCGCTCCCACCACCTCGCCGTTCTTCCACACCGGAACTCCGCCGCCCCATCCCACATATTTCGGATCGCCGTAGTAGGCAATGTCGTGGCCTTTTTCCGGGTGTTTGACTTTGTCTCCGATTTCGCGCGTAGGTTTGCGTTCACGGGCAGCCGTCCAGGCCTTATTCGTCGCAATGTTGATGGAGGAGACCGGAGCCCCGTCCATTCGGGCAAGGCAGATGGGGTCGCCGTGTGCATCGGCGACCGCGACGGCGACTGCTTTCTGCATCTGCGACACTTTTTCAACGATGAGATCGACCGCTCTTCGGGCCTCGGTGTAGTCGATGGTGTGCACTGTTCTCATAAGTGGGAAGGATACAACGGCCAGCATTCTACGTAACGGTGTTCTACGTAACAGTCCGCTGCGCAACCGCAGGCAGGACCGGGAAGCCTAGCAACTCCAGTTCATCCCTGAGTTGAGAGACGGATCGGAATTGAATCGCGCGAATGCCCAGTGCGCGGGCCGCCGCAACGTTGGGTTCGCGATCATCGACAAACAGGGCTTCTCCTGCCGCGACGCCCAGGCCGTTCAGCGCGTGCTTATAGATGGCCGGGTTCGGCTTGATCAGCTTAAGTTCAGCAGAGAGTGTGTGGAAGGAAAAGTTCTCCATCCACTCGCAATTTGTTCGCACATGGTTCACCATGTCCCACGGCATGTTCGAGAGCAATCCAGTTTTAAATCCTGCGGCCTGAAGCCGGCTCAACCAATCGAGCATGTCAGGATCGATATGAGTCCAGATTTCGACATCGACTTGCCGCAAAGTCTCGATCTGTTGTGGAGTAATCGAAGTGTTGGTCTGCGCCGCCAACTTCAGCCAGTATTCCTCCGCCGTCAGATCACCGCGGTCATACAACTCTCTCCCGCCCTCCCAGTGCTTGTAAAACAAATCGGAACCCATGTTAAACATTTTCGCCATGCGGCCGAACTCTTCCGCCGCAGGCCAGCAAGACAAAACCTGGCCGTAGTCCAGAATCACTGCCTTGATGCTCGATTCCATCTTCGTCATGCCTGCTCGCCCATATTAAGACCCGACGTGCAAAGACAACAAGGCAACGCGGCGCGTTTCAACTTCGCCGGTCTTTCGGCAGGCGTGCGTTGGCACTCTGTTGAAGCAGTTTGGTCACCAGAGCCGTCCAGCCGGTTTGATGGCTCGCGCCGAGGCCCTCCCCGGTGTCGCCGTGGAAATATTCGTAGAAAAGGATGAGGTCGCTCCAGTTAGGATCGCTGGCAAACTTCGGCGCGCCGCCGTAGACCGGGCGCTGCCCTTGTTCGTCTCGAAGGAATATGCCGGTGAGCCGATGTGAAATTTCCGCAGCAACTTCGGCGAGTGTGAGCATGTTTCCCGAACGCGAAGGGAATTCTACCTTCAGGTCGTCGCCAAAGTAATGATGGAATTTCTGAAGTGCTTCGATTAACAGATAGTTCATTGGAAACCACACTGGCCCGCGCCAATTCGAATTGCCGCCAAACAGGCCGGTTGTGGATTCGGCGGGTTCGTAGTCTACCCGGTGCTCCTTGCCGTCAAAGGAAAGGATGAACGGATGATCGCGGTGACGGCGCGAAAGCGCGCGAATGCCGTGAGGTGAGAGAAACTCCTCCTCATCCAGCATGATTTGCAGCATTCTCCGGAGTTGTTCCGCATCCACGATGGACAGAAGCTTTCTTTCCGCCATTCCGGACTTTCGCATGCTGGCTACGTTCTCCGTAAGGTCCGGGCGATTGTCAATGAACCAGTCCATGCGGCGCTTGAAGCCAGGGAGTCGATCCAAGAGTCCAGGCTCGAGGGTCTCGACCGCGAACAATGGGATCAACCCGACCATGGATCGAACCTTGACGGGAAAGTGGCTGCCATCCGGGAACTTCAGCACGTCGTAGAAAAACCCGTCTTCCTTGTTCCACAGGCCCATACCATCATGACCGAGATGGTTCATCGCATAGGCGATGTAGATGAAGTGTTCCCAGAACTTGCTGGCGACGTCTTCATAAGCTGGGTCTTGCATGGCCAGCTCCATGGCAATGGCCATCAGGTTCAACGTGTACATGGCCATCCAGCTGGTTCCGTCGGATTGTTCGATGTGCCCGCCGGTCGGAAGGGGATCACTGCGGTTGAATACTCCGATGTTGTCGAGACCCAGGAATCCGCCTTGAAAAATGTTCATGCCGTCGGCGTCTTTGCGGTTGACCCACCAGGTGAAATTCAACAGCAGTTTGTGGAACACGCGCACCAGAAATGCCCGATCGCCTTTGCCATTGCGCTTCTTGTCGATCTTGTAGACACGCCATGCCGCCCAGGCGTGCACCGGCGGGTTTACATCTCCCAAGGCCCATTCATACGCAGGGAACTGGCCGTTGGGATGCATGTACCACTCACGAAGCAGGAGCACGAGTTGCTCCTTGGCAAAATCAGAATCGACGAGGGCCAGAGACACGCAGTGAAATGCCAAATCCCATGCTGCATACCAGGGATACTCCCACTTGTCCGGCATGGAGATGACGTCGGCGTTGTAGAGGTGGGGCCAATCGTGGTTTCGTCCCCGGCTGCGTTCCGCGGGCGGCGGGGGATTGCCGGGGTCGCCATCCAGCCACCGCTTTACGACATAATGGTAGAACTGCTTGGACCACAACAGACCGGCGAAGCCCTGACGCATTACATTCTTGGCGTCGGTCGAGAGATCGCTAGGAATAATCGTGGCGTAGAAATCATCAGCCTCACGTTTACGGGCGGCAAAGAGGGCGTCGAACGTATTGAAAGCGGCAGGCGGCTGGTGCTCGAAGTCGAGATTCGTCAGCCGCAGCCGGATTGCGACAGTTTTTCCGGCTGCAATGTCCATTGCATAATGAACCGCTGCCTTTGTACCGTGGGAATCGGTCGAGACTGCTTCTTTTGTCCCGTTCACGATGTAGTCGTTGATGCCGTCCTTCTTGCAGAATCCGTCGTCGGCGGCGTTGAAGACACGCCGGCGGTTGGTCTCGTTTTCTGTGAACAAAGTTTCCGGGCTATGGCTGGAAGAGCCCTCGTAATACAGCCAGCGCTTGCCGAGCGCAGGATGTTCCAGTTCGATACCGGTTGGCACTGCACGCAAGTTCGGTCGAACTTCAGCACTGTCCCACGACCAGGTATTGCGGAACCAAATTGTCGGGAGCAGCCGCAGAGGGGCTGACTCCGGACCACGGTTGGTGACCGTGATCTTAATCAGGATGTCTTCGACGTCGCCTTTCGCGTATTCGACTACCACATCGAAATAACGAGCTTCGGCGAACACTCCAGTGTCCAGCAGTTCGTACTCGGGATCGTTCTTAGTCCGGCGGCGATTTTCTTCCACGAGTTGCGCATAGGGGAAAGCGGCCTGCGGATATTTGTACAGATATTTCATGTAGGAGTGCGTGGGAGTGCTGTCGAGGTAAAAGTAATATTCTTTAACATCCTCGCCGTGGTTGCCCTGGTTGCCGGTCAGGCCGAAAAGGCGTTCTTTGAGGAAGGGATCGCGCTCGTTCCACATTGCGAGGGCAAAGCAAATCAACTGACGGCGGTCGCAAATGCCGGCGATGCCGTCTTCATTCCAGCGATAAGCTCGGGAGCGGGCGTGATCGTGGGGAAAATAGTCCCAGGCATTGCCATCGGAGCTGTAGTCCTCGCGCACGGTGCCCCAGGCGCGCTCGCTGAGGTAGGGTCCCCAGCGCTTCCAGTGCCGCTTACGCTCGCCGGCCTCGGAGAGCCTGATCTCCTCGTTCGTCATAGGAAGATTCTGGGGAAGGGACCGATAGATTTCGTTTCCGAGTCTTGATTGATGGCGCCGTCGGAAATGCCGTCATTATAGCCACTTTGCGCCATCGATCGAAAGGCGCAGGCAGAATTCACGAGCGACCTTCCTTTACTAATGCGCAAGCCACCAAGGGCTGGAGGCCGGCGAACGCTCTTCACCTCTCTGTTAAAATTGCGTATCGTGTGACAACAGGTCCTCGTCTAAGTGATGAAGGTATTTCTACTCATGCGCCTTTGGAGACCCATTTGTTTTTGGCGCGAGCGCAATTCCAAGCACGACTCTTCGCAAGGATTTGTACCGAGTACGTGGGTGATGGCGAGCGTTATTGCAATTTCCTTCTTAGCCTCTGCGCGCGCCCAGCAGGCTGATCCGGCGAAACCTGCGGTGGTGCAACCGGGTGCGCCGGGCACGCCGAGTAAAACGCTTCCGTCGTCTACGAAGGGCATCCTGCCGCCGCGGTCGGCAGCAGATGTAGCGTTCATGCAAGGCATGATTTTCCATCATTCGCAGGCAGTGGAGATGACGGCGATGATTCCGTCGCATACGCAGAACAAAGAACTTCGTTCTCTGGGGGCACGCATCAGCAGCTCGCAGTCGGATGAAATCAAATTTATGAAGCGCTGGCTGGCAGCCCGGGGCGAATCCGTTCCCAAGGCGATGCCGGGCATGCAGGGGATGGACATGCCAGGCATGGACATGCCGAGCCAAAATATGGCGCTGATGCCCGGAATGCTTACGGTACAGCAGATGGAAGCGCTGCGAAAGGCGAAGGGCGCCGGGTTTGACCACTTATTCCTGGTGGGGATGATTCAACATCACAATGGCGCGTTGACTATGGTAAAAGATCTATTCGACACTGCGGGCGCTGGACAGGATGCCGAGCTGTTCAACTTCGCGACCGATGCCGACAATACGCAACGCGCCGAGATACGCATCATGCAGAACATGTTGGAAAAGAAACAATAAAACAACGGAGAAGCGATGAACCGAGTGTCCAGTTTTATCCTGTGGGTAGTGGGAGCAATACTTCTTTCTAATTTTGCCGTGACTCGAGCGCTGGCACAGTCGGCGCAGCCCGCGGCTCCGCCCGCCGCTTCTCAACCGGACCAGGCGCAGAAGCCCGCAACTCCGGCGTCCGGCAAGGACGCAGAGAAAAAAGATCCTGAGGAGGCAAATCCATTTGCTCCAGAGCCGGCTCCGGAGCTGCCGCCGGGGATGACAGGGTCAGATGTAAATGATCCACGCTTCAAGCTGACGCCGGGACTTTATGACGCGGGTGAAGCGTCGATGGGCATCCAGCATCTTCTGCTGCTCAAGAAGCCGGACGCCTTTCAGCTCGGATCCGCGGATGCCGATGACCCGAAGGTGCAGCAGACGCTTGGACAGCTGGGCGTGGGCAACAGCGCGAAGATGCCGAAGCCGCTCCAGTTGGTGATTGCGCAGTTGGCGTTTGCGAACTCCGACCTTGCCTTCGAGGGCAGCCACCTTTTTCAAGGCAATTTTTATGGCGTGAATATTTTCGATATCTCGAATCCGGCGAATGCAAAATTGCTGACGTCGATGGTCTGCCCAGGTGGACAGGGTGATGTATCGGTGTACAAGAATTTGCTGTTCATGTCGGTCGAGATGCCGAATGGACGTCTGGATTGCGGAGTACAGGGATTTCCGCCGGAACCGCCTCCACCCGCTGAGGAAAAAGATAAAGATCAAGGTGATAAGAAGCCGGATGCCGATAAAAGTTCCGATCAGGCGAAAGACGGAGACAAGACCGCGGATGCGGACAAAGCGAAACAACAGCCGAGACGACGGCCGCTTCCGGCTGCGCAGAAGGATCGCTTCCGCGGCGTAAGAATCTTCGATATTTCCGATATCACGAATCCGAAGCAGGTCGCAGCAGTGCAAACGTGCCGCGGATCGCACACGCACACGCTGGTCATCGATCCCAACGACAAGAACAATGTTTACATCTACGTGTCTGGAACCTCGTTTGTGCGTCAGCCGGAGGAACTGGCTGGGTGCTCCGGAGAGAAGCCAGATAAAGATCCGAATACGGCGCTGTTCCGCATCGATGTGATCAAAGTTCCTGTGGCTGCGCCGCAGGACGCGAAGGTCGTGTCGAGTCCGCGGGTATTTATCGATCCGCGCACGGGCGCGCTCAATGGTCTGAATAATGGCGGTACCCACGGCAAGAAAGGCGCCGAGAAGCCTGCCGACACCAACCAATGCCACGACATCACTGCTTACTCGGCGATTGGGCTGGCGGCAGGCGCGTGCTCCGGCAACGGAATTCTGTTGGATATCAAGGACCCGGTAAATCCCAAGCGCGTAGATGCGGTGAATGATCCGAATTACTCCTACTGGCATTCGGCTTCGTTCTCGAACGATGGCAGCAAGGTTGTATTCACCGACGAATGGGGCGGTGGTCTGGGGGCGCGTTGCCGTCCGAACGACCCGAACAAGTGGGGCGCGGACGCAATCTTCCGCTTGAAGGACGACAAGCTAAGCTTCGCGAACTACTACAAGCTGCCCGCCGCGCAGGGTGACACCGAGAACTGCGTTGCGCACAATGGTTCTTTGATTCCCGTGCCGGGCCGCGACATCGAAGTGCAGGCCTGGTACCAGGGCGGAATTTCCGTTATGGACTTCACCGACCCGGCGAACCCATTCGAGATTGCCTATTTCGATCGCGGGCCGATTGATCCGAAAATGCTGGTGCTCGGCGGCGAGTGGTCGGCGTACTGGTACAACGGCTACATTTACGGTTCGGAGATTGCGCGCGGGCTCGATGTGTTTCAACTGACGCCCAGCAAGTTTCTCACGCAAAACGAAATCGATGCGGCCAAGACCGTTCAAGTGGCTGAGCTCAACGTGCAGAACCAGCAAAGGCTCGAGTGGCCGGCAAAGTTGGTTGTGGCGAAAGCGTACCTCGATCAGTTGTCGAGGTCGCAGGCTCTGCCAGCAAGCCGAATTGCGGACCTGCAGGCGGCGATTCAGAGCGCCGACAGTTCACACCTGAGCAAGGGCAGCGTGGCGAAGTTAAAGCGCATGGCGCCCTCGTTGGAAAAGAGCGCAGCCGCCGCGAAGAGCCCGGCTGACTCAATGCGAATGCATGCGTTGGCAGACGTGCTGAAGCATCCGTCCGCTTGAACTCTACATTTGGTTTCAACGTCAGAAAAGAAATTTCAGCGCGACTTGAATTACCCGCGGACTTACATCCGACTGGACTTGGCCGAAAGTCGGCGATTCGATGTCGCTGACTGGCAACCGGAAATTGGTGTGGTTCAGGAGATTGAACAATTCACCGCGGAATTGAAGTTCCTTTGATTCCGTCAGTCGAATATTTTTGAAGGCCGAGGCGTCCCAATTCACGTATCCCGGGCCTTGGACCACGTTGCGGCCTTCGTCTCCAAACACCTCGAAGCGTCCTAGAGGATCCGGCTGGAGTTGCTGAAAGGCGCCCACGTTGAACCATTCCTGAGGCGTGCGCGGGCCGGAGTTTGGATTGCCAATCACGTTCGGGCGATTCGCGGAAAATCCAGTGATCTCCGGCGCCTGCCCTTGCAGCGAAACATCGTTCGAGTCGAATACCGTGAAGGGCCCGCCACTCATCGCCGTGAATATCCCGTTCAGCTGCCAGTTGCCGAGAACTTTGCCGTACCAGTTACTCGAATGCTGTAAGAACGGAAGGCTCCACTGATAACTCAAAACTAGACGATGGTGGGAATCGAACATGGACCGGCCACGCTCGGCCGCAAGATCAAACGGATTCTGCGCAAGGTCATTTTCTCCCGCGACCGGTTGCGACGCCGAGCCGGTAATGTTGAAGGAAGAAACGTCATCAATCGTATGCGACCAGGTATAGGAAGCAAGGAACGAAAGCCCGTGACTGAAGCGCTTCCGCAGGCTGGTTTCCAGAGCGTTATAGCTGGAGTTCGCGATACCGGCGATTTCGCCGACCGAACTGTAAACGCAATTGTTTGGGTTCGCCAGGGTGCATCCGGAATAGAGACGCCGCTGGTTCACATTATTTTCGGTGGAATTCAGACAGGGGCTTGCCACCGAACAGCCTGAGCTTGTCGTGTCCGCGCCGGGGATAAAGACTGGCGGATTGCCTTCGATGAATCGCGGCAGCCTTATACCAGTGGTGCCGACGTATCCAACCTGAAAAAGCCAGTCCTGCCCGAAAGACCGTTGGATATTCAGATTCCAGTCTTGCGCGTAGGGCAGGTGCAGATTGCGCGCGACTACGAGCAGAGTCATCGGCTGGGGGAAAGCCTCACTGAAAGGATCCGGCGTATAAAACGGATCGGCAAACGAGTTGACCGGGAAACTAATCTGCTGAGTCTTGAGATACGGAGGAGCGCTCACCGGATCCTGCAGTGGGCCGCCCTCGCCGGTGTAGTACGGCTCGTAGAAAATCCCGTAGGCCGCGCTGACAACCATTTTGGAATCTCCTCGCGGATCCCATGCAACGCCGAATCGCGGAGCGAACGCCGTAGCCTGCGTTGGAATCAATCCCGCCGGCACGCCGCGATCGCCGGGATAAAGCAGTCCTGCGGGAGCGTTCGGCAAGACTGTCGACTGCGCTCCGGGGACGAAGAGATTGACCATGTTGTTGTTTTCGGTGGAAGGGTATGGCAGTTCGTAACGAAGTCCCATGTTCAATGTCAGACGGGAATTGACCTTGTACGTATCCTGGCCGTAAGCGTCCAGGGCGCGGCCGCGGATTTCGCGATTGAAGTCGCCGCCGCCCTGTAGAAACACCACCGGATTGCCGGACAGGAAGCTGGCGAATCCGTCGCTGTACGGGAAGTTGGCGAACACGAAGAAGCCGTTCGTGGCGATGCCCTGCAGGGCATTGATCTGATCGCGGCGGTAGCCTCCGCCAAATTTCAGCTCGTGGCGGCCGTAGATCCAGCTCAGAGAGCCGGAGAGTCCGAAAGTATTCTGATACGTGTTGCGCGGTCCAGTGATAGGATCCCCAACCGAAGCGTATCCCCCCACCTGTATGAACGGCGGCCCAGCGGCCGAAGGCAGCGTGGGAGCGTACTGAAAGCCTAAGTCTGTCGGCGACTGGTGATTCAGGTGCTGGTCGAGCAGGAAAGTATTGCGCAGGAACGAGAAGCGAGCGACTCCGATGGTGGTCGGCGAAAAGATGTGCGTCTCCTGCGTGACGAAATTCTGTGCGCGGTCATACTCGCCCACCGGGAAACCAGGAACATTCGCACCCACCGGCGAAAGCGGATCTGTGGTCGGGCCACTGCTGTACATGTAGCGAAAGTTCAGAGTGTCGGCCCGGGATAGATAATGATCGAGGCGCAGTCCAAATTGATCGTTATTCTCAATCAAGGTCTGCGTGGCGATGAATCCATTCTCGCCAACGTTGGGCAGAGGGAAGAGCGGCAGGACATTCGTCGCGGTCGGATCGATCGGAGTGAAAATCGTCATCTGGTTGAACGGTACCGGCGTTCCGAAAAAAGTGAGTTGGCCATTCGGATTGCTGCAGAGACCGGTGGTCGGATCGATGGTTGCGTTGAGGCCCGTACATTCCTCCGCGAAGTTGCCCTGCCGTTCCGCCGCAGAAGGAACGGTTGCAGGCACGGTTTCTCCCTGCCGGTTGCGGAAGCCTTCGTAATATCCGAAGAAGAAAGTCTTGTCCTTAAGAATCGGGCCGCCGAAGGTGGCACCAAACTGGTTCTGCTTCAGCGGTTGCACGCTTTGCGTAAAGTAATCGGACGAATCCATGGCGTCGTTGCGCAGGAACTCCCAGGCGGCCCCATGAAACGAATTGGATCCTGACCGCGTGACGATATTGGTCGTGGAGCCGGTGTTGCGTCCGAACTCTGCATTCGCGTTGTGGCTAAGAATCTTGAACTCGGCAATTGCGTCGATCGGCGGCTTGAGAACAAATCCGCCGTCGACAGAGCTGACGTTGTCAGCACCGTCGATCATGAAATTGTTCGATTCCGGACGCTGGCCATCGACGGCATAGCCCTGATTCTGCCGCGCTGGGCCGCCAGCTTCGAGCAATCCGGGCGTCAGGGGCACGACTCCAGGCTGAAGAAGTCCCAACTGAGAGAAATTGCGCCCATCGAGCGGGAGGTCGAGAATCTCTCGCTCCATGACGGTTTGCCCGAGACTGCTGACCGTGCTCTGTACCAGCGTTGCATCCGCGCTCACCTCAACCTGCTGCGTCTCCGACCCGAGTCTGAGGCGAATGCTGACGGTCGCATTCTGGTTGACGTCCAGCGAGATTCCTTGCTGCAAGTACTTCTGGAAACCTTTCGCCTGAACCTCCAGCTGGTAATGCCCGATTGGGAGTTCAACCAGCACGTACTCTCCCTCGCGATCCGTGACGACGGCGCGCGTCAAACCGGTCTCGGTTTGCCTTGCATTGACCGTCGCAGCCTGAACAATCGCGCCGCTCGGATCGCTCACAGTTCCGCGAATGCTGCCTGTGATTTGTTGTCCGGCAACATTCACACTTACAAAAAGGGCCATCAGGAACAACGTCAGAGTTCTCGCGCTAGGCATGCTTCTCCCCATTTATCTTCACGGATCGATTTCGCGAAACAATATCTCGTCGAGCATCTACGAGAACGCGCGCGAGAATTCGCCCACAGATTGAAGTGCGCCGAATATAGGGGCGCTTTGCGGCAGGGTCAATAATCTGAAAGAAGTACTTGCGTCAATGTGCGGGCAAAAATCTGCCCGCGGATCCGTTCTTGGATATATTTCAGTGAGCTTGAGGGAGCGCCCACGCGAAAAGTACGCCGCCGCTGCTGGTGAGTAAGTACTCGCGGCCGTCGAGTTCGTAGGTAATTGGAGAGCTGACGATGTTCGAGCCGGAGCCCGCGTGCCAAAGTGTTTTGCCGTCGCTCGAATCGAGCGCCAGGAAATTGCCCATTCCATCGCCAGTAAAGGTAAGGCCGGAATCCGTGGTCAGTACCCCTGCGCCCGACTCAGGCCCGATTTCATGGCTCCAACGGATCTTGCCGGTTTGGTAGTCGATCGCTTCGATTACGCCTTTGCCCCAAACGCCGTGGTCCGCGCCCGCCCAGCCGTAGACTCCGTCGGCCGGCTTGGCAAAATAAACGCTCCAGCTAGGGTGGGCGTCGACGATGAACAAACCATTCTTCGTGTCGAAGCTGGGGGAACGGTAGTTGGTCATGCCGCCTTCATCCGGCGCAATCAGGCGTCCGTCGGGAGCAGGCTCCTTCGCGGGATTTGGAATTGGACGGCCTTGCGGATCGACACCGAGCGACCAATTCACGCTTCCGTATGGAACGGTAAGCAGACTCTTCCCGTTGGTGCGATCGAGAACGAAGAAGTAGCCGTTGCGTGAAGTCTGCATGAGCATCTTCCTGGGCTCCCCGTGAAAATCTCCATCTACGAGCACGGGAGTTTCCACGGCGTCCCAGTCGTGAGTATCGTGCGGCGAAACCTGGAAGGCCCATGCGAGTTTGCCGGTGTCTGGATTGAGCGCAACGATGGAGCAGGTGTAGAGATCGTCGCCAGGCCGGGTTGAGCCGTTCAGGACAGGAGTCGGGTTTCCGGTTCCCCAGTAAACGAGATTGAGATCGGGATCGTAAGTTCCCGTCATCCAGGTCATGCCGCCGGTGGTTTGATTCGGGGTTCCGGCCGGAGGAGTGGAATTCCATTGCCATTGCGTCGCGCCAGTTTCCGGATCAAACGACCGGATAAAGCCAGTCAAGTTATCAAAATCTCCAGAGACTCCGACGAGCACGTGGTTGCCGACGACGAGTGGCGCCATGCTGGTCCAATAGCCTTTGCCAACATCAGCGACGTCCACTTTCCAGCGCACGGTTCCATTGTTCGCGTTGAGCGATACCAGGTGTGCATCCGGTAACAGGAAAAATAGCGAGTCTTTGTACATGGCTACGCCGCGATTCCCGATGTGTTCGCCCTGGTTTGTTGGCTTGCTGTAATGCCAGATCGCGTGTCCGGAGCGCGCATCTACTGCCCAAATATTGTCGGGGACTGTGAAGTACAGAATGCCATCCACGAGCAGCGGTGAAGATTTGATGGGCGCGGATTGGTTCGTCTGAAAGGCCCAAGACAGGGCAAGATTCTTGACGTTTTGCGGCGTGATCTGGTTCAGCGCACTGTGGCGCCTTCCGGAATAGTCGCCATGGTATCCGGGCCAACTGCCGGCGGGCGGATGCAGAAGCATTTTCTCATCCGCACCCTGGGCTAGCAGAATCTTTGTAGAGGCGAATGCAAAGAATGCGATGACGGCAATCAGAAATGCACGCGCAAAATTCATATCGATCGGAATCCCCTGGACTTCATAAAAGAAGAAACTTCGCTTAAGAAACTTTATTCAAGAAACTTCATTCGAAAAACTTTATTCAAGAATCAAGGTTTCGCGCCTAGCGCAAAGTCTGCAAATACGCCATTAGATTATGGATGTCGGCATCTGTGTATTTAGGAAAAAGTTCCACATGCGCGTTCAATGCCGAATCTAACTTGTACTGCACATCGCGGGTCTGCCATGATCGATACGTACCCGTGGAGTCGATGATTCCAATCGTGAACTCATCCCGATACGCCAGAATGCCGTCGATGGTTTGGCCGGACGCGAGAGTTATCGAGACCTTTGATTTCGCGTGTTTGGGATAGAGCATCTGCTCTTCCAGTTCGAGGCCGCTATAACGCGATGCAAGCCCGGCAAGATCGCCGGTGGGCGAGTGGCAAGCTGCGCATCCGCCAGCGCCTTCGAAGTACTTCTTGCCCGCCTCGACATTTCCGGTTTGTAGATCCGATGCGTCCACGCCTTTTCGTCCGCCGCTGCCCGGACGTCCACTGGCATCCGCGAGCGCATTGTTTTGTTGTGTGTGGATGAAGGCCATCAGGGCGGCTATTTGCTGATCCGAACGGTCAAAAGGGGGCATACCTTTTTCGGGCCGTCCATTACGCACGACTGGACCTATCTTGTCGCCGTTCACATCGGTGCGCACCAATCTTGATCGAGTCAAATCCGGCCCGCTCTCTCCACCGCCCGCGTCGCGACCATGACAAAAGGAGCAGTCTTGCCGGAAGAGGGCGCTGCCTTGCAGAACCAGATCTGGAGAGTAGGATTTGGACGCGACCGGATTTTGTTTTGCCGCGGTGTCTGATTGCTTGCTGTCGGTGGACGTTTGCGCAGCGGAGGCCACAACGCTGAAAAGGCATGCTGCCGCCAGTAGAGCGCTGCCACGCCGAGTCGAGAGTAGAAAATTCATCATCGCGCTTGCCATTGCGATTGCGGCCTCAGCGCTGATCAGCGGACGCCTGCGGCCGCGGATGAGTTGCCGTACTGCCCTCAGTCATGCCCAGAACCCACTTGATTGCTTCAAAATACATCGTGCGAATGTCGGGATCACTCCAGGCTTCCTCAGTGTGGCCGAGAGTGGAATAGAAAACGCGTCCCTTGCCATACATTTTGTCCCAAGCCACGGCAAAATCGTGGTCCGTTCGGTGGACACGTGGATTGTTGGTGAAGTTCAGTTTCGAGGGGTCGAGACTCAACAGGACGTTGACTTTTTCACGCGACCATTCCTTCGGCTGATAGATTTCGTCATACTTGACGAAGGCTTTGGGAAAGTGGCGCACCGCAGGGAAGGCCGGGTCTTCGTTGACGATGGGTGCATTGAAGGTCGACCACGGGTGCTGGTCGAACCATCCACCAATCATTTCGCCGTACTCCGGCCATTTGTAATTTGTGTCGAGGGCAGCGTGAACGCCGACGAAGCCCTTGCCGTCATCTTTGATGAACGACATCATGTCTGCCTTCTGGCTGTCGTCGAGGTCAAGTTCGCCGGTCGTACTCACAAAAACCAGGGCATCAAAGTAGTTGAGTGTCTTCGCATTTCTCGCCAGATCTTTCTTGGTGATGAGTTCGACATCGGTGCGGAGAGTGGCGTCCCACAGGCCGCTTTCACGGCCCATTTCATAGATGGCAACCATTCCATCGGAAACCGAGTCGTGTTCGAATCCTTTGGTTTGACCGATCACGAGAATGTGCTTGAGGTGTACTTGCTTTTCGTGCGGCGGGGACGGGAGCGAAGGATCGACGGCTGGCTGATTCTGCGCGGTCACAAGAGCCGCCGAGAACAGAAGAAAGAGTACAGATATTCGAGTTAAGGGCAAGCGATCTCCTTCGAACGAAATTGGCACTGTGAGCCTGTCCGATCAAGGGGCCGGATTAGACGAGCCCCGAATGCCGTCAAAGTCTAAAAGGTAACATAAGGCGGCTGCGATAGAATGATGGCCGTTCGGTTCAAAGGAGAAAACAGCATTATGCGCGTTGGAGTTTTTACTCCCCTGCTGTCGCAACTGCCGCTCACCGTCGTTCTTAAAAAGCTCAAGGCCCTCCATATTGATACGGTTGAACTGGGCACGGGAAACTACGTTGGCGACCCCCACTGCAAGCTTTCGATGCTCGACAATCCTGCCGCGCTTTCTGAGTTTCAAAAGGTCCTGGCGGATCACGGCGCGAAGATCAGTGCTTTGAGTTGTCACGGAAACCCGCTGCATCCGGATAAGGATCGGGCGAAGCACGATCGCGAAGTGAGCCGCAAGACCATTTTGCTGGCTGAGAAGCTTGGCGTGCCTATGATGGTGGACTTTTCAGGATGTCCGGGAGATTCGCCAAATGCTACGCTGCCCAACTGGGTCACTTGCCCGTGGCCGCCCGACTTCCTGAGGGTGCTTGACTGGCAGTGGAACGAAGTCGTCGCACCCTATTGGGTGGAACATGCGAAGTTTGCCGCCGATCATGGGGTGAAGATTGCGGTTGAGATGCACCCGGGGTTTGTGGTCTACAACCCTGAGACCATGCTGCGGTTACGTTCGATCGCGGGACCAAACGTGGGGTGCAACTATGATCCCAGCCATCTCTTCTGGCAGAGCATCGATCCGGTGGCCGCCGTACGCGTGCTGCAGGACGCCATCTTTCACGTCCACGCCAAAGATACGCAGATCTATGCCAGCAATCTTCCGCGTACCGGCGTGCTCGACACCAAACCATACACGCAAGAGCGCGACCGCAGCTGGATATTCCGCACCTGCGGGTACGGGCACGGGGCTGAGTTCTGGAGTGAGCTCATTTCAACGCTGCGCATGTTTGGCTACGACTACGTTCTTTCCATTGAGCACGAAGACAGTCTGCTTTCGCCGGAAGAGGGTCTCACCAAGGCAGCGAACTTCCTGAACGGAATTGTGATTCGCGACCAGCCTGGGGCTGCCTGGTGGACCTAATCGAATGAATCGATGTGGAGTTGAGAAATACATACCGGGCACGAAAGAGACACTACGATGAAACCGATCAGAACGGCAATCTTTGGCACTGGCTTCATGGGCCGCGTGCATCTTGAAGGGGTACGGCGAGTAGAGTCAATCGAAGTGGCTGCGATCGTCGGCAGAAACGCCGAGTCGGCAAAACGTCTGGGCGCCGGCTTTTCCATTCCTACGATTGCGACTGATTACCGTGAAGTCCTGCGCGATCCGAGCATCGACGCGGTTCACATTTGCACGCCCAATGCGCAGCACTTTTCCATGGCCAAGGATGCGCTGTTGGCGGGCAAGCACGTGCTCTGTGAAAAACCGCTGGCTACGAGTGTGGAAGAAGGCGAGGAGCTCGTTTCTTTAGCAGCCCGGCAAGGTCTGCGAAACTGCGTTTGTCACAACCTTCGCTATTACCCCATGGTGCAGCAAATGCGCGCCATGCGCGAAGCCGGTGATCTGGGGGAGATTCTCGTTGTGCAAGGTACATATTCTCAAGACTGGCTTCTCTACGACACGGATTGGAACTGGCGGGTCGAGACCAAAGCTGGAGGTCCCTCGCGGTGCATGGCCGACATCGGGTCGCACTGGTTTGACATGGCCGAGCACATCACGGGCCTGCGCGTGAAGTCGCTCTGTGCCGATCTTCAGACTTTTCATCCAACGCGCAAGCAGCCGAAGCACTCCGTCGAGACCTTCGCCAACAAGTTGTTGGGGCCGGAAGATTACATTGAAACGCCGGTGGACACGGAAGACTTCGGGGCTGTGATTTTTCGCATGGGCACGCGCACCCGGGGCTGCATGACTGCCAGCCAGGTCTCGGCGGGACGAAAAAACGGGCTGAGGATTGAGATCTACGGCACACGATCTTCCGTCGCATGGGACCAGGAACGGCCTGACGAACTTTGGGCCGGTCATCGCGACACTGGTAATCAGATTTTCATAAAAGATCCGTCACTGCTGAAACCCGCGGCGCGCAGTTTTGCCGATCTGCCTGGCGGCCACAGCGAGGGCTATGACGACACATTCAAGCAGGTCTTTCGGAGATTCTACGCTTCGATCGGCGCACCCAACTCCGCTCCCGAGTATCCGCGGTTCGTCGATGGGCTGCGGCAATTGAGTATCCTCAACTCTGAGATTCAAAGCCATGCGAAGCAAGGTTGGGTCGATGTTCCACTTCTCGAAACGTCGAAGTGAAACAAGCCCGGCTTAAATTAATAGACAAGGACCAACGCTTAAAGGCTCGCAGATGGCTCGACGTGAGGGATGCCATCAAACTACTCTTTGGCGACGGATGAACCTGTGGGCTCGCTCGCTTAGCAGAGCCCGCCCGCTTTTTATCCCGAGGGCAGAGCGGAAGCCTTAGACAGATCGAGCTCGGCCCTTTCGGAAATGTGGCGTCTGGGCTTCGGCTTATTGAGCTTTCGGCTTTGCCTTTCTCCTGGCCGCCGGCCCAGCCGTTTTCCTGGTTCCTTCCTCCTGCAACAGCGTCAACGAATCCGACGCATTGAAGGGGAACTCGCGGACGGACTGCTGCGACGCCTGCCCGCCGTTACTCAGGGTGATGTCAACCCGGCGATTGCTCGCCAGGATGATCGTCCTCATGTTATTGAGTACTCTCTGCCGGTCTTCGGGGCTCAACTCAGGATTCCGTTCCACCGCGTCTCTGACCTGCCGATCGGTGAGGTTTGCTTGTTCGCCGAAGGCCTTGGTCTGAAGGTTCGCGGCAGGCACGCCCTTTTCAACCAGGAAGCGTCTGACACGGTCGACGCGCCGCTCGGAGAGCGCCTGATTGTATTCGACGGAGCCGCGCGGATCGGCATGGCCTTCCAGAGTCAGGCTCGCATCCGGCTTGCTTTGGAGATAAGTTAGGAAATCACTGGCGAGCGCGTTCAGAGTTTTCTCCTGGCTGGCCAGCAAGCCGGCGTCGGGATTCTCTAGCGAAGGCTTCGCCGTCGCAAAATAAACGCTGTGCAGGGCAAGTCTTCTCTCGATCGCTTGAATATCCGGCGGGGGCGGCGGTGGGGGCGGGGCTTGCACCATCACCGTGGCCATGGACGACGCGGTGAGCGATGGATTGCGGTCATCGCCTACATTGCAGGTTACAGTAATCGTCCCGGGTTGCGCGGAAGCAGTGTCGAGCACAGCCGTGGTCGAATTGCTGGTAACGGACCCGGCGCTGGCGGTAAAGCTGTAGGTCAGCCTGCGGCCATCCGGGCTGCTGGCGTTTGAAGAGATGGTCGAGGTTCCACCCATCGGCACGCTCGCCGGATCTGATAAGCATGAAATTATGGGGGGATGCGGTGCGTCCACCGTCAGCTTTGCACTGCAGGTAGCGCCAGTCTTGCTGCCGTTGCTCAAACTCGCGGTGATCTGGTAAGAGCCAGGCTGCAAGCCGGTCGTATCAATCGGCGTGGAAGCAGACGTCTCGGCAGCATTCACTCCGGCGCCACTCCACGTGTAGACGACAGTATGCTTGGGATCGAAATTGGATCCAGCGGCAGTCGCAGTCGCGGGCTCGCCGGCAAAGAGTTCCGCTGGCAGTACTGAGCAAGCTGCCGTGGGTGGCGTTACCGTATGTTCACCGCCGAAGTTGAAAACGATGCCAGCTTGCAGTCTTGCGCCCGTGAGATCGGTGCTCGGAGTCGAGAACGAAGGACCATAGCGGTAACTGGACATTACGTAGTCAGCTCGAATGAGTCGAATCGCAATGTGCCGGGAAACGTTGACATCGAGACCGCCGCCGAACATGAACCCCAATTTACTGATGTCGTGGAGGGCATCCGGCATAAGCCGGTGGTCGCCTACCAACGCTTCAAGAAATGGAGAAAAACGGTGGCTGCGAAAAGTAAATTTTGGGCCGAAGGAGAGGTTGGAGAATCCGGTGTCGTCGATACGCGCGACCAACCCGGTCTCGCCGCTGTTCAAATGAGTACTGGCATCGAGGGTGAGCCCGACCCAGCGATTGAAGTCGTAGGTGATGCTCGCACCCGCTCCGCGCGGGTCCGATTCCAGTCGGCTGGTCACCGGGATTATCCCTCCCGGAAGCAAAGCGTATACACTCGCGCTGGGATCGAGGAAGGAGTATCCGCCGTAAAGCTCCCATTTGGGAGCCGGCTGATCCTGCGCGGTTGCGAGCGCGGCAAACGCACACAGGACTGCAAGCATTGCCGGCACCATGGCTAAAGCCTGACCGGGGCGGCTCTTCGGTAAAGGCGACATACGAGTATTCCTCCGAACTTCGATAGCTGAAATCATGCTTCTCTGGCCAGTCGTTGCCCGTCGGGGGATAAGGCCAGTAACAAGCTGGCCTCACTCCCGACCAGCTATGGGCAGGAAGGTACATTCACCGGATTGCTTAACAATGTGACTGCTCCGGTCCGGGCCAGCGCTCTGCCATTCAGCGTCGCGCCGGTGTCGAGCGAGACCGATGCCTGAGCCATAATGGTTCCTGCAAAGGTCGTAGTCGTTCCGAGCGTCGCCGAACTGCCGACCTGCCAGAACACATCTCCGACCGTTGCGCCGCCACTTAGAATCACGTCGCTGTTGTTGGCTGCGGTAGTGAGCGTCGACATGATCTGGAAGATGTAGACTCCGTTGCCGGCAAGCGTAAGGTTTCCGGTTATTCCAAGGGAGGGCTGAGCACTGGTCGTCTTATAAACGCCGGGAGCGAGTGTTTCCCCTCCTATGTCCGCGGGAAGGATCGCTCCCCCCGCTGCCGCCGCGGCGAAGTTATACGCCGTAGTCAAGTCACCCTGCGCGGTCTGGGCGACCGGATCGCCTGCATATTCCGTGCCGGTCAGTGTTCCCGGCGGGAAGCCTGTAATCGAAGCAGACGGATATATTCCGATATCTCCCGTAACGATGGTGGGGCCGCTGTTGGCAACCGCGGGGGTGGCCGCGAGAATTCCAAACATGCAGGCCGTGCCCATCGGTACGCCGGCGGAACATGCAGTGGCAGATGTGGTGAAGGTCCATACATCATCACTCGCCAGCGGATTGCCAGCGAGATCCTGGACCCCGGTGGTGATCGTGGCGGTATAGAGTGTGTTCAGCGCGAGGGGGCTGGCGGGTGTAAACGTCGCGGCATCGCTGGCCGCATCGTAGCTAACCGTTCCTGCCACTGCTACAGGTGGAGTGCCCGGTGCGGTCAAGGTAAAAGTCGTGCTATTGATCGTGGAAGGACTCATGGCCGCGCTGAAGGTGGCAACCACCAGCGTGTTCTGGCATATACCGGTAGCGCCAATTGCTGGAGCTATGGAAATCGCAGTGGGCGGAGCGCAGGCTGTGCCAGCAGTCGTGAAACTCCAGGTGTAGCTGTTGGCCAGGGCATTGCCATTGAGGTTCTCGGCCCCCGTGGTGATGGTGGCGGTATAGACAGTGTTTAGCGCGAGAGGGATTGAGGGTGTGAAGGTCGCGGTTGACCCCGTGAAAGTAACTGCTCCTGCTACGGCCACAGGCGGAGTGCCGGCGGTCAAAGTAAAGGTTGTGGTATTGATGGTCGCGGGATTCATCGCTTCGTTGAAAATAGCGGACGCTACCGTCGCGGGACAGATGCCGGCCGCACCAGCAAGGGGAATCGCGGCTACCACGGCGGGCGCAGCACAGGCCTCGCCAGAAGTTGTGAAGGTCCACACAAAGTTACTGGCTAGCGCTATGCCATAGGCGTCTAAAGCGCCGGTCGTAATGGTGGCGGTATAGGAGGTGTTCAGGGCGAGAGGGCTGGACGGCGTGAAGGTCGCAGTGTTGCTTGACGCAGCGTAGGTAACCGCGCCCGCCACGGGAGTACTGCCCGGCCCGGTCAACGTAAAAGTCGTGCCCGTGAGCGTGGCGGGATTCATCGCCAGACTGAAGGTGGCGGTAACTGGCGCGCTAGAACAGCCTCCGGTCGAAGCATTCAGCGGGGTTACGGAAGTCGCTGCGGGCGGGACTACTGTTGAATTGGAGCCAGGCTTGTCGTAGTCGCCGCAACCAACGCTGACAATGAGCAGGAGGAATGCTGGCAACCAGATCTTGGCATTGTTGTATCTACGCATGACCGTCAACCTTCTTCTTCCCGGCTCAAGTGCTGCCGCCCAATGGAATCGCAACTCTTGCAATCTTCGAAGAAGCTAGCAAACGATCATTTGGTGAAACTGTTCAAAATTGCTCAATGATTGTTTTTCAAAACTTGTCTGTTTTATTTCGGGAAAACTGGGGTGGACGGGAGAAAACTGGTGGTAAAACGACACCGAGCAATTCCGCGCGGCTGCTGTGAGCAGAATTGCTCAGACTGTCTGCTGCTGATTTGCTAACGTCGCAAGTGACCCTGTTCGTCTGACCTTCTATTCCAGATTCGTGCCTGAGAAATGGCGCGACGCTGGACGGGCGGCGCAGAGGATTACAGAAATGAGGCTGTCCTAAATGAAGAAAGTAATAGTTGTACTTGCGATGTTAAGTCTCGGCACTCTGTGCTGGGCAGGATCGGCGCGCGAAGATGCCACCGATCGCCTGGATAATGCCACTATGGTGTTGCACGAAATTATGGGGATGCCCGACAAGGGAATCCCGGACGAAGTAATGCAACATGCCAAGTGCGTGGCCATTATCCCGCACATGGTCAAAGGCGGATTTGTTTTCGGAGCTGAGGGAGGCAAAGGCGTTGCGACTTGCCGCACGGCGGATGGCTGGAGCGCGCCCGCATTCGTCACGATTTCGGGCGGAAGCTGGGGCCTGCAGATCGGTGTGGAAGCAGTCGACGTGATCATGGTTTTTCAGAATGACATGGCGATGAAAAAACTGCTCGAGAGTAATTTTCAGGTTGGCGGAGACGTTTCCGTGGCCGCGGGTCCGGTTGGACGCCATGCCCAAGCCGGTGTGGATTGGAAGCTGGACACGGGAATTCTGACTTATTCCCGCACCAAGGGTGTGTTCGCTGGACTGACGTTGACCGGGGCATCGTTCCGCCAGGATAACGATTCACGGCGTGCGATTTATGGACGCGACGTTACGACTCGGGAATTACTGTCGGGCAAGATACCGGTTCCAGTGGTAGCCCAGCCGTTTGTTGCGGAAGTGCACGGAGCCAAGGTTCAGGCTGTCATAGAGAAAAACTAGGAACTTAAAGAGTAGCGAGTAACGATCGAGCAGTCAGAAATTGTTACTCGCTCAATCCGGCTGGCGCTGTTGGTGATGCAGCGCTGGCGCGGTTTGATCCGGCTTCGGTCTTTCCTCGTTTGCGCGACGCCGTTCTCGCGCGAGCGGGATGAGATTCACTTCGCGAGCGTAAGAGGAGATTGCCATGCTTTGGACAATTTTTGTCGTTCTGTTGATCTTGTGGCTTCTCGGCTTCAGCCTGCACATCGGGGGAGCGCTGATCCACTTGCTTCTGGTCGTGGGATTGGTGGTCCTGGTCATTAACCTGTTGAGCGGCCGTCGCGGCTAAGTTGCTGCCGGCGGTTCCATCAATTCCGTCCAGTTATTTCACTTCAAAGCTGTGGAATCCGGAACCAACCAGGACTATATAGGCTCCCGCTTCCGGCTGAAGTTTCACCCGGCTTCCGTCTTCCGTCAGAGATGCTCCAACGATTGCGGGAAGAAAGACCTTGGCCGTGGTGTTTGCTGGGATTGTCACTTGCAGAGAAAACGGGCCCGAAGGACTCCCTTTCCAATCGCTGATGATCTTGCCATAAATCGAGTCATATTCCGCGCGTGCTGAAGTCATCTGCGGGTCGAGATGCGGATGAATGACGATCTCTTTGAAGCCCGGTCCATTGGGAGTGGTATCGATGCCGGCGGCGTAACGGTAAACCCAGGCCATCACCGATCCGAAAGCGTAGTGGTTATAGGAATTCATCGAAGGATCGCCCGTATCGCCGTTCCAGCGCTCCCACCAGGTCGTCGCACCTTTCGAGAGCATGTATCCCCAGGATGGGTAGGTGTCGTTCAACAAGAGACGATACGCGACGTCGCTGCGACCGTGATCGGAAAGAGTGAAAAGCAAGAATGGTGTTCCCAAGAACCCAGTCGAGAGATGCCAATTACGAGACTCGATGTCTTTAACGAGTCTGTCGACCAGCAGGGGCTCTAAAGTTGCGGGCGCCATTTTGGTGTAGAGCGCGACCACGTAGGAAGTTTGGGTTCCCGTTCCAACCTCCCCGTCGTCTTTGATGTAGGCCGCATGGAAAGCTGCGCGGATGTTCTGCACGACGCCTTCGTAGCGCTTGGCGTCGGTTTCTTTGCCGATGGCATGTGCCATTTGCGACATCATATTTGCAATCAGAGCCCAGTACGCGGTTGCCAGCAGATTTTTATCCGTACGTTCGTCGGGCGCCAGCCAGTCGGCGAAGTTGGGGCCGACTGCATTCTTCCGCAGGAAGTCGGGATTCCGGCTTTGGATGAAATCCATCCAGCGCTGCATCGCATCCCAGTTTTGTTCAATGACAGCCTTGTCGGCGTACTGAATCCATGTCGTCCATGGCACAATCACTCCCGCGTCGCCCCACCCGGGCGCACCTACCCTGTCGCTGTCTGGAGGGGCGTCCTCAGATTCATCGACACTGGAAGGAAGAGTGTTCGGAGAGACGTTTCTGAATGCGCCTTGCGCACTTTGCGCGTCGACAATGTCCTGCATAAATTTCTGCGAGAATGCCGCGATATCGAAGTTATAGCTTCCCGTTCTCCAGAAGACGCCGGCGTCTCCCATCCAGCCCAAACGTTCGTCGCGCTGCGGACAATCGGTGGGGATGCTTAAGAAATTTCCGCGCTGACCCCAGATTCCAATCGACCACATCCGGTTCACCAAATCGCTCGAAGTGCTGAGTGTGGCCGCGGGTTCGCCGCTCACACTGCTGACCACATTACCCTTGATCGCACCCAGCGATGGTGCTTCGGGGTAACCGGTCATTTCGATGTAGCGAAAGCCATGGAAGGTAAAATGTGGAGCGAAGGTTTCTTCGTCGCCACCGCGTAAGACATAGACATCCGTGGCGTCGGCATTCCGCAGATTTGCCGTGTAGATCGTCCCGTCTGGATTCAGAATCTCGGCAAATCGCAATCTGATTTTAGTGCCTGCCGCCCCCGTCACTTTAAGAGTGGCCCACCCCACCATGTTCTGACCCATGTCGAAGATATAGGTTCCGTTTGCTACGGAGGTGACACTCTTGGGGTCCAGGCTGGCGATCACTCGAGCGGGCGCATCAATCTGGCTGGATACGGCAATGGCAGGCGCATTCGCTGATACCGCCGGCTTCCACTTTGAGTCGTCAAACTCGAACTTATCCCACCCAGTTTGTTCCCGGCGCGCGTCATAGACTTCGCCGCCATAGATATCGGATCGAAGAATGGGTGATTCGGACGCCTTCCATGACTCGTCGGTCACAATCGTGCCATGGCTGCCGTCGGCGTAATCGAGTTCGAGTTGCGCCAGAAAACGGTTCGGAGGAGGAAAGAAATGCACGCCTTCCCAGGTCAGCCCGCTGCCATACCAGCCATCTCCGAGCAGCGCGCCGATTACATTATCTCCGTTGACCAACAATCTGGTGACATCGTAGGTCTGGTACAGAACGCGCTTGCGATAGTCGGTGAAATCGGGCGTAAGGACGTCGGCTCCAACCCGGCTGCCATTCAAAAATACACGGTAGCTGCCGAGTGCCGTCACGTAAAGTCGTGCACTTTGGATTGTTTTCGATAATGCCAGGGTTCGCCGCAGGTACGCAGCGGGCTGTGGCAGTTCACCTGGGTCTCCCAGTCGCTGGTCCGTCAAGTCGGCCACAACCTTCGCGGATTTCCAACTGGATGTCTTCTCGAGATTGACCTTCCATCGAGCGTTCGTTGGAAAGCGCAGCACAGAGCCGTTGGTGCGCGTAATCTTTACAAGCGCTGCCAGAGCCGCCTTTGTGGTTTTCGCGCCGGCGTTTGGCCCCCATTCCGGAGATGGGGGAGCCGTCACCGTGATTTCAATCTGGTTCTTGCCCACGACGAGCTGATCAGAAATGTCCCGCCGATCGAACGTGGTCCACCTGCTCTTGGCATCCACTTCCTGACTATTGACCTTCACCGCAAAGTCTCCTCGCGTCGCAAGGAATAAGACTGCCTCTCTTGCTTTCTCGGGAAGATTGAAAGTGAGGCGAAGTGTGGCTGCCGTTTTCGGCACAACCGCAAGCGCATCTTGCCCTGGCGCCCAAATCCAGCGAATCCCATTGCGGTCGGCGTCATCCTCGGGATTCTTCCAGCGAATCCACTTGGCCTTCCAGTCTGTTGTATGCAGAAGGCCCATCTCCCACCATGCTTCCTCGGACTCCGAAACTCGACCTTGAGCATCCGAGACGCGAACTTTCCAGTGGTATCTCTTGCGCGATTCTAGAGCGGGGCCGCGATAGGAGATGCCAACCGATTCATCGGAATCAACTTTGCCGCTGTCCCATACATCGGCGTTGCCGAGCTGCAGGCGTTCAGTGCTGCTGGCCACAAGAATCTCGTAGGCTGCCTGTTTCCAATCGCGCTCGGTGCTATCGATCTGCCAGGACAAGTGAGGCACGGCCACGTCGATGCCTAGAGGGTTCTCCATATACTCGCAGCGCAGGTGGACCGATTTAGCGCCGGCGGCCGGTATAAGGATGGCGATTGCTATGACCACATGCAGTACGCTGCGACGCTTCACCTAATCCTCCGGGGTCGAAGTGGCTGAACACCCCGACTGCTTGGCTTGAGCTATGACAATGCTCGGTATTCTCGGCAAAGATATGCCGAAAAGCGGCGGGTGACAACCAACCGCAAGAATGGAAGTTTAGTAGCAGCCTTGTTAGTCGTTAAGTTTCAGTGCTACAAGCGTCACCGATTGGCGGGATTGCTGCCTTCCAGTTCGACTTTGGGCCATCCATTCACCCACGCAACGGTCGAAAATATTCGACGTCGCCTTCGAGCTCCAGGGTTTGAGCAGCTTGTGCGACGAGGGTCTCACCGGTACCGAAAATGGCGGCGACACAACCCAGAGTGAAGCAGAATGCGATCAAGCGGGAGAAAGGCTGAAAAGAAGGGACGCGCGGGCGGCAGTCGGGACGGATTCCACAGAGATTAACTAGCAAACGTTTACTCTTGGTGTGCATAGGGTTTATCCTCGCTTAACCGCTGCAAAATACTTGAATGAAATTTATAGCGTCACGATGCCAGGCGTCTGCCGGTGACGATTGCGGGAACGAGTCTACTCCAAAACACTTTTTGCCGAACGCGGCCGATTGAAGTGAAGATTTATTTTCTTCGAGACAGACTGGTTCGACCGCTCAAGAAGAACCTTGATACAGAAGACGAAAATTACCGGCGTGTTGGTGTTTGCTCTGGCTCTCGTTTTGCCGATGGCGGCGCAGGACGAAGTGCGCATCAACGTCGATGCCGCGGTGAAAGAAGGACCTTATTCGCCCGTGTGGGCGCTTTTCGGCTACGACGAGCCCAACTATACCTACATGAAAGACGGCCGCAAACTGCTGAGTGAGTTGGCGGTGCTGAGTCCGGTTCCAGTGCAGGTGCGCGTGCACAATCTGCTGACCACGGGCGATGGAGAAGCCGCGTTGAAGTGGGGCTCGACGAACGCGTACACCGAGGACGCGAACGGAAACCCGCATTACGATTGGACGATTGTGGATCACATCTTCGACACGTTCGTGGAACGAAAGATGAAGCCCCTGGTGGAAATTGGATTCATGCCGGAGGCTTTGTCGAAGAAACCCGAGCCTTACCGGCATCACTGGGATCCGTCGCAACCCTACGGGTCGATCTTCACCGGATGGACACAACCACCGCGCGATTACAAGAAATGGTCCGAGCTGGTGTATCAGTGGGTAAAACACTGCGTGGCGAAGTACGGCGAAAAGGAAGTAGCGAGCTGGTACTGGGAAGTGTGGAACGAGCCGGATCTCCCTTACTGGCAAGGGAGCGCGGAAGAGTATCAGCAACTCTACGACTATTCGGCGGACGCGGTGAAGCGTGCGTTGCCAGCAATCCGGATTGGCGGGCCGACCAGCACCGGACCGGGTGACGAGAAGGCGGCGGAGTTTTTGCGCCAGTTTTTGGAGCACGTAGTGCGTGGAACGAACTACGCCACTGGCAGGAAAGGATCGCCGCTGGATTACATTACGTTTCACGCGAAGGGACGTCCGAAGATCGTGAGCGGGCATGTGCAGATGGGAAGCGAGTTTCAACTGCGTGACGCGGAAAAAGGCTTTGAGATTGTGGCGTCGTTTCCCGAACTGAAGAAGCTGCCGATCATTATTGGAGAATCGGACCCCGAGGGATGCGCGGCCTGCTCGGTAAAGTACAACCCGCAGAATGACTATCGAAATGGCACGATGTATGCGACGTACACCGCGGCTACGCTCGCGCGCATTCGTGAACTCGCGATGAAGCACGGGGTCAACCTGGCGGGCGCCGTGACCTGGGCATTCGAATTCGAAGATCAGCCGTACTTCGCCGGATTTCGCGATCTCGCGACTAATGGCATCGACAAGCCGGTACTGAACGTGTTTCGCATGCTCGGGTTAATGGAAGGCGATCGGGTGCGTACAGAAAGCTCGGGCGCGGTAGCGCTCGAAGACATGATTGAAAAAGGTGTGAAGAATGCGGCCGATGTGAACGCGGTTGCGACCGAGCGCGAGGGACTGATCAGCGTGCTGGCGTGGCACTATCACGACGATGACGTGACAGCGGCTGACGCGCAGATTGCAATGGCGAGCCGAGGTATTCCCGCGGGAGTCAGGCGCGTGTTAGTTCGGCGCTATTGCGTGGATCGGACGCACAGCAATTCCTACACGGCTTGGAAATCCATGGGATCGCCGCAAAAGCCAACGCCTGAGCAATACACTGCGCTCGAAAGGGCGGGGCAACTGGAGATGGTAGGCTCTCCCGAATGGGTGGAAGCCAAAGACGGACAGATTGAAACGAAGTTCGCGTTGGCACGTCAGGCGGTTACGCTAATTCAGCTAAGCTGGTGAGCGCTGGGAGCGGGAGAATTGCAATTGCTCGATTTTGTAATTTGAAGGCGTAGGTCTCGTCACCTCTTCAAAATCCCTCTGGTAAATCGAATCGCTGCCAGTCATAACCGGCTTAGGCAGAATCTTCACCGGTATCTCGGGGGAGTCGGCGAGCGCCTTGGCAATTGTGTCGGCGTGTTGTTGCACAGTTTTGAGGACATCAGGGCCGTACAGATGCTGGCTCCCAGTGACAAACCGTGCTTCCAGATCTCCGAAGTGGACCATACTGTCCTCCTGGGGCGCGCAACCCATTTTGGCTCGAAGGGGCTGCACGAATCAGCCGCTCGAATCGCATGAGCAAACGTTTGCCAAGATTGTACCCCAAGAGCTCCCAGATGCAATGGAACAGTGTTGTATGGCGGCCGGCTCTGGTACGATACTGCTTCGTTCCCAGAAGTTTCTCAGTTCCCAATGGACATTAGAGAGATTGCGCGGAGAGCAAAGGTTTCTACCGCGACCGTATCGCGCGCCATCAACCGAATTCCCACGGTTGATCCGCAGCTTGCCAAACGGGTTTGGAAGGTGGTGGACGAGCTTGGCTATTATCCGAACACGCAGGCCAGGGCTCTGGTTTCAGGCCGCAGCCGGATCTTCGGGTTGATTGTTTCGGAGATCACCAATCCTTTTTTCCCCGAGATCGTGCAGACTTTTGAAGATCTGGCGGTCGAGAACAATTACGAAATTCTGATCACGTCGACGGCGCACGATCCCAAGAGGATGGAGACTGCGGTACGCCGGATGATTGAGCGGCGGGTAGACGGAGTCGCCATTCTGACGTTCGGCATGGAAGATTCGCTGATTGAACATCTTCGGTTTCGGAAGGTACCTCTGGTGTTCGTTGACGTCGGGCCGGACGCGCCGCTCGCGGCCAATATTCGAATCGACTATCAAAACGGGATCCGGCAGGCGGTGCAGCACCTTGCGGCGCTGCGGCACAAACGGATTGCTTTTGTTACCGGACCGCTGCGGCTGAAATCGGCATTGGCCAGGAAAGCAGCATTTCAGCAGGCAATGGACGAAATTGGCCTGCCGTCGGACGTGATCATCGAAGGTGACCACACGATGGAAGGCGGCAAGGCTGCGCTGATCAAGTTGATCGGTTTGCGCCCACATGCGACGGCGATTCTGTGCTCGAATGACATGACCGCAATTGGCGTAATTCGCGAGGCCTACGACCTCGATTTGTCGATTCCTTCGGAGCTTTCGGTGATTGGCTTCGATGACATCCGGCTCGCGCAATTCACGACGCCGCCGCTGACCACAGTGCAAATGTCTCAGCGTGAACTCGCCAAACTCGCATTCCAAGCCTTGATGAGCAAGATGGGGGCGGACGGATCGAGCCATCGAATCGAGTACAAATTGGTGACCAGCCTCATCTTGCGGGACTCCACTGCATTGGCGCCGCCGGCGAACGAGCGCAAGAAATCTTCTTGGTAGGGCTAGAAAACTATAGCACCATTCCTGGGAAACGTTTACTGAGTTTGCCGACATTTCAACCATCCGAATTGACAAATCCTTTTTGGGTGGTCTAACTTGCCGAAGGCGAGCAAACGATTACTCAGTCGTCGCGGCTCAGGTCGTTACCGGAGCCGGACGAGAACTACCATTAGAAGTGCTTGCGGTTCTAATGCTTGCCGAATGGAGCCTGCTGATGGCTGTTGTCGCCGGGGTGGATTTTGGAACTCTCAGCGTCCGTGTCTCGCTGGTGGATAGCGAAAAGGGACTTCTGGAGTCGGCCGTCGCCGAATACCCGCTGCGCCGCAAGCGCGAAGATCCGGAGTACGCTACGCAATCGCATGAAGACCATCTGCGGGCGCTGGTCGCCGCGACGCGCGAAGCCCTGAAAAAGGCCAACCTATCTGGAGAGAAGGTCGAGGCAATTGCCCTCGATACGACTGGATCTTCCGTGATTCCTGTTGGACAGAATCTTCAGCCGCTCGACGATTACTACTTGTGGTGCGATCACCGCGGGAAGGACGAAGCTGCTGAAATCACCGAGGTTGCTCGTCGCGAGGGCCTTGAAGCAATCAACTGGTGCGGTGGTGTGTATTCCTCGGAATGGGGCTTCTCCAAGCTGCTCCACTGGCTGCGTCACAATCCGGACAAGCGGCCGCAGTTCGTCTCCGCGTTTGAGCACTGCGACATGATTGCCGCTACGCTCTGCGGAATCACCGATGCGAATAAGGTTAAGCGCAGCGTGTGTGCCATGGGCCACAAGTGGATGTGGAACGCAAAGCTTGGGGGTTTGCCTTCGGAACAGTTTCTGGTGAAGGTTGATCCGCTACTGGCGGGCGTGCGCGAAAAGCTTGAGGGCGAGTACGCCACCTCGGATCAGATCGCGGGCCGCCTTTCACTTCAGTGGGCACAGAAACTGGGGCTCAAAGCCGGGATTCCCATCCCGGTAGGCGCGTTCGATGCGCACTGGGATGCGATCGGCGCCGGTTGCCGAACCGATGACATTGTGAACGTCATCGGTACATCGACATGCATCATCGGGATCACGCCTTCGGTGAATCTGGTGCCGGGCGTGTGCGGCGTGGTGCAGGGAAGTGTTCATCCCCAGCGCACCGGAATTGAAGCCGGCCTCTCGGCCGTGGGCGATATCTTCAGCGCCATCGCGACGCGGGCCGGTAGCGATGTGAAAACCCTGAGCCAGGGGCTCGATAAGTACCGCGCGGGCCAGACCGGCCTGCTTCGACTCGCCTGGGACAACGGCGACCGGACCGTGCTGGTGAACCCGAATCTCCGCGGGGTCACGTTCGGCTGGAATCTGCAGACCACGGCGCAAGATGAATTGTTCGCGGCCATCGAGGGAACTGCGCTGCATACGCGGGTGATTCTCGACCGCATGGAAGAACATGGCGTGCATATCCGCCGTATCATCAACGCCGGAGGCATTCCTCAGAAAAACGATGTGCTGAACCGCGTGTATGCCAATGTGTTGGGACGGCCTGTCCTGGTGCCGAGCAAGAGTGTCACCAGTTTGGGATCGGCAATTTTTGCTTTTCTCGCGGCGGGAACTTTTAAGACTGTGGAAGAAGCGCAGGACAAGATTTGCCCGCTCAATAAGATTTTCGAGCCGGACAAGTCGGAGCAGCCGGTCTATGCTGAACTCCACGGGCTCTACAACAAACTCTATTTTGCTTTGGGACGGCCGGGAGGGGCCTTCGGCGAGGTGCTTCCGAAACTGATTCAACTGGCGGCGAACGTCTCGGAGAAACATGATGCCTAAGGGACTTCATCGCCGGACATTTCTGAAGACGTCAATCGCCGCAGCTGCCGGTGCGTGGGCCGCACCTCTGATTCCCGCGTGGGCTTCGCCCTCCAGTGCGCCGCTCGCGACTTTTGCTTACGGCGATGTTGAATTACTGCCCAGTCCTCTGAAGCAGCAGTTTGAATACCATCACAATCTGTTTTTGAATCTGGACGACGACCGCCTGTTGAAAGTCTTTCGGCAGCAGGCAGGGATGCCGGCTCCGGGCGAAGATATGGGCGGCTGGTACGACCTTACCGGATTCGATCTGCAGCGCAACGATTTTCACGGATTTGTACCGGGACACAGCTTTGGCCAATACGTCTCAGCCCTGGCGCGATCCTATGCAGCCACGGGCGACGAGACGACTCAGGCGAAGGTTCAGCGACTGGTGAAAGGCTATGCCGAGACACTCGATGCCAAGGCGAGCTTCTTCGCCGGTTACCGCCTGCCTGCTTATACATACGACAAGATTTCCATCGGGCTTATTGACGCGCACGAGTTCGCGCACGACCCGATCGCGCTGAAGGTGCACGAACAGCTGACCCGGGCTGTTACCGCATATCTGCCGGAAAAAGCGCTGTCAAGGGCCGAGCAACGAGCCCGTCCGCACAAAGATGAGTCCTATACATGGGACGAGAGTTATACTCTGCCCGAAAATCTTTTCCTGGCATATCAGCGCAGCGGGAAAGCTTTCTATCGCGACATGGCGTCGCGTTTTCTCGAAGACGACACCTACTTCGATCCTCTCGGAAAAGGAATCAACGTGCTCGCAGGTGAGCACGCCTACAGCCACGTCAACGCTTTCAGTTCCGCCATGCAAGCGTATCTCACGCTGGGCAGCGAAAAGCATTTGCGTGCGGCCCGCAATGGTTTCGCCATGCTGACTGAGCAAAGTTATGCCACCGGAGGCTGGGGACCGGATGAAGGCTTGATTGAGCCCGGCAAGGGGCGACTGGGCGAGAGCCTGAACAAAACTCATGCCAGTTTTGAAACCCCGTGCGGGGCCTACAGCCATTTCAAGATTACCCGCTACCTGATGCAGGTCTCACAAGATTCCCGCTATGGAGACAGCATGGAACGAGTGTTGTACAACACGATCCTCGGAGCGAAGCCGATCCTTCCGGATGGAACATCGTTCTACTACTCCGACTATGATGCCAGCGCCCGCAAGGTCTATCACCGGGATAAGTGGCCGTGCTGTTCCGGGACCCTGCCGCAAGTGGCCGCGGATTATCACGTCAGCATCTATTTACGTTCGCTAGCGGGTGTTTATGTCAACCTCTACGTGCCTTCGAAGCTGCGGTGGAAAGCTGGCGGTGCAATGTGTGAACTGGCGCAACAGACGAAGTATCCGCTGGATAACGACGGTCAGGTTCAGATCCGGGTAGCAGCATCGCGGCCGACGGAATTCAGCGTGTTCCTGCGGATACCAGCCTGGGCGGAACGGACTCCGTTGGTCAGTGTGAACGGGCAGCGCATCAGCAGCCCAGTACACGCTGGGAGCTTTGTGGCCATCCGCCGCACGTGGAAAGATGGGGACCGCATTGAGTTGGAGTTGCCGATGACGCTGCGTTTGGAATCCGTGGATGAGCAGCATCCCAACCTGGTGGCGCTGTTGCGTGGACCTGTAGTGCTGAACGCTATATCCACCGCCCGCCCGACTTTCGAGAGATCGGAATTGCTTCGCGCTCAGGAATCCAAAGATAAGAACGGGGATCATGTCGCGCCAGCAATCGACGGCGCCCGAATCGTCCTGCGTCCGTTCATGAGCATTGGAGACGAAAGCTACAGCACATACATGGCCCTGAAAACTTAGCTGTGAACCTGTACCCATGTGGCATGCAAGCACGCCCGACAACCGATAACGTTCCTTCTATGCGAAAGATGAGGGTCTGGTCATGATGAAACGCCGGCAGTTTCTTCACGCAGGTCTAGCAGTTGCGGGATGCGCTCTTGCCTCCAAAACGCCGTTTCCGCGCGCCTGGGCGCAATCGAGCTCTATTGATTCCCGGATTGAAGTTTTAACCGGCGAACCGCTGGGGACCATTTCTCCAAATCTCTACGGCCATTTCACGGAGAATCTGAGTGGAGTGGTGTACGACGGAATCTGGGTGGGGCCGAATTCAAAAGTCCCCAACGTGGATGGAATTCGCAAGGAACTGATCGACGAGATGAAAAAGATCAAGTCTCCGGTGGTGCGTTTCCCGGGCGGCTGTTTCGCCGACAGTTATGACTGGAGGGACGGAATTGGTCCCACCGACAAGCGTCCGCGCCGCACCAATTTCTGGAATGGGAGTGAAGCACCGGACGCTCCGGCTTCTCATCGCTACGATCCGAACGAATTTGGCACCAACGAGTTCGTACATTTCTGCAAGCTGATCGGCAGCGAGCCATATCTGGCCGCGAATCTCCGCAGCCTTCCCGCGGAAGAACTCTACCGCTGGGTCGAGTACTGCAACTCTCCGGCGGGTAGCACAACGCTGGCAGATATGCGCGCGGCGGCCGGATTCAAAGAACCCTTCAATGTGCGCTTCTGGGGTGTGGGCAACGAATCCTGGGGATGCGGAGGCAACTTTACGGCGCAGGAGTACGCTGTGGAGTTTCGACGATTCACCACTTGGGTACCGCGCTATCAGGCGCGATCCGCACCGGAGAGCCGCGAGGAATTGTCGTTTATTGGATCCGGTCCGAACGTAGACGATTGGGCCTGGACGCGCGGCTTTTTCGAGGAGATCGCTAAAAAAGGGCGCTTCCAGCTGCGCGACGTCTATGGCTGGGCGCTGCATCACTACGCGTGGAACCTGAGCCGCGGCCGCACGCAGAACTGGGTGCAAGGCAAGGGTGACGCGCTGAAGTTCGATCCGGTCGATTGGTATGAATTACTGCGCGAAGGCGACCGGATGGAAGGACTCATCAATGGCCACTGGCAAGTGATGGCCGAAGAAGACCCGGAACACTGGGTGAAGCTGGTCGTAGATGAGTGGGGACCCTGGTACAAGCCGGGCAGCGAGGCCACGCCCGGAGATCAACTGGAGCAGATGCCGACTTTGCGCGACGCGGTTTTCAGTGGCATGACGCTCGACATGTTCAATCGCCATCCGGAGAAAATTGCGATGGCCAACTGCGCCCAGCTGATCAACTGCCTGAACAGTCTTTATCTGGCGCACGAGGATCGTTTCGTGGTGACTCCGGTTGGTCATGTATTTGCCATGTACGCCGCGCATCAGGGCGGGCAGGCGCTGCGGACGATTTTCTCGGCTCCGACGATCAGCTACGACCGAGATGGCAAGCCCGCGTCTTTTTGGGGATTGAAGGGGTCGGCGTCGCTCCAGGGCAAAGATTTGACGCTGACCGTTGTAAATCCTGATGTAAGCGAAGCGAGAGACGCGCAGGTGACGGTGCGGGGTGCGCAACTCAAGACGGCGACTGCCACCGTCCTCACCCACACTGATATTCATGCTCACAACACATTCACGGAGAAACGTGTAGTCGTGCCGCAAACTCAAAGTGCGGAGATCAAGGGAGACGTATTGAACTTCCGTTTTGCGCCGGCATCAGTCACCAAACTCACCGTGCAGTTAGTGTAAGCAGTTAATGTAGGATGACAACCGGAATGTTCCGTGGGAAGCAATTTGTGGTCCGCCTGCCTTATCCTGATTCTGGTGGCGACAAAACTTATGCTGAAAAGACTGCGCGCGATTCTAATGTTGGCGGGATTTGTGATCATAATTTCCGCGTTCTGTGCCACCTCAGATCAGCCGTGGACGACAGAGCGCGCGCACAGTTGGTATTCCCAGCAACCCTGGCTTGTGGGAAGCAACTTCGCTCCCAGCACGGCAATCAACCGGTTGGAGATGTGGCAAGCACCGTCGGCGGCAAGACTCAAACCATCTATCCCTGGGACTCGTGGGAGAAAACCTACACCGCCGAACCGCCTTTGTGGTTTCATGACATCTTCCGCCCGGATGGCACGCCTTATGATTCCGAGGAAACCGAGTTCATCCGGCAAATGACGCAAAGCGCGCAAGCCAGCAAGTCGTAGCTAAGCAAGTTGCAGAAAGATGGAGCCGAGCATGAATTGGGGCAGGTGGATCGGGGCGCGCGCTTTACTGATCGTTCTGTACGCAGCCTGCGCCGCGGCCCAGGAGAAAACCGAGCCTGCACCGGCCGCGCCGCAAGCTTCCGGCGTGGTCTCGACTGGCGCGGCGCACGCCGCAGTGCTCGACAGTGAGAAGCGTCCCATAACGGCTGGTGGATTTGTAGATAGCGGTCCCATCGTTTTCCAGGACTATTCCGAAAAGGCAGGCCTGACGCGGTGGCGGCACACCATGGGCACGCCGGAAGACACTTTCATCATCGAGACGGTCGGATCGGGAGTGGCACTGCTAGATTATGACAACGACGGCTGGCTCGATATCTATCTGGTCAATGGGTCGACCTACGATGCCATGTCGGGGAAAACTTCTCCGCTCCATGCGGCGCTGTTTCACAACAACCACGACGGGACGTTTACTGACGTCGCGCAGCAGGCCGGCGTCACCAACGATCGCTGGGGTTTCGGCGTAGCTGTCGGAGACTACGACAACGACGGCTGGCCCGATCTCTACGTTACAAACTTCGGCAAGAATCGTCTCTACCACAACAACCACGATGGGACGTTTACCGATGTCGCGGAAAAAGCAGGAGTCGCGCTGGGCAACTGGTCAACGGGCGCAACCTTTGGCGACTATGATGGCGACGGACGGTTGGACCTATTCGTTCCGGGGTACGTGCACTATGACATGGACCATCCTCCCGTCCCGGGCTCGCCGGTCGTAGCGTTTTCATCCTGCGAATTTCGCGGGGTAAAAGTGATGTGCGGTCCCCGCGGACTGAAAGGAGAGCCGGATCATCTTTTTCATAACAACGGAGACGGAACGTTTACCGATGTCGGTGTGAAGGCCGGGGTCGGCGATGCGAATGGGTACTACGGCCTCACGGCAGTGTTCGCGGATGTGAACAATGACGGGAAAATAGACCTCATCGTCGCCAATGACTCAACGCCGAACTACTTGTACATCAACAAGGGAGACGGCACCTTTGAGGATGCGAGCTACGCCTCTGGCTATGCGCTGAACGAGAATGGGCGCGAGACTGCGTCGATGGGGATCGCGGTGGGCGACTACCTCAACAATGGGCAGCTCGATCTTTACAACACAGTTTTTTCCGACGACTACAATCCGCTCTATCGCAACGATGGCGGCGGAAACTTCACCGAGGTGAGTTACCAGGCGGGAATCGCGGAGGTGACCATTCCATTTCTGGGATGGGGAACGGGGTTCCTCGATTTCGACAACGACGGATGGAAAGATTTGTTGGCTGCGAATGGACATGTGTATCCGGGCGTCGACAAAAGCGATTGGGGTACGACGTTTGCCGAGCGGCCTCTTCTGTTCCGCAATTTGCATAACGGGAAATTCGATGTGGTTCCGGCCGTGAAGGGTACGGGACTCGCTCTGTTACTCACGGCGCGAGGCGCTGCGTTCGGCGACCTTTTCAACGACGGGAAGATCGATGTGGTGATTAATCAATTGGATAACACGCCCGTACTGCTCCGGAATGTGAGTCAGGACCAGAACCACTGGGTGGGACTCAGCTTAGTTGGAGGGGCAAAGAGCCCGCGGGATGCGGTTGGAGCATCGGTCTACGTTACGGCTGGCGGTGTACGGCAACGCGGCGATGTAATCAGCGGAGGTAGCTATGCCTCCTCGAACGATTTTCGCGTCCATTTTGGCTTGGGAAGCAGCACGAAGATCGAAAATGTGGAAATCCATTGGCCGAGCGGGGCCGTTGAGCATGTGAATCTGCCCAGCGTGAATTGTTTCTACAGGGTCGAGGAAGGGAAGGGCGCGACCCAAATTCAGTCCAAGCGAAACTGAAAACTGGCAAGCCGGAACCGGAGAGATTGAATGGTCCAGGAATGCATGGTCCGCTAGAGTAATCGTTTGCTCGAAATCGAGCACGTCCTCGATCGCGCTCCTCAGCACGCCGGAGCGCTCACCGGGATGGGGCGCGTGAGGTTTCAGGAAAAACAGTACGCCGAGGCTGCCGCGTTATTTGAAAGGCAATTGCGTCGAATCCCAGACTCCGCGAAGCCCAGGGTCCGCGAAGCCCAGGGTCCGCGAAGCCCATTACTACCTGGGCTTAGCAGACTCGCGCCTTGGCCGGAAGGAAGACTCGGAGAGAGAGCTGGAGATCGCCAGCCGAATCGAACACGAAGAAGTGGAGAAACATCAGACGGTATTGAAGATCATCGATCCCGACCAGGCGCCGGCGACGGAGCCGCAACCCAGTCAGTGAACAAGCCAAGGTTATCGATCCGAAGCAGTAGTGATCGCTTGCGAGCTCGAATTAATGCGTGAGGTGTTCCCAGTTGAGCACGAAGTCGATGGGGACCGGAGCGCTGTCACCGCTGGGGCGGATCGCGAGAATCCGTTTGTCGTCGGGGAGAAGGGCAATGTCGATGATGTTGGTAGGCAGCGATAGCAGTTCTTTAGGAACAGAGAAGTCGGGTTTGCTGGCACCGGAGTGCACTTCCACGTTGAAGACTTTCTCGCCCTTGCGGTAACGCAAGTTCTTGCCGTCGGCAGACCACTCGCCGGAACTGGTTGTGCCTCCGCTGGAAACCTGCCAGCGCGTGCCGGGAACCGGGAACGAAGTGACGAAAAGTTCGTCGGTGCCGGTCTCATTTGAGATGTAGGCCATCCACTTGTCATCGGGGGAGATGTGGCCGTTGCGTTCGGCCGAGGGACCGTTCAACACGGGGACGAGCTTTTTCTCGCTCTGCAAATCCATCGTGTAGATGTCGAAATCGGTCTTCGGATCCTGGTGATTGAACACCAAATACCGGCCATCGTGCGAGATGTCGAACAGGATCATGTTTCCATTGAAGTTATCCAACACCTTTTCTTCCGTGCCTGAGGCGCTCAACGACTTGCGCGTGAGACTGGTGACGTAGCCGGTGCTGGTGGAAATCCAGACGTCCTTGCCGTCGGGAGACAACGTGCCAGTCGAGCTCCGGTCAGAGTCCTGGGTGAGCCGGTTCACGGTCTGGCGCGCGACATCGGAGATCCAGACGCTGTACCCGTTGCCGCCAGGAGCGAGTCGCGACAGAAGAGCGGTTTGCGTCGCGGCAGAGAATTTGCCGCCGAGGTAGGGAGCGGGTTCGCCCCAGTGGTCCAGTTCCTTGCCTGACAGATCGAGCCAGACGAGTTCGCGATTCACCACGGACGTATGGCGATAGAGCAGCACATTGCGGCTGACGGAAAAATTCCCTTCGTTGCGCGCCGGGGCGAACTCGACGTTCGAGGCAATGGAGACGGGTTTGCCTTTGAAGGTGAGACTGGAGGGATCGAACTCTTGCGCGGTGAGCGCACCTGCTTTCACGTAAAAAAGATAACCGTCACTGTAGGCGACGTCCGAGCCGACGGGCAGAACCTGCTTGATGTCATCGCTTTGCTTTGTTCCGGAAGAATCGAGCGAACCGGCATAGACGCTGCCGGTGTCTTTGGCGCGACGCACAAAGAGGAAGTGCCTGCCGTCGGGCAGGAAGTAGGGATTGCGGTCGGTATATCCCTGGCCGCCATTGTCAGCCTTAGTGATTTCGAGGGGAGTGCCTCCTCCATCGGAGACGGACTGCAACGACCCGGCGATGCGCGGCGCGAAGATGATCGTGCCCTGCTCGTTCCAGCTGCCGCCGCGGCCATCGGGGGCATCGCACAGAACCTGCACGGTACCGCCGGTGACGGGAATCTTTTTCAGCTTGCCCTCGGAGAAGAAGCCGAGATACTTGCCATCGGGCGACCAGAAGGGAAACAGCGCCCCCTGACCTCCGGCCACGGGAGCCGATTCTCCGCTGGAGAGTTGCAGCAGATAAAGTTGTCCCCCGCCGGGCGTGAAGGATGTGCCTTTCTTCGCAACTAAGAATGCAACCTGCTGGCCGTCAGGGGATAAGACCGGGGCGCCGTCTTGGACCGAGAAGAAATCAAATCCGGCGGGCGGCTCGATGCTGGTGTGAACCGGCTGCTGGGCAGAGGTGAGGCGTCCAGCGTAGATTATCAACAAAACGCCGAGAGCCACGGCCAGAAGCCATCCGGCAATGGTCGCAGCTCTAAGAGCAGTGGCAGTTTTCTTGCGGCGCGACGAGACGACTGCCGGCGCGCCGACCTGGCTGCCTCCAGCGGAGATCCATTGCAGTTGGAGCTTGAGATCATGCGCACTCTGAAAACGGTCGTCGGGATCCTTCGCCAGGCAGATGCGGACGACTTGTTCGAGGGCCGGCGGCGTTAGCGGCTGAATCGTTGCGATGGGGTCGGGATCCTTTTCCAAAATCGCGCTGGCGAGCGAGAGCTGGCTCTTGCCCTCGAAGGCGCGCTTGCCGGAAAGCATTTCATACAGCATGGCACCGAAGGCAAAAATGTCGGAGCGGGCGTCAGCTTCTTTGCCCTGAATCTGTTCCGGGCTCATATATTGCACGGTGCCGATGAGCGTGCCGGCAACGGTGACGGGCGATGCGAGATCGGCCATGGTTGCGGCCATGGTCGCCATCGAAGAGATATGCGCCGACCCAAATTTCGATCCGGATTGGGGTCCAACGGCCAGGCCGAGCGGCTTGGCCAGGCCAAAATCCATAAGTTTGGCGCCGCCCTTGGTGAGCATCACGTTTCCAGGTTTCAGGTCGCGGTGCACAATGCCGGAGCGATGCGCTTTGACGAGCGCGTCGGCCACTTCGGCCGCGATCTTCAGGGTTTCGTCGGGCGTGAGCGGCTTGCGGGCAAGGCGAGCGTAGAGAGTCTCACCTTCCAGGTACTCCATGACGAGGAAGTCGATGTCGCCTTGCGAACCAACGTCATAAAGGACGCAAATATTAGGGTGCTGCAGACCGGAAATGGCCTTGGCTTCGCGCTCAAAGCGGGCGCGAAGTTCAGGATTCAAGTTGAGGTGTGTAGGAAGAACCTTGATGGCGACGGTGCGTTCGAGTCGGGGGTCGCGGGCGCGATATACTTCTCCCATGCCACCGGCGCCAACAGCAGATTGGATTTCGTATGGTCCGAGCTTGGTTCCGGGAGCAAGGGGCATAGGTCCGGTGGATTATACGCCCCTCGGAAGACGAGGGGAGTAGAAACTCGATAGACTTATTCAGAACAAGCACGCGGATAAGGAGAAAACACTTATGCCTACGATTACCGTAAAAGATGGCGCACAGATTTATTACAAGGACTGGGGCACAGGTCAGCCCATCGTGTTCAGTCACGGCTGGCCGCTGACGGCCGACGACTGGGATTCGCAGATGTTGTTCTTCGGCCAGCATGGATATCGAGTCATTGCGCATGACCGGCGAGGCCACGGCCGTTCGACCCAGACCTGGGATGGAAACGAGATGGATACTTACGCCGATGATCTCGCAGCCTTAACCGAGAAGCTCGACCTCAAGAACGCGATCCATGTGGGCCACTCCACAGGTGGCGGTGAGGTCGCGCGCTACATAGGCCGCCATGGTTCAAAACGCGTTGCCATGGCCGTGCTCATCAGCTCGGTACCGCCTCTGATGGTGCAGACGGACAAAAACCCAGGAGGCCTACCCATCTCGGTCTTCGACGGCCTGCGAGCCGCGTATGTAGAGAATCGACCGCAGTTTTACAGGGACATCACTCTTCCGTTCTACGGCTACAACCGGCCGGGCGCGAAGATCTCGGAAGGCATCCGCGAGAAGTGGTGGCTCCAGGGCATGTTGGGCGGAATGAAGGCAGGATATGACTGCATAAAGGCTTTCTCCGAGACGGACTTCACCGAGGATCTGAAGAAGTTCGACGTGCCGACCCTCATTCTTCACGGCGACGACGATCAAATTGTGCCGATCGGCGCGTCGGCTCTGATGTCTTCGAAACTCGTGAAGAATGCCACGCTCAAGGTGTATCCAGGGTTTCCGCACGGAATGCCGACAACGAACGCGGACCAGATCAATGCCGATCTGCTTGCATTCATCAAACACAGCCAGGCGGTTGCGGCGTAAGTGCGGTCCGGCCTTCTGATGGCCGAAGGCCGGATCTAGAAAGCTTTTGTTGTGGGCACGGTTATGGGCGCAAGCCCGCATCAGGAGCTGAATTGATTGAGGCGACGTTCCTGGGTACGTTGGGGAACGGGGCGATCCCGTCGCAGGAGAACCGGTTATTCGGCAGAATCGTAGTTCAGGTTTTGCCCGAGCCATCGCTCGACTTCAGTTACGCTCATTCCTTTGCGCTGGCTGTAGTCGGCCACCTGGTCGCGGTCAATTTTGCCGAGGCTGAAATAGCGCGATTCCGGATGGGCGAAGTAAAGTCCGCTCACACTCGAGCCGGGCCACATCGCGAATGATTCGGTGATCAGCATCCCTGTATTAGCCTCGACATCGAGCAAGCGCCAAAGCGTACCTTTTTCGGTGTGGTCGGGGCACGCTGGGTATCCCGCCGCTGGTCTGATTCCCCGATACTTTTCCTGGATGAGATCCGCGATGCTAAGGCGTTCTTTACCTTCGTAACCCCATTCTTCTCTTACTCGCTTGTGCAGGCATTCGGCGAAAGCTTCCGCGAGGCGGTCGGCGAGAGCCTCTGCCATGATCGCGTTGTAGTCGTCGTTGTCGGCCCTAAACCGGTCGCACAGCTCCTGCAGTCCGATTCCGCTGGTCACCGCGAACGCGCCGATATGGTCGGGCAAGCCAGTTTCCCGCGGCGCGATAAAGTCAGCGAGAGACCGGCACGGCTCGCTGCCTTCTCTATTAGACTGCTGACGAAGAAAGTGGAAACGTTCGAGCACTTTCTCGCGTTTGTCGTCCGCATACAACTCGACATCATCGCCTACGGCGCCGGCAGGGAAGAGGCCGTATACGCCTCGGGCTGCAATCAGTTTCTTCTCGATGATGGCATCGAGGAGAGCATTTCCTTCGGTGAAGACCTGACGCGCCTGCGCGCCATGCTCCGGGTGTTCGAGAATCCGAGGATAAATTCCTTTCAGCCCCCAGGTATGAAAGAAGGGGCTCCAGTCAATGAACTCGCGCAACGTCGCCAGCGGAAAGTCATTCAGCACGCGCACACCCGTAAAAGCGGGCGCGGGCAGATTCTCCGCGCGCCATTCGATTGGAGTGCGCTTCTTTCGAGCAGCCTCAAGCGAAACGATACTTAACTTCGGCGCGGAGTGGGCCTTGCGCAGCGCCTCGTAATTGGCGCGATGCTGTTCAACGAAGGCCGTCTTGCCCTCGTCACTGAGCAGGCTGGTGGTGACAGGGACTGCCCGGCTGGCGTCCAGGATGTGGACCACCGGTTCACTGTAATGGGGCGCAATCTTGACGGCAGTGTGGGTACGGCTGGTGGTTGCGCCTCCGATGAGCAGCGGCAACTTGAAGCCCTGACGCTCCATTTCGCGGGCCACATGCACCATCTCATCGAGAGACGGAGTGATCAGTCCGCTGAGTCCGATCATGTCCGCCTTTTCCGTTTTTGCTCGTTCGAGGATCTTTTCGCATGGGACCATCACTCCCATGTCGATCACCTCATAGTTGTTGCAGGCGAGGACGACACCGACGATATTCTTGCCAATATCGTGAACGTCGCCTTTGACTGTCGCCAGCAAAATTTTTCCCTGCGCTTTAACCACTTCGCCTGCGGCAGCACGGGCTTCCTTTTCAGCTTCCATGAACGGCGTCAGATGCGCTACGGCCTTTTTCATCACGCGCGCAGATTTGACCACCTGGGGCAGAAACATTTTGCCGGCCCCAAACAGATCGCCGACCACGCTCATACCAGCCATGAGCGGGCCTTCGATGACCAGCAGAGGACGGCCCAGCTTCAAGCGCGCTTCCTCAGCGTCGATCTCAATGTACGCGTCGATGCCCTTGACCAGCGCGTGAGAAAGACGTTCCTCAACCGTGCCGTTGCGCCACTCTTCAGCTTTCTTCTCATTGACTGCTCTGCCCACGCCCTTGAGTTTTTCGCCGTAATCCACCAGTCGCTCGGTCGCATCGGGACGCCGGTTCAGAAGCACGTCTTCGACCAGTGCCTTCAGTTCTGGCTCAATCTCTTCGTAGACTTCGAGCATGCCGGCATTGACGATGCCCATGTCCATGCCGGCTGCGATAGCGTGATAAAGAAAGGCGGAATGAATTGCCTCGCGGACCTTGTTATTGCCGCGAAAGCTGAACGATATGTTGGAGACGCCGCCGCTCACTTTCGCGTGCGGCAGGTTTGCCTTGATCCAACGCGTGGCGTTGATGTAGTCGACCGCGTAGTTGTTGTGCTCCTCCATCCCAGTGGCAACGGTGAGGATATTGGGATCGAAGATGATGTCTTCCGGTGGAAACCCGACTTCATCGACGAGAATGCGGTAAGCGCGCCCGCAGATCCGGATCTTGGCTTCGTAAGTTGCGGCCTGGCCTTGCTCATCGAAGGCCATCACGACAACGGCAGCTCCATACTTCAGAACTTTCGCCGCATTCTGCCGAAACTTTTCTTCCCCTTCTTTCAGCGAAAGCGAGTTGACGATGCCCTTGCCCTGCAGGCACTTCAGGCCCGCTTCGATGACCTCCCATTTCGAGGAGTCCACCATAAAGGGCACCTTGGCGACTTCCGGCTCGCTCCCCAGCAATTGCAAAAAGCGTGTCATTGCCGTGACGCCGTCGATCATGCCCTCGTCCATGCAGATGTCGAGGACGTTCGCACCATTCTCCACTTGCTGCCGGGCCACGCTTACCGCTTCTTCGTATTTGCCGTCCTTAATCAGACGGGCGAATTTCGGCGAACCTGCGACATTGGTTCGCTCCCCGATCATGATGTAAACACCAGCCTGCTGGGTGAATGGCTGCGATCCCGAGAGACGGAGTGGTTTCGTCCTCGTGGGTTCTGCCGGGCTTGCCTGGTTTGAATCGATTACGTTTGACTCGCTCACGCGCGGCTCGCAATCCCGCTTGGCCCAGTCTCAATTTGGCGAGCGAACAATTCCTCGGTCGGCTGCGCCCCCCACTTTCGCGGAGGCAACCCTGCGAGCGCCTTCGCGATCGCCGCGATATGTTCCGGAGTATTGCCGCAGCAGCCGCCGGCAATATTGATCAATCCTCCTCGTGCAAAGTCACCGAGATATCGCGCCATGTCCGGCGGCCCAAGATCGAAACCGGTTTCCGACAGTGGATTCGGCAGCCCGGCATTGGGATAACAGGAGATCGCTACGTCCGCCTTCTCCGAAAGTTCCTCCAGGAACGGATACATCAGATCGGGGCCGAGAGAGCAGTTGAGGCCCACCGACAATGGCTTCACATGCGCCACCGCATTCCAGAACGCCTCGGTTGTTTGCGCCGAGATCATCGTCTCGCCACCACGCCCCACCGCAGCCGAGATCATCACTGGCAGTTCCTTACCATCCGTATCAAACACTTCACGAATGGCGACAAGCGCGGCCTTAGCGTTCAGCGAATCGAAGATTGTCTCGACCAGGAGGAGGTCCACACCACCTGCGATCAGACCACGCACCTGCTGAGCGTAAGCCGTCTTAACCTGATCAAATGTGACCACGCGAAACCCTGGATCGTCAGCATCGGGCGAGTTTGAAAGAGAAACGGTCAGCGGCCCGATGGCGCCGGCGACAAACCGCTGACGCGAAGTTGCCGTACCAACCCGATCGGCCCACTCGCGGCACTGCCGCGCCGACTGCTCATTGATATCCGAGGCCAGGCTGCCGAGAAACGGATCGTCAACAACTTTCTGATAGAACGCGGGATCCTTACGGTCGCCCTTCTCCCGCGGATCCTCGACAAAGAACTCGCTCTGGGTAATGCTGGTGGCGCCGAAGGTGTTCGTCTCGATGATGTCGGCCCCGGCCTCGAGAAATCGGCGATGGATATCCCCAATCATCTGCGGCTGAGTGAGCGAGAACAGGTCGCCATTGTTCAGAAGGCTTTTTTTCGAGTCTTTGAACCGATCTCCTCGAATATCCGCCTCTGTCATCCCATAGGTGCGGATAGTCGTGCCCATCGCCCCGTCAATGATGGCAATGCGGCTCTCCAGGATCTTTTCCAGAGGATGTTGGTGGGCTCTTTCCATGTCCTTTTGATGCCCTTTTGCGGCCTTCGATTCGGCCTAAACTTGGCGACATCTCCCAGAATAAGCCTCGTTTATTATAGCGATTTGGCAGGATCTCCAAGCTCTGAGGCGTGTGGTCGCTGAAGCAGCGGCACATGATACGTTCTTAATCTCTCCGCTTGTGTTCTGTAAGAAGCAGAGGTATCCCGTGGCGGAGATTGGCGGATGCGGAGCGTTCATTAGCGGCAGCAGGAGACGGAAAAGCCCGTCGGCAAGGCGCGACCGTCGCTCACCGCTCCGATTACATCAAACTGGGTTTCGAGAAGTCGCTTGCACTGCGCAGTCCCACCCTATCGACCAAACCGATCTCGCGCTACGCCGGCGTTTCAACCTGACCGAACGAGTCAAGCTTGATATCCGCGCAGAATATTTCAACGTTTTCAACCATCCCATGTTCGGAGCCCCAGGATTGAACCAACCAGACACCCAGTTCGGAATTTCGGACTTCGGCAAGGTAGATACCACAACCAACGAAGTCCTGGGCGGTGGCGGAACCGAGGGCGGGCAGAACGCACTGTAGGGCCTGGGCGGTCCGCGCTCTGCACAGTTCACGATCAAACCGCTGTTCTAAAGGGAAACGCAAGGGTACCGCATAGGTGCATCGCAGATTTGCTTACACTCGACTCTGCGCCAAAAGATGTTCCAAAGATCAGGGGGCGATTCTGGTGCATTACGGGAACTCGACCCGCGACTGGCGGAGGTCCGGGCAGTGATCCCAGCGCAAAATCCCCGCCGGATCAGTCCCTCCTACGTTAAACTGACAACCCATGACCGGAGCCGAAAGTGAACATGCTGCAGCGCTGAAGGCATCAACCTGCGCGTTGTCAGGAACTTCCGGGCCAAACGCGACCCAAGTTTCCGCAAGCCCACGCGATGCGTATCAGGCGGCGGCGACAGCTTTTGTCGTGCTCTTCTGTGTCGTTGGAATTTCCCTCTGGGGCCTGCCTTTCTACTACGACTTCATGGTCCAACAGTTCGGTTGGACGCGCGCTCAAGTGACGTCAGGCAACGCGCTGAGCAAACTCGTCGTTGGCCCCATCTTTGGGTTCCTCGCAGGATGGATTGTGGACCGCTTTGGGCCCCGTCGTTTGATGATGATTGGAGTATTGATGGCGGGGGGAGCATTGCTAGGACTGGGCTCGATCTCAAGCCTTGGCCTGTTTTACTTTTTTTACTTGTTTAACGCTCTGGGTTACGTTTGCGGGGGCCCGCTTCCCAATCAAGTCCTCTTGACGGAGTGGTTTGATCGATCGCGCGGAAAGGCGATGGGGTTCGCCTATCTCGGGATCGGCATCGGAGGGGCAACCGTCCCGTGGATATCACATGCGCTGGCCCAGCATTTCGGATGGCAGACCTCTCTGCGGATTCTCGGCCTGTTGATCGTCGTGGCGTCATTACCCCTGATTCTCCTGCTGAAAGAACTCCCCGCGAAAACGACCGCTCGCACGGCCACATCCCCGAGTCCGATGGCGGCATTCAAGCGATCGTCGTTCTACCTGCTTACACTGGGGAGTATGTGCTCGATTGCCGCAGTCAGCGGCACGCAGCAGAATCTGAAACTTTTCTTGAGTCTCGACCGGCACTTCACACAGCGGGATGCCGCGAGTGTCCTGTCGCTCGTGTTGGCCTTCAGTATTGCTGGCCGGTTACTCATTGGTTGGCTGGCTGACCGATTCCCCAAGAAATACGTCATGCTGCTGACGTATCTGTTCGTCGCAACTGGAATCCCTCTGATGTTTCTCGGGACTACGCGGCTGACGCTCTACGTCTCCGGTGCGATCTTTGGGATTGGTCTTGGGGGCGATTACATGATCATTCCGCTCATGACAGCGGAAATCTTTGGAATTGAAATCCTTGGAAGATTGCTGGGCGTGATCCTGACCGCGGGCGGTATAGCAGAAGCCGCGGCGCCCTGGTTGATCGGCCGCTTACGCGACTCCACTGGAAGCTACCGCGAGAGTTGTTTTGTCCTGGTTGGCATTGCGTTGCTGGGCGGAGTTGCCGTTTTGGGCTTACCAGGCCGACGGAGGGCAGCATGAGCACTGGAGGAATCCTTCGCCTGGGGAGCCTGAAAAGCGTTGAGCGCTTTCAAGCTCACGTGCAGACCCTCGATCTACAGATTCCCTGCGATCCCCAGATCGTGACGGGAGCTGAGTCGCCGTTGCGCTGGCCGCTGAACCGCGGGCCATTCAAAATCGGCAACCGCATCGCGGTTCAGCCCATGGAGGGCTGGGATGCGACTCCGGATGGGGCGCCTTCGGAGAGCACCGTTCGCCGATGGCAGCGGTTCGGCCGCAGCGGCGGCAAGTTGATCTGGGGCGGAGAAGCGGTTGCGGTTTCCCACGAAGGTCGGGCAAACCCGAACCAGCTTCTCGGGGCGCCGCACACGCAGCCGGCGCTTGCTCACCTGCGTGATGTCGTGAGACGCGAGCATATTCTGACCACCGGGTCCGACGATGGTTTGATCATCGGTTTGCAATTGACACATTCCGGCCGGTACTGCCGTCCGAATGAGCATTCCCGCCCGGAACCGCGCATTCTCTATCACCATCCATTTCTCGATCAGCGCCTGAAACTGCCTCCCGACTATCCGCTGCTGACCGACGGAGAGATCGAGTCGATCATCGAAGACTTCCATCGGGCCGCACTGATGGCTTGGCGGTTGGGTTTTGATTTCGTGGACATCAAGCATTGCCACGGCTACCTGGGTCATGAATTCCTGAGCGCTCACACGCGAGAGGGACATTACGGTGGCACGTTCGAAAACCGCACGCGCTTTCTTCGCGAGGTCGTGCAAGGCATCCGCGCACTCTGTCCGGGATTGCACATCGGAGTGCGGCTATCGGCGATCGATACCGTTCCATTCCGCAGTGACCCAGCTCAGAGCGTGAACGGAAAACCCGCCACTGGAATTGCTGAGACGCGCCCTGAACTTCTTCCCTACCGCTGGGGGTTTGGCGTGAATCCGCTCGACCCGACGGATAGCGATTTGAGTGAGCCGGAGCGTTTTTTTTCATTATTAGAAGAGCTTGGAATTCACCTGGTGAATATCACCGTCGGCAGTCCTTACTACAATCCGCATATCCAACGTCCGGCGCTGTACCCACCTTCCGACGGATATCTTCCTCCGGAGGACCCGTTGGTTGGAGTCGCCCGGCAGATGAAAGTCACACGTCAGCTAAAGCAGAGGTTTCCAAACCTGCTCATAGTTGGGTCGGGGTATACCTACCTGCAGGACTTCTTACCTTATGTAGCGCAGGCTGTTGTGCGCGAAGGATGGGTCGACTTCGTGGGCCTCGGCAGGATGGTATTGACGTATCCCGAATTGCTCTGGGACGCGTCGGAGGGGAGCGAGATTCAACGCAAGCGCCTTTGCAGAACCTTCAGTGATTGCACCACGGCGCCACGAAATGGACTGCCCTCTGGTTGTTATCCACTGGACGAATATTACAAGGACTCCGACATGGCCGAAAAACTTAAGGAGCTCAAGAAACGCTGACATTGGCCCTGTCGCGCGCAGTGCCAAGCCCATGATCGAACTATGGAACCAAGGATGAAAACAGGATGACAGTTGACGAGTTGCTCGCGCGCCAAAAACCGAGACGCAAAGTACAGGGCATTGCCGCAGCATTGTTGCCATACGAGGCCGACGGCCGTGTCGCTGTCGACACGTTTTCGCAACTGCTGACTTCCACACATCGAGCCGGGCTCATGAATGCCGTCAACATGGACACCGGCTACGTGAATTACTTGAGCGATCCAGAAAAACAAGAGGTGCTGAGCTGGACGCGCGAAGTTCTCGGGAAAGGGATTCCGTTTGTGGCTGGCGCATACATTGAACATCTCGCCGGCGACGACATCGTCTCGCTCTACCGAAAGCAGATCGACACCATCGTTCGTTTTGGCGGCATTCCGATCCTGTTCCAGACCGCTCGGCTGCACGGCAAGTCTTCGGCAGAGATCGCTGAAGCTTATCGAAACATATGCAGGGGCTATCCGCGCGTGCTGGCGTTCGAGTTGGGTTCGATGTTCGCGCCCAACGGCGAGATATGGAACTCCGAGACCGTGCGGCGTTTGATGGACATTCCAGAGATTAAGGGAATGAAGCACTCTTCTCTCGACCGCCTTCTGGAACTTGAACGACTCGCCGTTCGCGATGCGCACCGGCCAGACTTTCGCATTTACACAGGAAACGACCTGGGAATCAACATGATCGAATATGGGTCGGACTATTTGCTGGGACTTGCCGCCTTTGCGCCAGAGAAATTCGCCGAGCGAGACCGGCTGTGGGAGGGCGGAGATCCTGGGTACTTCGCGGTCTCGGATGCTCTGCAGTATTTGGGGAACGTGGCCTTTCGTGTGCCGGTTCCCGCCTACAAACATTCTGCCGCGGTGTTCCTAAATCTGATCGGGCGGATCCCCAGTGATCGGACGCACCCTGGAAACCCTCAGCGTCCTCCCTGGGAGGCAGAAATCATGCGGGACTGCGCCCGCCGGCTGTCTCTCCTCTAAGCTCTAACTCCTGGTGACGCCCAATGCAAACTTTCCGCTGCAGGACGCGCCTCAATAGATGAGCTTGAGCGAAAACTGAATCTGCCGCGAAGTTCCCGCCGTCTTGCTGATCATGCCAAACCCTGTGCCCTCGATGGTGTTCGTGGGTAGGCCCATGTTCACGATGTTAAACAGATTAAAAAACTCTGCGCGGAATTGCAGGTCCGCTCGCTCCAAGCCGCTTTCCCGGCGGCCAATCGGAGTCGTTTTGATGAGCGCAAAATCGAAATCATAATATGCCGGGCCACGAAATGTATTACGGCCGAGCGTTCCAAAGCGCCCGGAGTTTGGTCCGGTCCCGCCCGCGATCCCGATAGGGATGGAAAAGAAACTTGCGTTGTTCGCGCCTCGCCCAAAATAATCGTCGCGCGGTCGCGTGGAACTGCCGGCGCTCGAGAGGTCCGGCGTCGCAATCTGGTCCGGACGGTCCGCGCCAATCGTTCCCGCGCCCGTCTGCTGGATCCCCGAATAAACCGTGAATGGCGAACCACCGGTGATTGTCGAGATGCTCAACAACTCCCAGCCTTTCGTCAACAGGCGCGTTCGATCCGACTGGAGTCCCAAATGCTCGAGATGCAGATCCTGGGCCGCGCTCAACGTGAAGGCGTTCGTTACGTCAAAGCTTGACGGTCCTCTTTCCGCTGGTGTATCGAACGGTTCTTGCGGACTGAACAGGGTCACAGCGCCGGTGGATCCTGCTCCTCCGATAACACCGCTGACATCATCCAGCGATTTGCCCCAGGTGTAGCCGGCCTGCAATGACGGACCACCGCGCCCAACATTTCCCGACAATGAGGTCTGCAAGGCGTTGTACGACGAGTGCGACGTCGCTGTCGCCACAGACTCGAATCCGAAGCCGCCCGTCACCGCTCCGCTGCCGTCGAAGTTTGTAAACCGTGCAAATTCCGAATCCGCTCCAGGATACGCGTTCGGATATGACATTCTGGGAAGTCGAAACGCCGATGTTCCCACATACGCGACATCGGCTGTGAGGCCGGCGAAAGCCCGCTCCAGCCCCAGCGTCCAAGTCTGCAAGTAGCCGTTGCCGAAGCGCCGATCGATCCCGGCCAGGCTCAGCAGCGAGAGCTGATGACTCGGCGCCAGCGTCGCCAAATCCTGCTGGTATCGATTTACGTCCATCACCGTATTCGCCGGAACGTTTTTCGGATCGCCGCTGGCCAGCACGTTCACGCCAGCGGTGTTATAGACGGGGGGCAATTCGTTGGGTGTAATTTGGAATCCGTAGGCAATCTCTCCGTTTTGCGCCGCATTGACACGGGGATAAACAACGTAGGGCGTCGACCCCGTAAGCAGATTGTCCTGCCAGATATTTGGCGGAATCACTGTGATCGCCCCGCCCATGTGCACATGCACCGCTTGGGGCGCATTCCAGTCCACCTGCACACGCGGCCCCCAGCCGTTCCAATCCGTCCGATAAGTAGGTTGTGGATTAATCAAGTATTCCTGTCCTACGCCCGCGGGTGGGAACGAATCCAGAAAACTCGACGTCCGATTTGCCCGCTCTGAAATCGGGGTGTAGAGCTCATATCGCAGCCCGTAGTCGAGCGTCCATTGCGGATTGATTTTCCATGTGTCTTCGACGAACGCGTTCACGTCATTCCGGTTGATCGCCGCGGGTCCGATGTGCGCGCCGTTCGAGGAATAAGGTGGCGCCACTGCGATCGTGTAACCATACGGATATCCGATCAGCAGACTGCTTAGCGTGTCTGGCAGCGGATCGCCGACTTGGACGTCGTGCTGTCCGCTCGCAGAAGGAATGAAAACGGGCGAATAAACCGTACCACCGCCAAAATCATACTCGCCATTGGGACTGATACCGAAGTATGTCGTGTCCCGGTTAAGGCGTGCTTCCGCGCCCCACTTCACGACATGCCGCGCTGTCGTCCAGGAAAGATTCAATTGCCCCTGGAACAAATTCCCGAACGCTGACATCACTGTTCCGGCCGCGCCATTGAACGCCTCATAAAGGCCATCGATGAACTTCAATGCCGGATCGGTGTGGTTCGGTGTCACAAACGACGGGGTCGTCCGCGTGAAACTCAGCGATGACGA
>Ga0302324_100000729_pt1 | contig 83139 bp, 82 predicted proteins | sample Palsa_T0_1_FD_201949 | JGI IMG/M metagenome (GOLD analysis project Ga0302324, IMG submission 201949) | Peat permafrost microbial communities from Stordalen Mire near Abisko, Sweden - Palsa_T0_1 | ecosystem: Environmental > Terrestrial > Soil > Palsa > Peat permafrost | place: Sweden: Abisko...
TGCAGAGCACGGGCGGACCGCCGCGCATTTCTGAGTTCGTTTTAAGAATGTATTTTTTAGTGCGCCGCTCGGCGCCGTCTGGCGATCGTCGAAAGGCCGTGACGCTTGTCTCCACGGAATTTCTAACTGATTGAATCGCTTTGACTTTTCGCATCTGAAAAATTCCGCTAGAAATTTCAGGAAATTTCTCCGAGTTCGGCGGACGAATTGCTTCGCAGTACCCCGCCATGGCTGACGACACAAAAACAGACAACAAAGATCCACAACCAGCAAAGAAATCCGGCGGCATGGTTTTGATTTTAGCCGTCGTCGTGGGACTCGCCGCTGCTGGCGGTGGCGCCTGGTTTTACCTGCATCAAGGCAAAACAGCGCAAGCCGCGCCGCAGCAGCAGCAGACCGAAGCGCTGCACACGGTGCACCTCGAAGGATTCACGGTGAACCTTGCCGACGCCGAGGAGAACCACTTTCTCCGCATCACCATCGACCTCGGTCTCGGCCACGCCCCCAAAGCGGCGAAAGAAGGCGAATCGGAAATCCCGACCGCGCGCGTGCGAGACGCCATCCTGACGGTGCTGACCGCGGGCAAATCCGACGCGCTCGTGACCCCCGATGGCAAAGCTCAACTCAAGAAAGACGTTTTGGCCGCGCTGCAGCAGAGCGCGCCCGAGCTGGACGTGCGCGAGGTCTATTTCACCGAATTTCTGGTGCAGCGCTAATCGTGACCGGAGAGAAGGCATTGCCGGCACCTGTCGAGCTTTCCGACGTTGCGTGGCATGAGATTCAAGACGTTCGGTGCCGTTTGACCGCCGAGCTTTCCGTCCAAGGTTTTACGGCCCGCGATCTGCTCCTCTTGCAAAAGGGATCGCTCGTGAGCAGCAAACAAACAACTCGGGCGAGGATCACGGTTCGCGCCAACGGGGCTTTCCTTGCCTTGGCTGAATTTGAAGTGATTGGCGGAGGTCGCGGTGTCCGGCTTACGGAAATCGGATGAACCTCGAGGCAAAAAGGGAGCGCTCGGTGAAGTCCCGCGGCATGGAAGACAATTCGGACTCGCGAAGCTCGGAAGAAGGCGAGCCGCAATCGTTCGGCGCGGCCATCCTTTCACGGATTCGAGCGGCGTTCTCCGAAGTGCGCATCCAGCGCCGCACCCGCCGCCTGAAGCTCTGCGAGACGCTTTCCCTTGGCGAAAAAAGAATCCTCGCGCTTGTGGAATGCGAGAACCGCCGCTTCTTGATTGCCGCCACGGCGCAAAACATTTCCCTGCTCGAAACGTTGAGCGTGCCGGAAGAGGGCGGGGAGAAACCCCAGCCATGATCGAGAATCTCAACCCCTTCCATTTGGCGCGGCGTCTCGCGGCCTTGCTCGTCCTTGTCCCCGCGCTCGCGGCTCGCGTCTATGGGGCGCAGCCGGTGCAGGGAGTTTCGCTGCAAATTCCGGGAATGAGCATCCACGGCGACTCCAATTCGTGGACCATCGTGGCCCTGCTCACGTTTCTCACGCTCTTGCCGGCCATGGTCCTTTGCATGACGCCGTTCGTCCGCATTCTGATCATCTTCCATTTTCTCCGGCAGGCCCTTGGCACGCAGAGCACGCCAACCAACCAGACCTTGATCGGCCTGTCCATCTTTCTGACCTACTTCCTCATGGCTCCCATCGGCGCCGCCATTCACGATCAAGCCATCGTGCCGCTCGAAGCCGGAACAGTCACCGTCTGGCAGGCGGTGGACCGAGGGTCCACGCCGCTCCGGAAATTCATGCTGCAATACACGCGGGAAAAGGATCTGGCACTGTTTGTCGAGATGTCCCAGCGGCCGCGCCCGAAAGAGCCGGAAGATATCCCGATGAGTACCATCATTCCTGCTTATATTATTTCGGAAATTAAAACCGGATTTCAAATCGGCGCGATTCTGTTCCTCCCGTTTCTGGTCATCGACATGGTAACGGCATCGATCACCACGTCGATCGGAATGATGCAGCTTCCGCCCGTCGTCATCTCGACGCCGCTGAAAATCCTTCTGTTCGTTGTTGCCGACGGCTGGAATTTGGTGGTCGGATCGCTGATGAAAAGTTTTCACTGAGGAGCGAAATGACACCGGATCAGCTCGTCGCGCTTTTTCGGCAGACGCTCGAAGCGGCTTTTTGGGTGGCCGCGCCGGTCCTCATCGCCGCGACGTTCGTGAGTCTGGTTATCAATGTCGGGCAGGTGATGACCTCGATTCAGGACATCACGGTCATGACCGTACCTCGTCTGGCGGCGGTGGGAACGATCATTTTCTTTTTGACTCCCTGGATTCTGCAACATCTGGTGGGGTTTATGAATTCGCTGTTCGGCGATTTTCGCCCTTTCACGCATTGATGGAGTGAAACAACTGTGCCACCTTTTGCCGCGGCCATTTTATCCCGCGCGCTCCCGATTGGCCTTCGCGCGGGGGGCACGATGACGTTCGCTCCGTTCTTCAGCAACGAGGCGACGCCGCCCAGCGTCAAGGCGCTCTTCACCGTCGCGCTGACTGCGATTCTCTATGGCGTCACGCCCGCCGCGCCCATCTCGACGACGGCGGCGGGCTGGGCGCGCGTCGCTGCAAGCGAAGCGTTCGTGGGCTTGATGATGGGCCTTGCCATCAACCTCGTTTTCGAGGGCGTGCAGGTCGCGGGACAGCTGACGGGAATGCAGCTGGGTTTTTCCCTCGCCAGCCTCATCGATCCCTTGACCAATATCGACACGCCGGTCGTGAACACTTTTTATCAGATCTTCGCGCTCTTGATTTTTCTGCAGCTCAACGTGCACCACATGTTGCTGCGAATGCTGGTCCGAAGTTTTTCCTACGTCCCCATCGGGACAGGTGTGGCCACGCTGGTCGCGACAAAGGAGCTGTTCCGTTTCGTGGGAGCGATGTGGCTTATCGGGGTGCAGATCGCCGCTCCGGTCGTCTTGGCCACCATCCTCGTGGACGTTACCGTCGGATTCCTGAGCAAAGCCTCGCCGCAGCTTCCGGCCATGCTCATTGGCATCTCGATAAAAAATATGATGGGCTATGTCGTCATGGCCGCGGCCGCCATCCTGTGGCCTGGGCTGCTCGAGAAGCAATTCACGCAGGCCGTGCAGTATGCGGAGCGTCTGCTGCACTTGGCGCGCTGAGTAAGAGGGAAGCGAATTGCCCGAAGACAATAAATCAGAGAAGGCGACAGTACGGCAGAAGCAGCGGGCACGCACCCGAGGACAGGTGGCCCGCTCCCGCGATCTTGTCTCCGCTCTCTCCGTGCTGTCCGTGACCACCACGCTGCTGTTTGTCTCGCGCATGTGGATCGGCATGTGGCATGACTTCCTCGTTCGCGTGCTCGAGGCCGGAAGTCATGCCGGCGCGGGCGTGGGCAGCTCCGTCTTTTCCTGGACGGCCATTGTCGTGGCCCGTGGCATCGCGCCGATACTCCTGCTCGCTTTCGTCATCTCCATTCTTTCGGCCACCGTGCAGGGCGGTTTTGTGTTCGCTCCCGAGGCCTTCACGCCCAAATTGGACCGGCTGAATCCAGTCGCCAACTTGGGCCAAATTTTTTCGATTTCCGGATTGAGCCGGCTGCTGCGGTCGTTAATTCCAGGGAGCGGCATCGTGTGGATCTCGTACAGCATCATCCATCGCGAGCTGCCGGAGATCGCTCACATCGCGCAGCTCGGCTCGGCGCGGATTCTGGCCCGGATCGCCGCCCTGTGGTTCGAACTTTCCTGGAAGTGCGGCCTCTTGCTGCTGGCCTGGTCCGCGGCCGACTACGGCTTGCAGCGGTGGAACCACGAGCGGTCCCTGCGCATGACCAAGCAGGAAGTGAAAGAAGAGGCCAAGGACACCGACGGCAATCCGGCAACGCGCGGCCGCCGCAGAAATCTGCGGCGCGCCCTCTTGCGGAAGATCCTGGCCAAGGAAGTCGCCCGCGCCACCGCCGTCGTCACCAACCCCACGCACTACGCCGTGGCCCTCGAATACCGGCCGGAATCCATGCCCGCGCCGGTAGTTGTTGCCAAGGGCCGGAATCTGCTGGCCGCGCGCATTCGAGAACTGGCGCGTCATCACGAAGTGCCCATCATCGAGAATCCCCCTCTCGCGCAGGCGCTGTACAAAATGACCAAGGTGGGGCAATCGATTCCGCCGCAGTTATACACGGCGGTCGCTGAAATTCTGGCGTTCTTGTATCGCGCGCAGCGGCGCATGCAAGGCGCGAATGCCGCGGGGAGGTCCTAGCAACGGATCATGGCCACCGCAGTTAAAGCCCGATCGAATCAGGCCGCTTCCGGAAAGCACGATTTCTGGGTTCCGATGGCGGTGGTGCTCATGGTCTTCATGATGCTCGTTCCGGTGCCGAGCATCGCCTTGGATTTGCTTTTAGCCGTCAGCATTACCTTGGCCGTTGTGGTCCTGCTCTCCGCCCTCTACATTTTGAAGCCGGTGCAGTTTTCCATGTTTCCGACGTTGCTGCTCTTTCTGACGCTGTTCCGGATCTCCTTGAACATCGCCAGCAGCCGCCAGATTCTGCTGCACGGAAACGAAGGCACGTCCGCGGCCGGAAACGTGATCGAGGCGTTCGGCCAGTTCGTGGTCGGAGGCAATTACGTTGTCGGCTTCGTGATTTTTCTGGCGCTGATCGCCATTCAATATCTCGTGATCAACCACGGTGCGGTGCGAACCGCGGAAGTCACCGCCCGCTTCACCCTCGATGCGTTGCCTGGAAAACAGATGGCCATCGACGCCGACCTGAACGCCGGCCTGATCGATGAAGTGCAGGCGCGCGCGCGGCGCGCGCAAATTGCGCGCGAAGCGGAATTCTACGGCGCCATGGACGGCGCGGCGCGCTTCAGCCAGCGGGACGCTCTGGCCACGATCCTGATCACGGCCATCAACATCCTGGCCGGCTTCCTGATCGGCGTGTTTCAGTTGAACATTCCGTTCGATCAGGCGCTGAAGACGTACACGATCCTCACCGTGGGCGATGGCCTCGTCACGCTGATTCCCTCCTTGCTGGTTTCCGTGGCGGGAGGCATCGTCATCACGCGGACATCGAGTGACTCCTCGGTCGGAGCCGAATTCGGAAAGCAGCTCTTCACCAAAAAAGGTCCGTTGCGCATCGCCGCCGGGGTTATGCTGCTGCTCGCCCTGATCCCCGGATTGCCAAAATTTCCTTTCTTTCTCTTGGCGGGAGTGACCGCGTATCTCGCTTCGCGCGCGTCGGATCAGGGGCACGATTCTCCTGTGCCCGAGGCCGCCGCCAAGAAGGAGAAGGCCGAGGGCTCGAAGCAGCAGATCGAGCAATTGCTCAAGCTGGATGATCTCAGTCTGGAGGTTGGCTACGCGCTCGTCTCGCTCGTCGATCAAGCTCAGGGCGGGCAGTTGCTGCAAAGGATTCGCGCGCTGCGCCGCCATCTCGCGCTCCAGCTCGGTTTTCTCGTTCCCTCGATCCACATCACCGACAACATGAAACTCAAGCCGCGCGAATACGTCGTCTATCTGCGCGGCGTGGAAATCGCCCGCTGGGAGATGTATCAGGACCGAGTGTTGGCCATCAGCTCCGAAGCGACGCCCGCCCCGCTCGACGGAATCGATGCGCGCGAGCCTGCCTTCGGGTCTCCCGCCAAATGGATTGTGAATGGACTGCAAGACACCGCGCTGACCAAAGGATACGTCGTCGTCGACCAGACTTCCGCCTTGGCCACGCACCTCGCGGAGCTGGTCCGCCAATTCGCGCACGAACTCCTGACGCGGCAGGAAACCAAACGCCTGCTCGACGCCCTTTCCGAAAGCCAGCCGAAACTTGTCGAAGAGCTTGTGCCTCGAGTGCTCTCCCTCGGAGAAGTTCAGAAAGTCTTGCAGCAATTGCTGCGCGAGCATGTATCGATTCGCGATTTGGGCACGATTCTCGAAACTTTGCTGGATACGGGCGCGACCAACAAATCGCCGATTGCGCTCGTCGAGGCGGCGCGCCAGCGTCTGGGACGCTCGCTCGTCCAACCGCTGCTCTCGGAAAACAAAAAGCTGAAGGTCGTGACCCTCGATCCGGTCATCGAACAGGAACTGCAACACACGTTTGAACCGCAATCTTCGGCCGCCCGCCCCACGGGAACCGCCATCACCTCCTTGAAGCGAATTCTCGAGGGCATACAAAAGACCATCGGCGACCGCGCCATGCAAAATTCCATGACGCTCCTGTGCAGCAGCCCAGCCCGATTCCACCTTCGCCGGCTTCTCGAGCCGTTCTTGCCCCGCGTCGTCGTTTTGGCGCCAACGGAGATTCCGGCGACGGTGACGATTCAGTCTTTGGGAGTGGTGCGCTGATGCGGACCGATCGGCGAACGAACTTGAAAAGCGGCGGACGAATGATCGCTAAAAAAGACAGGTCGCACCGTGAATTCTGAGTTGATGCTCGAAGGTTCTGGCGCCGCCATCGATTCCGTGGAGAGGGAACGTCTCCTCACGACTCATTTGCCGGACGTCCGGTACATCGCGCAGCGCATTCACGAGCGCCTTCCCGTGCAAATCCCCCTCGAGGACTTGGTGCACGCGGGCATCATCGGATTGATCGAGGCGGTCGACCGGTTCGACCCCAGCAAGCACGCTCAGCTTGCCACCTTTGCAAGATTCAGAATCCGGGGCGCAATCCTGGACAGCTTGCGCTCCACGGACTGGAGTCCACGGAGCCTTCGAAAACGGGCCCGCGCTGTGGAAGCGGCGAATCGTTCACTTTCTGTCGAGCTGGGGCGCTCGCCCTCGGAAGCCGAGCTGGCCGAGCGCCTGTCGATGCCCCTTCCGAAATTCCAACACCTGCTTACCGAATTGAACGGCCTGAATCTCGGAAGCCTCGAATCGTCCGTCGACTATGACTCGCAGGAGTCGGCGGACGCCCACCAGCAAAGCAGCCCCAGCGAAGATCCATTTTCCTCCTGCTTGAAGGAAGAGCTGAAAGCCTTGCTGGGCGAAGCCATCGGAGTTCTGGAGGAACAAGAGAGGAAGGTCGTTTCTCTCTACTATTTTGAAGAGCTCACCATGAAAGAGGTAGGCGCCGCGCTGGATATTGGAGAGTCTCGCGTCTCTCAAATTCATTCGCTGGCTCTCGTGCGCTTGCGCGAAAGGCTGCGGGAACGCTTGCAAGGAGCAGAGACCGGCCCTTCGGCCTCGTAGGCGCGAACATGGATCAGGGCATATTTACCAATTCGGAATTAAGCGGCATCCTCGAAAGCGCCCGAACCGGCCGGAGCGTCGCTGGAGCCGCGGGGCCTCCAAAACCGGAGCCGTTTCAATTTCAAAGCGCCGGCCAGCTTTCCCCCGCGCAGGTCGCTAAGCTTTCCGAAGCGCATGCCAATTTTTCGAGCAAACTGGGGGGATCGCTTTCCACCCTGCTGGGCTCCGAATGCAAGGTGACTCCCGCGGGCGCCGAGCAAATTGGGTACGGCGATCTGGTGGGGCAAATGCCGGCGGGCGCGATGTTCGGAACGCTCCATGTCCCGTTCCCCGAGGCCACCGTGTTCCTCCATGCCGAACTGGCCACCGTTTTACCGGCGATCGATTTGATGCTCGGGGGCGCAGGTACGGCCGCCACAGCGGCTCGCCCGCTCACCGAAATCGAGCAGGAAGTGTTTAAGCCCGTCGTCGATCTCTTCACTTCGGAATTAAAGGCGGTCTGGGCGCCGCTCGTGGAATCGAGCCCGCAATACGAATACCGCGGCGCGGCCGAGGACATTTTCCCTGCGGCGCAACGGGTTTTGGCGCTCAAGTTTGAGATCGGGATCGGAGAATTGAGCGGGACGTGGAATTTGATTCTTCCGGCCCTGCTTTCGAACGCCCTCGTTCGAAAGATCGAACAGCAAACCACGCCCGCCGAAAGCACCAAATCCGGCGCGAGCGAAGGTCGCCTGCGGGAAAGATTGCTGGATGGAAGTTTCCGGCTGGAATTATCCCTCCCGCCGACCATGGTTTCGGTGCGCATGCTGGCTAATTTGAAAGCGGGACAAGTGGTTGTGTTGAAGCGGCGATCGAGCGATCCGATTGATGTGAACGTCGAGGGAGTCCATCTGTTTCAAGCTTCGCCGGTGAGCTGTGGAACGCGCCGCGGCGCGCAAATTAAGAAAGTATTTCCGATGGAACCGCGCGCGAAAAAGGAGAAACCATGAGTACGCTGGAGGTCAAGATCGACAAAGCGCCGCTTCCGAGCCTGGACCTGCTTCTGGACGTCGAGATCGAAGCCACCATTCGCTTTGGCGGACGCCATCTTCCGTTGCGGGAAATTCTTTCCATGTCGATAGGATCGGTCGTCGAGCTGGACGAGCGCCTCGACGAGCCCGCCGAGCTGTTTGTCGCTGGGAGGCTGATCGCCAAGGGAGAAGTCGTGGTCGTGGACGAATGCTTCGGGCTGCGCATTACCGAGGTAATTAATTCACCGGATGCCGCAGGATTGCCCGCAAAATGAGCAGCCGGTGCGCGGCGCCCTGAGCTCGGATCGCACCGGTTCGGCCCCCGCGTTTGGGTGATTTTAAGGCGATCCGCCGGTTGCAAATTGCACCGATCGCAGTAAAGATTTTTCGAGATTGGCCGATAAATCTTCTTGAGGACGTTTTTCCTCCGAGAGGGTTTGTGGCCACCAAATCGCAATTTGCGCGTGAAACCGCGGGACTTTGCAGGACCCGCGTGGCGTCCATCGTATCGCGGGGGCTCGACCCGCTGCCGCCCTGCGTCTTTGCTCTTGACGTATTGCTGAATGCGCCGGTCGTGGATTTGACCAAAGTTACGTCGGCCCTTTCTTCCGATCCTGGATTTAGCCGCCGCGTTCTGCGCCTTTCCGACGAGATTCTCTCCGCCTCGGACGAGTCCGCCGATTCCACCGAGGACGCCCTCATCCAATTGGGCCCCTACTTATTTCACGCGGTGGTTCTGCTCTGCGCGGTCACCGAGATTGGCGAGGAGGCGTCGCGGGACGAAAATGCCGCGGCAATTTGGCTGCACAGCGTCGAGATGGCCATTCTCTCGGAACAAATTGCGGAACAGTCCGCATATCCCTCTCGAGGCACGGCCTGCGTGGCCGGTTTGCTGCATGACATCGGATATTTGCCGCTGCTCGTGGCTGCGCGCGAGCAGGGATACCTTGGAGGCGAGCTGGGCGCCGCCGAGTGGCGGGACGATGTAGCCCTCGAACGCGAGATGTTCGGTGTGGATCACTGCCAGGTCGGGGCGTGGATGGCCAAGTCCTGGAAGTTCTCGCCATCCCTGATCGACGCGGTGTCGCATCATCATGATCCTTCGAAAGCCGGAGTGGATTCCCATCTCGCGGAAATTGTCTTCGCCGCGGAGCACCATGGCCCCGCGTTATCTCGACGCGAAACTGCCGAGGGGTCCCGGGTCACCAGGAATCCCTTGGCGGACATCTTGCCGTGCGGCAAACTTGCCGAAGCCTAGAATGTAAGCTGCACAGTCTGGAGAAGAAGTCCCTCTGCCCTTTGTCATTCCGAGCGAAGCGAGGAATTTCTCTTTCTTTGTCGTGAGGCTAAACCCGGAGAGATTCCTCGCTTCGCTCGGAATGACAGAATGAATTACTCCACCCGCAGCCTTTCTCCTGGCTATGCCTCACATTAGAGACCTCTAATGTGGCCCGCCGTTTGCACCATACTGTTTCAGGATGGTGCACCTTGGATAGCGGCTTTTACTCTGCGTTCACCGCGCTTGCGGCGCGCATGCAATCTCTTGATCTCGTCGCCAACAATCTGGCCAATGCCAATACGGTTGGCTATAAGGCGCAAAAGGAATTCTACCGCGCCTTTGATTACTCATTGAATAACAACACCCATCTTACTTCCCTCAATCAGGCCATCAATAATTTCGGAATGCTGGGCGGCGCTCACATCGATCTTACCGCTGGCACGCTCCAGACCACCGGCAACGATACCGACCTCGCCATCGACGGCTCGGGATTTTTTTCCGTGCAAACCAAGGGCGGCGTCCGCTACACACGCAACGGAAGTTTCCGCCTGAACGCCACGCGGCAACTGGTGGACGAGCAGGGCAACGGATTGATTGGCGCGCAGGGCCCCATCACGCTCCCGGACGGCAAGCTGACGGTCAGCGAGGACGGAACCGTTTCGGTGGACGGCGCCATCGTGGACAAGCTCCAAGTAGTGGATTTCCCAGCCGGAACCCCGATCGTTCCCGAAGGGAGCAGCGATTTCACCGCGCCGCCCACCAGCGCGAAGCCAGCAGATTCGGCGCAAATCCGGCAGGGAATGCTCGAGGGCTCGAACAGCGATCCTGTTTCGAGCGCCGTGGCCCTGATCGATTTGCAACGCAACGCGGAAATGGTTCAGAGGGCGCTTACGATTTTCAATACCGATTTCAATCAGACGGCCGTGCAGGAACTGCCCAAAATCTAATCCAGAGGTGAAACAGCATGTTTCGTGCCTTGAACACCGCGGCGAGCGGAATGGTTGCCCAGCAACTGAATCTGGACAACATCGCCAACAATCTTGCCAACGCCAGCACCGTCGGCTTTCACTCGCGCCGTCTCCAGTTTCAGGATTTGCTCTATCAAAATCTAGTCACACCCGGCGCAGCAGCGACCCAGCAAACCACGTATTCCACAGGTTTGCAAATCGGGCTTGGGTCGCGTTCCTCCGCGTCCGAAATGATGCAGACGCAGGGCGACCTCACCGAAACCGATAATCCGCTGGATATCGCTATCCAGGGAAACGGTTTTTTCCAGATCCAAATGCCCAGCGGAGAGCTGGCCTACACGCGCTCCGGCACTTTCCAATTGGATTCCGCGGGCGCTATCGTCACGGCTTCCGGGAACCTTTTGCAACCACCCATCACCATTCCGAATAACGCCCTCAGCGTCACGATCGGCTCCGACGGCACGGTCAGCGTCACGCTGCCTAACCAGCAGCAGGCCACGCAAATCGGCATCATCCAATTGGCGACCTTTCCGAATCCTGGAGGCCTCAATAGCGTGGGGTCGAATCTCTATCTTCCCACTACGGCCTCGGGCGACGCGGTGATCGGAACACCCGGCGGCAACGAGGGATTGGGCACGCTGCAGCAGGGCTTTCAAGAACAGTCCAACGTGAACGTGGTCCAAGAATTTGTGGCCATGATTCTCGCGCAGCGCGCCTACGAATCCAATTCCAAGGTGGCGCAGGCTGCGGACCAGATGTTCCAGGACGTCAACTCGATGTCCCGCTAGACACACATGAGCTTGTTTCGGCCATCTCGACTCATCGTTTTCTTGGGAGTCACCATGTACACCTGTAGCGGCGTGGCCCAGGCGGCCAGCGCCAGAATTTCGCTCCTGCGGGAAACCGTGGTGGACAAAGGCTCGATCTATCTCTCCGATCTGTTGCCCAAGTCCGCTCCCTCGACAGTGCTCCTCTTGGCGCGAGAAATCGTGGTCGGACAATCGCCCCGGCCGGGCAGCGTCCGCGTGTTCACGAGTGAAGCCGTGTCGCGGATCCTCGGCGACGATGCAGGACTACTGGACGAGATCCAAGTTCCCGAACGAATCTTGGTTCGGCGCGCAGGCCGCCTGATCACCAAGGAAGAAGTCACCAAGGCCATACAGTCAACCTTGCTCCACAACGAAGAATTCAGCAAATTAACGGTTACGACGGCGAACGTCCGCTTTGCCGCCGCCGTGCTGGTCTCGGCCGAGAACGCCGATTTGCAAGTCACGCGCATCGAAGTGGACCACACCCTTCAACAGTTGAATTTCTGGCTCGTCTCGGGCGCCGACACGGGCATTTTGCCGTTCCTCGTGATGGTGCGACCTCAGGGCGCTTCGAGCATTCTCGCCGGATTAGAGGACGATGCCTCAGCCCAGGAATCGGGAACCGAAAATAAACCGGGGAGTCTGGAGAGCGTTCTCTTCCGCCGGCATCTCGCTCACGCCAAGCAACGGTCTGTCGCGATCGTCGAGCCCGGAAAGACCGCTCAACTGCACTTGATTTCGGGGAAAACAACGGAAATGTTCCTGCCCGCGACCGCGCTCGAGCGCGGCTCGCTTGGGCAGCAGATTCGCGTGCGGCTGGAAGCAAGCGGAAGAGTCATGGAAGCACAAGTCGTCGGTCCAGGACGACTCGAGGCGGAGTTCTAATGCGGCGTAACGAAATCATGAAGAAACGCAGGAGCAGAACTTGCTTCGCAGCATCCGTCTCGCTCGCGATGGCCTTGCTGCTTTCCGTCGGCGCCTCCGGCAAAACCAAGGATAAGCCCAAGGACAAATCCAAACCGGCCAGCACTTCGATGGAAGATTATTTGGCCCGCGCGCGGTCCGCGCCCGTCGACCAGCCCACTTCTCCCGGAAGCCTCTGGGTTGCCTCCGGAGTGCTGGCCGACACCACGCGCGATTACAAAGCGCATGCGGCCGGAGATTTGATTATGGTCCGGTTGAACGACAGCTTCGCCGCGAACACCAGCGGTGAAAATGCCACCAGCCGCGCGTTCGCCACAAATTCCGCCGTGACCGGATTTTTCGGCCAGCTCGGTCCAAACAACTCCCTGCAGAATCTGTTCAACGGCAACTCCACGACGACGCTGGACGGAAAGGGAGCTTCCACGTTGAGCTCCTCTCTGCAATTGGTGTTAGGGGGCCGCGTCCTCGAAGTCATGCCCAACGGCATGATGCTCATCGAAGCCGTGCGCGATTTCACGGTAGGGAACGATCGCCAGACAGTTGTGCTGCACGGCCTCGTGCGTCCGGGCGATATCGCCGTGGACAACTCCATATTATCCACGTTGGTTACCAGCATGGAGCTGGAGATCAAGGGCAAGGGCAGTGTCGCGGACGCTTCGGCCCGCCCCAACATCCTGGTGCGAACGCTGCTGAAGATTTTGGCTTTCTAGGGGACTCACACAATGTTGTTGAAGCGCATCTCGTGCCTGCTCCTGTTGCTGGGCCTCGTTTCGCCGCCCCAGCGCGTTCGCGCGGATGAAGGTGCGCACGGAGTCCGCATCAAGGATCTGACCACCGTCGAAGGCATTCGCGACAACCCTATCATGGGATACGGTTTGGTGGTCGGTCTGACGCGAACAGGGGACAGCCAGCAGACCATCTTCTCGTTTCAGACGCTCGCCAATCTCTTGCAGCGGATGGGCCTGCAAATTCCCGCTTCCTCCATCCAAGTGAATAACATCGCCGCCGTATTCGTCACCGCGGACTTGCCGCCGTTTGCCCGCCCAGGAATGAAGATCGACGTCACGGTTTCCTCGATCGGCGATGCCAAGAGCCTCGCCGGCGGAATGCTCCTGATGACCCCGCTCAAATCCTCGAACGGAAGCGTTTACGCCGTCGCGCAAGGCCCTCTGACGCTTGGCGGATACAGGGCGGGCACTTCGGCAAATTCGAAGGTGGTCAACCACCTGACCGTCGGACGCATTCCCGAAGGCGGCATCGTCGAGCAGGATTCCTCGGTTCAGTTGGGCACGATGAACACGCTCTCGATCTTGCTGCGCGATCCGGATTTTGGAGCCGCCCGCGACATCGCCGCCGCCATCAACAAAGAAGTCGGGACGGATATGGCTCGCGCCATCGATAGCCGCCGCATCGAACTGGCTTCCCCCAATTCGGTTGCCGGTGGTGTGCCGGCGCTAATGGCGCGGATTGACGCTCTCGAAGTTCAGATCCACCCTGCCGCGAAAGTCGTGGTCAACGAGCGCACCGGCACGGTCGTCATGGGCGGCGCGATGACGCTCGGAGCCTGCTCAATTCTTCACGGCAACTTGGCCATTGAAGTGAGCACGACGTACGAAGTTTCGCAGCCCAACCCCTTTGGAAAGGGCGACACGGTCGTCGTACCCCAGACCCAAGTGCAAGCCAACGATAAAGCCGCTCAACTCATTCAATTGAAGGAAGGCGCCACCGTCGAAGACCTGGTCCGAGGCTTGCAGACGATGGGAGCCACGGCCCGCGATATTGTTTCGATCCTGCAGGCTATCAAGGCCGCAGGCGCTCTCGAAGCCGATCTGGAGGTGTTGTAATGTTGCCTATACATTCCTTGCCGCCCGCTGCCTCACAAGGCGTTGCCGCCGTGGCTTCTCCCGCGACGAGCCAAAATTCCAAACCCGTGGACGCGGCGGAAGAAGCGAAGCTGAAGAAAGCCGGAGGCGATTTCGAATCGATCCTACTCGCTTCGATGTGGAAGTCCATGAAGCAGACATTCGGCGATCCAAACGAGTCCGCCACTGACCCTGCCAGCGGCACGCTGAACGACTGGGGCATCGAGGTCATGTCCGGCGCCGTGGGAAAAGCGGGAGGCCTGGGCATCGGGAACGTGATTGTAAAGTACTTAGAACAGCATGGCTCAGTGGGCGATTCCCACGCCACAACCCCATTAGGAAAGGCTAATGTTTCGGGCAAATCGGCCGATAATAGTGAATAGGGGGCGCACGCGGAAGAGCGTAGACTCGAATCCTCGGCGTTTGGTTCGTCGAATTTACAGGCCCTCCAACGGGGGAATTCATGAAAGTTGATCCGACTCCAGAGTCCATCGCGAATGTACAGTCGACCGCTGTCCAAAATGCGAATACGTCTCGTTCGCAACAGACAAGAACGGAAGGTTCGCCCGCGGAGGCAAACGGATCCGATACGGTACAGGTTTCCCCAAGATTCGCTGAAGCGCAGCAACTGACTTCCAAACTTCAGCAGGTTCCCGATATTCGGAGCGACCGCGTTTCAGCACTAAAGGCCCAGATTCAACAGGGTACGTACAAGCCCGATCCCGCGGACGTTGCGGAAGCGCTGCTGAGTGACCCACTGAATCAAAGCGGCAAGAGCTAGTTTTCCCTTTTGTATGAGAGATGAGTGTTATGGACGATCTTTCCGCGACACGTGTCGAACCCACGGGGGCGGGTACCGACATCGAGAAGCGCTCGCCGGCGAACGGCTCGCCAAGGAAGCGCCCAACCCCTGAAAAACCCGAAAAGTCTTCGACGTCGCCCAGCGTCGATGAAGGCGATCCAGTCGAAGAAATTCACCAGATTGATGAGCTGGCCTGATTTATGAAAATCGAGCGCGCAAAAACTCTGGAGCTTCTCGGACGGCGATTGGAACTCGTTCGCGCGCTGGTCCGCGTTGGCGCCGAATGGCAACGGGCGTTTATCGGATGGAAGCTCGATCTTTCCGAGCGCTGCGCCTCTGAAGAGATACGCCTCTGCGATCAGATCCGCGTGCTCGACGTCGAAATGGCAGCCCTCGAAGCGGCCTCTTTGCCTGCGCTTTCGGATCCCTTGGAAATGGATCGATCGACCGCCCGCAAGATTCGCGACGCCCGGGATCGGATGCGCGCGTTGCAACTGGAATTGAAGCGGTCGAATGAAATCAGGAGATGCATCCTGAAACGCTCGAAGATCACGCTCAACGCGCTTGAAAACCTCTACAATTCCCATGCGCCCACCTATGCCGCGCCCACGGCGCATGCCACGGGGACACTCTACGAGGAGCGGGTCTGACACGTGGGCACCTTAATCTCCAGCCTGAATATCGCCCTCCAGTCGATGGAAGCTAACCAGGAAGCCCTCTCGACGACGACGAACAACATTGCCAACGCCAATACGCCGGGATACACCGACCAGAGCGTCTCGCTCGTCGAATCGCCGCCCGTGGAATATGGCGGGATGCTTTTCGGAGATGGCGTCTCGGTCAGCCAGATCACCAGCCAGCGCGACAGCCTCCTGCAAACGCGGCTCGACCAGGAAACCCAACAGCAATCCTCTTACAATTCCTATCTCGGAACGATGCAACAAGTGCAGACCCTGTTCAACGAGACCACCGGCAACGGCCTGCAGACTTCGCTGACATCTTTTTTCAACAGCCTGCAACAATTGTCCACCAGTCCGACTGACCTCAGCCTTCGGCAAGGCGTCCTGACCGCGGCGCAAAATCTGGCCCAGACATTCAATAGCACCTCGAGCAACCTGTCGCAGTTGCAAGAGAGCGCGGACCAAACCGTGACTCAAACAGTGAGCCAGATCAACACTCTGACCTCTCAAATCGCCAGCCTAAACGTCCAGATCGCCTCGGCGACGGGGGGCTCACAGAACGCCAATACGTTGCTCGACCAGCGCGATCAAGCCATTGAACAGCTCTCGGGTTTGATCGATGTCTCGCAGTCCGACGCCGGTGGCGGGGCGGTCACGCTGACCACGTCGAATGGAACCGCGCTCGTCGTGGGCAACCATTCCGTTCCGCTGACCACCGAGACCAATCAGGCCACGGGATTCCAGGACATCTATTCACAGGAAAGTGATATTACCTCAGGGATAACAAGCGGATCCCTGGCCGGCGCCTTGCAGGCTCGCGACCAGTCCATCCCGTCAATTCTCTCTTCGCTTGACTCACTGGCTTCGGCCCTGGGCAATTCCATGAACACGATCAATGAGGCCGGCACGGACCTCAACGGAAACCCCGGCCAAGCCTTCTTCACGCTTCCTTCGAGCGGCACGGTGGGTGCCGCGGCTACCATCAGCGTCGCGCTCACCAACCCATCCCAGATCGCTGGCAGCCTGAACGGCACAACGGGAGACAACTCGAACATCAATGCTATGCTGGCCCTGCAAAATCAAACCATCGTGAACGGCCAGACCCCGCTCGATGCGTATTCCAATCTGGTTGATCAAGTTGGCAACGATGTCTCGACGGCCACGTCCGAAAACACCTCGTCCCAGGCCATGGTGACGCAACTGCAAAACCAGATCAGCAGCGTTTCCGGCGTGGACATCAATCAGCAGTCCGTCAATTTGATCCAGTACGAACGCGCCTACCAGGCCGCGGCGCAGGTTTCCGCCGTCATCGATAGCCTGACCGCTTCCGCGATCGATCTGGGTCAAGCCCAGTCGGTCACGTAGAAAGGCGAGGGATGGTGAGGCGGCGATGAGCACAACTTTCAATCCAAACATTCTGCCGGATTTGCTCCTGAATCTGCAGACCTCCCAGCAGAACGCCGAAAACGCCGCCGAGGAAATTTCCACGGGGCGCGCTGTGAATGCTCCAGGAGACAACCCCGCCGCGGTGGCCGCGCTGGTTCTGAACGACGCGCAGACCTCCGAGGACGCTCAGTTTCAGACGAACATCGGCGACTTGCAATCAAAGCTGCAAGTTGGCAATTCCGTGATGAGCGACGCCGCGCAGTTGATGACCTCCGCCATTTCCCTGGGCACGGAGGGCGCGACGGGGACAACCACGGCCTCGGAACGACAAACCATCGCGGCGCAGGTTACCAGTTTGCAACAGCAGATGCTGTCCCTCGCCAATACCACCTATCAAGGCACCTACATCTTTTCCGGCACCAATGTGACCACGCCAGCCTTTACGGCGGACGCTTCGTCGCCTTCGGGGGTCGATTACAACGGTAACTCCGCGTCGACCTCGGTCGAGATTTCCCAGGGGCAGTCGATTCAAACCAATTTGCCGGGAAATCAGGTTTTCCTGAACTCTTCCGGAAACGTCTTCGGAGCTTTGAATGACTTGGCGAACGCGCTCAATTCCGGCACCGGAATCGCGGCCGCCACCACCGAAGTGCAGAACGCCTTCAACCAAATCAACAGCCAAGCCGGATTCTACGGAAACGCCTTGAACCAGTTGCAGAGTACGGAAAGCTATTTGAGCCAGGAGACGGTGAATCTCAGCTCGCAGCAAAACAGTCTGATCGGAGCGAACTTGACGCAGGCGGCCACGAATCTTTCGCAAGATGAAATGGACGAGCAAGCGTCGGAGAGCGCCACCGCGCAAATCATCCAGTTACCAAACGTCCTCGATTACATTGAATAGAAAAAGTAGCAAAACCAAATTGCGGTAGCGCGTGCCAGGTTTTTTAGCAGTGGATTAGTAGCGGAGATGATCTTCGCCTGCTTGTTTTTCTGGGCGATGGTCACCCAGCGGCATCGGACTCTCGTACTCTCTTGCCATCTTTATTGTTTCTCCCCATTCCGAACTTGTGTTGACAACAATCCATATTTCTGCAAATATCGAAATATGATTGCTGCACGTAAAAACGACGCTGAGCAGGTCGCTAGATATGCCGATATGTTTTCAGCAATCGGGACAGAGCCGAGACTTCGGATCATGCAATTACTGTTGTTGGCCCACCCTGACGGGCTTAACGTCGGCGAGATTCAAACGGAACTAGATATTCCCAATTCAACACTTTCCCACCATTTGGACAAACTCAGGAACGAAGGTCTTGTTCTCGTCCAGCGCGAAAGCACGTTTTTGCGCTACACGGCGAACACCGACGCCCTGCAAGAATTGCTGCAATTTCTCTACGCGGAATGCTGCACTCGAAATAAAGCTCTAAAACCCAAGGACATCGTTCAACTCTGCAAATAGGAGATGAGGAATGGACGACGCAAGCATAAAGGAAACGGTCAAAGAGAAATATGGGCAGGCGGCGTTGAGGGTTCACAGTGGCGGAAGCTCTTGTTGTGGAGCCGCGCCATCCAGTGGTTGCGATCCGATTACTTCAAATCTGTACGATGCCCTGGAAGCCGCTCAAATTCCTGCCGAGGCAATGCTTGCTTCGCTAAGGTGCGGCAATCCAACCGCGTTGGCGAATCTGAATCCTGGGGAGTTTGTTCTCGATTTGGGCTCTGGCGGCGGTATAGACGTTTTGCTCTCAGCAAAACGAGTCGGTCCGACCGGCAAGGCATACGGTCTCGACATGACGGATGAAATGTTGGCGCTGGCGACCGAGAACAAGCAGAAATCTGGGCTCCAGAACGTGGAGTTCTTGAAAGGCGAAATCGAGAACATTCCACTTCCCGAAAATTCCGTCGATGTTGTGATTTCAAATTGCGTCATTAATCTTTCAGCGGACAAAAGCCGCGTGCTGAAGGAAGCATTCCGCGTGTTGAAGCCCGGAGGGAGGTTCGCTGTTTCCGATGTCGTGACTCGCGGCGAAATGATGCCGGAGATTCGAAAGAGTGTGCTGTTGTGGGTCGGCTGTATTGCGGGCGCTTTGGACGAAAACGAGTACCAACACAAATTGGCTAGCGCCGGATTTGAAAGCGTCGAGATTGAGCCGACCCGCGTTTACAAACTGAAAGATGCCCGAGAGTTCCTCTCTGGCGAAGGGATCAACGTGGACGCCATCGCGCCTCAAGTGGACGGCAAATTCATGAGCGCGTTCATCCGTGCTGTCAAGCCATCCAACTCAAAACGTGCTCTGGAACAGGTTGCCATACCCGACGAGTGAATATGAGTCATTATAACGTTTTGTTCCTTTGCACTGGAAATTCTGCGCGTTCGATCATGGCTGAGGCGATACTTAACCGCAAGGGTTGCCCGAACTTCACGGCGTACAGCGCCGGAAGTCACGCCACAGGAAGTGTCCGCCCCGAGGCATTGCGTCAACTGGAACTCGCACATTTGCCCATGGCCGGTTTACGCAGCAAGAACTGGGATGAATTTGCGAAACCCGGAGCACCGGAATTCAATTTTGTTTTTACAGTTTGCGACAACGCCGCCAAGGAAGTTTGTCCCGTCTGGGCCGGCCAGCCAATGACCGCGCATTGGGGAGTTGCTGACCCGGCGACTGTAAAAGGAACGCCCGAAGAGATAGACCGCGCATTTCGAGACGCCTTTATGATCCTTGACCGTCGAATCAGCTTGTTTTTGTGTCTGCCGCTGTCTAGTCTCGACAAACTGGCCATCAAAAAAGAAATCGACCGGATCGGTCTCGATATCGGGCAAGAATGAGGCCTTCTCTTTCGCGTCGATTTGCTGCCGAGTTTGTGGGCACCGCGCTTTTAGTGGCGACGGTGATTGGGTCCGGCATCATGGCAGACCGATTGTCGAACGGCAGCGTGGCATTGGCCCTACTTGCGAACGCGATTGCTACAGGTACGATCCTTGTGGCTCTAATCTTCGCTTTCGGCGGAATCTCTGGTGCTCACTTCAATCCCGCCGTTTCGCTCATGGACGCCTTCGAGGGCGGATTAGCTTGGAGGGAGACGCCGCACTATGTCCTCGGTCAGGTGCTCGGTGGAATCATAGGGGCTGTCGTTGCCAATCTCATGTTCGAACTCTCGATTGTGTCGCTTTCTGGTCATGCTAGGAGCGGTCCTTCGCAGGTTTTCAGTGAATTTGTGGCGACCTTCGGACTTGTTTCTGTCATTTGGGGATGCTCCCGGCTTCGGTCCAATGCCGTTCCATTCGCAGTCGGTGCATACATCACGGCGGCGTACTGGTTCACCGCGTCGACATCGTTTGCGAATCCCGCTGTCACGATTGCGCGTTGCCTCAGTGACACATTCGCGGGCATCCGGCCAATAGACGTACCCTGGTTCGTCGTGGCACAACTTCTCGGGGCGTTTGCAGCTACGTTGCTCTTTCGATGGCTTGTTCCTAGGTTACGAGAACGTGCCAAGGAAGTTGTCTTCGCTCGCGATTCGGACCATGCTTGACGCGCGAAATGGTGCGTTCGCCGGACCGGGAGACGATGAGAACGTGCCGTGGGGATATCTTAATTCCCTCCGTCAAATCGAGTGACAAATTCGTTTTATCGTGACATCTTGCCGTTTGCTTTCATCTACCTGTGGATTTTATTTGTTCCCCCAGCGGGGCTTTGAATGATCGGACCGCGCCTCCCGCCGTTGAAACGGCGGGCTACGATGTCCCGCCCCTCAGGGACTTCGCGCGGTGCCCAGACAACACTAAATTCATCGCGCCACGTACAGAGTTTACGAGTCAGTATTTCAGAGCTGGAACGGCAGAGGCAATTTCAACTCTCCGAACGAAACGCTCTTCCCGGGACGCCGCTGGCACTATGCATTTACGGAGAGGGTGCCTGACCCGGACGTGGCTGACGACCCAAGGGCGTTCACTTGAGCGAACTGCTGGAATTCCTGCTGCAACGTGCTGTAAGCCTGTTGCGCTGATGTCAAATTTCCCGTCTGAAGCGCCTGGCCCAGTTGCTCCATCAATTGGCTGACCGGATCCGATCCAGTGCTGTTGCTCTGGTAATGATGATGGCCCCGGTGCTGGATCGAGTGGCTCTGGAAATCTTGCTTGAGCGCCGCGTAGTCTTGCTGAGCGGAAGAAAGTTTTCCGGCCTTGAGATCCTGCGAGAGCTGGTTAAACTCCTGCGCGATAGAATTGCCGGTGGCGGCCGCCGTCGTCGAACTCGGCAACATTCCGGACTGCTGCAAGGTGGCAAAATCCGATTGCGCCGCGGACAGGTTCCCGGTCTGCAAATCCTGGCCAAGCTGCTGAAATTCCTGCTGAAACCCTTGCGCCTGGGTTTGATTTTGATTCTGACTCTGGCTCTGCACAGGCTGTGCGCCACTATTGAGCAGAGTGCTGAAAATGCTAGCCACCGTCATGTTCTCACTCCTTCCGCGTAGCCGCGCGGCCCCGCGCCGCGCTCGTCCGTTCTTGCCCGCACTTGATTTGCTGTAAGCCCGCGATGTCAATAGCAAGCGCGTTGCCAACCGGAAGGGTTATCTGGCAAGGGATAATCTGCTGAAAGTAAATCACTTATGCGCGAAATGGTGGACCGCTACCGACGATACGGAAGGACACGGCAAAACGCTTCCCAGCGGCGCTGGGCAAACTTTGCCGGGATTTTGATTAGGGGCGCAGACTGCCCTGCCACTTGCCGGTAGCGTCCGAGAGAGCGCGCCCAAATGCTTCGGCGAAGCGCTCGGGAGAAAACTGCCGGCGAACCGTCTCTCGCGCTCCCTCGCCGAGGCGTTCGGCAAGCTCACGGTCGGTGAGCAGCCTTATCGCGTGGCCGCGTAGTTCCGCGGGATCGTCCGAAAGGAATCCGTTCACGCCGTTGACGATCGGCGAGGTGGGGTGACAGTTGCCGAGCACCGGCAAACCCGCCGCCATGGCTTCGAGCGTGGCCATGTTGAATCCGTCCTCGAAGCGCGGGTCGGCCGTATGAATGTAGAACCGGTGATGGCTCAGAATCTCTTTCAGGTTCGCCCAGTCGGCCGCGGGGCGCACGCCGCTCAGTTCGGGATTATGGCCCACCAAAGTTACCGGCAAGCCACCAAAGGCTGCCTGATGGAAATCCCACAGCAAAACGCGCGGCCGCCGCAGGATGTGGTTGGCAATTCGCAATCCGCAATCGAGATCGCCGCGCCAAGCCGGATAATCCTCGGGTGCGGCGCAGGAAAGGGCTACATGGTCGCAAAATCCCCAAGACTTGCCTTTGAGTTCGGAAACCGCCACGACGTGTGTGCCGGTCAAGCGCACGTATCTCTGAACCGCGCTTCGCAGACCATCCGCGGGAATCGTGGATTTCTGTTCCACAATCGCGCCGTCCAGCGTTTCGTGGAGGACGAGCAACCGCGGTCCCGCGAGGTTTTTCATGTCCAGCAGGTCGGTCAAATTGTGCGCGATCATACAGCGATATGGCCCTCGATCGGGATCGAGGTCTTCGAGCCGCAGGAGCCGCGCATTGGGCGGCAGCGGGCGCATGGCATGGTCCCACCCGCTTTTCGCGCGTCCGCCAAGTCCTACGACGATGTCCATGGGTAGGCCCAGCCAGCGCAGTTGGTAGACCCAAGCTTCGTGACAGTCAAACACGAGGAGCCGCTCGTCCAGCCGATCGGCTTCGGAGAGACCATCTATGGGGCGGGATTTTTGGTCTGCGCGGTGAGGAACGGCTTGCGTCGGTGGATCGGCAGCGGAGGTCGCGGGTCCTGCATCCGGAGAAGGGACCAATGGCTTCATTGCGTCTGCTTCAGCGCCGCGGCCCAAAGCGTGACCCGCTCGATGTGGCCGCGGGCGCGCGCGAGGTGCTCCTGCCGCGCGAGCAACATGAACTGAACTTTTTCGAGCGCGACACGCAGTTCCTTGAGGTTCAAGGTATAGCTTTTCAGCTCAGCATCCAGATCGGAGTCCGAGGCGCGAAGGCTCGCCGCGCGGGAAATGATTTGCTCCATCTCGGCAAGGGGTTCGGAGGCGGCTCGAATGTCATGGACCGTGAAATTCCCGCGGCCAGCCAGCGCACCGCGTGCGCGGGAAAGGGTTTCCCCCAGCTTCGAGTTCGCGCGGCAAATTCGTTCGCGCATTGGATTTTCTTCTACGCGTTCCACTGGGCGTGCTCCACGTCCGAGTCGGAAGGGTCGGCCGGCCCCGTAGCCGAAGCGGCTCGCTTAATATTTTCGGCGGGGCGGGACATTTGCGAGTTGCCGCTGGACGTTTCGTTTTCGGCCTGCTTCCAGGCCTGCCGCAAGGGCATGTAGAGATCGATCAGCCGCTGGACGCGCTCGGGGCTGGAGTGAAGGTTGGCGTCCACGATCAACGCCCTGGTCACGTTGTAGAACCCGTCCAGACGCTGCGCGATCTCGCCGCCTTGCGCATGGTCCAGCACGCTTTGCAGCTCCGCGATCACGAGCAGCGCGTGATTGAGGCTGGCCGTGCGTCCCTGGACGTCTCCCGTGCCCGCCGCGTTCATCGCGCGGCGAAGGTCTTCCAGAATCGCATCGTACAGCTTGACGACCAGTTCGACGGGGCGGTTGCCCCGCGTGCTCGTTTCCCGATACAGCGTCGCGATTTCGTTGGGATTCATCCTTGTGACAACCCCGCGAGTTGCTGCGTAATTTGGCTTTGCAGCTGGGGAAGCTCCTGTAAAGCGACCTGCATTTGATCGTACTGGGTGGTCAAATTCTGTTGCTCGGTTGTGAGCGAAGTTTGCATATCCGAGATCTGGTCGGACAGGGCCTGATTTGTCTGGGACATTCCTTGCAGGTCGAGCGTGATCAATCCCTGTGTCGGGTCGGTAATGAGATTGAGCACATTGGATAAGTTGGTCGCAAAGCCCGATGCGCCCTGCATCAAGGTTTGCACGCTGGCGGAATTGTTGGACAGTGCGTTGTCGAGCGTGCTCGAATTGACCGAGATCGTGCCGTCGTCATTCAGGTTGAGGCCGATGCTGGCCAGATTGACGATGCCGTTGTTGCCGCCGATCGAGTAGGTGATCGCCGAAAGCAGTTGCGACTGAACGTCACGAACGGTCGAGTCGCTTTCGAGCGGCTGGGCCCCCGATCCATCCGAGGAAACCGCAAACTGCGCGTTCAGGTCATTTATGACCGTGTTCCATGCCGAGACGAACGAGTTGATGGAGCTTTCGGCCGAGGACTCGTCCGGCGCGACGGAAACGTTCACTGTGGTGTTCGGGTCGGCGCTCGCAAGATTCAACGTCACTCCCGGAATGACGCCGGAAATCGAATTGCTCGCGGAACTGATGGGAATGCCGTCCACGACGATCGAGGCATTCGCGCCGGTGACGGCGTCGTTGAAGGTAAGACCTGTGGTGTTGCTTGCGATGGTGATGTTGCTCGATGCGCCAGTCGTGTTGCTGACGATGGCGAGACGCGCGCCGGTTGCATCGTTGACGACATTCGCGGTCACGCCCAAATTCAGGTTGTTGATCGAAGCGGCTAATTCGTCGAGCGTGTTGTTCGTGCCATCGACCGTAATGGTGGTGGGCGCGCCCGATCCGAGCGCAAGCGTAAAGCTGCCTTCGCCAATCGCCGTGCTGCTCGAGGCCACTGGATCGGTGTAATACGTGGACGTGGTCGCCAGCGAATTCACGGTGATCGAGTGATTCTGCGCAGTCGCGGTTGAGTCGGCGGTTGCCGAGAGGACGTTCGAATCCGAGGAGGTAGCTTGGAGGGCGCTGACCCCTCCGCTCGTGTCGCTCAGGGCACTCACTGCCGTGGAAAGCGTGTTAATGTCGTTTTCGATCGATTGCAGCGTCGAGGACTGCGTTTGAATCGTGGATTGCTGCTGCTGGAGCAGGGTTAACGGGGCCTCGGCCGCGGCCATCGCCGAATCGAGCAGGGACTGAACATCGATGGTATTGGATCCAGCGGCGAGAAGAACATTTCCGTAATTGTTGACTGTCCCCATAGCCCCTCGGACCAGCGTTCCCCTTGGCTTCGGGCATTCCTCGTGCCGCAGGAGTTCCCCCGAGCCCCATCTGTTTCAAACCAACCTAATTTTCAAATGAACGCGGACGAGGCCCTCCGAAGGGGACCTCGTCCGCGCCCTACCGCTCTGCCGCCAAACTGTCGACTACTGCAAGAGCTTCAGTACGTTCTCCTCTTGCGAGTTGGCTTGCGCGAGGGCCGCCATACCCGTTTGAGACAAGACCGACTGTTGCGACAAGTTCGAAATGACGGCTGGTATGTCCGCCGACATAATTCCGTTTTCGGCCGCCGTCAGGTTTTGCACCTGAACGTTGATAACCGCCGAAGCGTCTTGCAAGCGGTTGACCGACGCGCCGATCGTGCCGCGGTCATTCGCGATCGTGGCGATGGCGGTGTTGATGGCCGTCAGCGCCGTCTGAGCCGGTGTGCCGGTCGCTCCTGCCAGCGTCGTGCCGCTGAGTGCGAGGCCGGCCGAGGACAACGCGCCCACGCTGACGCCGATGGTGCTGCTGGCGTTGCCGTCCGTCAGGTAGACGGAGGTCGTGCTGGCCGTGAACACGGACGTTCCGTTAAACGTGGTGGTGCTTCCGATGCGGTCGATTTCGGCCAGAATTTGCGAGTATTCCGATTGTAGCGAGGTGCGCTGCGCGCTGCTCACGGTGCCCGTGGAGGCCTCGGTTGCGATCGTGATCGCGCTGTTCAAGAGCGTGGTCACCTGACTCAGCGCGCCGTCGGCCACCTGAAGGGCGCCCACGCCGTCATTGGCGTTTTGAGCCGACTGGTTCAGAGCGGAAATATTCGCCTGCAAGCCATTCGCGATCGCAAGGCCGGCGGGGTCGTCCGAACCGCTGTTGATGCGTTGCCCCGAGGCGAGCTGCTGGAGCGTGGTATTCAGCGCCATCTGGGTATTGTTGAGGTTATTCTCAGCCTCAAGCGCCGGTATGTTGTTCAGAACGCTAAAAGACGACATTTCGAAGGCTCCTTTTTTGTATGTGTTCCGTTTTCGCGATACAGAGCAACTCTTCAGAGTGGCTCTTATTGGCAGTAGGGCTCGCGCTTCTTACGGAACGTCCCTTACAGGTAATTCATCGGCATTTCTAGGGGGAAACTTTAGCTCCGATCGCTAATTCCGACCCCGATTCCCACCTCTTCTGTTAACCTTTCGAGCACGCCTTTTACCCCGCTGCCTTCTCGTTTGGACAATTCCGATAGTGCTTGTTTGAGCACTTCGTTTTGGGGGTAGACCACCGTCCCCACGTGCAGTATGGCGCCGGCGCGCGGCCATTCTCCTAAGCCTGCCCACAACGTTGCCGCGCGAAGGAAATCGCTCGGGAGCGGATCGCGAACCGATTTCAATTTCTCCTCTGCCGCGGTGGCCGCGTCCCGTTCCTTGCCGAGCCACGCAAGCGACAGAATCAGCCGGTCGTGTATCTCGGGGTGGGCAGGTTCGCGTTTCAATGCGTCCCGAATCTTCGCCAAGCCGTTCTCCGTTTGGCCCGCGCGCACGGCCGCGAGGCCCAATTTGCTTTCGAGCGGCGGCGAACCTGCCGCGATTTGAATGGCTCGCTCGTAGGCGCGCGCCGCATCTGAAAATTCGCCAAGGTTATAGTGGGCGTCCCCCGTGGTCTCGAACACGAAGGACGTCCGGTGGCCCTCGTTTGCTGCGTTCCTTAGGCACTCGATCGCCTCGCGATACTCCCCCAGTTTTACGCGGCCAAGCCCCGCGAAAAACCAAGCCACGCCGAACTTCGGATTGAGCGTACAGGCGCGATCGAAGTGCTCGACGGCTTGGCGGGTGTTTGCAAAATTGTCCAGCTCGACGACGCCCAGTTCCAAATGGGCCTGAAAACTATCCGGCATTTCCAGAATCTTTTGCCGGCCCAGATCGCGGTAGAAGACGTTCTTCCGAGCGCGTGTTTTCGCGTCGGAAGCGAGTCCAAAATGGTGGATCAAAAAGGGCGCGCGGCCGAGGCGCAGGCCGGATCCTTCGATGCTCGGCCCCACGCTTTCGTGCACCCTGCCCACAAAGCGAATCCGCGGGTCGCGCCGGAACAAACGCACGTTTTCGTGTTCGACGTAGGCCGGATAGGATTGGGCGGCCGGCAATCGAGAATCGTTCGCCCGCGCGGGCCGGTCCCATATGCGGTCCTCGAGACGCAAGACGTAGTTTCGAATGGTCACCTGATACCCGCCGGTAGGCCCGCTCTCGAGGAGCTCCCGAATTCCGCTCGCGCCCTCAGGATCGAGCATCTCGTCGGCGTCGAGCGTGAGCACCCAATCCGCCGTGACCGAGGCCAGGGCCAGATTTCGAGCGGCCGCGAAATTGTCCTGCCATGGAACTCGGATGACTTTGGCCCCGAACTCCTGCGCGGTGGCTGGGGTCTCGTCGGCCGAACCCGTATCGGCGATGACCAATTCATCGACCGCGTCCCGAGCGCTCTCGAGGCAAGCCCGAAGGCTTTCTGCTGCGTCTCGAACGATCATGGAAAGCGCGAGTTTTGGCATGAAGCGAGTTTCTCCGGTTGGCCTTAAATTTGCTTCGAAACCGGCGCGACCATTCCCACCAATCGCGCCATTCGTTCCAGATACAGGGGCAAGATTCGTTCCCATGCCAGCGATCTTTGAATCACGGCGGCAGCCTTGCGGCCTCGCGCGGCGGCTTCGTCGCGATCCTCGTAGACGTGGCGCATTGTTTGCGCGAGCGCAGCCACATCGGGCTCGAACCATGTCCACTCGCTTGAAAGAGGGCCGAGCGGAGGGACAGGGTCCGGAACGGAGACTTCGGCGGCTCGGATGAGATAACTATTCTCCGCGGAACAAAATTCGGTGGCGGGGCCCTCACCGGTGGTGATGACCGGCTTCCCGCAGGCCATGGCCTCGATCAAAGGCATTCCGAAACCTTCGGCGCGATAGGGAAGAACGAACGCGTCGGCGCCCCTGTAGAGCGCGGCGAGCGCCGCGTCATCCAATTCTTCGGTCACGAGGAGCGTGTGGGGCGAAGAGGGCCGCAACGCAAATTGCCGCGCCTTTCCAAGCTGGGTGTTGTGGCTGTAGAAGCTACGCGATCCCAGATCCTTGATCACTAGCGTGACGTCCTCGTCCGGCAGGAAGGCGTCGCCATAGGCCTGTAAAAGCATGTCGATTCCTTTTCGGCGGATTGGGCCGCCCACGAACAAAAAGACAAAGCCCCTGCTATTCGGAGGGCGGCTCGCGGGGCCGTCCGGCCGGAAGATATTTCCATCGACGGCGTTGGGAATCATGCGGATGCGGTCCGCGGAAAGTCCAGCCACGAGAAACGAATCGCGCGCGAAGTCGGACGGCGTCCAAACTTCATCTACCTTCTCTTCTATTTCTTCGATCCAGCGAATCGGGACGGCCTTGTGCTCCCAAGGCAGGATGCAGACCAGTTTGCCGGATGCGGGACGTTCAAAATCCGGCGGCCACTGATGGCGAATGGTCAAATCGATTGCGCCGATTTGCCGGCTGGCGGCCTTCTGAAGCATGGCGCCATGCTCCAAGGTTTTCGGTAAGAGGGTCGGCCAAGTGGTCGGATCGAGGCTGGCTTCAAAATGCGGCGAGCGAATTGCCGCCAGTCCCACGGCTCGGTTGATCCGCGCGTGGCCGGAAGCGTCGAATATCGACCCCGTCAACACAATCCCAGGTTTTTCTGGCCCAGGTTTTTCTGGTCCAGGCTTTTCTGGCGCTGGCCGAGGCCGCGGTTCCGACCGGAATTCCGCCCGGCCGATTTTGTCCAGCAAGGTTTCTCTGCGGGCGTTTTCGATGGCCATGGTTTCGACGAGGCGCCGCGCCTGCCGCGCCATCCTGTGCGCGAGGAAAAAATCCACGACGGCTTCGAGATATTGCGGCTCGCGCCGCGCCATTTCCGCGAGAGGATAATGCAGCCGGACGGCATGGGTTCGAGGGATGCGCTGCGCGGTCAAGGCGCGAACGGCGGGTGCGAATGCCGGCTGCTCGAGCGCGCAGGAAATCCAGAAATTGAAAGCCTTTTCTTGCTGGCCGACCGAATCGCAAATCAAGCCCAAGAGATACCGCGCGCGAAAGGAATTTTCGCCGCCGCTGCCCACGAATTCACCCGCACGGCCGCCAAGCGCGCTTTCCAGAAACCGGATCGCTTTCGCGGGGCTTTGCTGTTCGAGAAAGAAAACGGCGTGAAGATAAGCCATCTCCGCATATCCCGGAAAAGCCTTTTCGCCGAGGTCGAGTATTTCGCCCGCTTTCTGCCAGCGCTTCTGTTTCATGAGAATGACGATCATGTTGCGCAAGATCAGCGACGAAAAGCGGGCATCCTGCATATTCGAGTTCCAAAGCTGTAGCAGGGGATCGATGGCGGAGCTGGGGTTTTCTAGTTCCGCGCAAAGCGCGGCGGACAGGCGAGCCCAGGGCTTCTCCGTGGCGCGCCAATTCGTCTTCCTCTTTTCCGAAGGGTTCGATCCAGAGATGCGCAACGCGGGGTTCCAGCTCGCGGCTGTGGACTCGGGCCGAAGCAGGCGAGGCTCGATCCCGATGAGGTCGGCATGTTCGAGGCACGGCCAATGAACGGCAACCCAAGTGTCGCGATCCGGCCGCGAAAAAAATGGACGCCGCCAATCCGCCGCCGAGCCAGCCTTTGGCGACTCGCCCCTGCACCAAACCAAGGCAGCGTCGAAAGGATCCGCGGCCTGGGATTCTTTATCCCAGAGAAGGCTTCCACATTGCACTTCATCGGCGGCGCTGCGGATCGATGGTGGGATCACGTCTGGCGAAGCGGCATCGGTGAGCAATAGGACGCGAGGGCTTCGATCGCATCGAAACCGAACGATTTCCGTCACCGGCGAAACAACGCTGATTCCCACTGGAGCCACTCCCCCACACTTTTGTCATTCCGAGCGAAGCGAGGAATCTCTCTCTCTTTTGCGGCCCTCAAACCGAGAGAGATTCCTCGCTTTGCTCGGAATGACAAAATAAACTACACATTTCGCACACCTACATAGACCGCTAGCTGCTCGGCAGGAGAATTACCCGCCGAACGGAATCTCGCAAAGGCCTCAAACCTCGATTCGTTGCGTCAATCGAGCAGCCGTGCAATTTCCGCGACCCAGCGCGCCATGATGACTTTCCGGTCGTACTTCTCGACCATTTCTCTCCGTCCCACGGCGGCTTTCCCTCGGGCTTCCTCGCGGTGCGTGAAGACGTGGCGCATCAGCGTGCGCAAGTGATCGATGTCCGGTTCGGCCCACTCGTGGCCCGCAAAAATCTCCACGTCCGTATCGCGGGGCGTGGGCGCTAGTTTGCAGTCGATTAAATAACTGTTTGCTTCATGTAAAAAATCCATTTGCCCGCTCCAGTGCGTGGCGATCACTGGTATTTCCGAGCACAGCGCCTCGACGTACGGGCGCCCCCATCCTTCGCCCCTCGTGGGCAGCACAAAGCAATCGGCGGACGTATAGAGCCTCGGCAAATCGTTATTGGGAATAAAACCGGGAATCAGCACAATCGGAGGAGTTTTTTCCAGACGAATGCCCAACTCCCGTTCGATATAGAAAAGCAGATCGGGCAGAAGGTCCGACTCCGGACCCTGCCGCCCATAGCACCTGAGAATCAGGGCCACATCTTCGTCTTCCTTGAATTCCCGAAGAAACGCCTTCAGCAGAATGTCGGGGCCTTTCCGCTGCGTCCATTGAAAAACCGAAAGGAAATTGAAGTTGCGTGCACCACGAATTCGGAAGGGCGGGTTTCCAGGATGGAAGAAATTCGTGTCTTCTCCTTCTTGCATCCGCAGGAGCTTGCGTTCCTGGACGCCGGCGCGCAGAAACGTTTCCAGGTTAAAGGAGCTGGGCACCCACACTTCGTCCATGGCGTTGCATCGCTCGACCCAGCCGTCGGGAATTCGGTCCGTTTCGAACATCGTGCGGCCGACAAGCCGGCGGGCATGGAGATTGGTCTGAAAATCGTGCGCGGGCATGGATTGCAAGTAGACGCCTTGGGAAAGATCGATGGGCTGCAGCTTGGCAAACTCCAGCGCCGTCCGCTCCTCATCGGTCATGAGACTGTCCACGTCGCACGGATGCTGTGTCGGGTCGATTCGCACGGGGATTCCGGCCGCTCTGAGGGCCATGACCACCATCAAGTTTTCCTGGGCATAGCCGCTTCCGCCGTAGATCACGCCGCGGAAGGAGACTCCGGGGCGGACCCCACTCCCGGGGAGCGTGAAATCCCCTGAAAAGGGACGGCTTGTGCGTTTCGGCCGCTCCTCGATGCGCTCCGTCCCTTGCAGAATGGTTGTCGTACTGACCATGCGTTCCAGAACCTCAATGGCGTCGGCTCGAGCGGTGCGCTTTGGATCACAGGCCGCCGCAACGACTTTGCCCAAGGGCAAAAATTGCCGAGCAAAACTGTGCAATTTCTAACGATTCCCGCCTTCGCGGGGAAGTTGGTGCACTGTTTCAGCCACTCGACGAGGGTTTTTCTTTCGATCCAGCGGCATGACGCGAATCAGTAATCGTTTCCCAGCGAATTTGTTCGTCAAACGAGTCAAGATCAGGCCGGTTCAGCCGATATCATTCTCGTAGGGCCTTAGAGCCGATGGCCGAGGTGTGACCGCCGCGGCATTAGAAAGTTCTGAGGATGGGTGGGGAAAGCCCATGATCCAGCTGACTCGACTGAATAATAGCCCCTTGGTCGTCAATTGCGACCTCATCAAATTCATCGAAAACACGCCGGACACGGTTTTGACGCTGGTCTCGGGAGAAAAGGTGGTGGTATTGGAACCGCCAGAACTTGTGATCGACAAGATAATTGAATTCCGCCGCAGAGTATTATCCGGCGGGTCTTGCGCAACAGCCGCATCGGGCCGTGAATTCGGGGAAAACGCCGCGCCGCCATCGGCCGACCAATACGAGGGCTAGATTCCATGGATAAGAGCAGTTTCGGCGGAATAATCTTGGCTCTCGGGGGCATTCTCCTTGGTTTGACGCTCGAAGGGGGCAAGATCGCGCAGGTTATGCAGCCCACCGCGGCCATGATTGTTTTGGGGGGAACGATCGGCGCGGTCATGCTGCAATTTCCCCTTTCGGTGGTTTTGCAGGCGTTTGGGCGGCTCGGGTCGGTCTTTTTTGTCAAGGGCGCGGAGCCATCGGCGCAAATCGAACAGATGGTGGCGTTCGCCAACAAGGCGCGGAAGAGCGGGGTGGTTTCTCTCGATAGCGAATTGGCTGGTATTAACGATCCGTTCTTGAAGAAATCCTTGATGCTCGCCGTGGACGGCACCGAGCCTCAAGAGCTGCGAAAAATGATGGAACTGGACCTCGACAACAAAGCGGAGCATGAGGAACACATCCCAAAAGTATTCGAGGCCGCTGGAGGATTCGCGCCGACGGTTGGCATCATCGGCGCGGTGCTTGGGCTGATCCAAGTGATGCAGCATTTGGACGACATCAACGAAGTAGGCAAGGGAATCGCGGTCGCCTTCGTGGCCACGATTTACGGCGTGGGTCTCGCCAACCTGTTCTTTCTTCCTTCCTCCGGAAAAATCAAGACGCGGATCCGAGAGGAACAAATCGTTCGCGAAATGACCCTCGAGGGAGTGATTTCGATTTTGGAGGGCATGAATCCGAGGATGCTCGAAACCAAGCTCAAGGGTTTTCTGGTCGAAGAGCACGAAAAGCACGAGAAGCCGAAGTAGAAAAGCCCCGCCATGGCCCGAAAGAAAAAGCATCCGGAACACGCGAACCACGAACGCTGGCTCGTTTCGTACGCCGATTTCATCACGCTTCTCTTCGCGTTCTTCGTGGTTCTGTATTCCTCCTCGCAAGTCGATAAGCGCAAGGTCGGCAAACTAGCTCTCGCGATTCAGGTGGCCTTCCAGCAAATGGGCGCATTCCCGACGTCGAACACGAAGTTGCCGCTTTCCGAGTCCGCGCCCATGCCGTTTCAAGACGTTCAAGTGATCGAGAATGTGACTCGATCGCAGGATTTGCAGCGCTTCGTGCAACCGGGAAGCGGGGCACTGAGCAATGCCGTTCTTCCCGGACAAATTCGCGGCATTCAGGATGCCATCGAGAAGGCGCTGGCCCCTGAAATCTTGAGGCACGTCGTCGACATCAAGCAGCAACGCGAAGGCTTGGTGATTAGCTTGCGAGAAATGGGTTTCTTCGAGAGCGGCTCGGCGACCATGCGGCGATCTTCGGCGGATGCCGTAGACCGCCTCGTCGGCGTGCTAAAGGATCGCCCTGAGATGTTGCGGATCGAAGGCCATACCGACAATATCCCCATCCATAACGCCCACTTTAGCTCGAATTGGGAGCTTTCCACCGCGCGCGCGATGGAACTGCTCCGAATTTTTATTATGGATTATCAGTTCGCGCCCGCGCGGCTGACCGTCTCTGGCTACGGCGAATACCATCCGGTGGACACGAACGACACGCCCGAGGGACGTGGGCACAACCGGCGCGTGGACATCGTGGTGATTGAACCGCCGCCTCCCATCCCGGAACGCGGTAAAAAAGCGGCGCCCAAGCCGCTCGTTTCGGTAAATGGGCCGGCGAATGCGGACGCGGAAGAAAAGCCGGCGCCTGCGAAATAGGTCTGCCGCTCGCTAAATTTTCATCGCGGCATTCAGATATACATCGAGCACCCGTCAAGTACCCGTCCAACCCTTATCAAATTCAATTTAAACGAGGTGGCTTCTCAATTGCCAGTTAGTGGCTGTTCGGAGTGAGCAGCTTCCGTGCCGCCGATTTGGTATCCGACGCCTCGAACCGTGCGAATCACGGGACGATCCCCGAAAGAACTCAATTTCTTGCGAATGTAGTTGACGTAGACGTCGACTGTATTTGTGGCCACATCCCCGCTTGGAAGGTGCCATGCGTTTTCGGCAATCACGGCGCGAGAGACGGGTTGCATCGGCCGCTCCATCAGGAATTCCAGCAACGCGAATTCCTTTTGCGTCAGATCGACGGGGCAGCCGTTTCTTTTCACCGTTCGACGAATGCGGTTCAGTTCCAGGCCCTCGATGGAAAGCACGCCGCTCGAAGCGTTGCTCCGCCTGCGCCACAAGGCTCGGAAGCGCGCGCCCAGCACGGATATCGTAAACGGCTTGGTAATAAAATCATCTGCGCCGGCATCGAGGCAACGGAGATGCGTGTCCGCATCGGCATTGCCGGAGAGGACGACCAACAGCAGGTCGGGGCGAATCCGCCGGATTTGCCCAAGGATCTCGAAACCAGGAGAAACGATGCCAACAATCGCCAGATCGTATTGTCTGGCCTCAAGCTTGGACAAGAGTTCCGCGTGGTCGAGCGCGGTGTCCACAGCGTAATGTTTCGCTTCGAGCTGTTCCTTGATAAATTCGGCCAGCGCGGCATCTTTATCAGCGACGACGATCCTCATCGAGCCTCACCGTGTCACGCAGTCGTTTTACCGTGCGCGTTGACGCGAACGATTATATTCATTCCGGTTTGCACCGAGGGCGAATCTTCCGCGCTTGTTATGAGCTGGTTAACAAACTGGCTGAGTTCTTGGCGACATGGACATTTACACAATGCAACGGGGAGTGGCGCCGCGAAGGAGCGGCGCCAAGCGGAATTCGAGCCTAGACCAGGGCGCACCGCCGATCTCTAGGAACGTTATCGGCCTGAGAGTGCCTCACGCAGGGGACGCCGCGGAAGCCGCTGAAGTCTGCGTCGCGGACGTGCTGCTTGCCTCTGGCTGAGGGGTTAGGGGTTGAATCGTCGATCCGGTAACGGGGGAGAGCGTAACGTCTATTTCGCTGACATTTAACTGCAAGGCCGTAAGGTCAAAGCTTCCGCCCGTGCTGCCGTCACTGCCGGATGTGCTTCCCGTGGCGCCCTGTATGTTCAGCGCGGAAAGACGGATGGAGAGTTCCTCGAACTGAATTTCGCCGGATGACTCGGTTGTTCCGAATGGCAGGAGGGCAGGGGAAGTTTGCGTTGCTGGGGCCGCTGTTGCAGAGGCTGTCGTGGCCGGCGTAGTGGACGTCGTGGCGGAGGTGGCCGCTACGGTGGAAGCGGAGGTGCTAGCCGGAGCGGCGGTGCTCCCTGCCGCGCTCTGGGAAGCTTGCGACAATTGTTGCGCTAGATTTTGGAACAAGTTGACGAGATCCGCAAAAGCCGTTGGGGAAATAGATTGGATGAGGCTCGCGACTTGGTCGAATGCTTGGATGTCCTGCTGGCTCAGACCGAGGCTTTGCAAAATGGTGTTGAGCCCCTGAAGCGGGCCCTGTGTGCTAGACGATGAGTCGCTTGAGGCGGACGAGGGCGAAGCGGCGGTTGCTGCGGGAGTGGCGGCTTGGGAGGCAGTTTGGGACGCGGCAGGCTGAGTGGACTGGGAGGCTGCCGCCTGGGTTTGCGTGGCTGGACTCGTACTGGTTCCAGTGCTTGTGGCCGGCTGGACCGGTGACGTTGACGGGGAACCATTCTCTGCCAACAGAATCAGCGCCGAGGCAGAAAAGACTTGAACTTGGGACACCTGGTAAGTTCCAGCATTCGCGGAGCTGGCTTGGTTTGTCGATTCGCTCGAAGGACTGTATCGGGAATCGGAATCGTCCCCTGAATTGCGATCCCAATGTCGATCCCCTCGGTGAGTCCTCTGATTGCTGGACCACGGCTGACTTGCCGTTGACTGGAAATCTCCGCTCACCGACTGATTCGATTGATTTTCGATGCCCGTCACAGCCATGTTTTCCCCCAGTTTAGGTGCAAGCTTCGCCCTTCGCGCAGCAAATCCATTCCGCTGAAAGTAAGCCTATAAACTAGATATCGGCCATCAGGAACGGGGCTTTAGGGAGAACGACGAGCGAGGTTGTCCAAACAGAACCCTGGTGGTTACGGTTTGCGCATACCTTGCCCTGAAAATGCGGCAGGGCATCGCAGTGTATTCGCGAAAATGCCTAGGCAATTGTTGCCCAGCTCGGCGCACCTCATTGAAACACTATGCTGTTTGTTGGAAGGAAAATTCGCCTGAAAGCAGGATCGCGAATCTCGTCTTACGAACAGAAATGATTGTAGTTATGGAGACTGCCCTGCCCGCGTTGGAATCGCGAGCTTCGACATCTAACTGAAGCCAATCGAGCGGGGAAGGCTAATGGCCCGAGGATTGCTCTTTCTCGATGCCGCTGCAGTGAGGGAAATTTTCGCAAAATTTTTTTGGGCGCGGCTGGTGGGACAGCCACTCCTGGCTGTCCTCTTTCGCTTGCCGAGATCCCTGCGGACGGCCAAGAGTAGCTGTCCTACTAAAACCGAGGAGCGCCATGCAAGTTCGAACCCCTGAAACCAAAGGCTCGGAGACGTACGGAAAGGCAAAGACTCTATTTCAGGAAGGCAACTACGAACAAGCGGCGCAGTTCCTAGCCAAATCCTTGCTCGAGGAACAGAGCAGCGAGAGGTGGAACGATTGGGCCACCGCGAAATTCCTCGCGGGGCAACCTGTCGATGCGGAAGGCGGCTACCGGAGGGCGCTGGAATTGGCGCCCGATAACGTTTCCGCGGTCTCCAATCTCGGCGCGCTACTCGCCGGCCAGGGCCGCTATTTCGAAGCGGTGCCGTTGTTGGAATTCGCCCTGGAGCGCGGCGGCGGAGAAGGGAACGACAAGCTGCGTCCGTTGCTCGGTCTCTGCAAGGCAGGCATGGCCCGCGCCTCCGAGGGACAAGCGGGCGACTCCGCAAAGCTATGGAAAATCCTCACGCGAGGATTATCCTTGCAAGCGGTGAGCCTCGATCGTGTCTTGCTTCGCCTCATAAATCTTGAGGCCGATCTTCGCCAGCACATGAGCGCGTCGGCAGCGGCTCGGCCCGTTCCTCTCGCGGAGAATGACCTTGCTTTGCAAGCGCGCGCGGCTCACAGCGGACGGTTCGCCGCTTACCTGGGCGAGCATCTGGCGCTCACGCGCGTGCTGGATCGTTTCAAAATGTACGTGGATACTCAAGATATCAGCCTCACGCCGCATCTCCTGATGGAAGGCCATTGGGAAATGTGGATCACCAAGGTCTTTCAGCAACTCGTACGCCCGGGGCATACGGTGGTCGATGTCGGCGCGAACGTGGGTTATTACACGATGATCGGCGCCGCCGGCGTTGGCGTGTCAGGGCGCGTGCACGCGGTGGAGGCGGACCCGCACACGTTTGAAATTCTGGAAAAGAACATCGATGTGAACGGCTACGGCTCCATCGTGCACGCGCATCAATGCGCCGCGACGGATTCATCGGGGGAACTCACGCTCTACCAGTATCGCAATCATCATGGGAGCAATAATGTCTTTGCAGGCGATGCCGATCCGCGAATCGCTGGCGCGATCAAAGTTGCCGCCGTTCCCCTGGACGATCTCATACCCGATCCGGTGGACGTGATGAAAATCGACGCGGAAGGCAGCGAGCCGTTAATTTTTGAAGGGATGCAAAAGCTTCTGGGGCGCAGTCCGCGGATACAAATCCTGATGGAGTTTGCGCCTCAAATGATCGAGCGAACCATTCCTCCTCTCGATTTCCTGGAGCGCATCCGGGACGCCGGGCTGCAATGCAAGGTCGTGACCCACGAATCGATGATTGTAAGCTGGCCCAATGAAAAATTGCTCGAACCGGGCATCCATACGGTCTTGTTGAGCCACGACTAGAGCGTGTCCATCAACTTTTTTGGAAACGGGAACCTGCGAACCATCTGAAATTTACCGGCGGGACAATCCGCGCGCGTAAGGAATGAATCCGAGGCCCGGCCGCGATTCCGTGCGTTGCGTGCGGCAAAGAGCCTCCGATCAGTAAGCCCCTGCGGACTTTTCGATCTCTTCCAACTCTTGGACGCTGATGCCTCGGGCGGCTAGCTCGCTCATGAGGCTTTCCCGGTCGTCATCCCAATCCTCAGTGGCGCGCCATCGGTCCTTCAACTCTTCGTCCGAGGCGGTGAGGATTTGGGTCACGCGGTCCGGAACCCGATTTTGACCGCGCACAGTTTCTTGAGCTTGGATCAGCAGGAACGTGTTCCCGGTCTCCAGATCCCAAACGTACGCCCCGGTTGCGCCTCCGGTCATGATCTGCAGGAACACACGGGTGTCATCTCGAAGTCCAAGGTCTTGCTGGAGCCGGCCAAGACGACTGGCAGTGAAGAATTGCATGGACGAAGTGTTCTCCCCGGATTCGAAGTCTATCCCATTCCAAAATACAGAGCCAAGGACTACCGTAGTTCGTAGTGTCCAATTGGGAAGGTGTTGGGGTGAAGCGCCCGTCCGCCGCGGCGGACGGCGACGCACTCGATTCCAAAATGCCCGCCTGAAGGCGGGCCCTACACGCCGAAACAGAATCCAGATGGCGAGGTCACGCGTAAAAATCGATCGGAAAGGAGGAAATATCCTTCGGCACGCTGGTATACGACGGAATCACCACCGATGCCGTCTCGACATTGCCGGGGTCTCGGTAACCGATGAGCCGAACGCCTACGCCAAAGCGGCCCGGGAAGAGATCGTGTGTCCTTACAACTTCGACGAGGCATTCGCGATCGATGTTGCCAGCGTCGCTGAGGAACGGAAATTTAAGAAGCAGTTGCATTTTGGAGCGGATTTGATTGTTAAGAGCGAGGAAATACAGGCCGTCATGCGAGAAGTCCTTGGTAATGCAAAGCAAGTCCAGGTCGCCTGGCGCGGTATCCAAGATGCGGTAGCGAGCGAAACAGTGAAAGCTGTTGCGGGGGTGGATCCGGCGTTGAACGGGATCTGTCATGGCTCCTCACTACGAATCTTGGAGCATAAAAGACGCGGGGACGATAGCCCTGGGGTAACAATTTTGGAGTGTAAGCAGACCCCGTGCGGTCTAGTACCAACGGCCTAGGAATCTCTGCAAAGACAAAAGTGGAAGGCAAGCCGGTTGCGTCGCCACAATTCGATGAATTGGGTTGGTGGCTGCGTGCGCAGCCGTGGGAAATTGAAGCTTGGCGGCGCTGGGGCCAATGGTGTCCGTGTTGCTGAAAACGGCACCCCCTCGTGTTTTGCGTCTTTTCTTCCGTTAGGCCCTCGACCTAAAGTGTGAGCGGTTAACGATGTCCGGGATCGTCTGATGTTCTCGCGGCAGCGCCGCGAATCGGCGAAATGTCCCGGCAGAGTTCTGGAGCGTACAAACGGCAATGATGCAGCGAGAGCGTCGCGTTTCTGGTCGAAAGACACTGAACCCCCTTCCCTATATCAACCTCCCTGGAGGCAATGGAGGGACTGTGCTCGATGTTTCCGAGCAAGGACTCCGTTTTCGCGCCATCGCCCCCGTGGAACAATCGGGGCCCATTCTATTCTGGTTCACGGCCCACTCGAATCTAATCGCAGGGGTTGGCGAACTGGTATGGACCGACGGAACGAAAAAAAACGGCGGCCTGCGATTCACTCAATTGCCGTATAACGCGTGCGAACAGATTCGAAAGTGGCCGTACGATTCAGACTTTAGACCGAGCATCGGCAAAGACCTCTCCTTGCACATTCCCGCGCCTGACTACTCTTTGGCTCCTGGCGCGAACCATCCTGGCGCGCCGGCGGCTGCTTCGGCGGAGGCTACGTTTCATCAGCCGAACTTCGATCGCCGCCCGCCGGAATCGTTCGAAACGATCCTGGAAGAGAGCCGGCTTTCGGATGATGGGGACGCCGCTGCCGCGACGCAATTGGCGGCGTGGGAACTGTATTTGAATAAACATGGGATCTCTTTATCGAAAGCGATTTGCGCGTTGCTTTTGGTGATCATTCTTCCGGCCTTTGCCATGAGCCACCGCCAGGCAGGCAAGTGGCTGGTTTGGCTGGGAATGAAGATCTCGGGACCAGTCAATACCGTGGCGTCGGCGGCGATTAGCATCCCTCCGGCCCCGCTGGCCGCCAACACGCCTGCTTACAAAATGAAGCAAGAGGCCGCGCCAGTCCCGGTGGCTCCTCAGCCGCCGAGTGCGGCCAAGCAAGAACCGCCGAAACAGGCCGCACCTGCGAGCATAGCCAAACCAGAACCGCCGAAACAGATGGCAGCCGCTCCTCCTCCCGCGAAGGCGGTCGAACCTCAGATCCGAAAGCCCGCGGCTGGGGGCACTGAACTCGTTGTGCAAGTGGCCGCGCTTGCGCAAGAAGAAGACGCTCGCAAGATGGCTGAAGACCTCCGCCAGGAAAATTTCAAGGCATTTGTGCGCACTCTCCCCGGCGATTCTCTCTATCGCGTAACGCTAGGCCCTTACCCAGACCCCGCGTCTGCGCGAACCTCGATCGCGAAGCTCAAAAAAGCGGGCTTCAGCGCGTTTATCCGGCGTGAGCCTGTTTCAGACTCGCTCGGAACTTAGGGGCCGCCATTCATTGGAACTGGACACTTCGACGGCGCCCCCGGAATTGCAAATTTGAGACATGAATTGCGAAAATTATAATCACGAGCTTTAAATCCCAGATCTCACATTTCAACTTTTGAATTGGAACTTTCAAATCTCGAATTGTGTTTTTCCGGCGTTCCGGGCCGAATCGTTTCCATTGGAAAGAACATCGGGTTTGAATCGCCATCCGCGAGCCAAGATTTAAGGGGCCCGAATCGAGCTTCACGAATCACCGTCCACGAATCACGGCCGTTCCATGCCCCTGGCCGTGCCACCTATTTGCGAAACGCCTCGCATCCGCTGCGGGCTGTTTCCTGTGAACGATGCGTTGATCCATGGCCCGCTTTCAGGACACAATCTGCCGGTACAGGCTAGCCGTTGCGCGCGCTGCCGGAGTTCCGAACATCGGCGACCAGGCGAATTTTGGTGGATGGCAATACGTTCTTAGAGAGCCGCGCATTCGTTCAGCGATTAGAGGGTCCCTTTTGTTCATGGCGGCTGAAGAGCCGCGGGAGAAACCGAAGTGCCCGAATTTTTAATTGAGCGCCAATGATGCCGCGAAACGTCAAACGTGATGGCCCGCCCAACGTGCCGTTTCGCACGGCGGCTCGCGATCTCGCGGAGGTCAGCAGAAACTTTTATTCTCGCGGTTGGGCGCTCGGGACGGGCGGGAATTTCAGTGCCGTCCTTCGACGAAAACCCTTGCGCTTGGCGATCACGGGGAGTGGATTGCACAAGGGGGACGTCGAGCCGTCGCAGATTGTGGAAATCGATGCGCAGGAAAAGGTGCTTCGCGGAACGCGCAAGGCGTCAAACGAGGCTGCCATTCACGTGGCCATCGTTCGAGAACGCGGGGCGGGCGCGGTCCTTCATACGCATTCGGTTTGGGCCACTGTGCTCTCTGGGATTGCTGCTTCGCGGGGAGGCGTCATTCTGCAAGGCTACGAAATGTTGAAGGGGCTCGAAGGCGTCCACTCGCACGAGTACACGGAGTGGTTGCCAATCCTCGAGAATTCGCAGAATATGAAAGGGCTTTCCGCTGAGGTCGCGGAGCTGGTTTCCAAACGGCCTGACATTCACGGCCTGCTGCTTCGCAAGCATGGACTTTATACTTGGGGACCGACTCTGCTGGAAGCAAAACGGCATGTGGAGATTTTTGAATTCTTGATGGAAGTGCTGGTTCGCTCCGGCGACGCCGGGAATCACGGTTGAGGCATCTGATTGATTTGCGTGTGAAAGGAAAATTCCCATGGCCACAGTAAAAATCCCTGAAGAACAGCGGACCCTCACGGAATTCGAAGTAACGCGGGATTACCTTGCCGGAATTGGGATCGAATACGAGCGCTGGCAAACAGATGCCGCGCTCGCGGACGACGCAACTGCCGAGCAGGTCTTGTCGGCTTATTCCGTTGAGATTGAGCGATTGAAACAGAGAGGCAGTTACGTGACCGCGGACGTCATCGACGTTTACTCGGATACGCCCGGCCTCGATTCGATGCTGGCTCGGTTCAACGTCGAGCACTCGCATGACGAAGATGAAGTGCGTTTTATCCTTGCCGGCCGCGGGCTCTATCACATCCATCCCGAAGGGGGTCCCGTTGTGGCGCTTGGGGTGGGTGCGGGCGATTTGATTCGCCTTCCTCGAGGCGTGCTGCATTGGTTCGATCTCTGCGGCGACCGGCGCATCCGCGCGATCCGGCTGTTCCAAGATGTTTCCGGATGGACGCCGCACTACACAGGAAGCGGCCTGGACCGCAGCTACGAACCCGTTTGCTGGGGCCCTGCCTATCTGCGGCCGCAGCCCGCGGCGAAATAGCGCGTGGACCGCGTAGGAGAATCTGAAGTCAGGATGATTCTGCTCGACATCGAGGGCACGACCACACCGGTTGAATTCGTATATCAAACTCTATTTGGCTACGCGCGAGAAAATCTTTCCTCGTTTTTGCATGGGGCTTCCGATGAGCCCGAGGTTCGCGCTTGCATTGCCGGCTTCAAGGCCCAGTGCGCTGTGGAGCAACACGAACAGAAAAGCCCGCCGGAGTGGCGAGCCGGCGCGCGGGAATTGGAAATCGATTCGGCGACGCGCTACGGACTTTGGCTGATGGACCGGGACAGCAAAATCGGCCCGTTGAAGGTGCTGCAAGGGCTGATCTGGCAAGAAGGGTATCGCTCCGGCAAATTGCACGGCGAGATTTTTCCGGATGTACTTCCCGCTTTCGATCGCTGGCGCAGGCAGGGCAAAGAGATCTCGATCTATTCCTCGGGGAGTGCTCTCGCGCAAGAGATGCTTTTTCGCACGACGGAGTTCGGTGACTTGACGACGCGCATCAAGGCCTTTTTCGACACGCGAGTCGGGAACAAAACGAATCTCGAAAGCTACAAGAAAATCGCGTCCATCGCCGGGTACCCGGAGAATCAAATCCTCTTTTTATCCGATACTGTTGGAGAACTGGACGCTGCCCGTTCCGCAGGCATGCGGACGGCGCTCGTCGCGCGCTCCTCGAAGGATGTTATTTCTGCCGTGCATCCCGTGATAAGGAACTTCGACGAGATCGCCTAGCTCGTGGTGACGCGCTGAATCTTTTTCGCGAAGACTCATGCTTCCATCGCACTACGACGCATCGGCTTGCGGAAAATATTTCGCGGCGGCGATCACTGCTGCGGCGGCGAGATAACCTGACGCGAATTGGAAGGGCAACGGCGACCCGCCGCGCCAGGGTAGCACAAACGTTCCTTGCGCCGCGGGCGAGTGGATCACGCCAAAGAGACTGAGCAACGCGCCAGCAGCAAGATACGCTGCGCCGCGGTTAAAGCGCCGGTCGAGCAACTCCGTGACCGCGGCTCCCCACAGCACCGCGGAAATAATGAATCCGTTGCCGAGTAAGTTGAGAGCGTTGACAGTTTCCCCCACATCGCCCGACAACTGCGCCAGGCTCGCGCCGACCGCCCCCATTACGGAAGACACTTCAAGCGCGACGAGAAAGGCGATGGAGGGCAGCAGAGAGATCGCCACCGCTAAGCCGTGCCGGGCAGGAGTGGCCAGAAACGCCTGTGAAATCACTTCCAGGCCGACGAAGACAAGGATCGGCGCAACCGCCGCGGCAGGAATCCAAGCCACGAAAAATGGGAGGTAGCCGAGAATGCCCCCGAGGCCGATAAACAAGCCGGTGAGAATCACGTAACCGGAACCTGAGCCCATCGCCTTGTAAGCGGGGTGGCCGATATAAGGAGTGCTTTCCACCACTCCTCCGCACAGTCCCGCGAGCAGCGTGCAACAACCCTCGGTGAGAAGAATCGCCCGCGTATCGTATTCGTCTCCAGCGACTGCCGCGCTTTCGGTATTGTCGATCCCTCCGACCACGGTCGATACCGAAAACGGCAGAATGATCGGCAGATAAACCCACGCGAGGGAAAGGCCGCCGAGAAAAGCCAGCGTCGGCCAAGGGAACGCCAAATGAAAAGCCGCGGGAAAATCGGTTGCGGGAGCGGCGATGGGACTTACGACGTGCGCCGCTCGAAGGACATAATGAACCGCGACTCCCGCCAGCGCGGATGCGAACGCTCCCGGAATTCTCCAGGGAAGCCGGACGTTCGCGACGAGCGTGACCAGTACGATGGCGAAGGCCAACAAACCCGGAATCGGATTCGCGTACACCTTCAGCAACGGCAGCACGGCAATCAAGGCCAGGCCCGCGCCGCCGATCGAACCCAGCAACGCGGCGCGAGGGACGGCGGCGCGAACCGCATTCCCGAAAAACGAAAGCGCGATTTTGAAGACGCCCACCAAAACCGTCACCGCCATTCCCACCTTCCACGCCAGCATCGCGTCATGCGTGGCCAGATAGGCCGGTCCCAAAACGCCGAATGACATTCCGAAAATGCTGGGCGCATTCAAACCGAGCGGCATGGCCGTGACGTCGTCGCGGTTCTGCCGGCGCGCGAGGCGGCCCGCCATCCAGGCGTAGAAAAGATCCCCGGCGAGGACACCGATCGCGGTGCCTGGAATCATCCGGTACAGCACGACATCGGACGGGAAGCCAAACGCGCGGATCAGGACGCTGGCAAGAATGACGAGGTTCGCGACATTATCGAACATCAGGGCGAAGAAGCCGTTCAGGTCTCCCGCCCGGAACCACCTGGAATTTGTTGTCATCTTCCCTCGTGCTGATCGTACAGACTCTGAGCGAGGTATCGTCCGGCCTGAAGCAGCCATGCGTGCGGCGCAGCTCGATCCTGCCTGCGCATTCTAAATGAGGAGCTGAATTTAGTCTTGAAACATCTAGCGAAGCCGGGGTGCGCGATCTGTGGAAATGGAAGAGAAATGGGAGGGGCTATTGTGACGGGAAACCCCGCTTCCCGGTCCTGCCGCTGATGCTGGGGTCTGTTTTGGGGCCAGATTTAATAGCCGGGAGAACTAACTTGCTCCGTCGTCTCTTTTGGCGGGACCAAGGGCGAAATCTCCAACTGATCGCCTACTTTCGTCCCGGTGCGATAGATCGTGTGCGGAGGCAGTTCCAACACGCTGGAAGCTTTCAAGGAAACCCTGGAGATGCGAAACGGCCGCACGTACTCCTCGACGTGAACGACCTCCTTTTCCTTGCTGAGGAAGACCAAATCGATCGGAAACATCATCCCGATCGTGTGGACGCCGCGCGAAGGCACAATCCATAGACCTGTGCCCACCCGCGCCCACCGCTTGGTCTTCCCGAGCAGCCCTACGAGCCGGCGTACATAACTGTCGGCCACGACCGCCTCGGTTGCTACGAAGGCCTCGCGGGTTCGATTGTAGACGTACACCGTGCTTTGCCGCTGGTCATTCCCCACCGGTGATCTCCGATCCTGCTCGCCTATTGATTTTTTCACTCGATCCGTGGTTCTACTCAACCGCTTTGTTTCGGCGCCGCCAAATGATAAAGGAAAGCACCGCAACCGCCATCACGCCACATCCCACACGAATTAGGGTATCCATTTTCTTTCTCCTCTTTTTCTAAAGTTTCCAACCCTTGTAAAACTCCGTACCTTCCGCCCCGCAGGCAAGCGGTTCACTTCATTGAAGGCAACAACGAATGCATAATCGCAAGCACGGCGGGTCCCAGAATCACGACCATCAGAGCCGGGAATATGAAGAACACCAGAGCCGGGACCATCTTCACGCTGACTTTGGCGGCCATCTCTTCCGCGCGCTGACGGCGCTTGGTGCGCAATTCGTCCGAATACGTGCGAAGCGCTTGCACGATGCTCGTGCCGAAGCGGTCGGTTTGGACCAAGATGCCCGCCAGGGCTTTGAGATCATCCAGGCCTGTGCGTTCGCCCAACTCCCGCAGTGCGTCGAGCCTGGTCCTTCCCACGCGCATTTCCAGATTGACCATTTGCAATTCCGAAGCCAACTCCGGATGGGCGACTCCAATTTCTTCCGCCACTCGCAGCAGCGCATGGTCCAAGCCAAGGCCGACTTCCACGCAAATCACCATCAAGTCCATGGCGTCCGGAAGGGCCAATCGCAGGACCTTCTGTCGGGCCTTCACCCGATTGAGGACCCAAAATTCAGGAGCAAAGGCGCCCAGGAACCCGGCAATCAGGATCACGGCGAATGGATTGAGCTTGGACAGCCCCGTCCATACGACGAGGGCGATAAGCAGGATGCAGCTGATCACCCTCGCGCCCCTCATGGCCAGATATGCATTTGGGCTGCGATAGCCGGCGCGGATTAACAGAGTTTGGTCTTGGGATAATTTTTTCGCCTTTGGCTTCGGCAGCATCGCTCCGATGGCGACAAAAACGTTTTCCGCCTTTCGCCCGGCCGTGCTTGATGCTCCTTCTTCTTGCTCCGAACTTCGGGCTTTCAGAGTGCGCGACAGCCGATCGCCCATATCCACGGCTTTCGGGCCCGACGCGTAGACCAAGACCATCAAGATCCCGACGACTGCCAAAAATATGAAAAAAAGAAGGAATACCATTTCCCTGTTTTCCTTTCTAAACCTCGATCGTCACGATTCGCCAGAGAATAATGGCCCCAACCAACTGCAAGAGGAGCGCTAGCCCCAGGACCATGGGTCCATTCACATCATGGAAGAGTACCGATTCATAATCCGGATTAACGAACTCCATCATGCCCAGCATAGCCAAGGGAAGCATGATGAGGATCCCCGCCGTCAGGCGGCCCATGGCTGTCTTGGTCTTGACATCCCGCTGGATGCGAAATCTTTCCCGAATGACCCGGGACAGTTGATCCAAAATCTCGGCGAGATTACCTCCGCTGTCCTTTTGAACGATCAGCGCCGTGACCAGAAAACGGACATCGAAGGAGGGCACTCGTTCGGCAAAATGCTCGAGCGCATCCTGGATGGGGATTCCGTAATTCTGTTCTTCATAAGTGATGGTAAATTCTCCCCCGACCGGCTCCAGAGACTCTTGCGCCACCATTTGCATGGCCGAAGTGAAGGCATGGCCCGCCCGCACGGCCCGGCCCAGCATGTCGAGCGCATCCGGGAAACGTTCCTCAAACAGATCCAATCGGGCCTGGCGCTTCCAGGCTACGAAGCCGACAGGGATCGCGCCGGCCACAATTCCCGCGACGGCAGCCAGAAAGAAAGGCAGATAATGGCCAACGATGACATACGTCGCGACGGCCGAGAGCACGCACAGCAGGACAATCTTGGCCGGTTTTGTCTTCATACCGGCCTGGGCCAAATATTTCTGCAACAAGGTGGTCCCTGGCGCTTGGGCCAACAATCGATGCAGCGCGGGAATGGTGCTAACCATTTCATCGCGGACCAGCTTTAGATCCGCGGCGATCCCTGTCCAGTTTTGGGCCGCCCGCAAGTGCTCGATTCGTCCTCGAACGATTTGCTGCGAGGATTCGCCCACATACAAAAACCAAACGCCCAAGATGATGGCCGCGGAAACGGTGAATGTGATTATCGTTATCATCCAAATCATGTCGAGCTCCTTTCCGCCGGCTCAAAAACGACTGTGCGATCCGTCACGCGTTCGAGCCTGGCGGATGCTTGCAGCCGGCTCCGTTTTCAGCGGTCCTTCACTGCTTGAAACATCGTCGCGGGCAAGGTAATTCCGGCGACCGCCAGCTGTTCGGCGAACTTGGGCCGAACTCCTGTCGGGATGAACTCCCCGATGACCTCTCCGGAATCGCGGATTCCCCGTTTTTTGAAAGCGAAAATCTCCTGCATGGTGATGACTTCACCTTCCATGCCTGTAATCTCGCTCACGCTCGTTACCTTGCGGGTTCCATCGCTGAGGCGGCTCACTTGAATGACCAACTGGATCGCGGAGGCGACCTGGCGGCGGATGGCCACGGCAGGGATATTCAAATTGGACATCGCCACCATGGTATCCAAGCGGGCCAGCGCGTCCCGCGGAGAGTTGGCGTGAACCGTCGTAAGAGACCCATCGTGGCCCGTGTTCATGGCCTGCAACATATCGAGGGCTTCCTCGCCGCGCACCTCACCGATGACGATGCGGTCGGGACGCATACGCAGGGAGTTAATGACCAGTTGCCGCTGTTGAATGGCGCCCTTCCCTTCGATGTTGGGCCGCCTGGTTTCCAATCGCACGACGTGTTCCTGATGCAGTTGCAATTCCGCCGCGTCCTCGATGGTCACGATACGTTCGCGGTTGGAAATATAGGAAGACAGGACGTTCAGCAGTGTCGTTTTTCCGGCGCCAGTGCCGCCGGAGATGAGCACATTCAGCCGGGCCTTGACGCAGCCCGCCAACAAATCCAACATCGGTTGGGTCAACGTATCATTGATGACCAGATCGTCCGCCCCCAACCGTTCGTGGGCAAAACGCCGGATGGAAAGGCAAGGGCCGTCCAATGCCAAGGGAGGAATGATGGCATTCACACGGGAGCCATCGGCGAGGCGCGCATCCACCATCGGCGAAGACTCGTCGATGCGCCGGCCAATCGCAGTGACGATGCGGTCGATGATGCTCAGCAGGTGCGCGTCGTCCCGGAATTCGATGCCGGTGAGTTCCAGCAGGCCTCTGCGCTCGACGTACACGCTTTTGTAATTGTTCACCAGGATGTCGGAGATCGTTGGATCCCCCAATAGTTTTTCCAGGGGGCCCAGACCGAACACCTCGTCCAGAACCTCCAGGGACAGGCGCTCTCTCTCCTGCAGGTTCATGGGCGTGGCCTCGCCCGCGACCAGGCTCTCCAGGATTTGCCCGACCTCGCGCCGGACATCATCCCGCTTGAGCTGATTGAGCCGGTCCAAATCCAGCTTCTGGATGAGACGGCGGTGAATCGCCGCTTTCAGAGCGCTGTAATCGGTTCTTGCGGATGGAACTGGAATCGGTGGCATATTCGATCACCTCTTGTTTGAGAAGAAGGTGCTCAGCGCACCCCGTTTGTATTCGGCTTGCATTTTGATTCCAGAGAGCAGGGAAGCCAGATGGCGGTACTGGTTGGTCAGCACGTTGTCGTGATTTTCCATCAGCGGCACTCCCAGATTGAAAGCCGCGCTGGCCTTGCGATAATCGTTCGGCAAATGCGACAGCACGGAATATTTCTTGTCATCCTGAAGGGCTTTCAGAGTTTCCTCGTCTCCCTTGTGCCAACGGTTGACGATCACCCGGATGCGCTCGGGATTGACTCCAATTCCGGCCAGCGCCTGCAAACGGCGATCCAGAGTCCAGAGCGCCGGCACGTTGGCTTCCGTCACCACCAGAATCATCCGCGCCGACTGCAAAATCGAACTCCAGTCAGAGGAGAACTGTGTGCCTAGGTCCATCAAGACTGTATCGAATTCGGCCTGCGCGACGTTCACCACCCGCTCCAGCGGAGCCACCGGGATGTTCTGCCACTCCTCAGGGTGCAAGGAGCCGCCCAGCAATTCCAGATTGGTTTTGTGATGGGTAAGCAAGCCGTTGAAGAAATGGGTATCGAGCCGCTCCAGGCTTTCCAGCGCATCGCGAACCCCGAAACGCGGGTGCAGATCGAGAAGCAGGTGCGCGTTGCCGAGCGGGCGCGCGAAATCGAGAAGCACGGTGCGTTTCTTGGCGAAGGTGCAAAGCTGGGCGCCCAGATTTACGGCGACCGTTGTCGTTCCTACGCCACCTTTGGCGCCCATCAAGACGATCAGCTTTTCCGGCGAGCGTTTGTGGGCGTGGCCTTCTTGGAAGCGATTCAAGATGCTGAACAAGGCCTCGGGCAATACGGGTTTGGCGAGGAACTCCTGTACGCCGCTGCGCATGGCGTCCATGAGCAGGTATTGGTCCGGTGGAAAGGCCAGCGAGCAGGCGATGATGTGGACGCCGGGTTGCACCTTGCGGAGATGCGCCGCAAGGGCTAAGAAAGGAGCCGGATCGCGGCCCAAGTCCAGCAACACCACATCGGGAATGATGCCGGTGACCTCGGGTGCTTTGTCCGCGTGGACCGTCCATTGTTGAATCGCGGACACCAATCCCACTTGCTGTAAGCTCGCCAATAGTTGGGCCGAGCTTGTTGTGTCACTACTGGCAATGGCTGCAGTTAGCATAGGCCGAATGTCTCCATTTGAGGCTCGCCTCTTACTTCGATTTCGCAGTTGCATCCTGCGCGGGCTTCGCAGGGCCTAGGAAAGGTACCGGGAAAGCCGGGCCGGTGGGTTGCGTACCCGGTGCCAGCGGTTGCACGATTCGCGGGGTCACGAGAATCAGCAATTCGGATTTCGACTTGTTCAACGAGCGGCTCTCGAAGAGCTTGCCGAGAATCGGGATGGCGCTAATTCCGGGAATCTTGTCGAATTGCTCGGTCACTTGATTGTCAATCAGCCCGGCAATCGCAAAGCTCTGTCCATCTCTCAGTTCCATGTCCGACTCCGCGCGCCGCGTCGAGAGCGCTGGAATCGTGGTTCCCGAGATGGTGATCGAATTGGTGTAGTCCAGCGAGCTGACTTCCGGTTTCACGTTGAGGCGAATCATCCCATCCGCCAGCACCGTGGGAGTGAAGCTCAGCCGCACGCCGAATTCCTTGAACTGAACGGTGATCGGCGCCACTCCGCCGGCCACCGAACCCTGCACGACGGGAACGGGGAATTGGCCGCCCGCCAGGAAGCTGGCTTCTTTTCCCGATTCGGTAAGCAGGTTGGGCTCGGCCAGAATTTGCAGCACGTTGTTGGCTTGCAGCGCCTCGATCATCATGCCCAGGTTGATGTCCGGCCGAAATATTGACATATTCAATACATTACTGACAGTATATTGAGGCGACTGCGCGCCGGTGGTCACGCCATTGGCTGAGGTTGTTGCTGGGGTGGCATTTTGATAGCCCGGGGGGGAAAACTGCCCCGTGCTGACCGACACCGGCATGTTGCTGCCGAACTGCCTGAGGATGTTGACTCCCAACTGGCTGACCGAGGCGCGGTCCAGCTCCGCGAATTTCACCTCGAGCAGGACCTCCTTCATTTGCACTGGCGGGAACTGCATCAAGTTGGTCACTTTGGGCGTGGTGTTCTTGACGATCTCCAGAATTTTTTCCGCCACCACTCCCGAGGAGATTCTCCCCGACAGCATCACCATGTCCTTGGAGGTTTCGAGCTGCACCGCTTCGGTCGGGAATACTTCGTGGATCTTCTCGTTCAAACTGAGAATGTCGATGTCCACCGAGACTTCAAAGGTTTGGCTCTGATCCGTCTCGTCCCAAATCAAGAGGGACACGCCGCCAGGCGATTTTCCGTTCAACAGAACCTGATAGGGGCTTACCACCACCGCTTCGACAATATTCGGATCGGCGACCGACACGCGCTTGATCGGCGTCGGCGAAGTGAGCACCAGGGAGCGTCCGACGAGCAGGTGCAACGTGTGCGTGCCGGGTTCCTGGTTGGGCGCCGCCGCGGGCGCGCCAGCTTGCGTGGCAGGCGTGCCCTGGGTGACCGCCGCGAGCGCCGCGGCTTTCGTCTGTTCCGCCCGGGCGCCGCCGGCCGCCAGAAGCAGGAAGGCGGCTAGCGATGCGAGTGGACGAACAAGAGTCAGACGAGATGATGCGTTAGTGGCTTTGGGCAGGTTCATTTGACTCTCCAGTGGATTTCTCTGTACCCGTCGTAAAAGACTTGTTTTCACGCTTGCCGCCGGCGATCACTTCGACCACCATTGAGGCCGGCGGAGTTGTAACCTTGGGAGCGGCCGGGACGTAGTGCCTTTCCGACGGCGCGGCCGTATCCAGTCCGAAAATGGAAGCCTGCAGCACGGGGGCCGGGTTCGAGGCCTGTGTGTCGATGGTGTTTCGGAGCGCCAGTTGAATTTTTCCCGAACTGCTGGCCATCGCCAGCCTGGCCGCATCCGAGGGCGATACTAGCAAAGTCATAACCGTCACGCCGACCGGTTTTCCATTCTGGCTCTCGACTCTCTGGTTGGCGGCTAGGACTCGCACGTTTTCCAGAACGGTTCGGGTAATATTTTGGCCTTCCTTGGTCGGTCCGGTCGTGATCACATCGACCATGGTCCCCGGCGTGACAAATCCCGCCACGGAAACTACTTCGTTCACGGACACCGATAGCGCACGCATCCCTTCCGGAATGGTGGCTGACAAACCCGCGCCCGCTGCGATCGGGGCCAATTTGCTTTCCAGGATCGGTTCATTCTCGGCCACCGACGTGATCAAGGCCCGGTTCTCGCAGTCTTCCAGACGCGCGAACATATTCGCCACCGGCGCGTCCTTGGGCCAGGGGATGACCCTCAGGTCCTTCGCGGTCAGGCGAGTCCCCAGGGGCAGAGGCCCGCTGGCGACGACGATTTGCTTCATCACGATCACGGGCGCAGGCCTGGATGCCAGCTTAATCTCATGGTAAACAAAGATGGCCAGCAGCAGTCCCGCAAATGTTGCGATTGCCAATCCGATCATCATTCGCTTGCGTTCCATAAATCAAATCTCCTTGTAGATCCTCTTCACCATTTCCATTGGGTCGCCAGGAAACACAGGACCGTGGCAACCGCTGTGGCGACGCCGAATGGCAGTTTCAACAAATCCGGATTATCCAGCGTTATATCCGGATAAGATCGCAGGCCGAAGGAAAGAAAACCTTGGACCAGTAAGAACACATTCATGAGCGTTTCTTTCACTCGCCTGGCTCGAACGATCATCACCACGCCCATTATTCCCGACACGAGTATGGCCCCCGCCAGAACGATCAACATCTTCACGGGACCCAGAATCGCGCCGAGGGCGGCCATCAATTTCCAGTCGCCCGCTCCCATGGCTCGCAGCAGAACCATCGGCAGTAGGCAGGTCAAAGCCAGAAACATGCCCACGAGTCCCGCCACTGCGCCGATCCAGCCAGCTTGAAACGTGTGAACCCCGATCCCGATCACCGCCCCACTCACCGTCAGCCAGTTGGGAATCCGCCGGCTGCGCCAGTCGATCCAACCGGCCGTGAGGCCCACCACCATCGCCAAGGCCCAGATTGTTGTCGTCCCACTCATCGATTGTTCCACCCTCGAGGTAGGGTTTTTCCCTACGCTGAACTACCCTAGCCTCGTGCCGATTCAGCAGACCCGTTTCACGAACGTTGTGGCTATCACCAAATCCGATTCTTCGCTGAGACAAGTTCGTGAAGAAAGCTCACGAAAATTCACTCAGAATGGCCCCCCGGGTCCCCCGGGCCCCCCGGGTCCGCCGCCGGTGGTTGTGGTAGTGTTGCCCAGGGCAGCGGCAGCCTCTGACGCAAGCGTAGCCGCGAAAGCAACCGCCGCATTCGCATTGGCGACGTCCGCGCCAACTGTATTTGCGGCTGCGAACCTGCCGCCGTTCGTAGGGCCCTCGGCGGCTTCTGCGTCATCCACTCCTGCTGCGCCCACCAACGCTGTGCCGTTGATCGCTTCGGCAAGGTCAGCCACAATACCTTCGAGGGCATTGTTGCTAAGAACTGCGGAGGCGGCAGCCAAATCAGCGGCCGCGACGATATTTCCGGCATTGGCTGCATCGGTGGCGTCTTGGGCATAAGCGTTAGACAAACTCTCATTCGCAGTCTCCGCGGCGAGGTCTTGAGCAGCGGAGTTGCCGGTAGTGACACCAACTCCAGTTGACGAAAGAGTGCCACCAAACTGAACTTCGTTCGCCGCGTTCGTGAAGACACCAGCGACCTTTGCCCCAAGCTTTCTCGTGCTGGCGACCGCGGCCAGCGCGATCAAGAAGAGGAGCAGGGCATACTCCACAATGTCTTGCCCGTCTGCCTTCTTCCAGAACTTCCGAATTCTTTCCACTCCGCCCTTCATCATTTTTTTCATGACATCCCTCCTCTTTCTCCCCAATCGCTCGAATCTCATTCATTCGTTCCCGGCGAAAAAATGGTCCCCCTTGCGAAAACCGTACGTGACCTCGACTGAATGGGCCGCCAGAATCGAAGGTCTGCTCCAGCGGCCTTCCTCAGTGGCGTGGTCACGCACGTTTCGAACTACGACGCTTAGGTCAGGTCTGCGGTGGCGCTGGTGAACACGGACGCGACTTTCGTGCCGAGCGTAGTCACGGTCGAGGCTGCAACCAGGGCAATCAGAACCAAGAGCAGCGCGTATTCCACGAGGTCTTGGCCCTGTTCGTCCTGCCAGAGTCGCTTTAAAAGATTTTGCATATCGCTATCCCTCCAAGTAGTTTGAATTAGACGGTTGCTTCCGACTTCAACCGCCCGCCCCTACTAAAGCAGGTCGTGCGCCACTCTTTCAGTTTCTCCGGCAAGGAGAGAAGTCCTTTGTTTTTAATGTCGTGGGACCATGGCACCCCTACTTTTAGGCAGGTATCCCGCCAGGCTCCTCGAAAGCGTTACGATTTGATGACTCTCGCCGTGCCCTTACTTTGTGATTTGGTGACGTTTGACCTGCCGGCGTGTGAGGCATGTCACGGACACTGCCTCTAACTGGCCGGAAAAGCCGCCTGGGCTTACTCTTTACCGTGCTAATTCGTAGATTCTTTGTGTGGTGCGAGCGATCTCGTTCGGCTTTCGCCTGCGATGGTTTTGCTCGAAGTCCCGGACGGACGGCACAAGGTAGCCCACTGCGGAAGCGGTGGAGAAGCTCGCACGCCCATTCGCAAGCCCCGTAGGGGCGGCCACGCTTGCAGGGCTGTGCCGCCCCACCTTGCCCGCCCTCCAACTACTTCCGTGGCGGGCTACGTTGTTTCGTCCCTACGGGACTCGGCGAGAGGAGCAGAGCAATCTTTAGTTCCCAGCAGGCGCGCGAGGGTGCGACCGGACAAAAAGCACGCTGAGATTGTCCGCGTATTCTTGCTTCCAATCCGGGGAAGCAGACAGGAGAGTGGCCAAGGGGCTCTTTCGCCCAATCAGACAGGATCGGATGCCGTATTTGCCGAGCAGAGAAAGCGCGTCTCTTTGCAGCAGGGAAATGTGCATGTAGTCCTGTAGGACCCCAGTGTATTCGTACATGTCCGCGCGGCCGTCGATAAAAACTTTATGCTGGGGCCCGAGTTTCCAGATCAGGTATCCGCCATAGCCGTATTCGTTGTACATTCCGGTAGGCTGAGGGTGTTGCCGCAGGTATTCGATGGCGGCAACCGGATAGTCCTTCGCGACTATCTTTTCGACTTCGGCCCTTCCGGGCAGAAATTTCGGCAGGAAAAACGCCAGCAGCGCGATGGCCGCCAGATTCAATGCATACTTCTCTTTGTCAGGATCGTACGACGGCATCCACCTGGCAAGGAAGCTGGCCATGACCGGAGCGACAATCATCACGAAAATCAAAATAAACCGTACGTGGACGCATGCCGCGTAGACCCCGAACAGAAGCAGAACCATTTCCTCCAGCCTGTGTCTCATGGGGAAGCAAACGTGGGCCAGAAAAATGGCGAACAATAATGCCAGCAAATACTTCCCAACTAATAATCCGAACGAAAGGGGTTGCCACTCCAGGATACTCGCGATATTCACAGGTTGGCTGGTAGCCATGATCGCCGGGTAAGCGGCGAGTTCCGTTCCATACGGAGTCACAAGAATCGCCAGGCAGCTAACAAGAAAAGTAACCAGCAACTGCACTCGTTGCCGAGGGCTCCAGGGTTCCCCAGCCAGCCCTCCCCATTGAAAGTTCAACAGGCCACCCGCGTAGTAAACGCCAATCGCCGCCAGGCCAAACACGAAGGTGCCGTGCGTGTTGACCCAAATCAGAAACAGCGGCGGGAGAAGCCAAAGAGACCTGGAGTGTCCTTGCCGGAAGCGCTCCAGGCAAATCAGGGTGACCAGCAGAAAAATGTATCCAAAAAGTTGGGGCCGAAGGGTGAAGACGGAGGAGGCTATGGGCAGCAGAAGCCCCGTTGCTAAACAGGCAGCTTTCCAATTGCCGCACCGAAGGTACGCATAATAGTACAGGAGGACGGTCACGGCGGCGACCTGCGCGAACATAAGGCACATGAGTCCCAGAAGTCCACCCGCGCCCGCTGCTAGCGCCATTGCAACTTCCCCGAGCCATTCATAAGCGATCCAATGGACCCCCGGGGCGGTGAAAGAATATGGGTCCGAAGTCGGCCAGGTATGCGTATCCAGAATGTGCTGGCCTACGGCGATATGCCACCAGGTGTCCGGATCGGGCAACCTCTCGTGAACCCCCACCATAATGGCACCGACGAGGAGAATTCCCATCAAGACGCGGAAGGATGCTGCCTTTTGCAATGTCAGCCAAATCGCTGGCCTCGCGCCCACTGGAACTGCCACGGGCAGATTGATCACTCCCGCTTCCGAGGGGGGAGGCGAAGGCAAGTTCGCGCCCCCAATTCCAGGTCGCATGGCGGCATCTGAATGACTCAAGTTGTCACCTCATTCCAATTGGCTGCTGGTACGGATGGCGGAACTCACCGTCCAATTTTGCTCGCACGTGTCACCGATTGATGACACGATGCGCCTGTAATACATTGAATATAGAGCAGGTTAGATTCCAACAACGGCTTGTTTGCCTTGCGGGGGGAAGTGTCCTATTTCGTGCGGCCCGAACTTGAGGCCTTCGATTTTAGGTGCTTGTAGTCATCGAGAACTGCAAATGGGGTTCGTACAGTGGAAATACTTTCGCCGATCTGTTCGATATGCTCCGGACGGATATGGCCGAGAAGTGTGGCAGCCCGGGCAAGGTAATTGACCTTTTCCGGCAGAAGGCCCATGACTCGGGTGCAGGTGGCATCGACGGCCACCGGATCGTTGCCCAATACTAGTACCCCGCAAGGTTTTGGCACACCTTGAATCGGGCCGTTTCCTTCCATCCCCATAATTCCGTCCACAATTGCAAAATCCGGCCGCACGGCGGCGTTGATATCCAGGATTGCGGGGTTGATCCCCGCCCAGTGCAACGCATTCTTGGGCCAGCCGTAACAACTTCCGGGCACCACTCCAAACATGTTTTTGAGGGAAAGGGTGACGCCGGCCCAATGGTGCGTCTTCATCTTCGGCATGGAGACGAGGAAGTCGGCGCCCAGCAGGGTCTTGGGCAGGTACAGCTCTTTTAAGCGCGATGCGTGCGTCCTGAGGGCAACGCGCGCGACGTCATCCACGTTCAAATCCACGAAGACCCGTGACAGGGGGCCCAGAAATTCCCGCAGCGACATGGATTCGATTACCGCTTGGGTGTCTCGCTCCAAGGCCGGCCCATCCCCGACGAGAACGGCCGAAGCGCCCAGGCGCAAAAAGGATTCGCGCGCCGCGGCGATGACGGCGGGGTGGGTATTCGTCGTGCCCTGCGGGTCCGAGCAGACGAAGTTGGGCTTCAACAACACAGTTTTTCCCTGCACCGGCGGATCGAGCTCGCGAAGTGTTTCAAAAAGAAGTTGCGCGATATCGGACTGATAGCTGAGCGATCTCCGAATGGCGACGCGCGATTTCGGCCTGGAAAACGGGGGGATCAGCGATGGAGCGGGGCGCGGCATCACCGATCCTTCCCGTTGGACTTCGGCTTCCACCAGTCCTGAGCGCCACTGAGCGCCAGCGCGGCCCAGGCGACTTCCGGCACGCTCCACGGGGTCTCGTTCGATTCATATCTCGCTTGCAACGGTCCGGCCAGCCCCGCGCCGGGCCTTCCATACGCATGCAAGGCCAGGAGCGCCAGGGCCAAGGATCCATGGCCTAGGATGGATTGCCAATTACTCTCTAACCACTGTATGCTTTTATGAACTTCCGGCCGCTCGGGATGTTCCTGAAGCGCGAGCAGCGCCCACACCGTCGGACTCACAAGCGGCTCTCCCGCACCGCCGTAAACGATCAGGTTGCCGCTGTTCCAGCCTCCGGATGGGCACATGCGGTCATACAGCATGGTCTCGCCCATGCGCAGCCGGCGTTGAGCGTCGGCGGACAACGACTGCGCCGGGGCGGCGCGAAAAGAGAGAATCGCGCAGGAAGTGGGCTCGACCCAACTTGCCGTCCCGGCGGTCCAGCTCCAGCCAAAATAGAGAGGATTCTGGTTTGAAATGCTTTTCTTGAGCCGAAGACGCCGCAAGAGTCGCTGGAACAGACTCGCATCGCCGGGCAACTCCTTGCTCAACCAATCCAATCCCCGCATGGCGCTCGCGGAGGAATCGTTCCGGCCATGCAAGGCAAGGCAGACGAGCGAAGTAGCCCAGCAGCCTTCTCGCGACTCAGGCGTGGAAGCCCAGGAGCCATCGGGCAACTGAGCGGCAAGAAGAAAGCGAACCGCGCGAGAGGCGGCTTCTTCGTGAGCCGGTGTGGAAGCGCATTCGAGCAGGGCGATCAGCGCCCAGGCGGTGGGCTCGGCGCGGCTCATGGCCCCCGCATGAAAACCCCACCCGCCATCTTCGTTCTGCGCGCTCGACAAAAAAGGCAGGAAACTGCTTTCCACAAATGCGGAGCGCATGGAGTTTTGTGGGTCTCCGGGTGCTTCTAGGCTCAGCAGCGAGTTCCCATTCCCGCGAGGAACCCGCGATTAGGAGACCTGCTGGTTTCCCGGAAGTCTTTCTTCCACGCTGGCCAGAAGATTATCTTCCTCGTATTGGCTGATTTCAAGTTGGTTGATCAGACGGTGCAAGTATCCGCGCGCCACACCCAGGCTGCGCGCGCTCTCGACTTTGTTCCATCCAAATTTGCGAAGCGTCCGCAGAATGAGCCGGCGCTTGAATTGGCGGATTTCCCCTTCGTAGGAACTGTTGAGGCTTACTCCTTCGGCACCCACGAACGTCTCTTCTTCATGCGCGTTCTTGCGGACATCCAACGGAAGATTGGAGACATCGACGGTCAGCCCATCCGAGAGAACGACGGCGCGTTGCACGGCGTTTTCCAGTTCCCGGACGTTGCCCGGCCACGCATATTCCTCGAGCGCCAGCAAGGCTTGCTGCGAGAAACGCTTCACTTTTTTGTTGAAACGCTGCGCGGCGGCGACCAGGAACAATTGCGCCAAGAGAACGATATCGTCGCGGCGGTCGCGCAGCGGCGGAATGTGCATGTGAACCACGTTCAACCGGTAAAAAAGATCCTCGCGGAATTCGCCGCGCTGCACCATTTGCTGAAGATTTCGATTGGTGGCGGAGATCAGACGGATGTTGACGCTTACCGTCGAGTTGCCGCCAAGCCTCTCGAAACTCCGCTCCTGCAAAACGCGAAGCAATTTGGGCTGCAATCCGATTCCCAAGTCGCCGACTTCATCGAGAAATAAACTTCCCTGGTCCGCGCTTTCAATGCGGCCCCGGCGCATTGCTAGCGCGCCCGTGAACGCGCCTCGTTCATGGCCGAAGAGTTCGTCTTCAATCAGCGTGTCCGGCAAATTCGCGCAGGAAAACGCCACGATCGGGCGAGCGGCCCGCAGGCTGCTTTGATGGATGGCTCGAGCCAGCAGCTCCTTGCCGGTTCCGGTTTCCCCGGTGATCAGCACGTTGACGTCGCACGGGCCGATTTTTCGCGCCAGCGCGAACAATTCCTGCATGGCCGGGGCGGTGCCGTGCAAATCGTGCAGCCGTGTGGATCCGGAAACGCTGACCCGCAATCGCTGAACTTCTCTTTCGGCGGACTGGAATTTGTAGGCCCGGCGCAGAATGAGGCGGAGTTCGACCATGCTCGGTGGATGGGCAATGCTGTCGTATGCGCCGAGTTCCATCACCTTCACATTCAGTTCCGGACTGTCATCCTGGCACAGCACAACGAAGGGAGGATGAAAAGGGAGTGTAGCCGCTTCTTGCATGAATTGCAGTCCGGCTTCCAGCGCTCCCGGCTGTGGGGCCCGAAGATCGACGACCAGAACATCACACCAGTCGCTCACCTCATTAAATTTGCTCAACTGAAATTCGTTGAGGATGCGCGATTGGAATCCGGCGCCGAGCACTCCTGAGAGTGCCTGGGCCAATTTTGAATCTGGTGTTAGGAAGCAGACACGAATGCCTTGTTCAAGCAAGTTTGGGCTCCTTTAGTCCGCGACTCAGTCACCCATACGTTTGCAAACGAGGCACCAAAATGTGACGAATTGAAAAATTCGATGCCATCGGGCCGGAAGGCCATCCAATTCAATAAGATGTGCCGTCGTCACATTCCGTGCTGTCTACAAACCATTCCACGCGAATTTCCGGCTCACTAGGGAAAAGGGAAATCGTTAGGGCGAGAAACGCGAGATTTTTGCAGTCACCCAACTCCCGGTACCCGAGTACTACAATCGCAAACTACCGCGCCAAAATAATTAGCCAGATCATTCCGAACTTTGCTGAAAAAATTATTGAGAGTTGCCGCTATGAATCATTTCAGGAGAAATTCCGACGAGAATTTCCAGAGCCACGGGCTTGCCCGCGCGCGTCGCCGGCCTGAACTTCCAGCGCTTAAACGCCTGTCGCGCCGCTTCGTCCATTTCTGGGACAATTCCCTGGTACACCTCGAGTCCTTGAACGCTTCCGTCCTCCTGCAATGTCCCCTTGAGGACGATCATCTTCTCGCCCTTGCCTGGCGGCACAGGCAAACGTTTGAAATCATATCGGGAGTTCATGTCCGGATCCGGCGGAACAAGGCCTTGCTCGAGTTGAAGCACCGGTGAATTGGGATCTTGCTTGGCGGCTTCGGCGGAATCGGATCTTTGGCAATACTGCATGGTCCAGCTCGATGCGGGCATGGGCAGAAAGATCGTAAAAATTTTGGAGCAGGGAAGCGCGCCGTAGACGCCGAGTCCTCCTCCGCCTACGGAACCCGCGGAAATAACCATTCTGGCCCTGGGAAGTCTCACGGAACCGATCACTGGAGTAATCGTTTTGGCCTCGACGAGCGGATCGAGCAAAGCGACTCCGCCCGCGCTGCTTCCTTTTCCCTGGATGCTGATTCGGCTGGGCGAACCTTCCTTGCCGCCTCCGCCGCCTTCGTGGCTGGGTCCAATGCCCACACTCTCGTCGCCGGCGTGTTGTCCCTGGCCGCCGCTGCCTCCTCCGCCAGGCACTCCGGTCGCTCGTCCGCCCGGGGAACCGGAAGTTCCCGCGCCAGGTGCGATGGAAAACTCTCCATAGCGATTTCCGGGCGGCAAGGCAACGCCGGCATCCGGCGCGGGCGGCCCTGACGGGTCGATTCCAATCGCCAGGACAGTCTTGCCGTAGCCTGCCACGCCAACGTCAGGCGTTTCCGACCCTGTGGTTGCATCCGTTCCGATTTCGCGTTGCGTTGGCTTGGCGATCGAGCCGAGGGGAATGGGCAGTTTTGGGTTGGAGTTCGTGGGCTGAAGAGTGGTCGCCAGAGTGAAGTCGGTCTTGGCTTCCGCCACTGGAGTGGCCATTTGCGCCGCAAGCTTGGTATTTTCCTGCGAAGGTTTCTTGATGTTCAAATCGAACATCGGCTTCTTGGGCGCGTCCGGGGAACCCAAAGTTAGATTGGGCAATTTAATATCGTTCGGAATGCGCAGCTCGGGCGGAGTGGCAGGCTGAATGATGGTTTGACGGAAATTGTCCGGGTGCAGCGGTTTTGAAATGACCGTCAAATCATTTTTCGAAACTGTCTTGCCGGGCTCCGGTGCTAGTTTCGGACGATTGCCGCTGCCGGGGCGCCCTCCTGGCCCTCGCGGAGCGATGCGCGGGAGACGCACGGCAGCGTGATGCTCGGGGATCGGGTAGTAAATAATTTCGTCGGGATGGAGCGCGGTATTCAGAGCCGACGTGCTTGTCGAGAGCATCATGGGAGCGAACAGAATGGCCAGGAGCAGCACGATATGCAAAAGCAGGGAATTGAAAAAGCCGAGGGCCGGGGCATGAAACCCGGTCAAACTAGCATTGCGATAAATGTATCTGGAACCGCTGGAGAAGGGAATTTTCTGATGCGAGAACAAGGCCTTCAAGGAGGCAAAGGTACTCCGCAAGGCCGATTCGCGCCGCACCAAAAATCCCGGAATTTTTTCAGACTTTCCTGAGTCACCCAGCCGCGTCTGCGGCGCTGTTGGCCGAGCAAAATCGCGGGCCTGGAACAGACGATAGGCTTGATCGGTTCCTTGAAAGCTCAACTTGTGCTCCTCACCGCGGTCGGCTAACAGAGCCGAAGGTTGTAGCCACATGCGGGCGCAAATCCGCTATACGCCCACTCTGTAACGCTTAGCATGTGTCGTACCAACTTCTATCCGACTGAGGCGCTTGGTTATCCAGCCTCTGGACAGCGTTAGACCTTCGCTCCCGTATCCGTTTGGGTACTGGAAGCGCCCCGGTGTGCGGCACTTTGGTTACTTGGGCGATGTCGTCCAAGCCCTCGGAAGACGCTCACTTGTTGTGGCCGCCGGCTGTGAGCAAAGGCCTCCGCATTCTTTGAGTCGCGGAGAAAAACCGTTGCCTCTTACTGGGCAGACCGAACATGGCCGAAGCGGAAGACGAGGCCCGCGGAAACATTGACGTTTTCCTGGGTCAGGCCAAGGAAGCGCGTCAGCAGGTACTCGCCATCCAAGCGGATGGAAGTTCTCCGATTCAGCGCGAAATCCACGCCCACGCCCGGAGCCGCGGCAAATTTGTAAGCGCTTTGAGAAATTCCCAGATACTCGGTGCTGCCGTGTACCGCTCCGAGCTGGATGTGGGCAAAGGGCGTGATTCTGGAAAATTTCCGGTAGTAAAAAACGGGGCCATAGGTAATCGTCGCGGCGTTGACCGAATAGACCGTGGTCTGATCCGAGACCGTGATGCCTTCATTGCCCTGGAACGCGTTGACTTCCAACCGGCCGCCAAACCAGCTGTTCAGATTCTCCGTCGCGGTGCCGCTGCCCCCGTTCATATGGAAATGGGAGCCGTTCAGATTGGCGTCCATGTAGGAGTAGCCGCCAGAGATTTCCCAGGCCGGAATATCCTGCGCCTTGGATGAAATCGAAAAAAGAAGAATTGCCGGGATGATCCAAAGAACTCGTTTCATTTCGTCGTCTCCTCGCGCGTGGATTTTTCCTTCCACCGCGTTTCAAATAATTGCCGCGTGCGGCCGGCGCCCCCTCCGAACGATTCGGGCGCCGGCATTTCGTAAAATTGCAGAGCCTAATTCACTGTCAAAGTCACTGTTCCCGGAACGCTGTTCGATCCCGAGACTCCTGTCACCGTGATCTGATACGTCCCGGCAGGAGTTCCCGCAGGGACACCCACTTGGCTTCCGCCACAGGCCACCGAGGCGAGCAAGAGAACCACGGCAAATCCAAGTGTTGCGGTGATGGGCCGCCGGCGCACGGCAGCAACGGTAAGGGCCATGAGTGCGGCAGCCAGCCACAGGAGCCAGTTCGGGCTGAAATGCCGCAGGAAATTGATTGGATCGATTTTGATTCCGGAGCTGGGAGGCACGGCCGTTCGCACGGCTGTGCCGACGGTCAGAATGGCGGCCGCGGTTTGCGTCGCCGTCGGAGTGACGGCGGAAGGCGCGATCGTGCAAGTCATCGTTGCCGGCGCGGTGCAGCTCAATCCCACTTGTTGTGTATAGCCGACAGGCGAGGTGACGCTGATCGAGAAAGTGGCCGTCTTGCCGGCTGAAACGGATGTAGCGCCGGACATGGAACTGATCTGGAAAGGAGCCTCAAGAATGCCGGTTCCGGTCGCCAAAATGACTTGCGGGCTGCCCGAACCGCTGTCGTTAATCGTGATCGAACCGACGCTTGCGATGGCTGCGGCAGGCGCATATTCGACCTGAATGATGCAATTGGATCCGGGATTCAGAGGGGCCTTGGTGCAGGTGTCCGCTTCGTAGAAATCTCCGCTGGCGTTAATGCTCGTGAAGGTGAGCGGAGTCGTACCGCTATTGGTCACGGTCACGTTTTGCGGCGCGCTCACCGTGCCCACGGCTTGATTTCCAAACGTGAGGCTTGAGGCCGACAATGTCACGGTGGAAGTGTTGCCGGTCAGGTTCACCACTTGAGGAGTGCCGGGAGCGGTATCGGTGATGATGAGCGACGCGTTTCGAACTCCCGTGGCTGACGGGGTGAAGGAAACGGTAATCGTGCAAGTGGCTCCGATAGCTATCGGTGCTGGGGCAATGGGGCAAGTATTCGTCTCGGTGAAATCGCCGGGGTTGGTTCCGGAAACGGCGATGCTGGTAATGGTTTGCGAACTCTCACCGTTCGTAAGCGTGATCGTTTGAGATGCGCTCGTCGTGTTGAGGCTTTGCGCGGAGAAGATGAGGCCGGATGGACTGAGCGAGAAACCGGCCAGGACGCTGACCTTCGCAATGTAGGCATCGCAGTTGCCTCCCGGGACGGCCTGGAGGGGATTCGCGAGAGGAAAGTCGTCCGAACAGGTCTGCCCGGTAACGTAAGCAGAGCCGCTCGTGTCTACAGCAATTCCGGTTGCCAGTTCCGCGTTGGTGCCGCCGAGGTAACTCGAGTACACCAGCGTCGTGCCCCCGGGGCCAATCTTGGCCACGAAGCTATCGGTATTCCCGCCGCCGTAGGCGGGCTGAAATGCGCCCGCTGCTGCCGGGAAGTCAATCGATGCCGTCGTTCCAGTCACATAGGCGTTGAAGGCGGAGTCCACGGCGATTCCCGTGGCGGAGTCCGCATGTGTGCCCCCCAAATACGTGAAGTAAGTGAGCGTACCCGTCGTGCTCAGTTCGGCAACGAAAGCATCGCCATCGCCCTTGTAGGCCGGTTGAACCACGGTCGAGGCCGGCGTGAAACCAAAGGCCGCGGAATTGGTGAGGCCCGCAACGTAGGCGTTTCCGTTGCTATCGACAGCGATGGCATTGCCCTGGTCCAGACCAGCGCCGCCGAGATAGGTGGAATAGACGAGAGATGCCGCTCCGGATGCAGTCGGCTTAACCTTCGTTACGAATCCGTCCCCCGCTCCTCCATTCGTGAGTTGGAGCGCTCCGGCAGTCGTCGGGAAATTGGTTGAGTAGGTCAGGCCTGTGACGTAAGCGTTCGCACTCCTGTCCACTGCAATGCCATAACCAGCGTCCTCGGTGTTTCCACCGAGATAACTGGAGTAAAGGATCGTGGTACCAGTGGCGTTGATCTCGGTTACAAACGCGTTCGTGGTGCCCCCGCCATAGGTGGTCTGAAAGGCACCGGCTGTGATCGGAAATGGCGGAGGTGGAGTAGCGGGCGGAGTGATGGTCACTGTGGGGGTGATGCCCGCTCCCGTCCAACCCGTCACGTAGGCATTTTCATTGGCGTCCACTGCAATAGCTTCGCCAACTACCTGCTCGTACTCCCCCAAAAAGGTTGAGTAGATAAGGGCGGATCCGGCGGGATTTAATTCTGTCACGAAGGCATTAGAGACAATCAGCCCACTCGTATTCCATGTGGCGCCGCATTGCCCGTCACCGCCGCAGTCTACGTTCGCTGAACCGAAGGTCACGGGGAAATTCGCAGAATGCGTATAGCCAGTCACGTAGGCATCGCCAAAATTATCAACGGCTATGCCATTAGCAGCATCTTGCTGATCACCGCCAAGGTAGGTGGAATACAGCAGCGTCGAGCCATCCGCGCTGATTTTGGATACAAATCCATCCTGCGGGAAATCGGGCCCTCCGCCTTGGTTGGGTTGCAAGGCGTGAACGGTTGGGAAGTCCGTGGAGAAAGTTCCACCGGCGATGAAGGCCGTATTGTCCGGGGCCACGGCGATGCTATTCGAGGTGTCGATATTGCTCCCACCGAGATACGTGGAGTAGATCAGGATCGGATCGATGACCAGCGGCTGGCGAGTATCGTATTTGGCCACCAGGAAGGATGCGCCGGTCTTGCCCTTGAGCGCGTAGGCCACCGCTACGGGCTGTTTGGAGCCGGCGATCTTCTGATACGCTACGGGCTTGCGCAAGCGAACATCCCCGGTTGCGGTATGAACGACGAGTTCCCCTTGGGCATCGATCCGCACATCCGCCGCGCCCTGGAACGCCAACTGGATGACGGAAGGATCGGCGCCGGGGGCGACGTCAAAATCGTACTCGAGCTGCCCCTGAGTTCCGTAATAGACCAGATTTACTCCAGGATAAACATTACCCTCGGAAACCTTGCGGTATTGTGGGATATTGGTATGCCATTTCTTGGGGTCATTGCCGATAAAGTAATTGCTGACGCCGGGCAGCTTCTCCTGCGCGGTAAAGCTGGGCGCGGGATTTCCGCCCGCGAGCTGCATCCGCAGGACCGCGGGAGTCTTGGAAGGGCCGCGAAGCTCGAGCACCGCTTCACGATTGGCCAGGAACAGGGCGTACCCGCTGCCGCGGGCCAGGAACTTCGCCTCGCTGCTGGAGGCGGACCAATTCGGTTCAAAGGCCAGGGGCAATTGGCCATACTGCTTGATAACGGCGGCGTTGTTGGACGACGCCGCGCGAACGGCAGGCGCCGATTTCGTCCGCAGCATGCTGGAAGCGCGGTTCCGCGCTGCCATTGGCGATACTTGCCTGCCGGGCAAGCTGATGCTGAGCGCAAGAATTGCCGCTAGGCCGAAGATCCCGCCACTAGCTGTCAACCATTTTGCCTTACTCAGATCTCTCATGAATCATCCTCTCGCACGGCCAGAAAAACTTTGCGCACTTTTGCCCTGCGTGGGCCGGGGCTTTGTCAGGATCGCGACAAGAATTCTCGCGGTTACCCCATGGGCGCACCATGCAGGAAGCATGTGCGCTGCCAATTGCATCCTGGGAGAACTGGCCAAGATTTCCGGTGCAGCCCATTGGTTTAAAGAGGGTTATTGCCTGGTTCGATTTGTACCAAATTCGCGGGGGTACAATCGGCTCCTACCTGTCTCTGGAAGTGCATCCCCGGCCAAAGCGACTAGTCATCGTACGTTGACTGTTTTTATCAGATGAATACTAGCGAAATGCGGCAGGTAAGGGGCAAGCCCGCGAGCCATCTTCGGCTAATCTCTACGGGTCTCTCCAGTTTTTCTCTGCGCTCTCTGTGTTAACGGTTTGGAAGTGCGTCCAAACCTCAGCACAGAGGGCACCGAGAAGGGCGGAGATCGCGGAGGTGGAGTTATGAGCGCGCGCCGAGCGCGGCTATGAAGACGTCGCCAACGCCCGGGGGACACGCTGCCACCCGTCGATAGCCGGCCTTGATGAACAGGCTGCGGAAAAGCGATCTTATTTTGTCATTCCGAGCGAAGCGAGGAATCTCTCATTCTTTCCCTGGACGCAAACCCAGAGAGATTCCTCGCTTCGTTCGGAGTGACTAAAATGCGGGGAGGTTTTTCCGCGGCCTGTGGTGACTGCGGGGAAGGCGAATCAATCGCGATGCTTATTGCGGATAATTTGTCCTTGCACCGGCTCGCCGGCGGTCACGAATTTCTTGTTGGCGAGGTAATCGTGAAACTGCATTGGCAAGCCTTCGCCTTTGAATAAAACAGGCGTATTCTGCAGGTGAATGTGAATGTGTGGCACCGTGGTATCTCCGCTATTGCCGCACCGGCCGATTTTTTGTCCTGGTTGCACCCGTTCTCCCAATTTCACTTTGATGCTGCCGAGTTTCAGATGAGCCAGGAAAGAATATTCCGAATGGCCGTGGTCAATAATGACGAGGTTGCCCGCGGCAGGGCTATCGAACGAAGCATGCAAGGGGTGATCGGGTATACCGTCCGTGACCGAAACCACGGTGCCCGCGCCCGGAGAAAGGATGGGCCGCCCGAAGCAGTAGTATTGTTCGATCCGTGTGCCGTCACCGGAAAAAATGCGGCCGTGGCGGATGGCCGTGATGTCGTCGGCAAAGTGCTGGTCCACCGTACTCATGTGATGATTTTCCGCCAAGGAGCGGCCGCCGGCGAGGACCACCCAGTTGCCCTTGAACGGCAAGCGCAGCGCCGCGGTGTCCTTATAGTCGACGAAATGGCTCTCTTCGGCCGGCATCGGCCGTATGAAGAAGCCGACGACATGTCCGTCATGATCGAAGCCCCATTGCACCATCATGGGCGTGAGGTTCTTCTGAAACATGGCCTTTCGCTGATAGAGGACGATTTCTCCCTGCAGAACGATGTGTTCGTCGATTACATCGGTCTCGTCTCCACGCTCTCCCTTGATCTGCAGCCGCATTCCGAGGATGCCGTTGGGTTCGCCGAATAATTTTTTCATTCCGGGGGACAAGTTCATCCAGATCTCGTCTGCATTGCCGGCGTAGAAAAAATTTGTGTAGTCCCGGCCCGCCTGAAGAAAATCGATTTCTGTCTGAGCGAATGCGCAAGGGGCCAGGAAGAGTGCGGCAATGAGGGCGAAAGTCTTCATGAATAATTCAAAACGATATTGCCGGAGCGTGGGCGCAATGTAAAGGCTGTGCGCGCGACTCGAGCCGGCGGCCACTTTGACCCGAATGGGCGGCTTGCTTGTGGCCTCGCGCATGGATAGAGTTGGTATCGGGATGCGTGGCCGGAACGCTGGAGCGGCGCGAAAAAAGCCGAGGCCTGGCGATGCCGGCCACTGGCGCAAGATCGCAATGGGCGTTACGGAGCATTGACAAAAGACAATGTTTAAATTTCAGCGAGCCTTACTTCGTTTTTGGGGCGTGATTTTTTTCATCGTCCTTGCCGTCCGAATCCCCGCGCAAGCGCAAGGCCAGGATCAAGGGCAGGGCACCATTCGCGTGGCTGTGAACCTGGTCTTAGTGGACGCGACCGTGAAGACCAAGGACGGCCAGATCATGGACAACCTGAAAAAGGACGACTTCGAGTTGCGCGAAGACGGCGCCGTCCAAAAATTGGAGGTTTTCAGCCGCGACGAATTGCCCGTGAATGTCGCGCTGGTCCTCGATCTGAGCGATTCCATTGGTCCTTTCCTGGCTCCGCTGCGTGACGCGGCGACGGTGGCCCTCGCCGCTCTTAAGCCCGACGATGAAGTGGCGCTGTTTACCTTTTCCACCGAAGCCGAAATGCGCCAGGCGCTCACCAAAGACAAGAAGAAAATTGCCGACCAAATCAGCACCTTCGACGCGCGCGGGGCCACCAACATTAATGACGGGATTTTTGTCGCCGCCGAATATCTTCTCAAGTTGCCGCCGAACGGGCGCCGGGTCATCATTTTGATCAGCGATGATGTCGGCACGACCGCGGGCGGGCAGGGAACGAACGACATCGTCACCGAAGCGATCGCAGCGGACGTCGTCCTCTATAATTTGAAAATTCCCGGATACAATCCGCCGGGGACGCTGTTGCACGCCGCCATGACTCCCGGCCTGGTGAACATTCACAAAGTGATGGAAGCGACGGGCGGGGAACTCTTCGACGTGAAGGAAGTGGGGAATCTGAGTTCCGTGTTTAGCGCGCTGATTCAGAGGATCAAGACGCGCTATACGTTGGGGTATTACACGATGGCTAATGGCGCGGAGGGAAAACCGCACAAGCTGGACGTTCGCTTGGCCTCTTCGTTCGGGAAAAAGGGGCGCGATTATAATATTTTGGCAAAGAGCGCCTATTACGTTCATTAAAAGTGAAAAGCAATCGCAGGGCGTCGTTGCGTTTTTATGATTCTAAAAGCGGTCGGACCATCCAGCGAAATTCACCGGGTTGTTCACTACAGACGCGAGAAGCGCGAAATGACTCGGCGGCCGGAGAGAACGCCAGCGGGGACGGGGGGTAGAGATCGCATTGACGACGCCCACAACGCCAACGACGCCCAGTTCTGACATGATTCCTCCCACGCTCCTTCTTCCCGGTGCCATGAAATTTTGGCTGGCCGTGCTGCTCACCGGAATTGGCACAGGCATCGGCGCAGTTGCGCTGACGCGACTTCTGGAGGTGACGCAGCGCTTTGCCTGGGGCGGCACAGGCTTCAACTTGCTGGACGCGGCCGAGCACACAGTTGCATGGCGGCATATCGCCGTGCTGCTCGGCGCCGGTCTTGTTACTGGCGTGGGACAAATTCTTTTGAAGCAGCTTACCAGCGGGAACGGCATCGATACCACGGCTGCGATTTGGTTCCATGCGGGGCGGATGCCGGTGTTGCGCACTTTGGGCAGCGCTGTGCTTTCGGTTCTCATTGTCGGCATGGGCGTGTCGCTGGGCCGCGAGGGGGCGCCCAAGCAAGCGGGGGCGGTGTTCGCCAATTTCTTTTCCGACAAAGAACGTTTGTCCGACGAGCAGCGCCGGCTGTTGGTGGCCTGCGGAGCGGGAGCTGGAATGGCCGCGGCGTACGGCGTTCCGTTGGGGGGCGCGCTATTCGCTTTGGAGGTGATGCGCGGAAAGCTGGCTCTGAGATACGTGCTGCCTGCCCTATTCACTTCGCTGATTGCCACGGCTGTTTCGTGGCTTTCGCTGCCTAATGCTCCGACCTACATCTTTCCGGCTTATTCCAGCTCCGCTTCCGTCTTGGTTTGGGCGCTCGTGGCAGGGCCAATCGCGGGCGTGGTTTCTGTCGGGTACGTTCGAATTGTCAGTTGGGCCGATCGCGCGAGGGCAAAAGGTTGGCGCCGTCTGTTGGCGCCATTGGTGGGACTTGGGCTGCTTGGGCTGGTCTCGATCTGGTTCCCGCAGATTCTCGGGAACGGCAAGGACATTTCCCAGTTGGCATTCACGAATCAAGTGGCGCCACTCCTGATTTTGGCGCTGCTGTTTCTGAAACCTGCCGCAATTGTGCTGTGTATGCGCTGCGGCGCGCCGGGTGGATTGTTCACGCCTTCGTTGACCGTGGGCGCTTTGCTGGGGGCCGCTCTAGGATATACCTGGTCGTGGATCTGGCCCGGCGTGCCGCCCGGGCTGTTCGCCATCATCGGTGCGGGTGCCATTCTGGCCGCAACCACGCAAGGGCCGATCTCGACAGTGGTTCTGATGATGGAGTTGACCGGGCAGTATCGATCGTTTCTCTTGCCTTTATTGTTGGCGGTGGGCTTGGCTACGATGATTGCGCGGACGATCGAGCCTCGATCGATTTATGATGCGCGCCTCACCGATGAGGAAGTGAAAGCGCGGCGGGAGATGTTCGAGGTGCCGTCTGTTTGAATTCGGGCTGGCGATGTTTCCAGTGGAACAGGCTTCACAGGTTGCGGAAAAAGTCAGTTATTTTGTCATTCCGAGCGGAGCGAGGAATCTCTCCTGGGGTTAGGCCAATGAAAAGAAAGAGAGATTCCCCGCTCCGCTCGGAATGACAAAATGGTTGTGGGACTTTTTCCGCAGCCTGTTCAGCCTGTGGGGTTTTGGCCTGGGCAGACTAAAACCAACAGGCTGAGGCCCGTTCTACTTAAGAGTGAGGCCATGATAAAGCTTTCCGTGCTTGACCAATCACCTGTGTCCGAGGGTTTTACTCCGGCAGACGCGCTGCGCAATACCGTCGAGCTGGCCCGTCTGGCCGACAGGCTTGGCTACGAGCGGTATTGGATCGCCGAGCATCATGCCATCGTGACGCTGGCTAGCCCGGCGCCCGAGATCCTGATCGCCAGAATCGGCGCGGAAACTTCCGGGATTCGCATCGGCTCCGGCGGAGTGCTGCTGCCGCATTACAGTCCGCTCAAGGTGGTGGAGCAATTTCGCATGCTGCATGCGATGTATCCGGGACGCATCGATTTGGGCATCGGGCGCGCGCCGGGCGGAAGCGGTCTCGAGGCTTTCGCGTTGCGGCGCGATCGCAGCGAGCGTATCCAGAACGATGATTTTCAAGAGCAGTTGGCGGAGCTGCTGGCGTTTCTTTATCACGAATTCCCGTCCGACCATCCATTCGCGCGCATCAAGGTTTCGCCGGAAACGCCCGGCGCGCCCGAGGTCTGGCTTCTGGGATCCAGTTCGTGGAGTTCGTCGGTTGCCGCGAAGCTCGGGCTTCCCTATGCTTTTGCGCATTTCATTTCGCCCGAGGAAACCTCAATGTCGCTGGAAAATTATCGCTCGAATTTTCAGCCCTCGAAACATCTGAGCCGGGCGCGAGCAATTATCGCTCTGGGAGCGATCTGCGCGGACACGGAAGCTGAAGCCAGGCGGATCGCCACCAGCGCACAGTTGCACATTCGTCGCATCCGGCTGCAAGGCAAGCGCCTTCCGGTGCCTTCTCCCGAAACGGCCATCGCGGAGCTTGGCGATCTTGCCCTCGAAGCCGATCCCGTGGCGCGCGGAGGCGGCGAATGGCCGCGGTACGTGGTGGGCGCGCCGGAGCAAGTGCGCGACGAGCTTGAACGCATCGCGAGCGGTTTGCAGGTCGAGGAAGTGATGATCATCGCCGTCGTGCATGATTATCAAGCGCGCTTGCGTTCGTATCGGCTCATTGCGGAAGCATTGGGCATTTCCCCGCGCGTGGTGAAGGATGCGAAGGAAGTCGCTCGGTGACGTCGGCCTCCTGCCGGCAGTGTTTCCCGCGAGTGGCAAAAGTTCTGATTTGCCGGCGGGACGCCGGCGCTACGAAAACCTTTGCGGTCAGGCTTTGCTGATCGGCTTGGTCATCAAATCGACAAAGAGTTTCTTGAAGCGGGCGTGATCGATTTCCTGCAGGACGTTTACCAATCCCGCGGAAGGCGGCGGCCCCAGGTAGAACTGCCGCGGATTCACAAAGACTCGGCGATCGGCTGCGGACACGGCGTGCTTTTCGGCGTCGGGGATTTCCTGCCAATTTTTTGGCCAAAACATCGCATCGCCGTAGCGCGGGCCCGGCGTCGTGCAGATGTCCACGTACATCGATTCGGATTTCGTGAAAAGGCTGGGATCGATCACCTGTGCGGCGATCATTTCATCTGCCATGCGGAAAAAATTCAGGGTGGGATTTTTCTTCAACGGCTCGATGGCATACAATCGGAAAAGATCGGAAATGGGGCTTTGGGCGCGTGCGGCGATCTCCTCGATCATCCTGCGGCCCGGCGCGAGTTCATCGCCTTCGTGAATTTCCTCGGCCAGGTCGACGGTCACAATGCTGCATTTCGGCCACGCGGCGCGCAGAACTTTTCGCCCAGATTCCGGATCGAAAAAAATATTGAAGGTATTGGTGAACTCGTGGAAGCCGGTTCCCATGATCACTACTTCGGGCACTTTCGATACGATGTCGGGCGCAAGAGCGATCGCCAGCGCCAGATTCGTGAGTGGACCGCCGGCGTAGATCGTCACCTGGCCGGGATTTTCGCGCACGGCCTGGATGATGAAACGCGCGGCATGTTCCTGCTGGGGCTTGATGTCCGCGAGGCGTTCGTAAGGCGGCGGCAGCGGCAGCGGCTTTATTTCATTCGGGCCGCCATTTGCGCGATTGAAAGCGCCCATCCATGGGTCCAGACGGTGGCCACCGTAAAGCTGCTGCCGCAGTTGCCATTCCTCTTTCGTGTTGAGCATGGGGAACTCGGCGCCGGGGTACACCGGGATTTCCGTGCGCCCCATCATTTCCAGCAAACGCAGGGTGTATGCCATTTCCTGCTTCATCCAGGCGTCGCCTGTCACGAGCGTGATGCCGAGCAGGTCGACGTTGTCGGCCTGGAGCATCATCAGCGTTCCTAGGATGTCGGTGCCAAAGGGGCCGGAATTGTCTTGGTCGTAGATTACTTTTCGCTTGGGGGCGGATTGCAGAGGCGTGGGACCTGCGCCCATCGTCGTCGCTTCGGGCAGAATCTGCGATGTGGCAATCGCGGCTCCAACTGTTTTGATAAATTCGCGTCGTGTTGTGCTCATGGGGCTCGCTTTTTGTAGGACGGGCTTCAGCCTGTCAGGTTTAAATTTTAGAAATGCGAAAACCGACAGGCTGAAGCCCGTCCTACTTTATCTTGATCGGTCTGGTCATCAGATCCGCGAACAGCTCGCGGAATCGTTTCTTGTCGATTCCATTCAGCACCTGCACGCGGCCGGCTTTGAGCGAAGGATTGTTCTGGCCGGCAAGCTCGCCGCCTTCATCTTTCCAATTGGCGTCCCAGAAGGAAGTGTCGCCGTAGTGGCCGTCGTCGTGCGTCACGATGTCGATGAACATTTCATCGTAGCCGGTGAAAATGGAAGAATCGATCGTGTGCGCGGCCATCATTTCATCCGGCATGCGGAAGGATTTCCTCTGTGGATTGGCTCGCTGCGGCTTCTGCTCGTATTCGCGGAAGAGATCCGCGATCGGTGGGTGCGCGTGATCGACGATGTCATCCACCTTGCCGTCGTCCTGCATGTGGACTTCCTCGGCCAGGTCCGTGGTGACCAGCGTGAATTTGGGAAAGCCGGCGCGGAAGCCGATCTTGGCGGCTTCGGCGTCGAAATAAACATTCACGGAGCTGGTTGAGTGATGAATCCCGCCGCCCATGAAAATTACTTCTTTGGTGATGGGCACGATATCCGGCGCGAGCATCACGGCCAGCGCGAGGTTGGTCATGGGGCCGCCGCAATACATGGTGACTTCGTTCGGGTTGGCGCGAATTGTGCGAATGATGAAGTCGGCGGCCGGCTCGGGCTGGGCCTTAATTTGGGCGAACAGGTTGTAGGGGGGCGGCAGAGGCGTTAGTTGGTCGCGGCCCGGGGCATCTTTCGCGAAGCATCCGAGATATCCTTCGTTTCCAAGCGACCTTGAGCCGAACATCTCGTAGCGCATCTGCGCCTCGGCCTTGGTGTTGAGCAAAGGTTCCTGCGCGCCCATGAACACTGGGATTTCCGGGCGCCCCATGATTTCGAGCAGGCGAAGCGCGTAAGCGGTTTCCTGCTTGGCCCACATGTCGCAGCTCACGGTGCAAATGCCGAGCAGATCGATGTTGTCGGCTTGCAGGAGCATCAACGTCGCGACCGTATCGGTGGAGAGCGGCCCGCGGTGGTCCTGATCGTAAATTACCTTTTTCTTGCCGCTGGACGGAGATGGAGTTTGCGGCGCCGGGGAAAACATGGCGCTATGCGCCAGCAGACCGGATGATGATGGCATGGTGTCCCTTCTGTTTCGATCCATCGCTAACGCGATGGACTTAACCGGGCAGGTGGCGACCTCAACGCTGCCACTTTCGGAAGCGACATGATACCAAATGCCAATGAGGTCGGAATCCGTTCGCGGGCTGCGGACGTATCCCATCAGCGGGGCGGTTCGCGCCCAGCGGCAAGGCGGCCGCGGCCGCGCCCCTCGACATCTTCCGCGAGTTCGCGCATGGATTTCCGCGTGATGATACGCCTGTCACCGAGAGCAAGAGGGCCCTCGGCCTCATCTACCGCGACAAGGATTTCCGCGCGGGTGCGTTCGCACTCTTCCCACGGGGCGAGGTCTTCCTTCACTGCGCCTCCTTCGCGCAAGAATCGTCCGCTTTCAATCGCTTGGTGGACGAACGCCTTTTGGTCGGGCGTCAAATTTATTTCCATGTGGCAAGGGTAAGAGTCGAGAATGCGGGTGTCAAGCGCAGCTTCAGCGCCTGAGACGGCTTGGCTGTCTGGCGCAGAATCGGGCAGGGATATTCGTCAGTTGGAACGGCTTAAGTCTTTGGGTGTTCTGTGACGGTAACTTCAACGTGAGCGCCCTTTTTTAGCTTCACATCATCTCCATGCTCGTCTGTTAGCGCATTTTCAATACGGAAATGTTGTTTTTGGTGATCTTCCCCCTCCACGGCAATTTGTGCTTTTTCAGGCCGGGTGGGGCGTGGAGGCGGGATGACTTTGTCGACGGTTCCTGGCATGGAGACGCTCGGGCGTTCTCGAATCCGCGCAGTCTCCAAATTCAGTTCCGCGATTCTCGCGGACCTGGCCATGCGCGGTTTCGCCATTTCCAACTTGACGCTGGCCCGGCTCGCGTCGTCAGTGTTTTTCTTAGTTTTCTTATGCAGCATATACCCACCCTGACCGTGAAATGAAAGCGATGCGGTCCTATTTCGTAGTGGTACGAACGGCTGCCGTCCTGAACTCTCAGACAACCCGCGAAAGCTCATCCGCCGTTCTAAGCCCGACGTTCTTCTTCACAGGCTTCTGACGATCCAAATAATTAAACAGATTATCACCAGCGTTCCCAGCAATCCGTATCCGAACATTGTAGCCTCCTAATCTTTGCCGAACTCGGCATGTAAGCTCATTGAGATGCAGTGTCGAGATTCACTGTAGACTGGTTCGGGAGACTCTGTCTGTGTCGTATTGAACAATCAACTCATAAGTTTTGGGCGCCCCAGTCTTCGGCGCTCCTTCGGACAAGGGTGGGTTCTTGCTGCAGGAATTCTCGTTCCGCGTGAAGAGAGATTTTGGATCGGTCCGAACCGGCCCAAGTGGTGAACTCAGTGACGGGGATACAGTCAAAGGTACCACCCTTGTCCAACACGGCGGAGAAGGGTGGGGTGCCCAGACATACGATTCAAGACAATATGCCCAGTAAATACGATCTCAAAGCTCGGGCCGCGCAGCCTTCGCTTAGAATTTTCGCGTGTGTTGTTCTACCCAGCGCTCGATGACTACCTTTTTGTCTGTGTAGAACTCGATGGCGTCGCGGCCTTGGGCGTGCATGTCGCCGAAGAAGCTGCCTTTCCAGCCGGTAAAGGGGAAATAGGCCATGGGGGCGGCGACGCCGATGTTGATGCCGATGTTGCCGGCGGGGGCTTCGTACCGGAAGCGGCGGGCAGCGGCGCCGCTGGAGGTGAAGAGCGATGCCTGGTTGCCGTAGGGGCTGCGCTCGAGGAAAGCGATGGCTTCGTTCAAGTCTCGGGCGTGGACCAAGCTCAGGACGGGGCCGAAGATTTCCGTGTCCGTGAGTTCGCTCGATGCGGGCACGCCGTCGAGGATGGTGGGCTTCAAGAAATTTCCTGATTCGTGTTTCGGGATCGTGGCGTTGCGGCCGTCGAGGAGGACTTTCGCGCCTTCCTTCTCGCCGACACCGATTAGCGACTCGACTCGCGATTTGCTTTGCGCGGTGATGACCGGGCCCATCTGCACACCATCTTCCAGGCCATCGCCGACGCGCAAGGACGCGGCGGATGCGGCGATCGAGTCGCGAAACGTGGTTTGCGCTTCGCCGATGGTGACGGCGACGGAAACGGCGAGGCAGCGCTGGCCGGCGCAGCCGAAGGCGCTGTCGCTGATGATTTGCGTGGCCATATTCAAGTCGGCGTCAGGGAGAACGATGACGTGGTTTTTGGCGCCGCCCTGGCATTGCGCGCGCTTGCCATTGGCAGCGGCGCGCGCGTACACATATTTCGCAATGGGCGTGGAACCGACGAAGCTGATGGCGCGGACTTTGGGGTGATCGAGCAGGGCATCGACCACGGCCTTTCCTCCATTTACCAGACTGACAACACCCTTGGGCAAGCCGATTTGTTCCAGTAGCGCGAAGACGCGCATCATGGTCAGTGGGACTCGCTCGGACGGTTTTACGATGAACGTGTTGCCGGTGGCGATGGCGTAGGGCAGGAACCAGAAGGGAATCATCGCCGGAAAATTAAAGGGAGTGATGGCGACCACCACGCCGAGCGGTTGGCGGATCATCATTTCGTCGATGCCGCGCGCCACGTCTTCGAGGTTGTAACCCTGCATCATGGTGGGAATGCCGCAGGCCACTTCCACGTTTTCGATGGCCCGGCGCAATTCCGCTTTGCTCTCGGCAATGGTCTTGCCGTTTTCCTGCGTGATGATGCGGGCCAGTTCGTCCACATGATCTTCGAGCAGCATTTTCAGCTTGAAGAGCGGCTGGATGCGGTCTTCTGCGGGGGTGCGCCGCCAATCGCGGTACGCTGCTGCTGCGGCTTCGACCGCGGCGTCTACTTCGGCCGCGGGGGATAATGGCGTCAGCGCGATCGTCTCGCCCCTCGCTGGATTGATAACCTCACGCCATTCCGCGGCTTTCGATTCCATCCAATTGCCGTCGACGTAGTTCAAGACCTTGGTGCGCGTTGCTGTAGCTTCGGCCATAACTTCCCTCAATTCAGGCGCCATCGGTAAAAAGTTTTTCGATGCCCCTGCGAGATGTGAATTGCTCTTCAGGAGGTCCGACCTTTAGGTCGGACGATCAGCGGCCCACAAACGAGGCCTTTAGGCCCTGAAGCTCCGGAGGTTAAAGCCCATCAATGCGCATGCCAGAACGTCGGGGCTGAAGCCCCGACCTCCTACATGACAAACTTATGCGCTGGCTTTTGCAGCGGAGTTGAGAAATCTCTCAATGCGGTCCAAAACCTGCATGGCCGTGAGGCATTGCGCCACGCTGGCGTTCGGTTCGCGCTTTTCCCGGATCGCGGCGAAAAATTCGCGGTCCTGCAGCTCGATGCCGTTCATCGAGACGTCCACCTTGGACACGTCAATTTTATTTTCCTCGCCGTCCAGCAAGTCGTCGTAGCGGGCGAGGAAGGTTCCGTTGTCGCAGATGTAGCGGAAGAAGGTGCCCAGCGGCCCTTTGTTGTTAAAGGAAAGCGACAGCGTGCAGATCGCTCCCGAAGGCGTTTTCAATACGATGCCCATGTCCATAGCGATTTTCAGTTCGGGATGAATCGGGCCTTGCACGGCGTAACACTCGGAAACCAGTTCGCCGGTTTGATATTGGAAGAGGTCGACCGTGTGGCAGGCGTGGTGCCACAGCAGGTGATCGGTCCAGCTCCGCGGCTTTCCGGCGGCGTTCATATTCGTGCGCCGGAAAAAATACGTCTGCACGTTCATCTGCTGGACTTTTAATTCGCCAGCCTTGATTTTCTTGTGAACGTACTGATGGCTTGGATTGAAACGGCGCGTGTGTCCGCCCATGCAGACGACGCCGGTTTCTTTCTGCACTTTTACCAGGCGCTCGGAATCGGCGAGAGTATCAGCGATGGGGATCTCGATCTGGACGTGTTTTCCTGCGCGCATGCACTGCTCGCCCTGCTGGGCGTGCATCTGAGTGGGCGTCGCGAGGATCATCGCTTCAAGGCCGGGCTGCTTCAGGCTCTCGGCGAGATCGCCAGTCCAATGAGGGATCTTGAATTTCTTCGCGACTTCCTCCGTGGCCGCCGGATTTCCGCCCGTCAGGGTGATGACTTCGATGCCTGGAATCTTGGCGATGGCCTCGAGATGCTTTTGCCCAAATGCGCCTTGTCCCGCCACGCCAACTTTCATGATTTTTCTCCCTAACTTTAATTTTTCGGCCTCACTACCATACCATAATTTCGTGAGGGAACGCCGAAGCGGGGCACTGCCCTCATTCGAAAATTGTCGTGATGGCCGTGACTTTTAGGAGGCCGGGGCTTTGACGTCTCCGCCTTTTTCGGTGTTCCGTGTGTTGAGGGTCGGATGCAATTCCAAATTCTCAACACGGAGGACGCCGAGAAGACCATAAGAAGTCCTCGCCGGGGCTACAGCTTTTTTGCGAAGCCTCCGGGACGATTGCGGGCGTCGAGCCTTCCAGTGGCTAGAGGAATCTCTCTGGGGGTTGCACCGATGAAAATAAAGAATGATTCTTCGCTTTTCTCAGAATGACAAAATATTTAGGGACGTTTTCCGCTCTGAAGCGTTTGTCGCGAGAGACCTCGAACAATCGTGTCGAAAAAACGGAAAGAGGGAGCATGGAACGTGCTTTACGACACGAACAGTTCCAGTTCGCCACCGTCCGTGCCGCTCTAATAAATTGTCAACCGCGTACCCGATCGGCCATTCCACGCTTCGCTTCTACTGTCCGGGTGAGGCCGCGACGCAAACCTTGTCCGCGTGTACGAAATCGACATCATGAAGTTCGCTGGTCACTTTTACGGACTCGGGCCCCGCTTTTTTCTGGGGATTGGCCAGAAACTTCAGCAGGAATTGATTCGGGAGTTGGGCGTTCAGCTCTTTGAGATATGGCGCGAAGGACACGGGCGCCTGGGGTCCGATCAAATAGTAGCCCTCCCCGCCGGTCATTTCCGAAAGCTCGGAAAGATAATTCTGTCCCCAGTTCGTTCTGAAGAAGCTGTGTCCAAGATGTCCGCTGCCGGGAGTGTAGATGGCGTAAACCAAGATGCCGGAGCACTGAGCGTCCTGAATGGCTGCATCCACATAAGGGTTGTCAATTGTGCCCGAGTAAACGTCGTCGATGCCAGAGGTGATCATGAGAACCTCGCGCCGAGGGATGGCGGAGTCGATATGCCACCGTTTGATGAAGTCGGATAGAGAGAGATAAGGGCTCCCTCCCGCGCCGCTGAAGCCCTGCGCCAGCCGGATAGCTTTGGCCGCGGCCGCGTGATCCTGCGTGAAATCGTGAGCCACAGCGACCGTCCCGTGCTGCATGTAGCCGACAGCGATTAGCGTGGTTGGGGGTTGCCCTTGAATGAAAGTCCGGACGTCGTTCAGTTGGGGGCCCAAGCTGAAGCCAGCGCCATCGTCGATGAGGATTGCCAAGGCCAGTCCGGCATTGCTTCCCTTCGCAGGGACCCAGCCGGTGACTGGGCGGCGATCGCGCCCCTGGTACACCATGACGTCTTGTTGCGTAATCGTCGGCAGCTCGTGACCATGCTTGGGCTCCACGCTGACGACCATTTGAGCCGGAACGCCTTGTGCCGCTCCGGATTGCTGTGCCCCGGCTGACCCCGCGATGGAAAGAGACGCTACGACGAGAGAAATTGCTACGACGCCACGTCGTGTGCCGATTCGCGCCGACTCGTTGGCAAACGAACTCTCGAGGGCTCGTTTCAATTTATCCCAAACTCCGAAGGCGGTCAGCCGCTTGACATGTGGGCGTTTCATGATCCGTTCCTCCTGGCTTCAAATCGCGGGTAGATGACCTGTGCCGGAAGTGCGTCTAGGGCGAGTGCTCACGAGCTGAGTAGTCAAACTGGCATGAGTGTGCCGTGACACGAGCCACTCGTCGATACAGTGGTCCTTGTATTGTACCTTGTTTTGAACAAGTATTTGATTGTGCAAAACTTTTTGGAAAGTCGATTCGGCTGGCGTCGGTAAGATTGTGCGGGTATCGGATTCATGCAACAATTCCAATTGGCGATTTGTGCCTGTCGCTAGAATCCGACGTCAGCCCGAGACTGGAGTGCCGAGCTATGAGGCGAATTTTTCTGTCGGTCCTCGCCGTGGCCATTCTGTTAACCGATTGTGGTGTTGCTCTCGCGCAGACGGAGGTTACGCTGATCGCTCCAGGGGGAGTTCGCGCCGCGGTCGAGAAGCTTATTCCTGGCTTCGAACAGAAGACGGGCTACAAGGTCATCGCGACATTCGCCTCCGGCGGCGCGGCCAAGCAGCAGGTGGTGCGCGGCGAGGCGTTTGACGTGCCGATCGTGCAGCCGCCTTTGGCGGACGTGCTGGCTTCGGGCAATGTGGTGGAAGCGAGCGAGACGCCGCTGGCTTCCGTTGCCGTGGGAGTGGCCGTGAAGAAGGGCGCGCCCAGGCCGGATATCTCGTCCGTGGAAGCCGTCAAGAAAATGCTGCTGGCCGCAAAATCGATCGCCTGCCCGGATGCGGCGACAGGGGCGGCGGCGGGCGTCAGCATCAATAAGATGCTGAAGGACCTGGGCATCGACGCGCAAATCGAACCGAATCTCCAGCGTCCTCATGGAACGGGCGCCGGAGGAGCCGGTGGCGGGGCCGTGGTCTCGGCTATGGTGGGCAGGGGCGAAGTGGAAATCGGCATGACCTTCATCAGTGAAATGGACGATCCTGGAATCGATGTTGTGGGCCCGCTGCCACGGGAGGTGTTACCGTGGACACCGCTGGTGGGGTTCGTCTCGGCTCACGCAAAAAACCCGCAAGCCGCCAAGGCGCTGCTGCAATATCTTTCATCGCCAGAGGCAGCGGCTATTTACAAATCGGCAGGAATGCAGCCGGAGAAGTGAACGCCTTATCGTTTATGAAGCTCGTCACGGGAAGCCGGCGAACGAAGCCAATCTCAAAGCCTTTGGGGAGTCGGGCCAGGGCCCGCTTTTTGGTGCGTGCGCACCCCCTTCGGTGACTCACAATTTCCTCGAGCTTTGACGCCAGAAATCCGCTGATCGACCAGCCTTCCTCGGTTGCTATGATTCGTGCATTGCGGAGTAATTCGGAATCAAGCTTGAGAGTGATATTGGTTTTCATATGGGGTGCTGATGGCACTCAAAAGTGCGCTCCAAGCAATTCTGAACGCAATTGAGCCGCCCATCAAGGGTGAAACGTACGTGCTTTTTCGCTTGGTTTTTTCATCCAAGTCCAATTGATCTTAATCCGCAAACGCAGCGGAGCTGTCTCGGGCATACCAATGGCAGGCAAGTAGAAATAGGGCTGCACCCAGATAGCTCAGCGTAAATTCCGGGGCGACCCACCAGCCGAGGCGATTCTCGATGCCTTGCGCGGTCAGGCGGTACGCGTGGATTACGCCGAAGCTCGAAAACACTGCGCCAACGAGCATCCAGGCAGAGGCTTGCAGGAAGCGCCGCTCGATGATCCACACGAGCGCGGCGGCCCAGATCATCGACACGAGCAGAGCTCCCTGGCCTAGGGCAATCATGCCGTAGATCGCCAATTCGCCGCCAAAACGCGGGGCGACGGTCATCAGGTCGGCGCCGGATTTGCGGACGGCCAGATCGACGATTTGCGTGACCCACTGCGCCAGCATCGGCACCAGGCCTAACGCGACGGCGACTGTATGGGTCGCGGGGACTTCCTGAAACGCCTGGCCGACCATGGCCAATCCGAACCAGACCACGGCGAAGGCGACGACTTCGAGCGGGACGATGCGCAACACCGCGGGGACAAGTCCGGTTAGGCAGAGCGTGGCGCTGGCGATGCCGCCCAGTATGGAATAGCCGATTCTTGCGCCGTTGGCTTTGTGCGCGTTGTGGCCGATATAGAGCGTGGTGGGGAAGGCGCTGCCCAGTGCCGCTCCAGCGAGCGTGGCCAGGCCGTTGACGAGCAGCGACGGCGTTGTGGGGTAGTCGTCGCCGGCGAGTTTTACGCTTTCGAGGATTTGGAGAGAGACGATGGTGTCCAACAAACTGAGCGGCAGAAAAATCGAGGCGTAGCGCCAGCCCTCGCCGGTCACAAGAATCTGGTAGAGGTTCACCGGCCGGGGCAGGTAGATTCCGGGAGGGAGGAGCGGCGGCTGCGGCGGCAGATGATAGAAATGAAAAGCTCTCAGAACCACGACGAGGATGGCGCCGACGACCATGGCCACGAGTCCCGAGGGGATGTGCCAGGGTAGCCGCATACGCGACGCGTACATCGCGAGCAAAATCACCGCTGGCAGGAGCGCCACCGCCGGGATCTGAAAAATTCCAAAAATAAATCCCAAGCAAAGGAAAGCCATTGCAAGTCCTGCCAGTGGGCAGAGCAGGGCGGCGAGGGGCGTGGTGCGGCGCAGCCAATCGATGCAAAACGCGCTGGCGGATTGCACGATCCCACTCACGAGGCTGGCGAAAATTCCCATGTGCCAGGCCAGGTTCGCGTCGTGCGTGCGCTCGTAGACGGGCAGCATGATTAGGGATATGTAGGCGAAAATCGTGGGAGTATTGACGCCGAAAGGAATCGCGGTCACATCATCTCGGCCCGAATTTCGCGCCAAGCGGTGAGCCTGCCAGGCGTAGAACAGATTGCCGAAGAGAATGGAAAACGCCACGGCCGGTAAAATGCGGCCGGTGACCAATTGTTGGGGGAGGCCGCACAGGGGAGTGAGGCTGGCGATCAGCAGCAGGTCCGGAAAACCGCTGAAGAACAGGCCGAAGAAGCCGTCGAGATCGCCCGCGACAAACCAGCGCGGTTCGGTGCTCTCTCTGGGTTGGATCGCGCTAGGGATGAAGGAGTCCTTGTGTCATGGTTAAGTGGCGGGGGGGGGGGGGGGGGCGGGGGGGGGGTGTTGTGTGGGAGTGACACCCCCGAGAG
>Ga0302324_100000730_pt1 | contig 83043 bp, 54 predicted proteins | sample Palsa_T0_1_FD_201949 | JGI IMG/M metagenome (GOLD analysis project Ga0302324, IMG submission 201949) | Peat permafrost microbial communities from Stordalen Mire near Abisko, Sweden - Palsa_T0_1 | ecosystem: Environmental > Terrestrial > Soil > Palsa > Peat permafrost | place: Sweden: Abisko...
AGGTTTGGAATGACTTCTTGAATATGAGGCTCTAAAGGGGGTGAGGTTGGTTTTGGAAGGTTAATCCACGGAGTGGGAGAATGCGATGTCGAGGATTTGGGGTGAGATTCAGTTTGAAACTAGAAGATAAAACAAATAGCACGGAGGGTCAGATGAATGGGAATTGGAGCAGAGATAGCAGGGAATCGAACGAGTCAGATATGAACCGGGTGCTTTGAGTCTAGAATCTTTGTGCTAACGATACTTTAATTGTTTCCTTTCCGATGATAAGAGAGTGATCTGGGTATTGGATTCTGATGGTACTGCCATCTGAAGCACTCTCCGCTAGCGATTGCCCACCGATGAATGTTCTTATAGCCCATGGGAAGTTTAGTACATCTTTTTCTCTACTTGACTCACTTTAGTAGTCAATGGTTGGCGTATCGCTCATATGTAGGCGTATTCTTCAGATTTCGATGAGCATGATTGATATGGTGTTGACAGCTTGTATATATTCATTAAAGTTGCTTCTGAAGTTTAATTTTCCAACGTTCATATCTGCACATCCAATCACATTGAGACGGCCCACCCACGAGCCAAGGATCACCCGGGGGGGTTGCGCCATCGCCAACAAACCTTTCTCATATGAACATCTAGAGCCACCTCGTCGCTCGCCCGGCCCGTCCCTCTCTGTCGTAATGCTGCGCTCTCCACTGAATTCGCGGCTTCTGCCGGCCATCCTCGTCGCCCTCATTACCATCACAATCCTCTTCAAATCGATCTCCCCTTCCGGCTCCTTATTGTCCCATGGCGACACGTGCGACGTCAATGGCCAGTGCGATGTCTCCTCCGAGGGCCTGAAACCTCCCTCACGGAGCGAGCTACAGACTCTAAATAAACAGATCAAGGAATTGAAAGAGGACATAGACAAATTGAAGACGAAGCCGGTGCCCAAAGTGCTGACTCCGGAGGAGAAAGAACGGGAGGAACGCAGAAATGAGTGTAATGAAAATGTCATAAGAAACATTGATTATCAACATGTATCTCTCTTCTCACTCTATTTCTGGTATTCATAGGGGACTAATAGCAGAGCGTCGCACATGAGAAATTCTGGGAGTCCGCGTCGAAACAATTCTGGTCAAATGAAATCAACAAATGGAAACAATATGTTGCCGACCTGGATCCCTATCCAGCCTCCAAATTCAAAGGCAGAGGCATCGTAATGCTAGGCGGCAACGGCTTCACTCTCGATTTAATCCTCGTAACGCTACGCATGCTCCGCGAACTAGGATCAAAGCTCCCCGTCGAAGTATGGCATCTCCCCGGGGAATTGACTCCCAAGGATGAGCGCACGTTGCACGAGTTGGGAGCCACGCCGAGAAGTTTCGATGAAAAGGGAATTATCGTCCCTATGAAAGAAATAAAAGGACGAGAGAAGAATTTCCAGATCAAGGTTGCCGCGTGGGTCAATAGTGGGTTTGAGGAGATTATTGGCTTGGACAGCGATGTCATGCCTGTGAGAGATCCCAGTTATTTGTTCGAGACGGAGCCGTATTTGAAGCACGGACAGATTTTCTGGCCCGATTGGTGGAAGACTCATAAAAGTACTATCCATATCCCTTGTCGGGACTTTCCTTGGTTTCCCCGGGCACAGTCCCTGCGGATTCTCTGCCTTCTTTTGCAAGCATTATTTTCCAGGACAGGGTCTAATGGTAGATAATCCGGTATGGGACATGTTTGACATCGACTGCAAAGACGAATGGGAACAAGAATCCGGCGAAATAGTCTACAACAAGCGCAAGAATTGGGAGTACCACCCCTCCCCCTCCTCCCTAGGTTAATGCTAGTGCCTTGATGCTCGCAAACTTCTTCTCCCAGAACTCGGATTTATATTTCCAGCTTTTGAACGGCGATAAAGATCTCCTTCGTTTTGCGCACAAGGCCCTAAGAAAAGAGTACTACATGTCCCGATTCCCGACTGCCGGCGGTGCAATCTTCGAGAGGCGATTTTGTGGGTTCGCTTTTGTACCTTTCCCTATCCTCTTTTGGGCTCTTTACTCGCTTTACTCGCTAACCTACCTCCTTCTGCTTCCCCCTATTCTATCCATTTTTGTCCCCTTGGTCGGGACTTCTAGGCGCATTTTGGGTTATATGATTACTGACATTTTAGATCCAATATGATCCCTCAGGAAACGTCGTCTTCGTCCACGCAAACTTATTAAAAGAAATGCCACGGACAGAATTCCACGTCGATCACGCAGAGGGTATATTCCGCGTATTCAAGGACTACACCCTCGTCGAAGGAAACACCTGGCTGCATCCACAGATGCAAACCAGCCTGTACACCCAGTACCTCCCTCCCGTCCCAGTCCCCCTTGACAACCCCAACCCCGACCCCAACCCCCATCCCAACCCCCCCTTGAGTCCTCGGTGCTAATTTGCCAGCCGCCCGTGTATGGAGCTTTTCTCTGGAGAAGGCGAACCAGATATCCGGGAACGACCCTTCGAAGAACTCCCTGGATTAGAGGGGTTTAATGCGTTTTATAAGAGAAATGGTGGTGTGGGAGGCGGGATTGATGATCGGTTACTTCGGCTGGGGGAAGTTGATCAGGGAGCTAAGGAGGATATTCCGTGGGTGAAGGGGACGGCTGAGCAAGCTCAGAATGGCGGAGGGACTACTTAATTTGTCGAGGGTTTTGTCCCGGGAGGGGGGTGTAGGACATTGGACCGCGCGATGGACAGTGCAACTTGCAGGGAAGTGAACGATATTCATGTGGGGGATATAATTGGGGATATCATATTCGGGTTGAGATGTATGATATGATATTGTAGATATCCGGAAACTAACGTATAGGAAAATTAATACATGAGAGACAAACATGACACGTCAAACCAAATCCAAGTCCGCCGCAAGAAACGAGAGTTCGCATCGGATTATCCCCTCCTGAATACCGCGAATCCACCTTCCATAATCCCCAGTGCAAAAGCACAGACGCCAAGAGGAATATAAAACCTCGGATCCGGCCCAACGACGATGACCGCCGCAATCAATTGAGCCACTAAGCCCAAGACTCGGACTAAGCCTCTCAGTTGCGCAACGGAAAGGGGGATACGGGTAAAGATGACGACGTCAATCCATGCAACTGCCATATTTCCCACTTAATTTCGCTTGATTTAGTGATAATATTCCGTTGCTGTTCTGTAGTTACCCAACTATTCTGTTGAGGAACTCACTTTTGGTGACGTTGTTTGGGTTGGAAGAAAATATGTTTCTAAGGTGGACATAGGCCCTTTATCTATTACTGCCCCAATAAGCGAACGCGAACGCAACCAAGCTAAGCTTGGTGCCTGTGAGGCGGTGCATTTTAGCTGCATGTCCGTTCTGCTGACAGAATTTACATACATCAGGCTGCGGAATCCATGTTAACGTTGCGGACACGTACGGATTAAAGGCACAAGGGCATGTCGTATATTGCAATTGCCCGAGTCCACATTTGGTCCTTGGAAGCTCGCGGAGTATAGCCTAGTTCCTCGTCTCTCATTGGCCGACCCTTCTCAGACTCACCGTCTGGGCCTCTTTCGCTCCCCTGGGACTGCGCCGATCTGTGCGGTGATTGGCTGAGGACGGGTGGGTAAGGGGACTTTGTTGCTTGGTAGGCGCCGTATTTGCGACAATTAGCCTATTCAAACGAGTCTACGGTACCTTATTGCATGTATGGTGATTATAGCCATTCGCTGGCGAGGCACTAAGGTTCCGCCACAGCGCGCACGGGGCCCTTCGACAGCTGAAAATATGTAGCACTGTTTCTTCAAACAAAGCAATGGAAATTACTGAACATCATTTTCACAGTGTATCTTAATTTTCACAAATGCAGGTGTGTCTTAATTGCCGAAGGGCCCCGTACAGTACACGCAAGCCCCAGTGCACACACACATGCCCGGCGTTTGCAATACACTCCGTCAAAGAAGGTCCGTGCATGCCACCCCGGACTCCGGACGGGGTGGCCGTGCAGCGAAGGCAATACCTTATTATTTATTATTTACATATTATTATTATTACATATTCTTTATACATAAATTTACATAAGGTTGCGTACCGTTGTGATCGAGTGGATGGATGGATTGCAGAAGCAAAAGGGTGAAGCTCGTGGAACAAGGAACTGATAGGTATGATCAATTGAAGATGGCGTAGTGCTCCAGGCCCTAGGATTGCTATCTATGTCCTACCCTATAAAGCCTACAACACGTCCGGGCATTTTCCCCGATTTTAGGCCCGCCGCCCGGCCGGCCCACTTCTTGCTCGACATGGAACTTTCCCTTCAAGCGGAGGCACCAAATATCCAGAAGGTCAACTATTTTGCATCGTTTTCAGACTCGTTGGGTGGAGACCTATAGCTACACCTCAAAGCCACAGACATTTATTGAGCAGGAGATACTTGTCAGGTTTTGAAACGTTTTTGATGCAAATGCATCAAAAACGTTTCAAACCTGACCAAGCCTTAAATACTCTTCATGCTTCAACGCCACCAGAAACCTGGTTTTAGGAAATCCCATTATCTAATGCCCGAGAGTATCTATTGTCTCTCAAAACTTGGCGGAAAGCGGACGAGCTTTGAAATTTGTGACGGGCTTCCGGTCACGGCAGCTCCAGGATCGGACTGATCAGATCGGCGCCGTTCTGAAGTGGTATCGATACCATTATTTGTTATTGGTCCTTGTATTACTCTAATTTTTGCTTTATTAGGTTGAGCTATTATTCCTTTTGGTGAAGGATTGGCTATTTTTGATTATGATTTAGGTATTTTTTTTGCATTAGCAGTATCTTCTATTGGTTCTTATGGTATTTTAGTTTCAGGTTGAGCCGCTAATTCTAAATATGCTTTTATGGGAGCTATTAGATCAACTGCTCAGCTTTTATCTTATGAATTAGTTTTCTCTTCTATTGTCTTAATTTTAATTATATTTTCTGGTTCTTTTAGTTTAACTTTTATTGTTGAATGTCAACAAGCTGTGTGAAATATTTTCCCTTTATTACCTATTGCTTTAATGTTTTTTATTGCTATTTTAGCTGAAACAAATAGACCCCCTTTTGATTTACCTGAGGCTGGATTTGGCCTATTAAATAAAAAGAATTATACCCCGATCCCTTGGGATCCGGGGTATAATTTAAATCTCCGTGGCCCCAATGGGGCCACGGGGATTGGAATTATTGCTTTTTATTTAATTATAAGTTCACTATATGCTGGAACGTATTAATTAATTATTTATATTGATTTAATAATGTATATTTTAATATTATCAGCAGAATTGCATTCCCTCGGCCCTACGGACCGCGGGGATGCAGTTCTCAGAGACTTAATGTGAACAAAGTTAAATATGAAAATATTAGCTTTATGATAAAGTCCTTTTTTTATATATTTAATAATTATTATTATGATAAAAATTTTCTTAATTTATCAACTATTATTAAACCTGATGTTACAGATTTAAAATTCATTGAGCCAGAAAAAATTTATGATAAAATAAATGAAGATTCTACTCAAAAGAATATTGCTGTTGAATTAAAGGATTATAAAGGTATTTATGGTTTTTTTTGTACTATTAACAAGAAAATATATATCGGGAGTAGTGAAAATTTAGTTAAACGATTTAAAGAACATATAAAAGGTAAAAAATCCAATATTTATTTGCAAAATGCAATTAATGAGTATGGATTAGATAATTTTTATTATATAATTTTCGAATTTTATAATAGGAATGGAAAGGACATTGTTATGTTATCTGATATCGAAACTAAATATATTTCTTATATTAGGCCAGAGTATATATATAATTTTAAGTTTATAGCTACGTCTATGTTAGGTTATAAACATAATTTAGAAGCTAAACAAAAAATGGTTGACAGATTTAAAAAATATAAACACCCTATGTTAGGGAAATACCATACTACCGAAGCAAAAGAAAATATAGGATTACAGAATAAAGGTGAAGGTAATCCGATGTATGGTAAAAAACATAAAGATAGTAGTAAAAAGTTAATTTCTTTTGCATTATCTAAACCTGTTTATATGTATAAATTGATTAATGGTAATTGTCTATTATATAATATTTATCCTAATAGTATAGAAGTTGCTAAATTATTAAATTTACATAAAAGTACTATAGGTAAATATATTAAAAAAGAAAAAATTATAGTTTGAAAATTTGATAAGTATCTTCTAAAACGAGTACCTATTATATAAGTTAATTCTTTTTTTTTCTTTTAGTTATTAAATAAATAAAAATTATTTGGAATCCGAATTAGTTGCAGGATTTATGACTGAACATGGTGCGTCTATATTTGTGTTTTTCTTTCTTGGGGAATATTCTTCTCTAATTATAATGTCTACTTTTATGTCTATATTTTTCTTAGGAGGACATTTTTGTCCTGATTTACATAAAATTATTCTAGACCCTTTCATATTTCTTTTTTATTTATTAGAATATAAATTTTCTTATTATTTCCCATTAGTAGGATATCCTCAATTTGATTTTAATAATATTCAACATGTTAATGATTATTATGTTCTATTCAATAATAAAAATAGTATTTTAGAATTTATTAATGTTTTTATTGATAAAGTTTATGGTTCTTACATTTTAGGGTTTAAAATCATTATTGTTGTATTTTGTTTTATTTGAGTTAGAGCCTCTTTTCCTAGATTTAGATATGATCAATTAATGTCTTTATGTTGAAAAGAATTATTACCTTTAGTATTCGCATATATTTTATTTACTATCTGTTTATTTTTTACTTTTGATATGATGCCTTTTGGTTTTACATTTTAATATCCGGTTCCCGTGGCTTCGCCACGTTTTTCTTTTTCATTTTTATCAGAATCCTTCTATGATCCAAGAGACCGCGGATGATTTAAAATTCACTCACGATGCAAGGAATTGGGGTAGAGATTAGTAATTAATTATTTTTTTATTTATCTTTTTTGTTTTTAGATTCGATTCGGCCCCCCGTCCCCGAGGCGAAGCCGAGGGGACGGGGGGCCGAATCGGGCCGCCCGGCGGGGGGCTGTAATCTACCCGTGGCTAATTAAAAATTTAAATAATAAAAAAATAAATATATTTATTTTTTTTATTATTCTATGCCACGGGAACGATTCGGCAATTCATAGCTATAATTAATGAAAGGTTTTTTAACCTCTTTAGTTAGTTTAAGTAAAACTTTTTACCTTCGTAAAAATATAGACGTTCAAGTCGTTTAACTAGAGTATTTGTATAGATTAATATCAATTATTTTTCTGGTGTTAATTATTAAAAGAATCCTGTAGGATTCTTTTAATTAATGATATTATTATTTTATTATTAAGGAAATTATTTTCATATTTATTTCTGTTATTAAGTTAAATTTGAATCTCCGTGGCCCCACTGGGGCCACGGTTATTTTAATAATTCCCCATCCGCGATGCGGATGGGGACTAATTTTATTGAGATTTAAAATTCTCCTATAGGTTTAATTTTTCACTCTTCTTTATAAGAGTTAGAAATATTTATTTTTTAATAATATTATATTGTAAGAATAAAATTAGTGGAATTCCGTCTTCATGTAAAAATGTAGAAGGGTCTCTGTTTATATAGAAATACATAATTTTATGTTGATAAATTCAAATTTATCTTTTAATATATCGTTAAATGATTCTTTAATAGATTTGAATAATTATTCTTCTCTATTATATTCTCCTATGGATCAATTTGAAATTAAACCTTTTTTTGGTGGCTTTTTAGGTTTAAATTATACACCTGTTGGGTTAATAACTAATATATTTGTTTATATTGGATTAGTTGTTACATTTACTCTTCTTTTTTACGTATATGGTGCTTTTAAAGATAATATAAAAATTAATGGATGATCTTTTAGTACTGAAGCTATTTATTATACAATATATAATATGGTATTAGGACAAATAGGGTCTTTAGTTGGTTTATTCTTCTTTGTCTTAGTTTTTGTTTTATTTATTTATATTTTATTCAGTAATTTAGTTGGATTAATTCCTTACAGTTTTGCAACTACTGCTCATTTAGTTAGTACTTTATCTATCAGTGCTAGTATATGATTTGGTGTTACTATTATTGGGTTAGTTTTACATGCTTTAAAATTCTTTGCTTTATTCTGTCCTGAAGGTACTCCTTTAATGTTAGTTCCTTTATTAGCTCTAATAGAATTAATATCTTATATAGCTAAAGGATTAAGTTTAGGTATACGACTAGGTGCTAATTTAATATCTGGACATCTTCTTTTACTTATATTAGCTGGTTTTGGTTTCTTAGGGTTAACTTCTAGTATGGGTATACGATTAACTGGGGGATCTATTGCTATTATTTTAATTACTGCTATATCTGGTTTAGAATTAGCTATTGCTGGTATTCAAAGTTATGTTTATAGTATTTTAACTTCTTCTTACATTAAAGATTCTGTTAGTTTACATTAATTTTAATTAATTGTTTTCTATATTAATAGTTATCATATTTATTTTAGTATAACATACTTAGGTATCTCTTATATAATTGTATATATAGGAGCGATAGCAATTTTATTTTTATTTGTAATTTAATTATATTCTTTTATTTTTTTTTTAGAGGTAATTTTAAGGAAAATAGAACAAACATTGGCTAAGAAATATATTACTGAATTCATTTTTTTTTGATTGGAAAGTCCGTTAATATAACCTCGCATATTTTTTTTTTTTCTAAAATTAATCATATATATGATAGATTATTAAGTTGAAGTTATAGATAATAAGATGTATTAGGTTTAGATCCATTAATTTAATGGTCTATATACAAATGAGAGAAAGGCACTTGCAAGTTATATTATTATTAGTTAAATCAGTAATTAACAGGATACGGCTTATTTATTTCTAGCCCACCGCGTGGTCGTAGAATAATAAAAAAATATATTTTTTTATTATTTAAATTTTTAATTAGGCCACGCGGATGGTCAAGATGTACGGATGGGTCCTTAAGGACCCATCCTACAGCTAGTGGTTTGCAAAATTCAAATTATGAGGGTAAAAATAGAATATTTTATCTATATCTCCTTTTTAAAAAGTGATAGAATTATAATTTTATTAAATTAACTAATATATATTATCTTTTTTGATATATATTTTAATTTATATTATAATTATATTAAGGAATAGGGTTATTCTTTTCTACGTTTTCTTATGCATAAGCTGGTAGTTTAAACCCAAGGAAAAGGGATAATCTAAACCCCCGCGGCCCGTGGGCCGCGGGGATTTTAATTATCCCCCCCGTCTGCATTGCAGACGGGGGGGATAATCTAAATTGTTTATGTAATGTAAATTTAATAATATTTATAAATTTATTATTATCCATAATATTATAAAGATATTAATTATATTAAATATTTAATATAAGAGGTATCATTAAAAATATTTGTTACATATTTTAAAGTAATATATATATATTATTATTTTATAATAATATATATATTAATGATATTAAAGATTGTTTAAAGTGGTTATGAATATGTTTTTTCCTAACATCTTATCTTGATATGACATCAGGAAAATTTTTATAATTAAAAAAATATGAGAATTCTTAAGTCAAATCCTGTTTTAACAATATTTAATAGTTATTTAGTTGACAGTCCTCAACCATCTACACTTTCATATTTATGGAATTTCGGTAGTTTATTAGGACTATGTTTAATTAGTCAAATAGTTAGTGGAATCTTACTTGCTATGCATTATCAAGGTTCAGCTAGTTTTGCATTTGCTTCGGTGGAACACATTATGAGAGATGTTAATGATGGATGATTAATTAGAATGGTACATGCTAATATAGCATCATTCTTCTTTATTTGTGTTTATTTACATATAAGTAGAGGATTGTATTATGGTAGTTATAGATCTCCTAGAATAGGAGTTTGAGTGATTGGAACTATTATTTTCTTCTTAATGATGGCTACAGCATTTTTGGGATACGTATTGCCTTATGGTCAAATGAGTTTATGAGGTAACCAAACAAATAGCCTCACATGCGAAATATGCATTATATTAATTATTATAAGACCCGGTCGCCCCGTGGCTTCGCCACGGGGGGGATGATCCCATGATATTATTACTATCTATATTTCACCTGAAATTATTGCTAGACGATTAAAAGCATATTTACGAATAGGGGCACATAATCATGATATTATGAGTATTTTTTACGGCTCACTACTGGGTGATGCACATGCTGAGCGTAGAAGTTTAGGCAATGGAACACGTATTAGTTTCTCACAAGAATCTAATCATGCGGAGTACCTGCTGTGACTTCATAATATGGTAGCTAAATTAGGTTATTGTAATGCTACTGTACCAAAGATACAAACACGATTAGGTATAAAAGGATCACTTCGATACATTATACGATTCCATACATACACTTATACTAGTCTAAATTCATTTCATGATGATTGATATAATAATGGTATTAAACGTGTTCCAGTTAATATAGCTGAGTTTTTAACACCATTAGCTTTAGCTATTTGAATAATGGATGATGGTGCACGAGTTAAATCTGGACTTAAGTTATGTACTAATTCATTTACGTATGAGGATTGTAGACGACTTAGTAATATATTATTTGATAAATATGAATTAAAAACTACAGTACAACCAGCAGGAGTTACTAATCAATATCATATTTATATATGGACTAATTCAATGCCACTATTACGAAACCTGGTTCGACCGTATATGGTCTCGTCTATGCTTTATAAATTAGGTGAATAGCACTCTTATAATAAATATATTCAATTTCGTATAGTCTAATAAAATAGGCGACACTGATGAAAACGGTCAACTATTCTATCTCAAATATAGACCGTCGGTACTCATCCGCGAAGCGGAAGAGGATCGCTACAGACTGGTACATCGGTGGATATCTATATAATAAGTAATTTATTTATTACATTGATGTTTAATGTACAGTCGAATAACCTTTAATACTAATTAACACAAGGCTTTATTCATATACTTATGAATCATAAGGAATAAAAGTACAGGGTCACATATTCAGAGATATCAAGGAAATATTTATATAATATTAACTATGATATGTGATTAGGTTATTGGCAACTGTAAAAAAAATGTAATAGCAGTTTCAAAATATCATAATATGCAATAAAAATTTTATATTTTAAATCTAGTTGCAGGTAATAGTAACTTTTTAATTTACCTCAGAGACTCTACATGATATAAAAAAATATTTTTTTTTAAAGACAGAGCCCTAATTTGTAAACGATTTTATGTAAAATAAAATGCTAGAATACAGATGCAAGTATTTATTTGCTATATGCAGTTATTAATAAAAAGGATGAAATTATTAAAGTAGATAATTTTTCTGATAATAATATGTCAACAGAAAATTTTTATCAAGAAGATTTTTATGACTGGTTTAGAGGGTTTTGTGATGCTGAAAGCAATTTCACAATTAGAATTCGTAAAAGAAATGATAAAAGTGTACAGGGTTTTGAATTTATCTTTAGGATTGCTTTGCATATAGATGATCTTAAAGTTTTAAAAATAATTCAAGATAAATTAAATTGTGGTAAAATTATAAGAAATAGAAATACATATGTGTTTTTAGTATCTTCTTTAAAAGATATTGAAACAGTTATTATTCCTTTGTTTGACAAATGACCATTAATGACTAAAAAATATTTAGATTTCTTAGATTTTAAAGAATCATTTTATATCTTTAAAAAACGACAAATAGATAAACAAAACAAACAAACTTATAATTTACAAATATTAGAGTTAAAAAATGGTATGAATGATAAAAGAATTAATTTTATTATAGATGAAAATCACATTAAAATAACTGCTAATTATTTATCAGGTTATATAGAAGGAGATGGTTCATTTTATTTTAATAAAATGCATAATACAGTACGTATTTCATTATTAACAATAAGTAAAGATCGACTAATTTTAGAAAAAATAAAAGAATTTTTATTAAAAGACTTAGATAATAATTCTCTTTTTTTTTTGCTAATAATACTAAGTTGATTTATATTTATGATAAATATGTTATTAATAATAGAAAACCTATTACTACATTAGAAATAGCTCAAATAGATTATATTTGTAATTGTTTAATACCATTTTTTGATAAATTAAATTTTAGAACTAAAAAATATTTAGATTCGGCCACCAAAAATAATATAATATTATTTTTGGTGGCTGAATCATCCCCGTCTGCTTTGCAGACGGGGGCGATTCTATAGATTAAAAAAAAATCGCTTTTTTATTATTAAATGGAAAACATTTAACTAAAAAGGGGAAAAATTTAATTGATAATTTGGGGAATACTATGAATAATAGTAGACTTTCTACTAATTTAAAAAAACCTTCAATTTCTGACAATTTGAATTTAAAATCGGAACTAGAATTACTTGAAAACTCTGAACCATTAGTTAAAATAGATTCCGAAGGACGTGCTTTAGTAATAAATGATAATAAAATAATAAGATCTACATTAATTATAAAAGTAACTTTTATTGATGAGAAAATAAAATATTTTCCTACTGGAGTTTCTTGTGCTAAATTTTTTTCTGTTAGTCCTATGACTATAACAAGAAGATTAAATGATAAAAAACCATTAAGAACTAAAGAAAATAAAATTTTAGCCTTTAAAAAGAATTAAAGTTTTCATGAAAAATTAACCTATATATTTAAGATGAATTTAAATTATTAATAATAAAAAAATACATAAAACGTTACAAGTTAAAGTATTACAAACCTTTTATCTGCTATTCCATGATTAGGAAAATCATTAGTTGAGTCAATAATAATAATAGAATCAACTTTAATTTTTTTCATATTAATATATAATTGTATTAAAAAAAAAAAGATTAATTTTTCGTATTGTTTTTATTTGTTCATTTTAACATCCTTAGAAACAATAGGGAAAATTAGTCCTCATGCCTTAAAAAGAGGAAGAAAACTAATAAACGATAAAAGTAAATTTTTTAATATTCCTTATTCATTTTTATCTATGCTTGTTGGATTAATAGATGGAGATGGACATATTAGTATAACTAAAACAGAGAAAGGATACATAAAAAATTGTCTAGTTATATCTCTTGATATAAGAGATCTTTCTCTTATTGAATATATATTTTCTATATTAGAATTGGGAAAAATAAATAGTTACCCTAAATTAAAAATGAAAAATACTTGTAAATTAGTAATAAACAAAACAGATTTACAAGATATATTTTTTCCTTTATTAAAATACCATAAATTATTATTCTTAACAAAAGAACGAAAGAAACAATATGATAAAGCAATATATATATTAGAGAATAATATATTATACTTTAAAGATATACCTGATAATATACCATCTTATTATTTATTACCTTCAAACAGTGAAGAATATCTTAAATTAGATTTCTTTAATAATTGAATTGTTGGTTTTACAATAGCAGAGGGTTCATTTTTAGTTAAAAATAATCAAGATGCTTGTTTTCAATTAAGCCAACGAATTCATATAGATTTATTTGAAGCTATAAAACTTGTATTTTCAACAAATAGAAAAATTGGTATAGATAAGAATAACTTATATGTATTATTAAGTCTTTCTTCTAAAGCAGATATTCAAAAAGTAATAACCTTTTTTTCGTTTTCAGGAAATCAACCTCTTTTAGGTTATAAGTTAATACAATATGAAAAATGATTAGAATATTTGCATAAATCTAGTCGCTATTCTAATTTAAAATTCTCAAGTTAGAGTTTTTATATATATTAGTATGAAATATTAAGTTTTTTTTAACAGGCTCCTTAAAATAGTAATATTTTAGAGGCAAATGGGGAGAATTGCAAAAACTTCTTTTATAAAAAGATAATTTGCAGCGGAGCTTAATATGATATTATAATGATATAATATATTATCATTTAATGTATTAAGAACGTTCAACGACTAATGAGTGAGTAATATCAACAATAATCTCGACACGAGCACCCCACAGCCAGTGTTGATGATGTTAATGAAATTAATATCTGGTTGAAGACATAGTCTAACCATCGTTGTGAAACGATGAAGATAATATTAAATGTATTATCGATAATAAAAGTGTTGTTTGAGGTGGCTTGACATACGAAGAGCTTAACAAATATAAATTTATATTTGTTAATTTAATCCTGTTATATGCTGAGAAGTTTTGTAAAATAAAAAATATTATTGAATACATGTTTTCTTTTTGTATTAAACACGTAAAAAAGTCAATAATAATAAGATTATCAGCAGAGAATAAATTTCGTAATTATTCCAATACCCGGGGCCCCGCCTTATTGGGGAACCCGGCGGTTTTAAATAACTCTTCCCACGCGTATGCGCGTGGGATGAATTATTCTACGAATTTAAATTTTTCTCAGAGACTAGAGTCAGGAAATTTTATATACCCTTATTTAGTAGGTTTAATTGAAGGTGATGGTTGATTCAGTGTATCAAAAAAAGGTAAATATATTATGTATGAATTTGGTATAGAGGTATCGATTAGAGATATTCAATTAATATATAAAATAAAAAAATGGCTAGGTGTAGGAACTGTTCATATTAGAAATAAATTAAAGGATGATAATATGAATAGTGAATATTTAGATATAAATCTTGAACCTCCCATATTATCAAAAAGTATAAAAAATAATGTTATTTTTAGAATTAGAAATAAATCTCATTTGAAAAGTATAATTATTCCTATTTTTGATAAATATCCTATGTTTACTAATAAACAGTTTGATTATATTAGGTTTAGATCTGCATTATTGTCTAATACAAAATACAGTAATGATTTAGTTCCTTATATTAGACCTAATTTATCAAGAAATAATATAAAGAATATATTAAATACTTCTTATTTTCCTGCTTGATTAGTAGGTTTTATAGAAGCTGAATCTTGTTTTTCAATTTATAAACCAACAGATAGTATTTCTTCTATTGCTAGTTTTGAGATATCTCAAACAAATGAAGAAGTTATTATATTGACAATACGAGATTTTTTAGGTTTGAGTAATAAGTTACAAGTTGATAAAACTAATAATTATAGATTAAAAGTATCTAGTGTTAGGGCCATTGATAGTGTAATTAAATTCATGAATAGAGTACCCATAAAGCTCCAAGGATATAAGAAATTACAATATATAATATGGCTTAAAAAGATGAGGAATATACCGAGATATTCATATAAAATAAATATACCTAATAAATATTAAATAAGGTTATAAAATTGTAATATAGTCCGAACAATATGGATACAAAACATATTGAAGATAATGAGAGTATAGGATTATATTATTTATATTATAATTTTACACGGGATTATCAACAAACTAGTTCAGTAAGTTCAGCTACTATTAATAGATTCTTTTCACTTCATTTTACATTACCATTTATATTAGCAGCATTAGTAGCTGGTCATCTATTATATCTTCATGTAAGTGGTTCATCTAACCCTGTAGGAACTACATCTAATGCAGATAGAACAGCTTTCCATCCTTATTTCAGTTTTAAAGATTTAGTAACAGTATATTTATTCTTTATTATATTTACTGCTATCATTTTTTATGCCCCTGATAAATTAGGGCATTCTGATAACTACATAGAAGCTAATAGTATGCAAACTCCTGCATCGATAAAAATTTATTTATTATTTATTATATTTATCATTTCTTTGGTAATTAATTTATTGTTAATTTATATTATATTATATAAGAATAAATCCAAACCCCGCGCCCCTCGGACCGCGGGTTATAAATTAATCTCCGCGATTCGAGGGATCGCGGGTAATAATTTTAATAATAATAATTTTAATAATAAAGAAGACATATTGAAAAAAATAGAATTATTAAAATGTGATATTGAATTAACCAAAAATTATGAATTAAATGATTTTGATAAATTTAAAAATTTTAAATATTTAGCAAATGGTGTTTTTCAAGCAGATGGACATATTGGTGGATACTTTATTAAAGGAAAAATTTTAAACTTTCGTCCAGTAGTTTTTATTGGTTTGACGGTCAATATTGAAAGTTTAAAATTTTTTGTCTTATTAAATAATCTATTTAAATTTAAAATGGGGTATTCTATTGAAAAATTACCTTCTGGGAAATTTTTTATTAAATTAATATCTAGAGATTGAAATTTTATTATAAATGATTTTATTCCTTTTTTTGATAAAGTTTACGGTGATAAACTTAAAGGATTAAAAAGATTGGAAAAATTATATATATTATTATCTGAATATAGAGATAAATCCTTCCCGTCCCCTGTCTTAAAGGAACGGGGGATGGACTATAAATCTAAATTATATAATAAGAAAGATATTAATATTTTAATTGAAAATATAATATTATTAGGTTATAATTTAGTTGATAATAGTAAAAGAAAAATATCAATTTCAGAATTTTTGTCATTATATAATATTATAGGTACTTATACTATTGATTTTTTTAAAATAGATGAAAACAAAGAACCTATTAATAATTATTTCTTATTAGGATTTATATTGGGAGATGGGAATCTTTATGTTAAAATTAGAAAAACTACTAATTTACCTTGATTTATTCCTTGTATAAGAATAGGACAAAAAATTACAGATGATAATCTTTTGCTTTTTAATAATATTAAAAATGTATTAGGTCAATATGAAATATTTTCTAACATATCACGAGTAAACCATTTATATGTGATTTCAATAAATCATATTATTAATGTGGAAAAAATTAGTAAATGATTACCAGATGATTTTAATTTTTGATTTTGAAAAAAAAATGAGTATTTAATACTAAAAAAAGCTTTGATATTAATGAAATTAAAAACTTCTTATTGACAAATAAGTAAAGAATTAATTTTATTTTTAATTTATAAGATATCTAAATATGATAAGCCTATTGACTATTGACTTAATATTATTAGAGAATATTATTCTTCCCATTTCAATATTAAAGATGTACATTATATTTCCATATCTAAAGATAAAAGTTGAGCTGTGAAATTACCTATAAAAATTAAACCAAAAGTAAAATATTTTTTCTTTAAAACATATAGTTCTAAGGAGGAAGCTCTATTAGAAGCTAAAAAATATAGAGACCATAATTTAGATCAATGGTTAAAAGAGAATAAATTATTATAATAAATAATAAATAATAAATTGTCGAATTTAATGTAATAATTAAATTAAAAAAAGGGTGAATTGCAAGAAAATCTTTTTTAGATTTATTTTAAGATAACTTGCAGCGAAGTCAAAAATAGCACATATAAATATAATTATTTTATATTTGTTTTTGAAACGTTCAACGACTAGAAAGTGAGCAGTGTTAGCAATAATCTTTCCACGAGCGCCCTTGTATTCGCTTTGAGTGTTTAAAGGATACATTACATAGTCTGAACCATTTATAATTCGGCCCCCCGTCCCCAGGCGAAGGGCCAGGGGACGGAGGACGAATTATCCCCCCAAAATATAATATTTTATATTTTGGGGGGAATAATTCTAAAATAAAAAATGGAAATAAGAAATAAAGAATTCTTGTGTTAACATAATTGTGTGCCTGAGTGATATTTATTACCTTTCTATGCTATATTAAGATCAATACCTAATAAATTATTAGGAGTTATTAGTATGTTCGTTGCTATTCTTATATTATTAGTGTTACCATTTACTGATACAAGTAAGATTAAAGGAAGTAGTTATAGACCCTTATATACTATAGCTTTCTGAATATTTGCATTAAACTTTTTAGTTCTTATGTGATTAGGTAGCTGTCACGTAGAAGCACCTTTTGTTATAGCAGGACAAATAGCAACAGCTTACTATTTTTCACATTTTTTAATTATTTTACCTTTTTTTGGTATTGTAGAAAATGTTTTAACCTCTATTGGTATTTATTGAAATGCTTCTTTTCAATATCATAATAATACTATTAGTAAATTTAATTAATTAATTTTTTTATATATTGAATCTAAGTAGACAATTAATCTTCATTAGATCCGAACCTGGGCCCCGACCCTATCCATATTTTTTTTTTAGAGGGCCCAGGAATGTATCATCCCCCATCTGCATTGCAGATGGGGGATGGTCCTTTTATATATTATTCCTTTCTCTAGTCCTCGGCACTCCACCCCAGGGGGACGCGGAATAGTTCTTTTATTTATGTATTATATCTATTCTCTTTATATTAAATAAGGAGTTGTTTAATACAAATCGATTTGATATATTATTTTATAATTTTTAGATCACGGCCTACCATCACATTGTGGTGGGGAGCCGATATGAGAATAACCCCCCCCACTCTAGGGTGGGTGGGTTCTTAAGAGAAAATATGATTTTTGGTTTATTTGTTATTTTAGCAAAATTAATATTGTATTATATTGAGAGATATTATCATTACTTTATAAAGAAAAATTATAGAAATCATGGGTTGGAATTTTAGTGTTAATAGTTTTAAATTTGACATTATTAATTTTTATTTATAATGATATCATAAAATTTTACTATTTATATTAAAATCTTATTAGTATGGTTATATTTTATATGGCTATTAGAATTAATTCGAAGAGATATAAGTCATTCTAACTTAAAATCAAAATCTCTCCCCCATCAACATATGTCGATGGGGGAGATCTATCTTTTTTTTCTTTTCTATTAATTCCCTTATCGGTATAGTTTAAGTGGTTAAAACGATTGTCTCATATACAATAGCTAAGGGTTCAATTCCTTTTACCGATATGTATTTAATAAATAGCTAAAATAATAATTACTTTTTATTTTCTTGTTTATTCTTTTTTCTATATATATATATAAATCGGCCTTGTCGTCTAACGGTTAGGACACAGCTCCTTCAATGCTGTTATACGGGTTCGAATCCCGTTAAGGCTAAGAATAAAATATTTTATTGTTTTTTTTTTATTTTATTATAATATATAATATTTAATTATAATATATAATATGGACTTTTTATTCTTTTTTTATTAATTAAAAATACTTTTTAGCCTATTTCGCTTAATTGGTAAAGTCCCTGTTTTGTAATCAGGCTATGGGGGTTCGAGTCCCTCAGTAGGTATTCCAATCCCCCGTGGCCCCAGTGAGGCCACGGGGGATTTAAATTATTCCCCCGATCCCTAGGGATCGGGGAATAATTCTTATTATAAAGAATATAAATATTATGCCGAATTGTCCCGCCCCCCATGCCAGGGGGGCGGGGATGATTCAACCCCGGGCTTCCCCATAAGGGGGAGCCCGGGGCCGAATCTAAATGTTATATTATATAGTATTCTTATATGATAGTCCCCGGGGCCCCAAAATATAATTTATAATATTTGGGGCCCCGGGGGTTTTAGGGCTATAGCTTAACGGTTAAAGCTTGCCACTCATAATGGCATGATAAGGGTTCGATTCCTTTTAGCCTTAACCCTTAATTTATATATTCTCTTTATTATTGTATTTATTTTTATATTTTATTTAGATCCCGGCCCCCATCACTTTGTGCTGGGGGCCGGGATTATTATAATCTCACAACCTCAGGGTATTATTTAGCAATAAAAAGAAATAATGTATAAATAAGAAATTATTACCTACGTGCTGGAATTGGTAGACAGGGCAGACTTAAGACCTGCTATATTTTTATATATGGGTTCAAGTCCCTTCGTAGGTAAGAAATATTAATTTTATAAAATTTATACTTAGAAAAGCTACATATATTTATACTATATTAGCCTATTAAATTAGTCCCAATCGCGTCCCATCGGGGTGCGGAAGGAATTCTAAAGTAAGCTTAGCTCATCAACAAGTAAGATGTTAAATAAGTAAATATATTATTTATATAAATATAAAAATAAAATACTTTATATATATATAATTAGTTATATATTAATTTAGATTCGGCCCCCCCGGGGGGGGGGGGGCTGAATCATCCCCCCATCACATTGTGATGGGGGGACGATTATATTTATTGAATAGAAAAGCCGGAGAGCAGCACAAACTGGTAGTGCGTCTACTTTGGGAGTAGGAGGTTGTTGGTTCGAATCCAATCTGTCCGACTAAATTGGAGGTAAAAGAGTTAGTGTATTATTTTCTTATTATTTTCAAAATAAATGAATTTATATATATGTAAAATCTTGAATGTTTCTTTTATCTCCAATTCCCCCATCCGAGGGGCTCGCGGATGGGGGGGAGAGTGCTTTTTATAACAATTATAATTATAATATAAGTATAAAAATATGTGCAACTCTTGTTTAAATGATATCGCCCTCGTCCCCGTGGCTTTATATAATTATTACATTTAATAATATTTTCCCCCTTCAAATTCGTTATATATTGATGATCATGTATTAGCTGGACTTGCCCATCCTTTTCTAAGTTTTCTCGGAGGAAGAAAATAATACCTAGTTATTCTCTTTTTCCCTCATCTAGGATGTTTTCGTTTAGCCCATAATCATACAAATCTATATAACGCATAACTTAGTCTATTTCTAAGGTAATAGCTTTGACTCATATTAAAGTAGTTTGTTCACCCTCTAATTATAGGATTAAGTTTTTTTATTAAAGTATAAGGAGTATCATTATAACTTGCTCTAAATATATTCTTTATTTCTTTAATTTTTTTCTTATATTTCTCTTTTAAAGGGAAACAAGCTATTCCCTCCTGAATCAGTTTATCGTTAAAGAGACTAGACAGTTTGTGTGATAAAACTTCTTGCGGTAATGAAAACAATATCCTAAGAAAGGTATTTTATCCGTACTTCGAACAGTCAATATCTTTGTTTTTTCCTTAGATAATGTATAAATAATAACAATTTAAAGTTCCAGACCCCGCGGCCCACGGACCGCGTGGTTTTTTATTATCTCCACGATCCATTGGATCGTGGTAATAATTCTATTATTAATATATAAAATTAAGAATATAATATTAAAGTATAACACATATTATTATAGTATAACACATATTATAATAGTATGTCCCCGGGGGGGAAGCACAATTGCCCGTGCATCTTAACTATAAGAAGGTTGTTGGTTCGAATCCAATCTCTCCGTCACACTAGCTGCCCGTTGAGTTAGTGTTTTGCCTGCTGCCCATTGAGTTAGTGTATTATTTTTAAGTATATAATAAAAATGAATTTCTATTTATATAAAATTAATTTTATTTTTATGAATCTCGACTGTGTAACCAAATATCCTATCCTTTATTTTAAAATTAGATTAATTATCTAATATTATAAGGATCATCCCCCAAAAATAATATAATATTATTTTTTGGGGCCGGGGGCTGGATCTAATATATTAATAATCAAAATAAGAATAAAATTAATAATATATTATTAAAAAAAATAGTCCCCACCCGCGCCCCATCACAGTGTGATGGGGCGCGGGTAGTAAATAATATAAAATATAAGTGAAATATAAATAATATAAAGTAAAAAAAGTTAATAATAATTTTATATTTAATAATTTATAGTTAAGGAGTTAGACAGCAAGTCATAATGGTAATTGTAAGAGTATACTTAACGGTTATATAATTATATGAAAATTTTAATTTTATTATAAAGATAAATAAATAATATTAGCGATTTTATTTTGCATAAAGAATCTAACTTTTTAGGTTATATATTTCAATATTGATTGTAATTATACTAATATATTAAATAAGAAATTTTAAATAAAATTAAAATTAAATTTTTAAATACTAATTTGATGTATATATGTAGGATTACTTTATTGGAAAAGGGTATAATTACTTTTGATTATAATACGAGTTATAAGATAAATATTAATTCAAAAGTAGTATTACCAAGTCATCCATATCATATTGTAGATCAATCCCCATGACCTATAGCTCTTTCAGCTGTATTATTATCATTAACAACTTCAGCTGTTTTATCCTTTCATGGATACCCAATGGGTGATTTTTTGCTATTATCATCATTTATATTATTAAATTGAGGTATGACACTTTGATTTAAAGATATAATTACAGAAGCTACATATTTAGGGGCCCATACTGATAAAGTACAAAAAGGTATATCATTAGGTGTTGTGTTATTTATTGTGAGTGAGGTATTTTTTTTCTTAAGTATTTTTTGAGCTTATTTTCATTCAGCATTAGCACCAGCTATTGAAATAGGATCAGAATGACCACCTAAAGGAATTGAACCTGTTAATGCTTCAGAAGTACCTACTGCTAACACTACATTATTATTATCGTCAGGATCAGCTGTAACAGTTACTCATCACTCATTAGTTGATCGTTTAATTGATTGAGCTAATAATGGATCTGTTGCTACTCTTTACATGGCTATCTTTTTTACACTACTTCAAGGTATGGAATATTTTGGAGTATCATACACTATTACTGATAGTGTATTTGGGTCCACTTTTTATATGGGTACTGGCTTAACTTTTTTAGGCCCTATTTTATTATTTATACATAAAAAAATTTTTCTTTCTAATTTATCTTCTGACACTTTATCTGAATATATTCCAGTTAATTCTAATTCTTTAGATATTTCACCCAGGACTTTACTAGGTAAAGTCCTGGCCGAAATATCTAAAATTAAATATGGTATGAATAGAGGAAGAAAATAATTAATAACTATATAATTTAGATCTCGGCCCCCATCACAATGTGATGGGGGTCGGGATTAAAATTATCCCCCCACCCGAAGGTCGAAGGTGGGGGATAATTTAGACATTTTATTTTAAGGAATTTTAAGAAATTTTATATTATTTATTTTTTAATAAATAGAAAAGAGGGTTAATTGCATGAAACTCTTCATGCTTTTTAAGTTATGAAGACAATATGCAGCGAAGCTTAGTTTGGTATATTATTGTGATTATAGACAATAAGTGGACTAAGAACGTTCAACGACTAATGAGTGAGTGGTACCAACAATAAACTTGACACGAACGCCCTCTAATTTGGTTATATATATTATCAGTTTAATGATAAATATAATTAAATTAATGATATAGTCTGAACCATATTGTGAAATATGGAAATAGAAGATAAAGAGCTTCTATGTTAACAAATTTGTTCACGGGTTACATGTTATAGTAGGAACAATATTCCTATTAGTAGGGTCTGTTCGTATTTTTGCTTACCAAGTAACTTCGGCACATCATGTTGGAGTGGAATCCGGTATTCTTTACTGACACTTCGTAGATGTAGTATGGCTTTTTCTGTTCGGGGCCGTTTACTTTTGAGGAGGACAACAAACTACATCTATATAAGTATATTCGCTTTTTTAATTAATGTACCAGGTGTACTTAATTTTATTATTTAAGTCAAAATAATAATAATCCTAACCTAAGTCATAATAATAATAATCCTAATGTTAGTTGAAAATAATAATAAGTAACTAATGTTTATGAAATCAATTTTAATCCCCGCGGCCCACGGGCCGCGGGATTATAGTTGATTTTAATTATCCCCGCGGCTGGTGGGCCGCGGGGGTTTTAATTATCCCCCCCGTCTGCATTGCAGACGGGAGGGATAATACTAATGGAAGTCAAAAGATTTCCTAATTACCATAAACATTAGCATTTATTAAAATTTCCTACTAGTATTTAACGTACCAGGAGTTCTTAATTTTAATCTTTATGAATTAAAACTATAATAAAATATTTAATTCAAACGCTTAATTCTAATCTAATTTTTTAACTACTATAAATAGTAGTTAAATTATTATGTGATTTGTATATATAATAAATTTATATATATGCCCCAGTTAGTTCCTTTTTTTTTCGCACACCAAATTATTTTGGTTTTATTAGCTTTAGTATTATTATTATTAATTTTTTCAAAATATATTTTACCTAATGTACTTTCTATATTTTTAAGCAGATATACATTAGGAGATAAAATTAATACTTGATATTCGTTAGACATGCCTACTAAGATAAGATCTAGTTTCTTAGTGGGACTAATAGCCGGAGATAATTTCAACGGTAATATTAACGATATACTATGCCCTAATAATATAATATATTTTGGTCTTCTTTTATTTTCTTTGCTAGCTTTATTTAGATATCGTTATACTATCTTAATAATGATAAATAACCAAGAAAATTCTTTTTATTTTAATTTAATAAATCGCCTTTTTTTATTTAGACATATTATATTTAGTTCTTTAATTTTGATTTATTTTTTATATTCTTATATAAATTTGAACATTGAATTTAAAGAAATGTTTAAATTATTTGATTTATTATTTTCAAAAAATTTCTTTATTATTGATTTTGTAAATGACAAATTAGGTTTAAATATCTATTTTGCAGATGAAACAAATGAAACAGATAGAACTCATTACGTTCGTAATGAAAACGAAGAGTATTCAGAAGATAATAAAGATAGTGATAAAAATGAAAGTAATTCATCGGACTCTGATCCAGCAAGAAAAAGAGAAGTATCACCTAACACTGTTATTGTTGATGAAATACCTGAAATAATACCAGATGATATTATTTCAGAATCAGAATTTGATTCAGCAGATGATGAAGATGTTAGTGATTATGATGATTCTGATAATAATGATGCTAGTGAAGAAGATGGTGATAATCCTGAATTTAGCCAGAAATCTGAAGATGTAATGAAAACTAAAAGTTATTTAAATTCATTAATCTCCCATATTAAAGATTCTAGAGATGCTATTAATGAAGCTGTAAAGGATATTCAAATAAATCTATCTAAAAATAGTGAAATTGAAAATATTTATAGTGATGATAATAATAAACCTAAGTCTTTGAAAAGAGGTCGTGAGGATGATGAAATGGATGTAGATATACCTAGTTCAAAAAAAATTCGGTTTATTGATGCGGAGGCTAAAGAAAGATATGAAGAGGACATGCAAATAGTTATTGAAAGAACTAAAACTTTAGAAAAATACTCGAAGAATTATACTACTGCGAAAAGTAAATTAAGAGACTTAACGGGTAGTAATGATTCAAATGATAATACATAAGACGGTGTTTATATGTGATATGATTATCATTAAAATATTAATAACTCCTAATTAATTAGCTTTATTCCAATGAAAATAAGAATAAGACAAGCATGTCCTGGCTTATGGAATAAGAATAGCTATACAATTTGTATTATATATTATTATAATATTGATTATCTCTTTCCGTTTGTATTTTAGAGAAAGAGAAATTTTAATTAGAAATTAAGCTAAAAGGTAGCTTGTTTTCTAAGCTACCTTTTAGCTTAGGGTGCTAGGTACCTTTTAGCGAAAACAGGGAACAAGCTACAAGGTCTTAGCCCTCGATGAATATGGTTTAAAGGTAGAACGATTATTTGTGGTATAATGCGTCCAGGTTCAATTCCTGGTATTCATCCTTAAGATATAATATTAAGTTTATAGATTATCCTCCCCCCCCGTCTGCAATGCAGACGGGGGGATAATTAAAACCCCCGCGGCCCACGGGCCGCGGGGATTTAGATTAAGAATAATATTAATTTATTTTCCTTCAATATATTTAAGATATATTAATATTATTAAATTTACATTTAGAACCCGGCCCCCTGTGGCTTTGCCACGAGGGGGGCGAAATTATAATTATACCCCACCCCAGGGGTGATATTATAGATTAGATATATTTCTGAATATCTAAGTGATATTTACGCATCATACTTATAAATATTGTTAAAATCAAATAGATGAGGAGGATCGCCCCCCCCCTACCCAAGGCGAAGAAATATCCCCCGTGGCCCCATTGGGGCCACGGGGATAATTAAAATTTGAAATTGACCACACGAGGGGCGGGGGATGATCCATCCCCCAAAAATAATATAATATTATTTTTGGGGGTCGGATCTTAAATAACATAATAAATATTTCAATATTTATTTATAAAAGATTGTATTCTTCTCGTTATTTGTGAACAATGCTCATTAGTAACGAGATACTTGTGAAAAAATTAGAGTTAGTTTGTATGTATAAAAAATAAAATTAATTTATTAATTTTATTTTTATATTTTCATATATTAGTTAGTTTTCTTACAAAATAATAACTTATTACTTTTTTGTAGGCTAATAAAATTTAAAATTTATAAATATAATAAATTTTATTGTATTTTTTTGTTAATTTACACTTGTAAATTGATAATTTATTAAAAATTCAAGGTTTAAGGAGTCCTAAATGGTGATTAAATATTATTTCATTAATAATTTATATAATTTAATTAAACATACTTATGATATTACAAGCAGCAAAAATTATTGGTTCAGGATTAGCAACAATCGGTTTAGCAGGAGCAGGAGTAGGAATCGGATTAGTATTCGGAAGTTTAATAGAAGGTACAGCTAGAAATCCATCTTTACGTAGTACATTATTTTCATACGCAATTTTAGGATTTGCTTTAGCAGAAGCTACAGGATTATTCTGTTTAATGATGGCTTTCCTTTTACTTTATTCAAGTTAAAATAAAAAAATTAAAGAAGTTTAATTTTTTTATTTAATATTCTCTATTTTAATTATTTAGAGAATTTTTTTACGAATTTCATATTATCGTATTATTTCTTATTCTAGCTGTAGTCCCCGTCCCCCTTTTTAAAATTAATCCCCCGAGGCATTGACTCGGGGTAGGTATTATTATTCGGGCCGGGGTCGTAAACTAGAATATATCTATTTTAAATCTCAAACAGATAAAGATGTTTTAGTATTTATATTTCTATCTCATTTTTTATCCCCCATTAATTAGACTATTTGATTTTAAGTGGTTGGGTATTTATAGATGAAAGTGAAATAATAAAAGAAAATACAAAGGATTGCTATATATGGTATTTATTACCTATATATAGGTTTTTTTTTCATTTAGTCCCATCCCCCCACTCTTTGAGGGGTCGCGGAAGGATGAATTAATTTTATTATTGATAATATAAAAGTTAGAAATTAATTAAATTTTTACATAAATATTTCAATGAAAGATAAATTAATTATAAATGAAGTAAGTGTGAAAATTATGAATAAATTGACTGAATATCTTATCACCCCAGGGGCGAAGCCACTGGGGTGATAAGTATCATGTTGGTTTAATATAGATACTACTTATAAATAATAAGTATATCTAATAGAAATATATAAAAAAATAAGAATCATCCCCCGCCCCCATCACATTGTGATGGGGGGACGATTCTAATTCTTTATATATTTATTCAATATTGTTTTGAGATCTGTATACAGATCTCAAATTTTTGTCAATCATTTTAGGAAACAGAACAAATTATTCTGTTTGCATTTTATTATTCCGCGTAGCCTCGGGGACGAGGGTGGATAATATAAGGAGGACAAAGGGGGTTAGGCCTCCATGGCTTAGAAGAATAAAAAAAATAAATATATTTATTTTTTTATTATTTAAATTTTTAATGGAATATGGCCCCGTCCCCGAGGCTTTGCCTCGGGGACGGGATTATTTAAATTAGTAATTAGCCACGGGGGATAGATCCCCATGCCCAAAATATAATATATTTTGGGTATATGGGATTCTATCTTAATATAAACTAATTAAGATAAGAAAATATGATTGGCTTTGTTATATATTTTAGTATTATAATTATAAATAATTTTGTATTTGAATAATCATAAGTTTGTTACTTTATGTTAAAGTAAATTTAATTATTAGTTGATTAGAAAAATTATTTTTTTTTTATAATTTTGATAATTAATAATTAATTGATTTTTCTTTTGTTATTATTGTTTTTATACTTTCTTTATTTGTTTTATTTCTTAATATTTAATCTAGCCCACCGCGTGGTCGTAGAATAATAAAAAAATATATTTTTTTATTATTTAAATTTTTAATTAGGCCACGCGGATGGTCAAGATGTATGGATGGGTCCTTAAGGACCCATCCTACTGCTACCTCACCGCGCCCCCAATCACAACGTGATGGGGGGCGCGTATGATCAAGATGTAACCCCATCTGCAAAGCAGATGGGGCTACAGCTAGCTTTAAATAAAATAAATATTTTATTTAATTCAAGATTTAGCCCCCATCACTTTGAGTTTTGTGATGGGGGGCTAAGTCTAGTCCAGCGCGTACCGCAGGGGGCGCGTATGGTCAATTTTAATCCCATCTCGTCTATGTCAGACGAGATGGGAAGCTAGTATATTAGCTTAGTATATTGATAATTAGATAATAAAATCTTTGTGTATTATGAAATATAATTAATTTTTAAATTTTTTTTTTATTACTTTTTTTTTATTATTCTTTAGATTAAGGCCTTTTATATTATTTGATTATAGGTCCCCCCCATCTGCAATGCAGATGGGGGATGATCTCCCACCCCCCTCGTGGCGAAAATTAATTATATTTTATAGGTATTTTACTGTATTAAATAGTTATTATTAATATATTAAGTAATATTAATATAAAAAAAAAAAATAGTTATGATTTATATTAATATATAATAAAAAATTTTTACTAAATATTGTTAATAAGTGTTACTTTTATTATTAGCAATTTGTTATTGATAGATATCTCGCCCCGTGGCGAATCTACGGGGCGAGGTATCTATTAAATTTTATATTGAAAAAAAAGATATGTTTATTATATTATATGTTAATAATTTAATTAATATTGTGGATATTAATAAATTAATATAAATATATAATATATATATATCTATATAGCCTTAGTTTTGTTTTTTTTTATTTTATGGATTTAGCACTTATATTATTTGGATTAGGTACTATTGGTTTTATATTTAATAGAAATAATCTTATATTAATGATTATTTCTATTGAAATTATACTCTTAGCTGTTTCAGTGATGACATTATTTTTTTCTTGAGAATTTAATGATATATTGGGAGAAGTTTTTGGGTTATATATAATTGCAGTAGCAGGAGGAGAATCAGCAATAGGGTTAGCTATAATGATTGCTTATTTTCAACTGAGAAAATCGAGATAATATAACGTGATATATCAGTAACTATTATGAATAATGTAAAGAATTATTCCCCCGATCCCTTGGGATCGGGGGAATAATACTTATTATAAATAATATAAATATTATAGAATCGTCCCCCGTGGCCAAGCCACGGGGGATGATTCGTTCCCCCGTGGCCAAGCCACGGGGGATGATTCGGGCCCCCGTGGCTTGGCCACGGGGGCCCGAATCGTCCCCCCATCACATTGTGATGGGGGACGACCCTTTAATTAAATTAAATTTGAATGTTATCATTAATTTATATATTTTTAAATTAATGCAGTAACTACTACCTACACGTAAAATTAAACTAGGTGAAATCTAAAGGTATTCTATATTTTATTTTAGTTTCACCCACGATCCCATTGGAGGTCGTGAATGATTATAAGAGAGAGTATTTGATTTATTACATATTATTTTTATTTTAATTAATTAATATAATTTAATGACTAGCCCACCGCGTGGCCGTATAATAATAAAAAAATATACTTTTTTTATTATTTAAATTTTTAATTAGGCCACGCGGGTGGTCAAGATGTAGCCCCCGGCCAGTAGAATAATCCCCCTCGGGGGGGATTATTTAAATTAAAATTTTAAATTGGGGCCGGGGGCTACGTCTATTATATTTTTTATTTATTTTTTGAAATTTAATATTTAATAATAATTGGAATAATTTTAGAAATATTATTATGTCCCCCTCTTTAGATAGTTTAAGTAAAACATTTTTGATTTGTAAAAAGATAGGTGTTCGATTCATCTTTTAAAGTCTAATTGACTATATAATTAGAAATATTATTGAGTAATATATTCTTATTTTATATTTTTTTTATAGAATTAATTTATAATTATAGAATCGTCCCTCCCCGTCTCAAAGAAGAAGAAAAAATTATACTTTTTTTATTATTTAAATTAAATTTAATTGGAGACGGAGGATGATTCAGCGCCCGTCCCCTGGGGTTTGCCTCGGGAACGGGCTCCCCCGATAGGGGGAGCCCGGGGCCGAATATAAATATGATTCTATAATTATAAAAATAAAAATAAAGTTATTGTTATAATATTTAATGTTATTAAAGAAAATAATTTAATTTTAATAATTTACATTTTCTTAGTAAGAATAATAATTATAATGTAAGTATAAAAATATCTGCAAATGTTGTTTAAATGATATCGTCCCCGTGGCCAATAAAAAATTTAAATAATCCCCCATCACAATGTGATGGGGGATAATTCTACGCCACGGGGACGATACCACCTGTGGGGAAGCCACGGGGATGTAATTATTAGGGGTTTTAGGGTTTTAGTACATTATATATATAAATGTAGTATGTATTTAAGTATCATATTTTTACCATTTTTAGCTTCAATTTTAAGTGGATTATTTGGTAGATCATTAGGTGTTAAGGGTGTACATGTTATTAACATAACATGTATATTATTAACAACAATACTATCATTTGTCGCTTTCTATGAAGTAATATTATGTAATTCACCAGTAAGTATTGAATTATTTACTTGAATTAATTTAGAACAATTAAATGTTACATGGTCTTTTTATTTTGATGAATTAACAGTTAGTATGTTAATTCCTGTATTAATAGTTTCTTTATTAGTTCATATTTATTCAATAGGTTATATGGGAGAAGATCCTCATCAACAAAGATTCTTCTCTTATATTTCTTTATTCACTGGGTTAATGCTAATATTAGTAACAGGTAATAATTTTTTAGTAATGTTTTTAGGTTGAGAGGGTGTAGGAGTATGTTCTTATTTATTAGTGCATTTTTGATATACAAGAGTAGCAGCAGTAAAAAGTGCTATGAGTGCTATGTTTACTAATAGAGTAGGGGATTATTTCTTAACTATTGGTTTTTTTGTAATATTTTTTACATTTGGTTCATTAGATTATGCTACTGTATTTTCATTAGCTCCTTATATAAATATTAATGTAATTACATTTATTTCTATTTTGTTATTACTAGGAGCAGCGGCTAAATCTGCTCAATTAGGTTTACATATTTGATTGCCTCAGGCAATGGAGGGGCCTACACCAGTTAGTGCTTTAATACATGCTGCTACGATGGTAACAGCAGGTGTATATTTATTAATCAGATGTTCACCTATTATAGAACAATCTGAATTAGCATTAACTATAATAATGGTTACAGGAGCGATAACAGCATTTTTTGCTGCATCTGTTGGATTATTTCAAAATGATATAAAAAAAGTTATAGCCTATTCCACTATGAGTCAATTAGGGATGATGGTTATAGCAGTGGGTCTTAGTCAATATAATGTTGCGTTAATGCACTTAGTACTTCATGCTATGTATAAAGCAGGCTTATTTTTATCAGCTGGTTCTGTTTTACATGCTATGGGAGATCAACAAGATTTCAGAAGATTTGGGGGATTAATTAGATTATTACCTTTAACTTACACAGTTATATTAATAGCTTCATTAAGTTTAGCAGCATTACCTTGACTGAGTGGTTATTATTCAAAAGATATAATTATTGAGTTAGCATATGGGTCTTATTCTTCTACAGGGTACTTAGTATATTTATTAGCAGTTATAGCTGCTTGTTTTACAATGTTATATTCAGTTAAATTAATATTTTTAACTTTTTTAACTATAGCAAATGGACCTAAAGGTAATTATGAAAAAGCGCACGAATCTCCATTAGTTATGAGTATTCCTCTTATAATACTAGGAATTCTTAGTGTTTATTTAGGTAATATATCTAAAGATTTTTTTATTGGATTAGGAAGTCAAGGATTAGCTGTTAGTGTATTTAGTCATCCTAATCATATTATATATACTGATACTGAATTTGGTGTACCTAGTTTTAATAAATTATTACCTTTAATTTTAAGTTCTATTTGTGCTATTTTAGCACTTTATATATTTGAAAAAAAACCAATATTTCTATTAACAATTAATAAATCAAAATTTGGTCAAAATATTTATAGATTTTTTAATCAAAGATATTGATTTGAACTGATATATAATAGATGTATTGTAAAAAGTATTTTATTTTTAGGATATATTACTAATACTGTGCTTGATAGAGGTGTTTTAGAATTAATAGGACCTAGAGGTGCTGTAGCCAGTTTATATAAAATAAGTAATTTTTTTGCTTCGTTTGATTCCGGATCTATTGCTAGATATGGATTTACTATGTTTTCTGGTCTACTTTTCTTATTATTAATTTGAATTAGTTTATCTTAATTTAAAATTATACTATATAATTCCAACCCCCGTGGCCCCATTGGGGCCACGGGGATTTAAATTATACCCCCCCCGACCCCTTGGGATCGGGAGAATAATTCTTTATTAATCATTCGAATTATTTATAATATTATTTTAATTTATATACTTTTTACTTAATAATAACATGAATAAATTAAATAACTATAACTATATTTAGATTCAACCCCCAAATATATATTATTTGGGGGGGACGATTTGGCCCCCAAAAATAATATAATATTATTTTTGGGGGTTGAATCATCCACCGTCTCAAAGAATAATAAAAAATTATAATTTTTTATTATTTAAATTAAATTTAATGGGAGACGGGGTGGGACGAATCGTCCCCCCGGGGGTTCTGCATGATTTTAGATTATGTGTTGAATAATATAATATTTAAAGTAGTTGTATTAGCTGTAATGAAATTATAATAGTCATTGTTTGTATTTGATAATATGTGATGAAAAATATTAAAATTAATGAATTCTTATTGAATTAATTTTTTTTCATTTGAGATATATAAATGTCTCCAAATATTTAAACTTATTTTTAATCCCGTGGCCCCAGTGGGGCCACGGGGATTGGAATGAAAGAATAATTATTATAAATTCCATAATAAATCTTTTAATAGATTTATTATACTAATGAATATGGCCAGGTAGCTAACTGGGATTATAATTGTTGACTTTTTTAGATTTCCCCCCCGTCTGCATTGCAGACGGGGGGGATTAAGGTTAATAATTATAGTTTTATAGAAGTATATCCTATTTAGGTGTGTATATAAAACATATTATATATATCCATGTAACAATCTTTTCAGCTTAGCTGAATATATACTGTAAGCGTTGCGCATGCTTTAAGGCATGGTTAAATAAAAAAAAAATATATGATAAATTTAAGTTTAATAATAATAATACCAGGTATAGTGTCAGGAACTATTTTATTTATTCTTGATAATTATACATTGAAGTATATAACAAAAGTGGAAGATAATGTGAACATTATACCACTAATAGAAGAGAAACATATAATGTATTCTTCTATAATTGAAAAATATTATCTAAGTATAAGAAATAAAGTAGATAATATATATCATCCTATAAAAAAATCAAGTACATATTGATATAATATTATTAAAGATATAAAAGAACAGTTAGAACATGGAAGTGAAGAAGAGGTTACAGATCTTATAAAAAAGATTGGTCTTTTTCTTTCATTAATAGTATTTCTTATATTAATATTAATATGATTTGATATTTTGCCTATAACAGCGTCTTATCAAAATTTAACATCTATGGGGCTAGATAGCATAACTTCAAATATAAATATGATATTAGGAGTAGATGGTGTGTCCTTACCATTTGTACTCTTAATAGGTTATGTTCTTCCTATAGTTTATCTTAGTAGTTGATCTACTATAGATTATGCAGAAGCAAATTATATATTAATGATAGTATTATTAGAATTATTTTTATTAATAGTATTTTTAGTTATAGATTTAGTAATGTTTTATGTTTTTTTTGAAAGTATTTTACCTCCTTTATTCCTATTAATAGGATTATATGGAGCCTCACAAAAATTTAGAGCTGGATATTATTTATTTTTATATACGTTATTCGGATCTTTATTTATGTTATTATCATTTGTTAAAGTTGGAGGAGATTCAGGAGGAACCTTTTTTGATGGTTTAACAAATGATAATTTTTATCAAATATTCCAAGAACTTCTATGATTAATCTTATTTCTATCTTTTTCCGTTAAAACACCGTTAATACCTGTACATATTTGATTACCTTTAGCACATTCTGATGCTAATGTATCAGGAAGTATTCTATTAGCGTCTATTGTATTAAAATTAGCTCTTTACGGGTTTATTAGAATTTTAATTAGTATTTTGACTTCTGGAACTTCTAAGTTAACTCCTATTTTCCTTGCTTTATGTTGTATAAGTGTATTATATGCTAGTAGTACTACTATCAGACAATTTGATTTAAAAGTTATAGTTGCTTATTCTAGTATAGCCCATATGGCTTCTTCTTTATTAGGTACTTTCTCAGACACTGTAACTGGTATTGTAGGAAGTGTAATTTTTGGTGTAGCTCACGGTTTTGTTTCTCCTGGTTTATTCCTACTTGTAGGATCTGTTATTTATGAAAGAGCTGGTTCTAGAATTATCAATTATTTTAGAGGTTTAACTGATTTAGCACCATTATTCTCTTTTATATTTTTATTATTTATTTTTGGTAATATGGGTGTTCCTTTAACTGGTAATTTTGTAGGGGAATTCCTTTCGCTATTGGGGGCTTATCAACAAAATATATTTATTGCTAGCATAGGGGCTACTTCTATTATATTAAGTGCTATTTATAGTATTTTTACTTATAATAGAGTAACTAGTGGAACTTACTCTCCTCATCTTTTTACTATACCTGATATGTATAGAAAAGAATATTATATTATACTACCTTTATTAGTTTTAACTATTATCTTAGGTATTTACCCTTCCTTTATTACTTCTGATATAGAATTTGCTTTATCTCATTGTTTATTATTCTCTTTCTTCCCTCCTGTTTTATTAAGAAAGGATGGAAATAATCCACATAAGACAGTTTCTAATCCACATAATACTCCTGTTGTTGAACCTACAGTTCCTACAACTAGTTCTGGAAGAAGTAGATATCCTAATCGTACTCCAGAATCAGATAGGGTTGGTAATCCTCAGTCTGAAGAAGGTTATAGTCATTATGTAGGACCAGATGATGAAAGAAATCAAGCAGTTAATCCTGAAGATTTACATCGTCGTATTATTAACACTATTTACCCTAATGGAACAGAAAGGAGATTGGATATGGAGAGGGATCAGGATACACAAATAGAGCGGAGTCGTAGGTTGCTCAGAGTTAGAGATGAGAATACGGAATCTACTGAAGCTGGACCTTCTACTAGTTCTTCCCCAAATTTAAATGATCTTAATAATCCTAATTTTGATGCAAATAATAATGAAAGTCAAGATAAAGGTAAAGGTAAAGAGGTATACGATTCAAGTGAAGAATCGGATCTTGGTTGTTCTAGTTCTAGTTTAAGTTCTGTTACTTCTAAAAACTACAAAGAATATCACGCAAGGTTCAGAAGAGATATATATGGTTCAAGTGAAGAAGGGGATCCTGGTTGTTCTAGTTCTAGGATCAGAAGAAGATCAGTAGAAAACAATGATGATAGTCAAGATAAAGGTAAAGAGGTAACAAGATATAAATATGATTCAAGTGAAGAATCGGATCTTGGTTGTTCTAGTTCTAGTCTCAGTTCTGTTGATTCTAAAAATTACAAAGAATATTACGCAAGGTTCAGAAGAGAATCAGTAGAAAACAATAATGAAACTAATGTTAATGAAAATAATAATAGCACTAATGTTAGTCAAAGTAATAGTAATCCTACTGTAACTCAAAGTAATAATGACCCTAATATAAGTCAAAATAATAATAACAGTAATATAAGTCAAAGTAATAATAACCCTAATGTAAGTCAAAATAATAATAATAATCCTAATATTAATGAAAATAATAATACTAATGTCAATGAAAATAATAATAATAGTGGAAGTCAAAATAATAATAATACTAATATTAATCGAAATAATAATAATAATACTAGTTTAAATGAAAATAATAGTAACACTAATTTGAATAAAAATAATAATATTGAAAATATATATACTTTATCTCAGAGTGATTCTTTAAATAATTTACCAGATGGACATTTTATTTTTGTTTCTGATTATTACATTTTAATTTCTAATTTTATTAAAAATTTTTCTTTAACAATACCTAGTCTTACTCCTATTTCTTTATTAATTTTAATTATTGCCATCTTTTCTTACTATAGATATTTTATTCTTTGTATTTCTTTTAAAGATAGCATAATTCAATGTTATTTAATTTTAAAATATTGAAAAAAATAAAATTTTTCTTACTTAAACTAATATTTATTCTTATTTTACTTTTTTATTGCTCATTTATTAATTAAAAATCTTATTTATTAATTTAAAATAAGATTTTTAATTAATATGCTTATTTCTAATCTAATTTTTTAACTACTATAAATAGTAGTTAAATTATTATGTGATTTATATATAATAAATTTATATATTATGCCCCAGTTAGTTCCTTTTTTTTTCACACACCAAATTATTTTGGTTTTTATTGCATTAGCTTTATTATTATCCTTGTTCTCCAAATTTATTTTACCTAATGTACTTTCTATATTTTTAGGGAGATATACATTAGGAGATAAAATGAATTCCTAATATTTTAATTCATTTATTTTATAAATAGATTTACAAATTAAATGTTGTAATATATTTAACTCGGATATGGTTATGCTAAATTTAATAAATAGTTATCTATTATTATTATAAATGTTTATTAATAATATTTTTCTTTATTTCTTTATTAATAAACAATGTAGCATAAGTATTACCATCCGATTTTTTTTTCAAAAAATTATAGATAATTAATATTAATTAATCGTCCCCCGCCCCCCCATGCCTGGGGGGGGCGGGGGATGATCCATCCCCCAAAAATAATATAATATTATTTTTGGGGGCCGAATCTTGTTAATTTTTGTTTTATATTTAACTTTTTATTAAAAGTCGTATAAATATTATTTTAGTTTCTTTTACAAATTAAAATTGTATATATATTTGGTTTTTATGAGTAGAGAGATAATATAACAAATAATTAATTATTATATTAAGTTGAGTAAAATAATTTATTGATACTATTAATTATTATAATTAGTATATAAATATATTTCAAATATGGATTAGTTTATTTTAAAATCTCTTTAAGGACTCGAACCTTAATTTATGATATTAGAAGTATCACGCTTTACCTATTAAGCTAAAGAGACTATTATATATTTAATTTTTATTGGTATAAATACTCCCCGCGATCCAATGGATCGCGGGGAGTATTTTATAATCACCCGCCCCCCAGGCGAAGAATTATCCCCCATCACATTGTGATGGGGATTATTTAAATTTTTAATTGGCCTGGGGACGGGGTAATAGAATTTAAGTTTTTTTATTATTAATTTAGGTTTGGAGTAATATGTTTCAAATAAGTTATAAAAACTTTATTAATTATAAGAAATAATAATAAATGAAAATATTATTTTATTAAAATAATGAGTACTTATAGAGTTAAGAATATTTGTTAAAATTATATTTTTATCAAAGGTAAAGAGGGATTCGAACCCTATATTCCAGATTTGCAGTCTAAATGCAGGACCAGTCTGCAACTTTACCCTAGTTTAATTTGGAATTGATCTTATTTATAATTATATATAATGATTAGTGTAATATTAATTCAACCCCGACCCCCCCATCACAATGTGATGGGGGGTTGGGACTAAATTTATTTATTTAGGATCTTATATTGAATTTAATAGTATCGATATACTTATCTTACTTTCTAAGGAGTATAGTTTAGTTGGTAAAACACGGAGCTTCAACCTCTGCATCGAGAGTTCAAATCTATCTACTCCTGAATAAATTTAATATATTTCTTTTTTTCTTTTAATTTAATAATTATTAAGTTTAGAATCCCCCCATCACAATGTGATGGGGGGATTTAGATTAGTTTTAAATAAAATAATTAGATTATCCCCCCGTCTGCAATGCAGACGGGGGGGGGATAATTAAATACCCCGCGGCCCGTGGGCCGCGGAGATTTAGTTGTTTATTTTATGTTAATTAACGTTCTTAGGTATTAATAAGGATCGATGGCCGAGTCTGGTTTAAGGCGTAATATTTGAAATATTGAGCATGAATAATGCCGCGAGTTCGAATCTCGCTCTATCCGTAATATAGTTATTTATATATATTTATGTTTTTAACTTAGGGGATTTAATTTCAATTGGTTAGAATACTGAGCTTGCACCTCAGCTGTATGGATTCGAATTCCATAATCTCCATATAAATAGAAATAATAGATCGGATCCCCGTGGCCTATTAAAAAATTAATAATCCCCATCACATTGTGATGGGGGATAATTCTTCGCCACGGGGACAATTCTATCCTATCCTACTCATCTACACTCGTCCTCACTTGTCCCATACGTCTTCTTTTGTCTCTATTTGGTACGGTGGACGCACCACTTCGACCTTATTCGACTTTACTCGAGACTACTCGACTTGGATTGTGTCATTCGAGGGGATATGTGACGATCTTTTAAAATATAAATATGTTCAGGTAGCTTAACGGTAAAGCATTGCACTGAAGCTGCTATAATGTAGGTTCGATTCCTATCTTGGACAAATATAAATATATTAATATAAATTTATATGGTTTATTTTTTTTTTATAGAATAATATATACAATTATACATCTTATAGGATTTGAACCCATATCAAACGATGCCGAAAACCGATACTTTACCATTAAGCTAAAGATGTTTAGGTGTAGATATTAAGTAGTAAGAATAAAAGATCGCTAATTTGTATTTTTATTATTAGTTCTTTTATTTACATGGTCGTGGCGAAATTGGTAACCGCGATAAGCTTAGGACTTATTGAGAAATCTTGAGGGTTCGAATCCCTCCGGCCGTAAAAATAATAAGCTTAAAGTATGAAATAAACATACTACTAATGTACTATTAAGTAGTGTTTAAGATACTACACATTAATTAATTAATTATTTTAGAATTTGGTTTCTTATATTTAATATAATAGTGTATTATGTAGTATAATCAATACATATAACCCCCGTGGCCAATTAAAAATTTAAATAATCTCCCATCACATTGTGATGGGGGATAATTATACGCCACGGGGACGTTATAAAAAAGTATATAAAAGACAAGTATAGATTAATTGAAGAGTATTGATTCAAATCCAAGAATACGTAAAAAAATTTATTGCAAAAAGCGCGAGCATAGGTTAACGGTAGACTGGGAATCTTCCAAATTCTGGGTATTGGTTCGAATCCAATTGCTCGTACTTTTATTTTTTGTAAAATCCACGAGTTGAGGTTAGTGGTAAACTAGGTTTCTTATAACTACGAGGCGTTTGTATGAATCTAGCTGTTCGAGTGAATGTTTTAAAATTATTAATAAATTAATGTTAATTTATTAATGTTAATAAAAAGTAAATTAATATGGGCTTATAGCTTAAGGTAAAGTGTCTCTTTGTCGCAGAGAAGGATGCCCGTTCGGATCGGGTTGAGCTCGTGTATAAAAAATATATTAATTAAATTGTAATTATTATTTTTATTTATTATTGTAGTCCACCGCGCCCCCCGTGGCGAATTCTTCGCCACGGGGGGCGCGGTTAGTCAATATTCACCCATCCCGTCTACGGTAGACGGGATGGGTAGCTTGTTTTGGAAGTGGTATAAATAATATTAAATGTAATAATTATATAATTAATTTAAGGAGGTTAATTTAATGGTAGAATGATGCTTTTACACGGTGTTCGCAAAAGTTCGAATCTTTTACTTCCTAAGTATATATTATTTAATTTAAATAATATATTAGTTATGATTTTTTTTTATAATAATGTTATAATTAATTAATTTTTATTCTTTAAATTAGAGGGAAAGTGGCTATTGGTAGGGCGAGATGCTTGCTACGCATTAGGTTAAATACCTTGAGGGTTCGAATCCTTTCTTTTCCGTTTATATATTGTAATTGTAATAAATATAATAATATATTGTAATTGTAATAAAAATAATAATATATAAAAAAAAAGAGAAGAAAAATAATAGATATTAGTTAATTAATAACTAATATAAAGATATGGAACGTATTATGAATTTAGGAAAATGATAAAATATTTTCCTAATTTCGACGAGGAAAAGGATTATTTCGAAAACGTATGCTATTATATCAGGAGGTATAACAAAATCATATAATAAAACTAAAGTGATATATCGTATCTACCAATGTTTATTTTATAGTTTATCGATTAACGATAATGAATAATAAAATAAAATAAGTAAAAGGAAAACTAATAATTAGTTTACTTAATAATAAAAAGAATAAATCATTCAATTTATTTGGTATTAGTTAAAATAATATATGTGTATCCTATGTGAAAACAAAGCACAAAAAAACGGAGTGAACTGAATCATCTTAGTAGCTCTAGGAAAAAAAATCAACCGAGATTCTATGAAGTAGTGGTGAGCGAAAATAGATCAGTCAAAAATATATTTAAACATATAAAAAATTCGTTGTATTAAAAATAAAAGGTATTAAAATATAGTAATAATCTCCCCCTCGGGTTCGCCTCGGGGGGATATTTCAACGCCTCGGGTTCGCCTCGGGGACGTAATATATTAAAAATAGACAATAAAAAGGATATAAAACGTACAAAAATAAGGCAAAAAATCCAAAAGAATAATATTCTTAAGGATTAAAAAATAATAAAATAAAATATTATATTATTTACCATATAGGTTAAAAAGTGAGTCTTAAAAATATATAAAGAAAGTAAAACGGGGGAAAACTTGTTTGAAAAAAAATAAATAAAAAAAATTAAAAATTAATTAATTAAGAATAAAAGGGGAACCTTCCTCTAAGACTAAATAAGATATAATAAGCGATAGTGAAAACACAAGTACCGTGAGGGAACACGTTTAAAAAGTAATTTTAAAAGCAGCAGGAGTTTTTAAAGATTAAAAATTGACTGCGTACCTTTTGTATAATGGGTTAGCAAGTTTATATTAATAGCAAGAACAAATAATAAGTTCGTAGATAAAACAACTATTCCAATCGATCAGATATGGGAATTAGTTATTAATATAAGACCCGAAACCTGACGATCTTGCCCAATCCAGGTGTAAGACCGAACAAGTGAATGTTGCATAATTCTTTGATGAGATTGGGCAAAGAGAAATTCAACTGTTGTCAGGAGATAGCTGGTTTTTCGTGAACGCTATTTTTGTAGTTATGTCATATTACTTAAGCGAGTGTACAGTTTATGAATTCAAATAAAATTAAGATTGAAATAAGTATGGAAGTAATGGAGAGAGTAGTAATCCAATTAATTTTTTCTAGGATGATATTAACCCCGTCCCCATCACAGTGTGATGGGGACGGGGTTAATATTATCCCCCCCACCCTCGGATGGGGGGGATGATATTAATCTTAAAGTTATGGAAAGAAAGAGTAAAAAAAAATATATATATATTTTTTTTCTCTACGTCTTTAAGGATAGCTCCTTTATATTAGCTATATTTTCCGTATAGAATAAGTAGAGGGTTGTTTATTTATATAATAGTGTGATCTAAAGACGTCCTAGTTTAGTTATTAAATAAGGAGTAAATCAACAATTTAACAATTTGGGGGATCGTACAGATTCTATCAATGGATTTTTATCTCGGAATTCGTAAATAAGAGAATGACAGGTCAGACTTATGGTGACAAGGTCGTAAGTCAAGAGGGAAACAGCCCAAAGCAAGAGTATAAGGTTCCAAAATTATTGTTTAGTGTAAAAAAAGAAGTTTGCCCTGACCTTATTTTATCAGGACGTTGGCTTGGAGATTGCCTCTGTGTAATGTGTATGTAATAATTCGCTGATTCTGTTCGACAGGGACAGCACTGAGAAATTTAATGGAGCTAAAACAATATACCGTATCCTTGCGTTCAATTTTAATTATAAAGTTTAACCTCTTATATTTTCATTGAACGGTAACGAAACATTCAGTAATAGTTTGATAAGTAGTGTTTCATTACTAGGACTAATCTGAAGAGAGAATGCTAACATGAGTAACGTTAAAGGAGGTTGAACTTTTATGGTTTATACTTTAATAAATATTTTTTGGTTTTTACATAAATATATAAAATCCTCCTCGCCTTAAGCATAAGGGTTTCAATATTATTCGCTTATCGAATATTGAGTTATGTAACGGTCTCTAAGTTTTTTACGAATGGATTAAATGATGAGAAAAATTTAATAAACATTTTAACATATTGTCAATTTTTGTGATTAATTGACCTGGAAATTTATGTTTTGTGCTTTATCTTTATTATTCGGTTTTGTTTTTATATTTACCGTTTGTTATTCAGAAATACATATTTCTCATTTTGTAACACAATAAATTATTATGGCTAATTAAGAATATAGTAAAGATAAAGAGATATATTTTTTTATATATATCTAATTTGAAAATTATAATAATAATAATATTCTTAATTTTGATTTTAATTTTGAATATTTTTGTTATTTTTATTTTTTTTTTAACCGTACCCTAAACCGACACTGGTATGCTAGTTTAGTAAACTAAGGCGTATGAGTTAACTATCGCGAAGGAACTCGGCAAAATTCTCCCGTAACTTTGGAAGAAGGGAAACCAACAATTTATTGAAAAATGTATCGTACTTTTTAACAGTAATAAAAACTTTAAAAGGATTTAAATATTTACAATACCAAAAAAATATTTAAATTAAATGAATTATTTTTTTCTTGTTTATCCTCATTTATACTTTGTGTATTTTTAAGGTTTAAGAAAATTATATTTTATCTGCTTTATATACTAATTTTTTTCGTCCCACCGGATGGATAAAAGAAGTATTTATTTGAAGGATGTTTTCGCATATTACTAGATTCAAATATAATTATGTATTCTATTTATTTATTAGTAGCTTTTTAAATATATAAATTAAATATTATATTTTTGATATATAGTATAAAATAATTAAATATTTTTAAGCGGAAATAGCCTATTTTTTCTTTAACGATTAAGATAGAATATATTACTTAAAGATATTAAATTATTAATTCATATAATAAATCAGCTAAATTTATTATGTGAATTAAAGTTTTTATGATTTTTAAGAATTCGATAGTATATTATATTTTATAGTTAATGTATAAAAAATTTGATATATATTTACACGGTATTTTAAAATATTCATGGATTTAAATAAGATAATGTCATTTCCAAGGTAACATTAATTTAGTTTAAATGTAATTGATTGAATATTAATAGACATAATACAGGTTGTCTTTTCAATAAAAACTGGTACCAGAAAATCGTGTTGTACAACTGTTTACTTAAAACACAGCACTTTGCTGAGAAAATATCCACGTATAAGGTGTGAGGCCTGCCCAATGCTTAAAGCTAACTAAAGTTACTTTAAATAATGAAAAGAGTTAAAAAATAACTCTTTTATTAGTAATAATGGTGACTTAAGGAACCTCTAGTCAATGGCGGCCTTATCTATAAGGGTCCTAAGGTAGCGAAATGCCTTGGCCATTAAATGTGGTCTTGCATGAATGGCGTAATGATACAACAGCTGTCTCCGCGATAGCCTCAGTGAAATTGTAATGGTCGTTAAGATACGATCTACACCCATAGATAGACGGGAAGACCCTAGCAGCTTTACTATCTTTAGTTATTATCTATTTACTCTCTTTTTTCTTATGTTTTTATTATCAATAAATTTATTATTTATTGATTTATTTGTCGAATGGATTGAGATTAAAATTAATGTTTATTGTTTTTGCTATAAATTCATATATAATAATAAATTAAAATAAAATAAATTAATGTTTAACGAGTATTTGTTTTCCATATATGATGATTCATTTATTTATTCAATTTTTTATAATTTTTTTTTTATATTAAAAATATAAAAAAAAATCAAGTCCCATAGGAATCATAATTTATATTTATATATTTTGATGGGGGATTTTATTATATAATTATATTATTAATATAATATTTTTTTTATGTTATATTATTTTAATAATTTTGGACAGTAAATATATAAAGAGTTTAAATTTGAGAACATTTTCTATTGTACTGTTTTTTTATTAAAAAGGGACTGAACTAATATAAATATTGTGTAGAATTAGCTTAAATGGATAAAATAAAGTTTAAGCTTAACGTAAATTTTTTTTAATTCTAATTTTATACAATAACCTTATTATAGTTAAATAAGTTTAAATAAGTAATAATATAGAAGTAAGAAAAATTAATATGTCATAACATAGTGTCGATAACTATGTTCAAGAATTAATTTTTCTTATTTTTAATCACTTAATTAAAGATAAACTTAAAAGAATAATATGGATATTTTTATTACTGAATGAAAATATATTATTAGCTGTTTTTTGGCTAAAGGGTAGTTTATGTGGGGCGCAGTTCCCAAAAATAGTATCTGGGAAGTCTAATAACATTGGACAAAATTATCTTTATTTACAAATTTTTATAGTATAAAATAAATAATATCTTAGTTGAGTATTATTATTTATACTATGTAAGTATATATATTATATATTTTTAATAAAACTATATAATATAAATAGATATCAATAATATAAATTATATATTTATAATTGATTTAGATTTTGTATATTACCATACTAGGTGATAGAGGTACGCTTCACCCAGACGGAACTGGGATTTATACAATAAAAAATTAGTAAATTAATTAAAAGTAAAAATAATCACGCACGGGGTTATTCCTATTTTTAATCTTTTAAATTTTTGAGTGTATTATTTATTATATATCTATTTGATAGTTTAAATGTAAATAAAGTAAGATTTTATTTAAATATACTGCATGTTTCCTGTTATTGAATAGATATAATATAAATTGAATCATTAATATTGAGCTAAAGTTTAATGGCATAGAGCGTGCCTAACTGTGAGACCGACAAGTCATACAGACACGTAAGTGGGGCATAATGACCAAAGGCACATATAAGGATTGATGGCCTTGATTAACGGATTAAAGTTACGCTAGGGATTGAATTAATATGTTAGTCCCACAATACTGTAAAGTATTGTTTAATAATTGGGTGAATTGCAAGAAAGCTTCCCTTTATGCATAGTTTTATAGGTTAGACTGTGGTTAAGGTAGCCGACTTGCAGCGAAGCTTATTACAACACATTATTTATAAAATTATAAATAATTGTAATATGAACGTTCAACGACTAGAAAGTGAGCAGTGTTAGCAATAATCTTTCCACGAGCGCCCAACATCTATTACCGGGCCCTGTAAGGGGGACCTGGATGTTTAATATTTAAAATATTCCCATTCCGCGACGCGTAATGGGGATATTTCTATCTAAACATGAATTATTTTTACTAGGATTAACATATTCACATATTATACCTTCAATGAGGTATAAATTGCCAATTTAATAAAAGTTAGTGCTTGTTTATTCCAAACCCCGCGGCCCAGGGACCGCGGGGTTTTTAATTATCCCCACGATCCAATGGATCGTGGGGATAATTCTTAAAAAGAATAAATTATTTAAAATAGATGATGACATAGTCTGAACCTTCTCGAAACAATAAGATAAGGAAGTAAAAGATAAAGAGCTTTTATGATAACACAATTGAACAGGCTGATAATGCGGGCGAGTACCTATTAAACGCAAAGTTTGGCACCTCGATGTCGACTCTGATTATCCTCCTGGTGTAGAAGCTAGGAAGGGTTCGGCTGTTCGCCGATTAAAAATTAACGCGAGTTGGGTTACTTTTAGCCCCTTAATCTTAATACAACTATTATTGATGTTTAAGATTTAGAAAATTGGATTAATTGCAAGAAACTCTTTATTTACTTTAAATTACTTAATCATTTTACGGTTGAGTTATATAAAGGAAATGAAGACAATTTGCAGCGAAGCTTATTACAGCAGGTATTTATAACATAATTATAAATAATTGTAATATGAACGTTCAACGACTAGAAGGTGAGCTCTGCTAGCAATAATCTTTCCACGAAAATCCAAATTTAATATATTTGACCCTCCTATTGGAGGGGTATGAGTATTAAATATGACATAGTCTGAACCATATTGTGAAATATGGAAATAGAAGATAAAGAGCTTCTATGTTAACATAATTGTAAGTACGTCGTGAGACAGTACGGTCCCTATCTTCTATGGGAAACTAAAGTAAAATAAGGATGGAGCCTTCGTACGCAAGGACTAGGACCTGCTAACCTCTGGTGTTCCTGTTGTTGAAGTTTTTTTTCTGTATAAGGTATATATGATTATTATTTTCACCCTATATACAAACTAAGGCATCGCAGGATAGCTAAGTTGGTTAAGAGTAAGAACTGAACGCATATAAAGTTCGAAATCTACCTTACTATACTTTTCTGATAAATAAGTAGTAGACTACTACTAACCAAATCTAGGCAAGATCTTTAATTACTGAAACTTATTCAGGTTATCTTGTGCTAGTATAATTTTTCATCTTCATAATACTCTTATCTTGTACTATATTCTACTATTATTTTTATTTTCTTCTTTATCTCTATCCGCGCCCCATCCGGGGCGCGGATGGGGACTATTTTATTATTTTCTTTATCACTATTATTATTTTCTTTACCATTATTGTTATTATCTTTATTACCTCAATTTTTTAAGGTTTAGATTCGGCCACCCCCCCGGGGGGGGGGGGGCTGAATCATCCCCCCATCACATTGTGATGGGGGGACGATTCGCCCCCCAAAAATAATATTATATTATTTTTGGGGGATGGATCATCCCCCGCGATCAAGAGATCGCGGGGGATTTAAATCTCACCCACCCCTAGGGGGTCGCGGGTGAGATTAGTCTTATATATTTTATTACTTTCACTGTTTCTATTTCATTGATTAATAAATAATGTATTAGACTAAATATAATTTCTGCGGATAAGTGTAACGGTGCACATCAGACTCATACCCTGATAGTTAAAGGTTCGAATCCTTTCTCCGCAAATTAATAATACCAAACCCCGCGCTCCCCCCATCACATTGTGATGGGGGGAGCGGGTTTTAAATTATTCCCAACATAATGCGATGGAAATAATTCTTTGCTATAATGAATTGAATCATATATTCAAGTATTTCTTATTTTGGTTTTTTAACTTAAATGGTTAAAGTGTTCGTTTGATAAGCGAGAAATATAAGTTCGAGTCTTTTAAAAACCACAATAACTTTAAAAATTTTGAAATTCTAATTTAATTAATGGTTAACATAATAATATATATATAAATTAACAAACTAGATGTAGCCCCATATGCATTGCAGATGGGGTTACATCTTGATCATCCGCGCCCCCCATCACGTAGTGATGGGGGCGCGGTGAGCTAGATGTAGGAGGGGTCCACATGGACCCTTCCGTACATCTTGACCATACGCGTGGCCGTAGGCCACGCGGTGGGCTAGATTATTTATTCTTTAATGAAAATTAATCAACCACGCACCCGACTCCTAGGATACGTGGATAATTAATTATAATAATTATAGTATTATTAATTTATGTAGGTATATTATTATGTTTAGATTATTATTTATATATAAATAGTATGACATTATAATTATATAAGGTATAATAATAATATATGTTAGATAAAACTGAGAATAATGATAATAATAAATCTATATTATATTTATTAAATTTAATAGAATTTAAAAATATTAAAAAGAAAGGTAATATAAATTTAATTATGAATGGATTTAAAATTTATGATGAGTATATATCTGCATTACATAAATTAGATAATTATAATGGGTATGAATTAACTTATTATGAATTAAAGAATAACTATTATCTTAGTTTAACTATAGATAATAATAAAGGATTAAAAAAAAGAAGTATATTAAATAGACATGTATTAGAAACACGAAAATTGGATATAAGTAGTAGGAAAATGAGTAATAATTTAACTAAACCTCATTATTTTTTTACTTATCGGTATAATGAGAAAAGTATGTTTAGTCAAATTAAACATTGAACAAGTAGTGTATATAATTTTATAAAAAGCGAGACAACAGGAAATTATTTTAAGGATAAATACACTAGTGAGTTTATAAATTTGTTTTTTAATGTTAAATTATTGAGAAAAAAGAGTATTTGAGATATGGAAATGATGGATGGATTCAAAGTTAAAATAAGACCTAACATAATAAAACAGATTAATATTATGGTTAAATATAGAACTAAAAGAGCTCGATCAGGTATAGGAGAAGTTACTGATTTTCCATTACAAGTTCTAAAATTGAATTGAGTTATAAAACAATATAACTGATCTGCTCTCTATGATGGTATGTATGAATTAAATAAATCTATTTTTAGTGGTGGATATGCTGCTAAGAAAAAAATTTATTTTAATAGATTAAAAAGTATGTTTATTAGTAAACCTTTATTTAAACATACATCTTTTAATTTAATTATTGATTTATTTGTTTATAATAATAAAAGGTTTAAAAATAGAAAAATAAATAATATGAGTATGAGGAGAAGTCTTTATAAATATATGTATAGTATGTATATTAATTGTTATGAAAAAATTAAGGATACTGTTAATAGACCTAGGTTTTTCTATATTAATTTAATTGAACCTAGTATACATAAGTACTATAGTTGAATTGTAAAATATTATGGTGAATTAATTATTTTAAAAAATAAACCCATATTATTATTATTATATTTATTAATATTACAAGTTAATTTCGTTAATAACTTTAATTTAACTTCATTAAAAAATAATATTAACCATATTTTTAATAAAAATGTTAGTCCTGATACTAGTAGTCATAATGAAAATATTACTAATAAGAATTATACTGTCATTTTTAAAAGACGAAGTAGAAATAATTATGATGAAATGAAGGATTATAAGTTTTTATTAATCGAGGAGAATAAAAATTTATATAAATTGAATAAAGAAATTAATATTATTAATAATAAACCAGAAGAAATTATAATTGTACAAAAAAAAAAAGAAATTAAAAATAGTAAATCTACTTATTTTAAATATAAAAAGTATTTAGCTGATTTAGAAATAAAAAGTAATTCCCCTGTAGATATAAAAACTTTAAGTTTATGAAATTCAAAAGATTTAGGTAATAGATATAGAACTCCTTCAGGTTTTGTTGATGAAACAGCTAATAGAAATATTAAAAAGAATAAATCAAGTTTTTCTTATACTTCTTATAGAAAAAAATATTTGTTAGATAATAATGAAAATAATTTTAAGGTTGTAAATAAAAATTCTAATGTTTGATTAAAAAAAAAAAATAAATTACTTCCATTTAGTGAGTTAGATTCATTATATAATAATAAAAAAAATAATAAAGATAATAATCAAATTAAACTTAATAATATAAATATTGTAAATTCTAGTAAGAATATTAGTCTAAATATTGAAAAACCTTTGGGATTAAAGAGTTATTCTAATGATTCTAATTATTCTAATTATTCTATCGATTCTAATCAATCTAATGATTCTAATCTGAATGCTTTAAATAAAGAACAATATATTGATGGAATGAAAAAAAATGTAAAAAACGGAAGTTTATTTTATAATGTATTTACTTCTTTTTATATTAATAAAAGTAACTTAAATAAGAATAAACGAAATAATATTATTTCGTTTATTTTTAATGATATTAATCAGGATATTAGTAAATTTATTAATAAAAAAAATAAATCCTTATATTTAAAAGATAATCAGAATAGTAAAAAATTATGAGATAATTTAGATCATTCTATTATTGGAGCAATATCTAAATACGTTAAGATTAATAGTAATATTAATTACGGATCTAATATAAATCAAATTAACACATTATTGAATGAGATAAAGAAATTTAAAGGGTTTGGAAATATTTGATATTTAATGTATTTTATTCATTTAATTAAAAAAGAATATAATATAGTAAAAAGAGATATTATTCTATCAAAAAATATTAATATAGCATCTGAATATAAAAATAATAATACAAATTTAAACTACTGCACCCCGACGGGACGCGGAAGTAATGAAAATGAAATATTGGAATATAAGTATAAAAATCAAAAAACGGAATTTCATATTTGACCTTCAATGTTGCCTAATCAGAGAGAAGATAATTTAAAAATAAAATTATTATATAATGAAAAATTATTTAAGCCTTATTATAGATATATGATTCCATATTTTATACTTGAGTCATATTATACAATATTATATTGTCTTAATTATCTTAGCCCTATTAATAGTATTATTAGTAATTTAACTAGAAAATTTAATAGTGTTAAACATAATAGTTATATAATATTTGAATTTTTAACTGTAAAAATATTGTTAGATTTGTTACATTATAATTATAGAAGTTGAATACGTATTAGAACTAAATATTATTATATAAATAAATTAAGAAACTATAAAAGAAAATTCTTCAAATTAACATTTACGAATTGATTAACTAGTATTAGATTTCTTAAAAAATTAAGAAGAACACCTAGAAGCTTTTGATTAAATTTTAATAAAAGTACAGCTTATTTTTTTGAACAAATAGTAAAAAATTCGGAATTAGATACTAAAAGGAAAATATTTATTCCTTTTGTTCTTTATTTTGAAGATGTTCTTTTTAGTATTTATGGAAAATGAGTTATTATTAGATTATGACCTCTTAAAAAATATTATTTAAGTAGTTTTATTTTAGCTAAAAGACTTATTTTATTATTACTTTGACGACGTAATAAAGGAAAAGGAAGATTAAAAATGCAAAAAATGGCTTTATTATTAATAAATAAGATAAAATTTTTAGAAATTAAAAAAGCTTATTGACATTATATTAATAATGCTTCTCCATGGTCTCAGGATTTAATTTCTAAATTAAATAATGTTAAGTATCCTCATTCTTTAAATTATAATAATTTACAATTTTTTAACTCTAAAGATTCTAGATTACATTATCTTAATACTTATAATTTATTATATAGTAATTTATCTGATTTTTTACCTTTATACAAGTTTGATTATTCACAAGCTTATAAAGAATATTATAGGAGTTGTATATATTTTAGAGAATTTAGAGATAATATTAAGGGTCTTTCCTCTAATATTTGAAGAATTCCTTTTAGACATTATATTATGAAATTAACTCGAAATAGTGATATTAGTGGTATTAAATTAAAACTTTCTGGAAGATCAAATTATAGAAGAAGTAATGACAGGACATCTCGTAAATATTATAGTTATGGTAACAACTTGGCTACTCGCCATTTTCATCCAAAATGAGATAAGGATATGCCTCTTTATACTTCTAAACTTAGAGGTTATTTAAAATCTCAAATTGATTCTTCTATCAGCGTATCAAAAACTAGAAATGGTGCTGTTTCAATTAGAGTTTGAATATCTTCTACGTTGTCTGTTGATATACATGAATTATTATTACATTTAGTACGAATAAAAAGTTTATATTCTCAATTACTTTATAGAATTTATTTTATTAAGTCTAATATGAAAAATAGGAAAAATAAAAAGGAAAAATTAAATAATAAGCGGAAAATAAATAGATAATTTTAAAATTTAATTTACCTGTTATTATTTATTTTTTTATTTTTTATATTAATTATTACAATCCCCCGTGGACCCACTGGGTCCACGGGGTTTTAAATTATGCCCCCCGATCCCATGGGATCGGGGGAATATTTCTTTTAATTATTCTTATTTTTATTTAGTATTTTTAAGAGGGAAAGGTAACCTTTATACCTTTCCTATTCTAAAACCTGGGGCCCCCAATTGGGGGCCCCGGGTTTTTAAATCCCCCCCCCATCACAATGTGACGGGGGGATTAGGGAATGTAACTCAAGTGGTAGAGTGTTCGCCTTTTAAGCGAAAAGTTATAGGTTCGAATCTTATCATTCTCATTATCTTTATTTATTCTTTTCTATTAGAATCCCCCCCATCACATTGTGATGGGGGGATTTAAAATCCCCGGGGAACCTAGGGTCCCCGGGGATTAGAATAATAAAAAAAAATATATTTTTTTTATTTAAAACCCCGCGGCCCTTAGGTCGCGGAGGTTAGTCTTTCCCGCGATCCTTTGGATCGCGGAAGAGATTAGGGTAAATATGATCAATTTTTTTTTCTGTTAAGGTAAATATTATGGTTTTCTATTTTTTTTTTTGTTCTTAATAGGGGAAAAATGAATAATAAAATTCATAAAATTAATAAAATTAGCTACCTCCCATCGATATATATCGAGGATTGGTGGCTAGTACACTGGATTGTAGACTAATAGGTAGGTCCCTGGTATTTGGACCCAGTTTGTGAAAGTTCAAATCTTTCTAATCCAAATTTATTTCTAAAACCCGGGGCCCCCAATAGGGGGCCCCGGGTTTTAAAATCCCCCATCACATTGTGATGGGGGGATTCGTCCCCGTGGCTTCGCCACGGGGATGAACTTCCCCCCCCACCGAGGGTTCCCCTCGGTGGGGATTCTATAATTAAATTGTAATATTTGACATATAATATTTGTCTAAATTGTAATATAAATTATTCTATTTTCTCGCATAATATTCTTTGTATTTTATAGATACAATTGGGTATTACTTAAAGATACCCCCATAAATATCCTCATAAATTTATTTTCTTTAGATTTATAAATTCCTTTTTATAACTATTAATTTTAATAATTAATTATATATAAATTGTTACTATATATGAGGTATTACAATTTATTACTATTAATTATTCTATTTATTATGTGTTGTAGGCAAGATAAGAAATTTGAATTTTATAGTATGAATACTGTAAATTGAGTATCTGAAGTGTCGAGAGCAGATTGATGAAGAAGATGATTATATAGTACTAATGCGAAAGATATAGGAACATTATATCTTTATTTTGCCATTTTTAGTGGTATTATCATGCCTCTACAAAATCTTGTTAAATGCTGGAAAATCTTTTATTTAGTATTAAATATTAAATATAAATGACAATCAGCAAGATATTATTATTTTCATTTTAATAATAATGTCTTCAGAGACTTTATGCAAGAATTCTCGTCATTATCTAAACCCCTATCATCTTAATTACTTTTATTAATAGATAAATGTATGATAATAATATAAAGTCCTTAGATATATAATATAATATATATTTTTTAGATGATAGGTACATGTTTATCATTGTTAATAAGAATAGAATTAGGATCACCTGGTACACAAATATTAGCAAATGATGCACAATTGTATAATACAATTATAACAGCACACGCATTCCTTATGATTTTCTTTATGGTCAATATTTTTATATACCTAATATTATTAATAATAAATTATTAATAATATTAATGGAATTATACCCACCCAAAATAATTATTTTGGGTGGGTATAATTTATAATCCCTTGAGGGATTAGGCATGGCCGGGTGGCGAATTAATTTGTCACTTTTTTCTTGCTATATGCTTAGAATTTAGAGCCCTACCCCCATCACATTGTGATGGGGGAAGGAATTAAAATTATCTACCACCCTCGGGTGGGGGGTTAATTTAGATATTTTCAATTATTAACTCTATCCGCGCCCCATCCGGGGCGCGGATGGGGACTATTTTTTTTATATTAAATGAATTTTTAGTTAATTTGTAGAAATATAATTGAAAATTAAATAATGAGCAGGAAATTAATTTATTTGTTTATGTTTAAATATAATATAAAGTAGTATAAATTCCTCAGAGACTATACGCGAGATATTTTTATTATAATAATAAATTAAATTGTAAAAATAAAAACATAGTCCTTTTCTTAGGACATTGTCCTAAGAAATTTGTATGCCTGGTATGGTTGGAGGATTTGGTAACATTTATTCAAATTTTAATTATAAAAAGTTTTCTTTGTTTTTTCAAAAGGCAATAATTAATATACCGCATTGCATTGCAATGCGGTATATTAATATCGAATATGTGGGTAAAATAATCAAATTTGTAAGTTTAAGATATTCAGAGAATAAAAAAGTTTGTATTAATTTTCATAGGTTTTATGCAAATGGTATTAATAATAGACAATCTCAATTAGGTAGTTATTTAGCTGGATTAGTAGAGGGTGATGGTACTTTAGCTGTTCAGGATACGAATATTACTGGTAGAAAGTATAGTCCAAAAATTATTATAGTTTTTAAAAAAGCAGATTTACCTTTAGCTAATTATTTACAAACTATAACTAATTGTGGAAAAATATATATTAAATTGGATAGAGGATATGTTCTTTGACAAATACAAGATATAGTAAGTGTTTATAAGTTTGTTAATCTTATAAATGGTTATATGCGTACTCCAAAGATAGAGGCATTAGGACGAATGATTTATTGATTAAATAATTATTTAATCAATAATGAATTTAGCAAATTACCTAGTACTCAAAAAATTTTGTCTGAAATTTCTTATATATCCGCCCCCGAGGCGAAGCCAGGGGGCTGGGTTATTACAACAATTGAATTGAAAAGCTTAGACAATAGTGCGATTGATAGTAATGCATGATTAGCAGGGTTTTCAGATGCTGATGCTAATTTCTCTATTAATATACATAAAAGATCAAAATTAAATTCAATAAGAGTTCAATTATTTTATCGATTAGAAATAGCACAAACTTATTCTCGAGATTTAGATAAGGTAAACCAAAAAACCTTTTTTGATATTATCTCTAAAGTGGGTATGTTTTTAGGAGTTAATATTTTAAGTAGAACTAGGAATATAAAAGATAAATTATATTCTAGTTTTATTGTAATGGCTCATAATAAAGCTAGTATTGAAAAAATTACTGATTATTTTTCTGTTTTTCCACTTTTATCCTCGAAATATCTGGATTATAAAGACTGATTATATATATTAAAACTACAAAAAACTAATAAAATTACTACATCGTATTTAGAAGATGCAATAAAAATTAGAAAAGATTTTAATAAAACTCGAACAACATTCACATGAGATCATTTGAAAAATTGTTACATAGTAAAATAAATAATTAAATATAGATCTCTTCCCAGCACGGTCCAACCCCCGCGATCCGTCGGATCGCGGGGATTGGACCGGGGGGAGTAAGATCTTGATTCCCCCCATCCCCGTGGCGAAGCCACGGGGATGGGGGAGAAAGAAGAATATAAAATTAAGTTGCCGTGATTAATTGTAAAGTTAATCTTATTACAATACTATTTGCGGGAAATACCTAAAATCTTCTTATAAAATCATTGAAAATTTGTTTTAGTTAATATAAAATTGTAATATAAGAACACGCAATTTACGTGTTAATATTTGCATCTTTAGTAATAAAGAATATAATATGACTATATTTGCAAGCGTACATTGGTCTTAATAACTAAGAAGAATGAAATATTTTGAAATGGAAAATCCGCAGGAAACCAAAATAGTTTAAATTAAATAAATACTTGCTTTATTCTTTTTTTTATCTGGTATTTGTTAATATAAAATTATTGTAGGTTCTTCAGAGACTATATGTATTGCCCCACCCAACCGCGAATAAATTCGCGGTTGGGTGGGTGAATAAATAGTCCCAAACATATTTGAAAAATTATGTTTATAATTGAACTTTTTTGTTCCTTTACTTATAGGGGCTGCTGATATTCAAAGTAAAATTATATTTAATAATTATGAAAATGATTTAAAAAATAATATTAATACTAATTGTAATACTAACCTCTCGAGGCCCCTAGCGGGGATTTTAAATCCCACTAAGGATTTCCCTCGGAGAGAGGATTCTAATTTAAATAGTTATTTAGCTGGATTATTTGAAGGTGACGGTCATATTGTTATATCTAAAGGTAATCATTATAATAATGAAAAAATTGCAAAAATAAGAAAAATAACAATAGGAATTACTTTTAATATTAAAGATTTACCTCTTTGTGAACATTTAAAATTTATATTAGGACATGGTTGAATAAGAATTAAAGATAAAGAAAATGCTTGTGTTTTAACATTTCATACGGATAAAGGTATACTTGTTTTTGTAAATAAAATAAATGGTTATTTAAGAAGTCCGAAAATTTATAAATTTAATAAAGTTATAGATTATTTAAACAATAAATACTCTCTTAATATTATTAAATGTAGTGAAGATTATTCAGCTATTGGTAGCAATAGTTGATTAGCAGGATTTATAGATGCAGATGGTGGATTTTATATACGATATACTGAGACTAATAAATTAAGAATTGCTTGTAGTTTAAATATAGAACAAAGAATGATTGAGCCTACTTCAAATTTATCCTATGAACCCATATTTTTAATTATTAGTGAGTTTTTGAACGCTAAATTAGAAATATCAAAACATAATAATAAATCTTATTTTTTTATTCGAGCTAGTAATAGAAATAATTTACAAGTTATATTAAATTATTTTTATTCATTTAACATGTATTCTAGTAAATATTTAGATTATCAACATTGAGCTATTGTAGCTAATTTATTATTATCTAATACGGCATATAATTTAAAGAATAAAAAATATATTTATCAATTAAAAAATACTATGAATAATAAAAGAATTTATTTTAATTGAGATCATTTAAATTCTTTAAATTAGAATACCGCGACCTAATAGGTCGCGTGGGTTTTAAAGAATATAATTTATTTAATATACCCCACGCGCTAAAGCGCGTGGGGACAAGGACAATACATAATTAATATAAATACTTTGTTGAGACTGCTCACTAAAAATCATGAGATTTTAGTTTAACTTAACTTTATATATGGAAATCCTCGCAAATAATGGTGTATAATTTTACTCGTTGGGTACGTATACTATTAAAAAATGTAAAAATTTTAATAATATACATGGGGAAAATGTATAGTGAATTTATAAATGTTTATTAATATTACTATATTAATGTTGTTAATAATATTCACTTAGAGACTATATGTTAAGCTCTAATTAATAATTTATATATTAATATTTAATTTATTAATAATATAATTTAAATAATCGTCCCCGTGGCCCCAGTGGGGCCACGGGGATGATTATCCCTCGTTTTAAGAATAATTCCCCCCAGGGGGGGAATTAATTAAATTAAATTAAAAATTTAATTGGACGGAGACGGTGGGGATAATCTTAATAAATATATTGAGAATATTGTAATTAAAAACATTTATAAATATTAGTATATCATACCTTTATTAAAAATATAAAGTGTATGATTAGAATTTTAAATTAGATGAAGAAATAGCCCTACATATTTTGATTTAATCAAAATATATATTGAGTCGATATGGCCTTCCCTCGGTTAAATAATATCAGTTTCTGATTACTTCCTCCATCATTAATATTACTGCTATCTAGTTCTTTTGTAGAATCTGGAGCGGGTACTGGTTGAACTGTTAGGTTAAAGCAGTTATATATTAATAATATATATATAAATAAACTCTACTCGATGCGAAAAACTCCTCAATTTATATTAAATGAAGAAGAGAACTACTCATTAAACAACTTATTTTTAAAAGTAAAAAGGTTTCCTTCTTTTTTTAATTTTAATATAATTAATTTATTTATTTTATTTATATTAAAATTAAGATGAGGACAATTTGCTTGGTTATTAACGAAAATTTCGTTTTATAATTATCAGAGACTAAACGTAGAGTATCCTAAAAACTGTATACTAATTTATAATAATTCTAATCTCAGATTTACAATAGACCCCTCCCCTAGGGATGGGTATAGTTCTAATTTTTCCGGGAACCCGAGTCCCTTAAGGGACTCGGAAGATATAAATTATTATTCCAATCCAACTTCTATAGATTATTTAGACCCTAATAAGCAAGAATTTTATCAGTGATTAGTTGGATTTGCTGACGGAGATGGTAGTTTTACTATTAGCTCTCAAACCTTAAAGAATGGTAAAATAAAATGATCTCTTTTTTTCAAAATAAGTCAAAGTAATTATAATCTAAGAGTTCTTTATTATATAAAAAAACAATTAGGTTATGGTTCTGTTCAATTAGAATCAAAAACCAGTAATGCTGATTTTAGAATCCGAGATACAAATATTATTAATAAAATAATTTTTCCTATTTTTGATACATATCCTCTATTAACCAGTAAATTTTTTAATTACATAAAATTTAAAAAAGCATATAATATTTTAAATGATTCAAATATAGGTAATGAAGAAAAGGAAAAATTATTGTCAATTTTAAAAAAAGAGAAAATACCAGAAGAATATATTTCTCCTGCTTGAAAAAAAATAAATTATCTCGTTAATAATACTGAAGATGCTAAAATTGTTATGAATAAACACTGAATTATTGGTTTTACAGAAGCAGAGGGTAGTTTTTATATAGTAAAAAAGAGCCCTTCCAGGTTAAGTCATGCTTTTGAAATTACTCAGAAATTAGACTTTGTTGTATTACAAAGCATAGCTCATATTTTAGGTATTTCTACCCTTAAAAAAAGTACATATAATACAGTAATAACTACTAATTCACGAGCTATTCTTAATATTATAGATTATTATAAAAATACTATGAAAGGAATGAAAGCTTTAGAATATAGAATTTGAGCTAGGTCATTTATTAAATTTAAAGGTAATTTTAATGAATTAAATAAAATAAGAAATTTAATTAGGGAGACTAGACTTATTAGACTAGATAAAAATTGTAGGATAAAAAAAGATAGGGATAAAGAATATTAGGATAATAGTATAGTCCAAACTTACATGTAAATGTAAGAAATAACGATAATTATTTATGTTTAATAAACATAAATTAATGAGGTTATAAATAATTTGTTACCCTCCCTTAGCAGGAGCACAAGCTCATAGTGGTGGATCAGTTGATCTAGCGATATTTTCATTACACTTAGCAGGAATTTCATCTATGCTGGGTGCTATGAATTTCATTACAACAGTTATAAATATGCGAATGCCTGGACAGGTATTACATAAAGTGCCTTTATTTGGTTGAGCTATATTTGTAACAGCAGTATTATTACTGTTATCTTTACCTGTATTAGCTGGTATAACACTTGTTATTCTGCTAGCTTTAAATTCGGCTGTTTTCTGGGAAAAGTTAATTAAAACTCAATCAGCAGGAAACGAAGAAAACTTGAGTTTTCTTTGGATCCTCAGAGACTATACGCCGGAATTTATGTGTCGTTTTTTAAAATTTGGATATAATGTATTGATTTGTTCTCCTTTAAACACTAATTATTCAGATCCCGACCTTCCATCACAATGTGATGGAAGGTCGGGATTAAATCTAACCCCACCACCCTTGAGTGGTGGGGATTATTTAGATGTTATAAATAAAATAGAATCGTTAGATAAGATAAATTATAATTTTTCATCTTACCTTGCCGGTTTGATAGAAGGAGACGGTTCCATTTTAATACCAAAATTAGAAAGATCTAATAAAGGTAAATTAAATTATCCTTCAATACAAATATCATTTGATTTAAGAGATTTTCCATTAGCTCAAGTTATACAACAAAAATTAAAACATGGTTCTTTAGCTAGAAAAAAAGGTGTTAATGCTTATGTATTAACGATTAATAATTTTGAAGGAGTGATCTTAATTACTAATTTGATTAATGGTTATATGAGAACTCCTAAAATTTTTAGTTTATTTAAATTAATTGATTGAATAAATAATCGATTTGAAATGGAAATTAGAAAAAAAAGTCTAGATAATAGTCTTATTAATTCAAACAGTTGATTGGCTGGTTTTATAGATGCTGATGGTCAATTTTCAGTTCGTACTACTTTAGTTTCAAAATACCCCAAAATAGAATGTAAATTTGAATTATCTCAAAGACAAATTGATCATAATAAAGAAGATAATTTTTCATTTTTAAATATTATAGCTGATTTTTTAAATACAACTGTCAAATCTATTAGAGTAACTAAACCTAAACCAGAATATAGAGTTAGAACTGTTAATTTAAAAGGTAATTTGATTTTAATTAATTATTTAAATAAGTATCCTTTATTTTCTAGTAAATATTTAAATTATCGTGATTGAGTAAAAGTGTTGAAATATTTTGAAACTAAGGAGCATACTAAATCTGAATCTATAAAAGAAATAGTTAATATTAAATTAAATATGAATGATAAAAGAAAAGAATTTAATTGAGATCATTTACAAAATTTTTACGACTTACATAAATAAGATATTGTCCCAACAATATGGTGACATATTGAGTATCTACCTTAAATATTTAAATTATTTTTGAAACTAGATTCGGCCCCCAAAAATAATATAATATTATTTTTGGGGGAAGGAATCAACCCCGTGGCTAATTAAGAATGGAAATTATCCCCCGAGGCATTGCCTCGGGGGATAATTCTCCGCTACGGGGGATGATTATATTATCTTATGTTATGGGACCTAGTCCAGTAGATCAAGGTTTTATGGGTATAACTATGTTACTTTGTGATAGAAACTTTAATACGAGTTTCTTCGAACCAGCTGGTGGAGGTGATCCTTTATTGTATCAGCATCTTTTCTGGTTCTTCGGTCATCCTGAGGTCTATATTTTAATTATTCCTGGTTTTGGAATAATTAGTCATGTTATTGGAACAATGTCCGATAAATCAGTATTTGGTCAATGTGGCCCTAAAAATTTATCATATTTATATGGTTATTTTTCGCAACAAACTATATGCAGGGAATTATGTAGTTATTATATTTATTATACAAACAAGAATCTTATTCATGATATAAAGTTTGTAATTAAAGTATGATTAGCTTATATACAAAATACTAAGAATGTAAGTAATATTTTTTATTCCTTTCTGGCATTAAATAAAATAATTATTTTATTTAATTCAAGATTTAGCCCCCCATCACTTTGTGATTGGGGGCTAAGTCTAGTCCCAGGCGGAGTCATTGACTTCGTAATGGGTCAAGGTGTATTCCACAATATGCAGTATTGCAGAATGTGGATGCAGTTAGTAAAAATTTTTGTATTAAATAATAATCCGCAAATAACCAAAGCACAGATAATTTATTTATCTAAATTCAAAATAATATACTTTTTTGAATTAAGCATGTTAGTAGGAATTTCAGAGGCCATACGTTTGTTATTAGCGAATTTAATTAAATTAATTAATTTAATTAAATTAATATTATTTACATATATCCTAAAATATATTATTATATCCAGATCAGGGTACCCTTTACCTAGCAGATTTAAATGGGAAACAGATATTCGTATTAAATATTCAGGTTTCAGTAACGAAATGTTTTCTTATATTGAAAAACAAGATAATTTCAATTCCCGTGGCCCCAATGGGGCCACGGGGGATTTAAATTATACCCCCCAATCCCTTGGTGTCGGGGGGAATAATTCTAATAATTTTAGTTCAAATTCATTTAATGAATGATTGGCTGGTGTTATTGATGGAGATGGTTGTTTTTTATTATCTAAGAAAGGATATGCTAGTTTGGAAATAACTATCCAATTAAGAGATGTTCGTTGTTTAAATTTAATTAAACAAAATTTTGGTGGGTCCATTAAAGTAAGAGCTAATCAAAATCATATAAGATATAGATTGCATAATAAACAAGGATTATTAAAGTTAATTTCAGGAATTAATGGCTTAATTAGAAATCCTATTAGAATGCTTCAATTAGCTAAAATATGTGAAAAATATAATATTTCATTCTTATACCCTGAACCTTTAACATACAATAATGGGTGATTAAGTGGTTTTTTTGATACTGATGGTAGTGTATATTTAAATCTGAAATCAAGTCAAATGTTTATAACTGCTGCGCAAAAAAATAAATTATTGTTAGATCCTTTAGTTAAATTGTATGGGGGTACTGTTTACGTATCAAAAGGTCCAGATCATTTTAAATGAGTTATATTTAGAAAAAAGGAAATTATTCATATTTTAGACTATTTTAAATTATATCCCCCTAGATCTGCTAAATTTGCAAGAATTAAATTAATACCAAAATATTTGGAATTACGAGGATTAAGGGCACATATTTCCCCAGAAAATTCTGTTTTTGGTAAAGCATGAAAACACTTCTTAATAAAATGAGATAGTTTTGATGATAAAAAATAATAATATATAGGTATATGTTTAATTAAGCTGATAATGAGATGGTCCATTTTCTTAAAAAGAAAAGTACATTGGGATGGTCTATGCCATGTTATCAATTGGAGTACTTGGTTTTATTGTTTGAAGTCATCATATGTATACAGTTGGTTTAGATGCCGATACACGAGCTTATTTCACGGCTGCTACGTGCGCCATTTCATTATTTATAATCTTGAATGTAAATATTCCATCAAAGTTTATCCCAATAAAGATTAATTATAATACTTTTCTCTTTAAATTTATGAATAAGGTGATAAATACGAAACCAAATTTGTTTGTTAATTTTTATAATTCTAATGATTCCTCTGTATTTAATTTAAATAATAAATCTCTTATTTTAATATCAAATAAAAATAAAGTATTATCAATTAATATTAATAAAGGAATTTTAACTAAATTTAATAGAAATATGATTCCTGTTAATTTATTTCAACGTAGTATTTTAATTGGTATTATTTTATCAGATGGTTGAATACAACGAAGAAGAGGTTGAAACCCTAGAATAGGATTTAAACAATCTATGAAAAATTTTGAGTTTTTTTGAGATGTTTTTACTCAATTATCTACTTTATGTTCAGGTTATCCTTGATTGACAAAAAATATAAAAAGAGGAAAATTGTTCTTTAGTATAGAATTTAATACAAGACGATTAAAAAGTTTAATTGAAATTTATGATTTATTTTTTTTAGATGATTCTAAAAAAATAATTAAAGTTGAATTATTTGATTATTTAAATTATATTAGTATTGCTTATTGAATTATGGGAGATGGTAGTAAGAAAAACAAAGGAATAACTTTGTGCACTGATTCTTTCTCTTTTAAAGAAGTAGTATTATTAATGAACATTTTAAGAATAAAATTTGATATTAATTCAACTATTCATTTAGAAAAAAATAAACCGAGAATATATATTAACAATAGGGAATTACAAAAAATATTACCTTATATTAAACCTTATATAGTAAAAAGTATGTTGTATAAATTTTCTTTATAATGTGATGTAAAGCATTAAACTTAGGTATTCAAAGTAATTTGAAACTGACAATAGCATGTTTAAAAAAGAAATTTATTATTATCTAACCTTCCCTTTAATTTGAATAATTTTCATTCACCCTTTTTAGTGATTTTTTAATTAGAGGGTTATTGAAAGTATGATACTAAGGGGTTGTTTTAAGTATAATTCTAAGTAATTATAGTGATTAAAATAATAAAGATAATAAAAGGTCATTTCTGAGCTAAGATATTCATGGTAATAATTATTATAATACGATTAGGTTAAAAAGAGTAGCGGCTTTTTAATAGGGTGAACTTATTAATAATAAAACAATAAATACCATACTTTACCTTTTATTGTTTTATTATTACGTATAATTACCTAAAAATATATATATGGATTATAAATAAGAACTTGGGATTGACCTTTAATCGAAAATTAGAGGTTAACGGAGTTTTCATAGTAGATAGCGTAAATAATAACTTTAATTTGGTTGTTTTTTATCACCATTTATTTAAAGTTTAAATTTTATTTAGAAACTATTGAAGGAAAACAGCCTTTATTATAAATTTACAATAAAAATAATATAATAAAGGGGGAGAGCCGTATGCTATGAAAGTAGCACGTACGGTTCGGGAAAGGCTTTTAAACTAATCAGTTTATTGAGGGTTTATCTGCTATTTCACAATGATAATAGCTGTGCCAACTGGAATCAAAATTTTTTCATGGTTGTCATATTCCTTTAGTAAGAATAAAATGACCAATAATTTATATAGAATAGTCATTAAAAGATATATAAATACAAAAGTAAAAGATAAAAATCTACTTTCAAATTACCCTAAATCTTATTCTAATTATTTACCTCCTAATTTAGAGTGTAGGGATGTAGTTATATATGGAACAAATTTATTATGTACAGTAAATTATCCTTATTATACTAAAATAATACGATATATGATTAATATTCCAAATAATATATTAAGTCCTTTAATTGGTATTTTGTTATCAGATGGGTCTATTACTGTTTCTAGTATCCGTTCCCCCCGTAGGGGAAAACGAAGTCAAGATATATCCCCCATCTGCAATGCAGATGGGGCTACAGCTTGTAGAAGCATATATAAAGGAGGAGGACGATTTAGATTTAAACAATCCATAAATAAAATTGAATATGTTTATAATGTTTTTTCTATATTATCCCATTATTGTTCTTCTTATCCCCATTTTGTTAAAACTAGAGTAAATAGAAAAGATTTTTATGGAATAGAGATTGTAACTCGATCATTACCTTGTTTTTCAGAATTACATAATAAATTTTATTTACAAGGTAAAAAAATAATACCATGTGATTTATATGATATATTAACATATGAAGGATTAGCCCATTGAATTATGGGGGATGGTTCTTTTGTTAAAGGAGGAGGGTTATATTTACAAACTCAATCTTTTACTTTGAAAGAATGTGTATTTATAATGAATGTTTTTTATATTAAATTTGGATTGCACACTGGTTTGCACTTTCAAAGAAACTTACCTGTTATATATATAACAGTGAAATCTGTAAAAAAGTTATATCCTCATATTAGTAATTATATTATTTCTAGTATGCAGTATAAATTTCATTATAAATTAATGATGGATTTAGATAAACATCTATATAAATTAGGGGCAAACTCGGGAAAAATCCTATAATTAGAATATTAATAGTTGTAGGATAATCGTCGAACTAAATCACAATTAGGAAACTATTGTGTAAAAGCGTAGAGACAAGATGCTCCATGGTTCCTACGTATGTAATATATGGAATTATAAGGTATTGTCCAAATTCATCGGTAACGATTTAGAGCAAAACTCTAATAAGAAATTAATTAATTCATAATTTCGAGAAAATAAGCTAACTAGTATACAATTTTTATTGAAGATTGTATTCAATGATGATTCGTCCCCGTGGCGAGGCCACGGGGATAATTCATCCCCCCCGTGGCGTGGCCACGGGGGGGATGATTCTGTTTATTTTTTTTAAGCAGATATCTAGACCTGAAATGGTTGAAGGCTGAACCTTGAGCAACAAGTTACGGGGGAACTTTTGCATTTAATACACCTATGATATACGCTTTAGGGTTTGTATTCTTATTCACTGTAGGTGGGTTAACAGGTGTAGTACTAGCAAATGCTAGTTTAGATATTGCATTCCATGATAAATTCAAGAAAGATTCAGATTATATAAAAAAATTTTGAGTTGGTCTTATGGATGGTGATGGGAGTATACAAGTAAATCATTGAAGGAAAAAGAATTTACAATTTAGGTTAGTTATTAAATTAAAATATAATATTCAAAATATTAGTATGCTTAATTTAATAAAAAAGGAACTCAAAGGCAGAGTTGTTAATAATAAAGAAGAATCTGTTCTTTGAGTAGTTGATGATAAAAAGTTAATAGTTAATATAATAAAGATTTTTGATACTTTCCCTCCTCTTACTAAAAGATTACGTGCTCAACTAGTATTTATGAAAGATTGTTTATTACATAAGGACGTTGATATGTATTTAAGAAAAAGAAACAATAAATATTTAGTAAATAATGCACTTTCATTTATTAAAGATGATAGTTATTTTAAAGAATGATTATCTGGTTTTATAGAAGCTGAAGGTTGTTTTTCTATAAGAAAAAATAATTATCATTCTTTTAGTATAGCACAAAAAGATGAAGAAGAATTAATAAATAGCATCAAAATATATTTTGATATTCAAAGTAAAGTACGTAATTCTAAGGGAAATATATGATCAGTAGAAACATATAGAAAATCTACGCTATTAAATATAATTAGCCATTGTAATGAATTTCCTCTACTTGGAGAAAAATTATTGTCATTTGATAAATTCAAAAAAAATAATCTAGATATTGTATTATAAGTAAGTGTCATGTTGTCTTGCCATATTGAAATATTTAATAGATATTTCGGTAATATTTTGTTAAGTATTGCTAACGGTAAAAAAATAATTAAGGTCTTAATGTACGACCATACTGTGGTTAATTACTGGATACCGTGGGGCTATTTACAATTAATGTAATAGTTTTGTAGAGACTAAAAGTGGCAGTTGAAACTTTATTAAGTTAAAAGAGTAGATAAGTTATAGTCCTCGTTGTATAATAAAATAAAAACAAAATATATTTTGTTTTTATTTTATAATAGACTTATTACGTAGTAGCTCATTTTCACTACGTATTATCCATGGGTGCTGTTTTTGCATTATTTGCTGCTTGATATTTCTGATTACCTAAAGCAGAAGGTTTAACATATAATGATAGAAAAGGTAGACTTCATTTTTGAGGTCTTTTCATTGGGGTTATAGAAAAAATAGCTCCGAGTTTAGTACAACTAAACGAAATTTTGTTTGATACTAGAAAAAGCTATTTAGTTTTAAATAAAAGATATTTAAACTATATTAAGGATTATTATAGTGTAAATTTCAATAACCACGGTCTATGGGCCACGGGTTTAAAATTATTTTCCGCGATCCTAAAGATCACTGGAAATATTTCTATGTATTTTTATATATATCAATTTAAATTTAATAATTTCTTGTTTAAATTTTTTACACTAACAAATAATAATCTAAATGCTCAATTAGTAGAAGTAAAGAATTCAGCAAATAGTATTGCTGACATTCAAAAAGCTTCTCAGAGACTTAACACAAAAGACATACAATGATTAATAGGTTTTACTGATGGGGATGGTTGCTTAACAATGTATAAAGAAAAAAAACATTTAAATAATTGAAGACATGAGTATACTATAGGTTTGAATTTAAAAGATATTAGATTGTTATATAAAATAAAAAAAATATTAGGCTGTGGTATAATAAGAAAATATAATAATGTAGCTATTTTTCGTGTAAAAAAAATTAAACATTTAATTTATAACATTATTCCTATTTTTGATAATTATCCTTTATTGACAGAAAAAAAACGTTTAATTTATATTAATTTTAGAAATACTTTGTTGTCCAAAGCATTAAATAGTAATAGAGATATTACTAATAAAGATATTCTATTTATAAATAAATTACTTGATAATACTCCTTATAACCATTATAATATATTGATTGAAGATTTATTTAAAAATATTGATAGTGCTTTTTTCGAAAATTGATTAGTTGGTTTTACAGAAGCTGAAGGTAGTTTTTATTTTATAAAAAAAGATGGATCGTCCCCGTGGCGAAGCCACGGGGATGATCCATCCCCCCACGAGGGAAAACCCTCGGGGGGAGATGGATCTGATTTAGATGGTATTGTTAAATCTGAAACACCGTTTAGAGCTGAGTTTAGATTATGTCAAAACAATAATTTATTTCTATTAAATAAGATTAAAGAAAAATTAAAAATAGCTAGAAAAGTCCATTTACAGACAAAAAGTTCTAATCATTACTATCTCGTAGCTGCGTCTACTTTATCTCTTCAAAATGTTATAAATTTTTATACTAGTCCCAATTTAGTTAAACTTAAAGGTATAAAATATTTACAGTTTATACTTTGGTTAAAAGGAATCCAAAAGATAGTAAGGCACAAGAAAATAAAGATACCTACTAATTATGGTGGGGATTCTTCTTAAAACTTATTATATTATTGTATGTTAAGATATAGTCCTAACAATTAAGAGATTAATTGCGTATTCATAAATTAATAAAACATAAAGAAATCTTATTCAGATTTAATTTTATTAATATAAGTTTCAAAATAATTGTAATTTAACATTCTTACCTATGCACTTTTTAGGTTTACAAGGTATTGGCATGCCAACTATTATAGCTAATTTAATAGTAAAAAATTCACTTTATATAGAGAAAAATTTTTATTTAAATTTAATCTATAGGTAATTATAAAATAATTTTATTTTTACTTTAGAGACTATACGTGAATTATCATTAAAATTAATATATTTATATGTTTTTTTAGAGTATTGAAATAGTCCAACTATCAATTATATATTAGTCTTGTTTTTTATTTATTATGTTTATTACTTTTTTATATTTTTTTTTATTATTTTGATATTATCTTTATTTATGCAATATATTTAAATTATATATTAAAACATAATATATTTAAATTATATATTAAAACATAATATAGAATTTAAACAGGGTTTTAGGCAATTATTTATGATATTATTTTAATCTAAAATCCTATGTAGGTAGTGTTAATAATTTATATAAATCTATATGTAATTAAAATTAAATTGTTATCATAATATTGGTTCTTAATGTTTAATTAATAGTAATACTAAAGGGTCTTTTAATTCTTTCCTTTTAGTAATATAAAAATTATGAAGTAAGAATGAGAAAGATTATCCCTTATTGTTATCCCCCCTCCGTATTAAAATAATCCCCTCCCCTGGGTGGGGTATTATTTAGATTAATCGGAGAAAATAATTATTTATCAATATATTTACCTGAATATAATATTTCAGAAAAAGGGACAAGATCATATATTTATAAACATACTATTGAGACTAGAGGTAATTTAAGAGCTAAAGTAATTACTAGAGTTAGAGGTAAGTTTACTATTAATAATTACCCCACACCCAACGCAATGCGTTGGGTGTGGGACAAGTTATCTAAAAATTGTTTAAAAGAACAAAAAGTGAATATATCTGTAATATATAATCTTATTTATAGCATTAAATTAAATTCTGATGATCTCACCCGCGTACCAATGGGACGCGGCAGAAGAGTAAAAATAGCTCAATATAATATTGTGTATAAGAATAAATCATAGGATTAAATGCTTTATTTTTATAAAACAATTATAGAAATTAATGAATTAAAAAATATAAAGGGATCTTGAGTTTTAAATTAATATTGATTAACTAATCTTCCCTGTCTTCCCTTGGATCGTGGAGCAATATAATCCCCGTGGGGATTTAAATAATTAAAAATAAGATATTGAGTAGAACAGTTTATATAAATAAAGATAAGGATTAATAATCCTAAAATAGGGGAAAAAAAAATTGATGTATACGATGCCTAGAAGAATTGCTGACTACCCTGATGCTTTTGCTGGATGAAATTTAGTAGCTAGTGCTGGATCTATATTATCTGTAGTAATGACTGCTTATTTTATTTCATTAATTTGTGATAAATTTGAAGAAGGGAAAGAAGTACCAAGAGATGGTTGAGCTAAAGATGAATATCTAGAAGATATTTTAGCTTGAACAGATAATGCTAAATTAAGTAAGAATATTGAGTGAAGTGTTGATTCACCTCCTCATTTTCATACATTTAATAAATTACCTTTACAGTCGTAATTTAATACAATTAAAAATTTAAATAACCCCCAAGGCATTGCCTTGGAGGATTATTATTATGCGACCCTTTGGGTCGCAAATGGTACTAAAATAATAAAATTTTGAACATTACCATGCTATATAATATATATTAATATATTTTTTTTATTATTACTTCAAAATTATATTTTAAAGATATATAAATTAGTAGATTTAATATAGATAAACTTTAATATATTACTATATATGTAATAATTTTTTTGGTATAAGTAATAAATTTATTAGATTAGGAAACTGAAGATTAATTTAATGGTAAAATACAAAGTAAAATATAATAATAAATAATTATTACTAAAACCCGGGGCCCCTATAGGGGGCCCCGGGTTTTTAAAACCCCCCGTGGCTTCGCCACGGGGGAACGAATCAACCCCCGTGGCTTGGCCACGAGGGACGATTCTATAATTTTATAAATATAAATAAAGGTTCGATTCCTTTATCTTCAAGATGCTAATAATATCTTTAATTATTTTATTATTAGCGGTGACTTCAAGCGTTGAATCTAATTATAATTATATAGCGGATTATGTGAAGTTTAATAGAATCGTTTTTATCATTTTTATTTTAGGTGCTTATCTTGCATACAATTCTTTAGATATTGATGCATTTGATAGTGGTATTGGAATATATGGTGGCGTTTTCAAAATTACAGTATTGTCACAGGTTTTTGACATAATTTTATTTATAACAGGAGGAATAGTTACTATTTTAACTTGTTTTGCTCCATATAATTTTTATAAATATAATGAGTCTAATGATATAGAACCTTATATTAATAAAAATTATATAGATTTAGAAGATTTATACCCATCTGATAAAGTAGCTAAATCTATATGATATTTCAAATCTGATTTTAAAGAATTTTATTATAGAAAATTATTAAAATTTTATCCTTATAATGATAGTAATAGGGAAATGAATCTATTAAATATAATAATAAATAGTATAAAAAAAATAACTAATCTATTGCCTGATAAGAAATACTATTTTCCGTTTTTAGTAGAAAAGAGATTAAATTATTCTAAGTTAGAAGTAAAAGAGTATAGTTTCCTTTTATTATATACTGTTTTAGGAGGTTCATTATTAATATCATCTCAAAATTTAATTTCTTTATATCTATCTTTAGAATTACAGAGTTTTACTTTATATATATTATCTGCATCACAAATAAAATCTTTTAGAGGTACTAGTGGAGGTTTAAAGTATTTTCTTTTAGGTGGACTTTCTTCAGGGTTTATACTATTAGGTTGTAGTTTATTATATGCTTATACAGGTACATTAAATATAGATCATATATTTATGATATATTCTGATAGTGCAACAAATTATTATTTAGATCCATGTTTGTTAGTTTTATTTTCTGGATTATTATTTAAAGTTTCAGCTGCTCCTTTTCATAATTGAGCTCCTGATGTTTATTCTGATGTACCTACTTATAGTACTACTTGATTAATTATTATTGCTAAACTTTCGATTTTTATATTGATGTTATTGTTAATACATAATATTCATTCTGGGTTAAATTTAAATAATTTAAATACTTTAGAACAAAATTATTCTATAAATTTAAATAATGATATTCAAAATATTGCTATTGAAAATTCTAATAATAATGATCAAGATTTAAATGGTATTAGTTCTTTATATACGAATGCGACTATCCCATTTTCTTTTTGAAATCCTTCTTATTCTAGTTTAGGTTTATGAACTAATGTTTTAACTTTATCTGCATTTTTTTCTTTGATAATTGGTACTGTTTTAGGATTAAGTCAATCTAGAACTAAAAGATTATTTGCGTATAGTACTATAACACATGTTGGATTTTTATTATTAGCTTTATCAATTAATTCTATTGCAAGTATAGATGCCTTTATTTTTTATTTAATTCAATATACTATCACTAATTTAAATTTATTCTTTATTTTAATAGCATGAGGTTATCTTTATAGTAAGTATTATTTAGAAAAAGATTTTATACCTATTCGTTATTTAAAATTAAACCCTTATTCTTGAAAAGATATATATATTGAGCCTTCTTTAGTTGATTTTTCTGAATTTATAAAACATAACATTGATAAGGATAGTTTTCAAAATAGTATTAGTAATGAAAAAGTAAACATAAAAGTTAATAACGTGTTTAACCAAATGGTTATTAAACAAAATTCTAAGTATTATGATTTTAATAAAGAAGACAGTGAATGGATATATACTCCTGTACCATTTTTAACGAATTTTAAAGGAATGCATTTTACAGATCCCTATTTAGCTTTTTGTTTAGCTGTTTCGATTTTCTCTTTAGCTGGTAATATATATGGAATGCTAGCAATATGTAGAAGAAATATCTACATATTTAAAATATAACACTTTTTGCGGGGAATGTCTGCTCTCCCGCGCCCCCTACATATAATAATTTGGGGCACGGGTGGGATTATTTATATAGTTTATATAATATAAATATTTATCAGAAGTATCCGCAGGATTATTATAAATCTTTTTTATAATGTCCTCAGAGACTTTACGTGTTACATTTATTATATAAATGAAGAAAAAGTCCTTTGTAAACTTGTATATAAGTTTAATGATTCCTAATTTGTTGTATAAAAAATTTTACAGTACATTACCTATTGATAATAATTATGATAAAAAGAACTTAGGTCCATACTTAGCTGGGTTAATTGAAGGGGATGGTCATATACATACTCCGTCTAGTTACAGAGATCTTAATGGAAAAAAGAATATGCCTCATATAGAGATATGTTTTGATATAAAAGATTTACCATTATTTGAAAAGATCAAAGAAGTATTAAATGGTGGATATATAATTATTAGACCTAATAAAAAAAGTGGTAGACTTTTTATAAAAAAAAAAGTCATCCTTTTGAAATTAATTAATTTAATTAATGGATATATGCGTACACCTAAGATTGAAGCTTTACATAGAATTATTCAATGATTTAATAATGAAGAAAGTAATTATAAAATAAAACCCTTAGATTTAGATACTTCATCATTAGAAGATAATGGTTGATTCTCAGGGTTTATAGAAGCTGATGGAAATTTTTATTTAAATTGAAAGTTAAGTGATAAATCTCTTAATAAAGAAATTATATCTGTCATATATTATTTTAGATTAAGTCAAAGACAAATTTATAGTAGAAAAATAGATCCGAATATAAAAGAATCTAATATTATAGTAATGTCTAGAATAAGTGAATTTTTAAAATCATCAGTTATTTCTTTAAATAGAAAAAGAATTAATTATGAAGAAAACGCATTTTTAATTAAAACAGATAGAATAGAATCTAAAAATATAATATTTTCTTACTTAAATAAATATCCTTTATTTGGGTATAAGTATTTTGCACATGTTAATTTAGATATGATACATAACTTAATAATTAAGTCTGAACATAAAACAAAAACAGGGGAATTAAAATTTCTAGAATATGCAAACTTAATGAAATATAATTCAGAAATACACAATTGGGAACATTTAAACAAATTTTATATACATTAGATTACAAAAAGATTCCGCCTCTTATAGGGTTTTTTGCTAAACAACAAATTTTATTAGCAGCTATGCAATTAGATTATTACTTTTTATCTGTTATTGCTATTTTAACTAGTGTTATCGGGGCTGCGTATTATCTGAGAATTATTAAATTTATCTATTTTTATGACGATGTTTTTATGCCTTTATATATTAATAACTCGTTTATAGATAGTAATAATAAAATTAATTCTTCTAATGAATTTTCGAGTAATGTTTATTTTGAAGATTCTAATTTTGAATCTCATAATATATCTATGTTACCCAGTAATAGTTTAAGTTTAGTAATAGCAATACTAACTAATATTTCCTTATTTTATATATTAAAACCTTATGTTTTAATCAATGCTGTTTACATAATTACCATCCCTATGTTTCAAACTTAATTCTGAATAGTTAAGATTTGATTTTTTTTTCTAGTCCACCGCACCCCCCACCTCAATATGATGGGGGGTGCGGTGGGTCTTGATGTACCCCCATCACTTTGTGGTGGGGGTACAGCGAGATAATTTTTTTACCCCTGATTAGGGATGGGGGTGATTGAGGATTGAGAATTGAAAATGAAGAGAAAAATTTTTTCTTCTCAATATCATAAAGAATTAGTAGAAAAAATAGTGTTAAGTTAACTTAACAAATTTAATATTCAATTTTACGAATCTATTAATATATAAATTCGAAGCTACCAGATGTTTCTTTTGAACGTCTAGGGACCAGTTCCTTCTAAAAAGTCTAAAAATAGGTACCGGCCCCCATCACATGATTACAATGTGATGGGGGCCGATATCATAATTACCCCACCCTTGGGTGGGGTAGTTAATTTAGATTTTAAGAATGAATAGCCAATTTATATGAGATCAGAGTAATAATTTTTTTAATAAAATATAAATAAAAATATGAGTACAATTTTAATAAAATTTAAAAATATAAATAAATTTTTTGGATTATTTGGTGGTTATGATTATGACGACTGTTGTTGTGGAGGTAGTTGTGGATGTTGTGGAGGTGGACATAGCGCTAGCTATACATCTCTTGCAGCAGAAAAAGGTATCCAATTATTTGGGGGTTATGATTATGACGATTGTTGTTGTGGAGGTAGTTGTGGGTGTTGTGGAAGTGGGCATAGCAGTAAAGTCCCTTCTGAAACAAAGTCTAGTTCTTTTATATTAAATACTAAAAGAGCTGATGTTCCCTTAGCCTGAGGATTATACTTTCAAGATGGTGCTAGCCCTTCATTTGAAGGTATCGTAGATTTACATAATAGAATTATGTTTTATCTTGTTGTAATTTTATTTGGTGTTACTTGAATTATGCTTTCTATAATGTGAAATTTTAATAACTCTAAAAATAAATTAGTATACAGATATTTAAATCATGGTACTTTAATAGAACTGATTTGAACTGTGGGACCTGCATTAGTATTAGTTGCTATTGCTTTCCCTAGTTTTAAATTACTTTATTTAATGGATATACATACTTTGTCCTTACTTGATTATTCAAGTAAATAAATTCTAATATATGCTGGAAAACTAATTTAAATCATATATATATTATTATTGCGATATAATACATGTTTATGATTAATATGTTAATCAGCAGGGTTAATTAATAATAAAGAAACCCTCAGAGACTAAAATAAGAAAATAATTAATAAAAAAATTATTAAGATATAGTCCTTTTATCTGTAAGACTAGTACAAGTATTACATTTAATTTTGATGAGTAGTAATTGCGGTTATAAAAACGGGAATGAGAATAAGCCAATTCTTTATAATGTTATTGGTGTAAATAATAAAGAATTAGTTATAATAAATAATGATATGTATGAATCAACTGTTGGGTTGAAAATATCTTTACAAACTCGTAATTTGACTATTCCTTTTTGTAATTCATATTTATTTAGTCAAATCATAGGGCATTTATTAGGTGACGGCTGTTTAGTTTTATCTTGATCAAGTAAGAATCCTTATTTTGTATTTACGCAAGGATTCTTACGGTTTAGGTATGCGTGATTTGTATTTAATAAAATTAGTTTCCTTTGTAAATCAATGCCTAGATTAGGAAAATCTAATCGTAAAGGAAAAATTTCTTGGAATATACAGATTCTCACAAGAAGTTATCCTTTTTAAAAAGAGTTATATGCTGTTTTTTATATTAAAGATGTTAATAATAAATGAATTAAGATAGTTCCTCCTGAAATGTATGATTGATTAAATCCAATCGTTATGGCATACTGAGCAATGGATGATGGAGGTAATACATCAAGTGGTACTGGTTTTTATTTACATACAAAAGGATTCGATTTTAATAGTGTTTATTATTTAGCTGGTATTATTCATTACAAATTTAACATAATATGTACAGTTCATAATCATGAAAATCGCCCGGTTTTATATATAACAGCTCAAAGTAAAAGTAAATTTATTGAAATGATTCGTCCTTATTTTCATGGTAGTTTATTATATAAATTACAATAAATATATAAATATCAAAATTATACAATTAGTACTAACTATCAGATAATACATGGAAGTTATAGATCCAGCAATGACTGTTAAAGTAACAGGTCTATTTGGCCTGAAATTATATATATTATATAAAATAATAAATACCTATAATAATATTAATAATATATTTTATTTTATTCATTACCCGCGTCCCGACGGAACACGAGGTATGATCCACTCTTGAGCCAACGGTCCAAGAAGGGAAGGTGAGAAAAATAAATATTATAACTATTTTAAAAATTTTCATTTTCGAAAATTTCATACTAATTTAGTAAGAGCAAAGAATCGTATAGGACCTCATGATAATGATATTATTTCATTGATAGTTGGTTTATTGTTAGGCGATGGTCATTGTAATAAAAGAATAATAGAAGGTTGTAGAATATGTATAAGACAAAGTAGTATACATAAAGAATATTTATTTTGGTTATACGATTTTTTCTATATAAGAGGATATTGTTCTAATTTAAAACCTAGATTCTATACACGGAAAATTAAAAATTATAGTACTGTTTATACTGGTTATGAATTCAATACTTATACTTTTAGAAGTTTTAACTGAATATATAAACTTTTTTATCATAAAGGTAAGAAAAGGATAAATAAAAAATTAGAAAACTATATTACTTCTTTATCTTTAGCAGTGTGATTAATGGATGATGGAGGATGAACTGGACATGGTGTAATAATTAGTACTAATGCTTTCAGTTATGAAGAAATTGTTATACTTACTGAAATATTAGATAGTAAATTTGAATTAAAATGCACTATTCAAAAATTATCTAAACCTAAGAATTATAATAAAAATTCAATTTATATTGATAAATATTCAATTTATATTAAATCTACATCTGTACCTTTACTTAGAAAATTAGTATTACCCTATTTTCACTCTAGTATGCTTTATAAATTAGGGTTATAGTAATTATAATATTTAAGTTTTATTAAGAAATTTGATTATATAATATATCTAATCTCTCCCGCGATCCTAGGGATCGCGGGGGATTCTAGTATATATTACATAAGCAGAAATATGTATAATAGTCGTGAAAGCAACATTGAAAAGTCTAGGAGTACCCCAGTCCCGGAGGGACTGGGGTACATCACGGTTCCGACCCAAAAATAGATAAATTTTGGGTATGGAAATTAGGTGTCTTTCTAAAAACCCGACGGGATTTTTAAAGGTCATAAAATTTATTAGACTTTATTTTAAATATTAAAAATGGTTTAAAATACAAAAAATATATATGAAAAGGTATTTTTATATTTTATGATTCTTTGGCGATGCGAGTGAAAACAGTCAATGACATTATTCGAAATAAGGTTTAAGAGATTTATACTATATAGTAATGATTTGAATAAATTAGTTAAAGACTGTCAGTAGAATGTTTATTTTTCTATTTCTATTGCAACAGACTGGGTCACTTGTGGATATTTGAATAACATCAAATGTTTAATGTACAGTCGGAGCAAAATTATTTATACCTTAGAATAATTTTGTTTGCATCAATGATACTGAGAATACGAATATGCTGATTTTTTAAATGAAGAAAATGAAACTATTAATTTTGATTCTTACATGAAAGATGAAGCTAGCTTAGAAAAAGGTGAACTCAGAATGTTAGAGGTGGATAATCCTGTTGTTTTACCTGTAGATACACATATTAGATTCATTATTACTGGTGCTGATGTTTTACATGATTGAGCTGTGCCTTCTTTAGGTATTAAAGTAGATGCTTGTCCTGGAAGATTAAATCAAGCTTCAGTTATTATTGAAAGAACTGGTCATTTTTATGGTCAATGTTCTGAAATATGTGGAGTACTTCACTCTTCTATGCCTATAAAAGTTGAAGCTGTTGAAGTTGAAAAATTCTTTTCATGATTATTAGAACAATAAAATAATCAATTTTTTTTTTCAGGGGGACTATTTTTAGTCCCCCTCTTCTTTGTTATAGTTTAAGTAAAACTTATTATGTTATAAAAAAATATAGGAATAAATTTTTATTTTTTTTTATTTATATAATAATTTATGAGTTCAAATCTCGTTGACAAATATATTATTATTTAAAGGTTTCTTTGATATAAACTTTTAATTATTGAATTAGATATTATTGTTATTATTTCATTAATAGTAGTATTTATTATAAAACTCAATTCTTTATAAAGCATTGCTATTTTTAATATATTAGTAATTATAATAATATTTATAATTTATAAAAAAAATAAAACTAATAAAAATGAAAAAAAAAATAAATGAAAACAGGATTAAATAAAAAAGATAAATTACGTTGTTATAGCTTAAAGGTAAAGCAGAGTACTGTTAATGCTTGGATATAGGTTCGATTCCTATTAACAACTTAGCAGTAAAAACAATGTTTTTACTGCTTACAATCTTAGCCTTAATTGATATTTATAATATTAATGTGAGGCTATCAACATAAATACATAGTATTTGATGATGGTTCCGAGTGAACGCTATTTAGTGGCTTTAATACATGCGAATCGAACGACTGAGTATTAACATTTATAAATATAGTTTATAATAATATATATATATATTAATAAGAGGATGATAATAAGTCTAATAGCTTATTATGTTTATTTCTAAAATGGGTTTATGCTTTTGATTTAGAAGTGATTAATTATTTTTAATCATTGGCATATTTTGTATATATATAAATACTTAAAAGGTAAAATTAAACTTATATATAAAGAAGAAAGGAAGTGGTGGACTGGTGAGTAAAATCAGGAACGTTACCCCGGAGTAAGGTTAAATACCTTATGATTTGTTAAAATGTAGAAGGAGATCAAAAAAGACATATGTTTTTTATGTAATTCTAGCTACATGAGACTAAAGGAAAATTTTCGCTTTGGGATAGGCCTGGATCGGGGAGGTAGTAGGAGAGGTAATAGCTCAACTAGCCTTTGAACCGTAGTCGAATTTCTGGAGATTGAACGATCACATTGGCGATGAAATAACAGCCTTGCAATATATTTGCCTGCAGTAGGGAATATTGGTCAATGGCCGAAAGGCCGAACCAGCTATCTAAAGGGGTGAAAACAATCACGAACGTGTGCTTTTTAAGGTAAAACCCTAAGGAATGAGAGGATAATGACGGTATCTTATATATCTTTCCCTGAATCCTGGGATTGCAAGATTTTAAGTTTAGATAAGATATATGTCACTTTTGAAAATATAATGATTTCATTATGTCGCTAGAAAGGATATTTTCATTATAAGGATGAGAATATAATTTTTGTCTCTTATATTGTAGAAATAAAGATATTATTATTAGCATAAAAGCATCCTTATGTTTTAAGAAATAATAATTATAATGATAAATTCAAAACAATCTATTAATTATATTTTATACCTGGAAAGTATTGATATAGTTATTTATTTTGATAAAAAGACCTACCTAGTCTTGGCTAATCCACGTGCCAGCAGCCGCGGTAAAACGTGAGAGGCAAGCGTTATTCGTCATTAATGGGTCTAAAGGGTACGTAGGCGGTATAATGTATCTATTTTTTATTTACACCTTAGAGTGGAATTTATATTATTATACTAGAGTTCAAGGGAGTAACAAATACCTCGTGAAGAGAGTGTCAATGCTGAGATACACTAGGGGTTGCGTAGCGGCGAAAGCATGTTACTATAAAAGACTGACGCTGAGGTACGAAGGCTAGGGGAGCGATAGGGATTAGATACCCCAGTAGTCCTAGCAGAAAATTTTGTATGCTGTTGTGTATATAAAGCGGATGGTTGAGAACATAATTAACTATATAAAATAAATTAAGTATTTATTTTATATAGTTTTTTATTTTTATACAAAAGTTTAGTGCACGTACGAACGAAGGTGTTAAGCATACCACCTGGGAAGTATGGTCGCAAGGCGGAAACCCAAATCATTAGACGGCCCATTGAGACCAGCAGTGAAGCATGTTGTTTAATACGATGACCCTCGTGAACCTTACCACTTCATGTATAGATATCGAAAGATTAACAATTACAGGTGTTGCATGGCTGTCCTAAGTCCGTGTCGTGAGATGTACGGTTTGATCCACTTAAACGGGCGAAACCCCCCTTCTGTCAATACATAAAAAATTTGACTAATTTAGTTTATATTTATTTAAATAAAATTATATTATTTATTAAACTATTTTAATTTTTTGGTAAAAAAGAAGAACATTCAGAGAATGTTTATGATGTATACGATTGCTTGTGATATCTTTGATTTTAAGATAAACTAGTATGGTTGATATGTCTGAGGTTTAATAGGGGATTAAGACAAGTCGTTATGGCCCTAATGGAGTGGGCTATTTGGACGTGCTGCAAGTTTCTTAACAAAAGGATGCAATGAAAGTAAAGTCGGAGCTAATCCTAAAAATAAGAAAAATTTAAATGCGGATTGTAGCCTGAAACTCGGCTACATAAAGAAGGAATTGCTAGTAATCGTAAATTAGTACGTTACGGTGAAATTGTTATCGTGGGTGTACTAACCACTCGTCAGGCGGAGAAAGAAGTATGTGCAGGAAGAGTTTTATGCTTAATATTGAGCCTACATGTAATATGTTTATTTTAATTTATAGATTTGACCTTTTATCTTTAATTATTTTAGACTGAGTTACCTGAATTTGTTTTTTCAAGAATTTATAAATTATCCTCGGATTTTTTTTTTCTTGATATTCATACGACCTATAGGCTTCGGGCCTTAGGGCGTATGAATTAATTAAGACATCTTTTTTTATCTTAATATAGAAATTAGGACCTTCTAGTTAATATTTAAGTAGGTTGGGAACTATAAATAAGTAGTTCTTATTATTTTAGTGGAGATTTTAATGTATGACTTTAATGTCTGTTAAGTCGAAATAAGGTAGTTGTAAGGGAACTTGCAGCTGAAGAATAAGCCATATATATCCCCCTTTGGGAATGATTCTCATTTGGTTTGAGAGATGGGCTGTAAACTCATTGGTGTTACCATAGGCGGTTCAATTCCGTCCGTTCTCAATTTTAACTAGTTGTCGATCTTGTTCTAAGATTTGATATTCTAGTTTTTTTTCATCCCCGTGGGGGGAATAATTCTAATTAAAAATTTAAATTATCCCCCCATCACATTGTGATGGGGAAGAATTCTTCGCCACGGGGACGTAAAAATTAATACTATTTTTTTTTTATTTTAAACGAAGTATGGGATTAGATTTATTTATATCTTTTCCTAGTTTAAAAGCGCTAATAATGATATTAGCTATTATTGCGGGCGTATTTGTTATAGCTACTAAAAATGCAATTATCTCTGTATTTAATTTAATTGTTTTGTATATTCTAGTAGCTTTTTATCTTATTTATATTGGTATAACATATTTAGGTATCTCTTATATAATTGTATATATAGGAGCGATAGCAATTTTATTTTTATTTGTAATAATGATGATTGATATTGAAGTAATTGAAAAGAAAAATAATAATTACCTTCCTTTATTATTTTTTTTATTTGGGGGATTTTTATTCGCATTAAAAAAGATTTTTTTTAATCTTGGTATTGTAAAAATAAATAGTTTTTTATTTAAAAATAATGATAATTTATTAGTTGAAGATGAAAAAGGTTTATTATTTAATATTAATCCTAGATCTCTCCTTAATACAGATAAATTAGTTTCTAATGGAAAAATTGATTCTTCCCCGTGGCTTGGCCACGGGGATGATCCAACATCACGCTCCCTAGGGGGGCGTGATGTTGATTCTGATTATTCTTTATTAGATTTTTCTTTAGTCGATAAGTTTTTAGGTAATAATGATTTATTAAATATTGTAAATAATAATGATATTTTTGATAGTTATTCTAAACATGAATTTAATAATTATTTAAGTTCTTATAATATGAATAAATATGATTTTAAAAATACGGATTTTATTTTAAATGATATAGTGCCAGATATTAATAGTAATAATTATTTATTAATTATACCTGAATGAGATTCTGCTGTTAGTAGAGCAACACAAATTACTACAATAGGGGATGTATTATATACAGTTTATCATTCTTATATTTATATAGTAAGTGTTATTTTATTATTAGGTATGGTGGGTGCTATAATTTTAACAGCAGATGATCATCACACTGTTAAAATTATAAATATAGAAAAAGCATCTAAAGATATAAAGGACTACTCTTATAATGATTTAGAACTTATAAAACCAAAAAACAGTAATATATTAGCTCCTTTTATTATATTAAATGAAATATTATATAACTATATTAAGACAAATAATAATTATTATAAAAATATAAATGTTTTATTTTTTAATTATATTCTTAATTTTTTTAATGAATATTTAGGTTTAAATAATATAAAGAATTTAATTAAATTAATTAATATTCAAAAGTATAAATTGCATGTTTTACGTATATCAGGTGTCGGTATTTATCCTTTTGTTGATGTTTTAAATAGTGAAAATCATTATTCAGAAGGGGTAGTAGGAACTCTTATATATTTTATAATCTCTAATATAATAATAGGCTTATTATTATTAATAATTAATTCTACATTTTCTCTAAGTATTAAATATTTAGAAAAAGGAGGAGGGTTTGAGTGTGGTTTCACTAGTTTTGTGCAAACAAGGGAACGATATAATATTATATTTTATAGAGTATCTCTATTATTCTTAATATTTGATTTAGAAATAATTTTAGCTTTCCCTTATCCTGCATTATATCAGAAAAATCAAAGCATAAGTAAAAATAATATACTAGCCTTCTTATATATTTTAGTTGTTGGATTTATTTATGAATTAAAAGAAGGTGCACTTAATATAGTTAAGACTCCTCATCATACGGATATTCATATAAAATAATAAAGTATAATAGTTAAATTAAATAAAGAAGACTTTTAAATTTAATACTTATTTATGATGTTTAAATAATTTTTGGTTTTTAATATTCATTTATAAACTTGATATTTAATTATATTAAGAATGAGGTTACGATTTTTAATAATTATTAATTGTTTAAAAGTCAGTTTTATGAATTAAGTAAAGAATTATTCCCCCGATCCCAAGGGATCGGGGGGAATAATTTAAATCCCCGTGGCCCCAATGGGGCCACGGGGTTTGGAATTATATTTCTTTTTTTGATTATATTTTACTCATTTAAAAGTCAATTAATATATATTTAATTAGTTTTGAAATTATAAGAATTATTTAATTACTTGTAATGAATAGAGTAAGTGTATAATGAAAACAAATTTAAAATGGTAATTTAATTTAATGACAGGTTTTTATAGTATATTAGAAGTATTAATAGTATTAGTACCTATATTAATGACAGTAGCTTTTGTAACGATAGCTGAAAGAAAAGTAATGGCTGCTATGCAACGTAGATGTGGTCCTAATGCTGTAGGAGTTTGAGGGGTATTACAACCTTTTGCTGATGCTCTTAAATTATTAGTTAAAGAAATTATTATTCCTAGACAATCTAATAGTTTATTATTTGTTATTGGTCCTTGTATTACTCTAATTTTTGCTTTATTAGGTTGAGCTATTATTCCTTTTGGTGAAGGATTGGCTATTTTTGATTATGATTTAGGTATTTTTTTTGCATTAGCAGTATCT